>Ga0214921_10000837_pt1 | contig 54843 bp, 41 predicted proteins | sample LL1505_MetaG_FD_177992 | JGI IMG/M metagenome (GOLD analysis project Ga0214921, IMG submission 177992) | Freshwater microbial communities from Lake Lanier, Atlanta, Georgia, United States - LL-1505 | ecosystem: Environmental > Aquatic > Freshwater > Lake | place: USA: Georgia | collected... | reverse complement strand
CTTTGCCAATGTTGTTTACAACACACAAAAATATATAATTTTATTGAAGAAAAAAAAATTTACTAAATATTTAAGTTTTCTATCGAATTGATTTAGATTTCTGTTAGATAATTGATTTAGTAGAGCTTTGTAAATCAATTATCTAACAATAAATTGATTTAGTAACCTTTTGTAAATCAATTCTTTAACAATAAATTGATTTACAAGAAAATAATATAAAGAGAAAAAATTATTATTTATACTTATAAAATGGACTACACTATTGCAGTCAATAATAAAGATGTTTGGGAGTTTTATGAAAAGAATAAACATCTTAATTTCGAAGAAATGAATCTTGTTCTCATCAAGATTTTGGAACAGCTTATGGAAACGACAAGTCCTTCTCTCACCACGAATATTGCTTCACAACTTATAGATAATATGAAAGTTATTCAAAATCAAGTATCGGTAGTTACAGAAATGTTCTCAAAATCGCAGCAGGATATGAATAATAGTTTTACATTGAAATTCATGGAATTCAAGAAAGACTATATCGAAGACTTGAAGATGATTTTGTCTCACAATACATCTGATAAAGTAGCACCTATTATAAAGGAGTACAATGATACTCTATTAGATAAAACTCGAATCATGATTAATGAGATTATTCCAAAGAATCAAGAGTCATTATCCAAAGATATCGAGAACTCGATTAAGTCACTTTATTCAAGTATTCATCATGAAACGAATGCTCTCATGAATACCTCGATTAATAAAGAAACACTAGATAATTTTATAGTTTCGCTTGAAGATAAGTTCTCAAAGACGATATTAAGTTCTCAGAGTTTATTTAGTTCTCTTATTACCTCTAGCGAGAACAGGTTAGATTCAAAATTATCGGATATTAAAGATATATCAAAATCAAATAATTCGTCACAGAATGTTTTACAAAATAATATTACAGATTTACTTAAGAAAATGGAGAACTCCTCATCAAAAGGAAAGATTTCCGAGAACATTTTATACAATATTTTACTATCATTATATCCTACTGCACAGATTGACTCGGTCGGTACTACAAAAGAAACCGGTGACATTATTCTTAGACGAAAGGATAAACCCGATATTTTATTTGAGAACAAGAATTATGATAAGAATATTGTACAAGAAGAAGTAAAGAAATTCTTACGAGATGTAGAAATACAAAACTGTTCAGGTATTATGCTTGCACAACACTATGGAATCACCAATAAGGAGAACTTTGAAATTGAAATACATAATAATAATGTTCTCGTTTATCTACATAAAGTGGAATATGATGCGGATAAGATAAAGGCAGCTGTCGATATTATTGATTATTTCAAATCGACACTCGATGACAGTGGTCGTGCAGTAGGAGATACGCTAAGTATTGATAAGGATATTTTAGACGATATTAATAAAGAATATCAACTTTTTATTGCGAGTAAGCTAACACATGTAAAAACGATTAAGGACTTCCAACAAAAGCTGATTGCACAAGTGGAAGATTTTAAATTGCCTAACCTTGACCAATATTTATCGAAACTATACGCAACGTCTGCATCAAAAAATGATGTATGTGAATTTTGTGGTTATGCTGCTAAGAATTCAAGAGCATTGGTTGCTCATTATAGAGGCTGTACTCAGAAAAAAATGACAAACACAATACAGAGTAATACGGATGTTTAGGATATAACATCACTAAAATAATTTAGTTTTTGATACGTAAATATAGAATTTTACACTTTTATTGAATAAATAAAATATAATATATATATATATGCCTCGTACATATAAAAAAAACCACAGAAAACCTTCTTATAAAAAGAAATTTAATTTAAAAAAAAATAGAAAAACGAGAAAACAATTGGGGGGACTTGGCAAGTATAAATGCGATAATTGTGGAGCGTGCCCTGTAATAGTGAGATACATTGACGGAGGACCTACTGTGAATGTTCGTTGTAGTAATTGTGGTAGAGACTATAATTATAACATACAAGCACTTGGCACAACTTTTCAACCATGTTAATGATTATTTATTATAATAAAAAGAGAACTCTGTGAATTCACAAATTGATTTTGTAAATCACAAACACGCGATTTGTGATTTTGCTTCTACTTTACAATTGTAGTTTTGTAATTACAATTGTAACTTTTGTAAAATTTGTAATATTCTTGATATAATAATCGAGAACTAGTATATATGTTTGATATTATTATTGTAGGTGGTGGTATAGCAGGACTTTATGCACAATATAATATACGCAAAATGTCACCGGAAACTCATGTTTTATTATTAGAAGCAAGTTCTCGAGAACATCTCGGTGGCAGGGCTAGTAATATTCTTTTTCATGGTACTTCTGTAGTAACTGGCGCAGGTATCGGACGTAAAAACAAAGATAAATTACTGAAAGAGCTTATGCAGGATATGAATCTTCCTATTCATGAATTTACAACAGGACACAATTTCCCGAGAACTATGGATAGTAATCACTGTGATGTAAAAACCATATTTATGATGTTAAAAAAAGAATACAAGGTACAATCAGAAAAAAGTAGCTCCGTCACACATAAAACATTTAAAGAATTCGCCATGCTTTTCTTAGGAGAACAGCTATATCATCAATTTATTGTATGTGCTGGATACACTGATTATGAAAACGAAGATGTATATGATACTCTATATAACTATGGTTTTGAAGATAACTTTTCTAGCTATACAGGGTTTTCCGTTCCATGGAAACAGTTGGTGGAGAACCTAGCAAAAACAATAGGTTCTCAAAATATAGTAACAAATACGTATGTTAAAAAGATTAAACAGAATAATGAAGGATATTCTATTTATGCAGAAACGCCAAAAGAGAACGTTTGTTATTTATGTAAAAAGGTGATTCTAGCTACTACTATTGATAGTGTTCTGAAATTGTTACCCAAAGAATCTCATCCTATATACAAACAAATACATGGACAACCTTTTTTACGTCTCTATGGTAAGTTCTCGAAAAAGTCAGCAGATATCATGGCAGAATCTACCAAATCACAGTTTCTCGTTGTTCCCGGTCCTTTACAAAAGATTATTCCTATGAATACAGAAAAAGGTATTTATATGATATCTTATTCTGATAATAAATCGGCTCTTTCTTCGAAACGATATTTGAAAAATACTGCCTCAAATCGAGAACATTTTTGTAGATTATTAGAAAAAGCTCTTAGTTTAGATAAAGGTTCTCTAGAATTACAATCTATTCTAAGTTGTTATTGGGATATCGGTACGCATTATTATGAACCATTATCGAGTACTTTTCATAATCGTAAAGAGTTTATTAAAACTGCACAACATCCCTACCCCAATATGTTAGTAGTTGGTGAAATGATTAGTATGAATCAAGGTTGGACTGAAGGTGCATTAGATAGTGTAGATAAAGTTCTCAATAAACGATGGATTCTTACATAATATAATTTGCTTTTTTATAAATTATATTATTTTTGACTACGGGCTACTTCATTGTCTTCTTTTATAATTCTTGTGGTCCAGTTGGTCCCTGTGGTCCTGTTGGCCCTTGTGGTCCTTCTAATCCTTGTGGTCCAGTAGGTCCTTGAGAACCATTAAATCCGGGGTCACCTGCAGCACCTCGCATTCCCTGTGGTCCAGTACTACCCATTGGTCCTTGTAATCCTGTATATCCGAAAGGTCCTGTTGGTCCATCGATGCCTATTGGTCCAGTTGGTCCAGTTGGTCCTGTAGGTCCATCAATACCCATTGCTCCATCGTTACCTGTTGGGCCTTGTGTTCCAGTAGGTCCATCATTTCCAGTTGGTCCTTGTACTCCATCGTTACCACTCGGTCCTTGTGGTCCAGTAGGTCCTGCTTGTACAATAATCTTAATCGGTGGGTATCTATGCTTATGATGTTTTTCACTATCATCAGAAGACGAAGATGAAGAAGACGAAGATGAAGAAGAAGATGATGACGAAGAAGATGAAGATGATGAATCAGAATCACTATCACTATCTGAATGAGACTTTTTTGATTCTTCATCATGACGCTCAACATTATCATGTGTTAATTGTTCAGCCTTTTCATCAAGTAGCCCCGGAAACCTTCAACGTCTATCGTGGTGTCCGTGTCCTCCACGTCCCTCGCCCCAGCCTCCGCGTCGGCTTAAAAGTAATTCCAAAAACTCGACCTGTTCCAACATATTATTTTTATCTCTGGAAACAGTCAAGTGGTCACGAAGACGGTCACGATCTACAGTGTCAATCTTCTCCTTGATTGTGCAGCAGCATTCGGCCATTTTATCGCCCAAGTATTGCTGGCTCTTGAGTGCTTCGTATTTGGCCTCCGCCAATTGCATTTGAATAGCCTCTCTATTCTTTTGTGCCTCCAACTGAGTGATGGCAAAGTTCTGTGCGGCTTGGCAGGCAAGTCCCTCCTTGACTTTCTGCATCTCGAGTTGATTTACGGCAAAGTGGTTATCAGCTTTGGATGCTAAGAAAGTAGCCATTTTCTGTTGTTCAAGTAACAAAGTAGAGTAGTGGTCGGCGTTTTGCTTAGAAAGGTCAAATTTGGTTCTTAGATGTTCCTCGCTAATGTTCTGAAATCCATTCGACATAGCAGTACGATTTTCCCAAGCACTATCTGTGATTGCTTTATTGAGAACATTAAAGTTCTGAGTACCTGAAGATATTATCTCGTTTTCTACTCGATTTACATCATTCAAGATGCTATGGCGAACATCAGTTAATTTTGTATCAGTAACACCTGCAGAAATTGCTCCGGCTAAGCGTGTTTCGCCAGCATTTCGCTCAACTGATGACAAAATACCATTATAAGCGTCTTTTGTTGTGGATAAATTGGCAAGTCCATTTCTGTCAATGGCACGTTCAACGTCACGTGCGCTATCATTAGCAGCTTGTCTAGAAGCAGCATCAGATACAACTGTGGTCAAACGTGCTTCGCCAGCTGTGCGTTCAATGGCTGCTTGGTTAGTAGCACCATTTCTCTCAACAGCACTAGCCAACTGAGAATTGACACGTTCAGTAGTCGATGCATTTAATGCACCGTTTCTTTCAATAGCACTGGATAACTGAGCAGCAGAAATCTCTGTTACATGTGCATTATTTGCACCATTATGCTCAACGGCTCTCAAGATATCACGTGCGATATCGTTGGCAGCCTGTTGTTTGGTTCGCTCAGCAGTTCCGGCTACTGTAGCATAGATTTGGTCGTGGAGAAAATCCGTAGGATAGTAAGGTTGGAAAACGGGGGGAGTTGATGTCGGTACTGACATATATACTAGACCGGTAGATTTTTTTTTACAAATAAATTTATTATATTCTAAACTCATTGACTGCATATATGCTTTCAGTATTTGTAAATAATTTGTGAATTTTGTAATCACAGAATTTACAATTCTACTTCTGTTACCACAATTGTAAAATTGTAATTTTCGACCCTGCATAAATGCTTTGCTCCCAAAAATATTTAGGAAAAAAACTATTATTCTATAAATTTATATGACTACAACTATTTCAACTCACCTCTTACCTTCTGAATACAAACGCCTGAAAAATAATATTTCATTTCTTATTCGAGAACTTGAACAATTGAAACATATTGAACAAGAACATACGAAAACTTTGATATTATTACAGAAACAGAATACGAAATTACATGAAGAAATTATTAAAAAGGATAAACAGATTTCTATGCTATTGACTAATGTATGATTGTTATATAATACTCGTTAATGTTGTCCTTAAATTCGATATTGAACTTGAAGTTGAACTTCAACAAAATCCTTCATTAATAAATTAAATCAATATAAATAAAATCTATTATGAATGTATATATTGTCTGACGTAGTCACAATATGCCGTTTTCTGTTACAAACCCACGAATATGTCGCTTTTATGAAGAAAATCCCGCTATCAATTTCGAGTCCATCAACTTGATTTTTATTGACCTGTTTGAAAAACTATCACTTGACATTAATCATAATGTCATACAAACCGAAATTCTGTCCGCGATTCATGCTAACAATCATAAATTAACAGATATAAACAATAGTATTTCTTCCATGAAGGAGAACGTTGTAAAAACACAAAACGATATATATGTAACTATGCTAACCAAATTTAATGACACAAAAAAAGAATATATTGATGATATTAAATATATATTACAACAAAACAACTATGAAAATCTTAGTTCTATGTTAGACAAAAATAACACGATGTTATTCGATAAAACAACACTTCTATTAAACGATGTGATACCAAAAAACCAAAAAGATTTCTATAATCAAGTCAATGAACTATTAACTGGATTTTACAAGTCAATTGCCGATGATACAAAACAATTATCAAAGGTTATGGATTCTCAATCCATTAAAGATTTCATTAGTAATTTCGAAATCAAATCATCTCTCATGCTTCAGAACGTTCAACAGCCAATATACTCTTATATATCCGCTAGCGAAGACCGTATTAATAATAATATTAATACTGTAAAAGAAGGAAATACAACACAGCAAACTATTATTTCCGAACTATCTTCGATACTTACACAACTCCAACAGCCTAAACCCACATCAACTGTGCATACTCCTATCACTAGTGTCCTTACTAAACTCTATAATACTGCCGAAATATCGCTTCATAATTCGGGGAATCAAAATGGTAACACGTTATTGAAAAGACTTCGTAAAACCAATATTCTTATACAGAATAAAGACTCGGATAACAATATCGGTTTGGACGAAATCGACCAATTTATGCAATCAATTGAAGACCAGAATTGTAATGGTATTTTTCTCTCACATAAAAGTGGTATTGTTTCCAAAAAAAATTTCCAATTGGAAGTACATAATAATAATGTCATTGTTTTTGTTCATAATGCTGAATATTCGCCTTGTAAAATCGAACTCGCTATTGCAATCATAGATAATTTATCATCCAAATTACGCCAATATAAAGGAAAAACGGAAGAAGATTATGCCATTCCAAAAGAAGTTCTCGATACCATTAATAATGAATATCAACTCTTCATTTCACAAAAAAACGCTATTATCGATGTTTTCAAAGAAAGCCAACGTAAGGTTCTCGCCCAAATCGATGAACTCCGTTTTCCTTCTTTGGATAAATTCTTATCTACGAAATATGCTGCACCTATTCAGAAGCCGGGGTTAAAATGCGACCTTTGTAAAAGTTTTTCCGGTAATAACTTGAAGGCTTTGGCTGCACATAAACGCGGTTGTATGCGTAAGCGTGTTCTCGCGCCATCCAATCAACTTACTGTTAATAATACAGTAAATAATAATACAAATGCGAACACTATTTTATAATAGTATCCAATAAAATTATAATTGTACATATTTGATTTATTTTTTTATTTTTGTGACCATTTATGCTTTTGGTTTAGGCGATTAAATATTTGTTATTTTTTGTTTTATATATTAGTATTATAGATGCCATCTGATGGACATTCTTCTCAAGGAGGCAATAATTCGCCAAAATCTGGCTCTGACCAATCGAACTCTGATGTATCCGGGAACGTATCCGTATCTGGCAACGTATCCTTATCTGGCAACGTATCCATATCCAGTAACGTATCCATATCCAGTAACGTATCCATATCCAGTAACGTATCCGTATCTGGCAACGTCTTATCCTTATCTTTACCCTGGGACGTATCGGGCTTACCTATAGACCCATCCTGTAATGATACATTTACAAACGTTCCTATAGTGAGTGACCTTTCATCATCCATTGTAAATGGGTCTGGCTATAAAATTACCACACAAGATGGAACCGGGTCAGATGGTTCCAAAATACATCGTGTTACATTTGTTACTACTGATGCATCAAGTAATGCACAAATTTACGAGAACCTTACAGAAACAATACAAACATATGATGATGAAACCGACCCTACATCTGAAACCGAAATATTATTAAATCAAATCAAGGCATACGCAAACGATATACAATGTTCCGATTTTCAAGGAAAAGGTTCTATCGAAGATTATACCTTGCTTTTTCAAGCTGCTAGTAAAATCGCGACTGACTCGAAACAAATAGAACTCAATGTTGATATCGAAGGTTTCAATGAGTTTGCTAGTGCAGCAGATGAACTAAGCGAACTATTCTCCGGTTTTATTATCAAATTACAAAGCGTCAATATTATATCCGATGTCACTTTCTTAACTGCCATTTCTGTTGCACTCGGTAAAATCGTCAATTTATCCAATATATTCGGTAAGTTCAAACAAGCCGTTATTGATACTACAACAATTCAATTACCGAAATCAGCTCATGATACTACTCTCATTATTCAAGACGTTATGGACGAAGTCAATTGCGCAATGCAATACATCAATTATTTCGTAGATCCATCATCCAATCCTACATTAGGTAATTCACAGTTATCTTCCTATGAAAAAAATATTATAAATCAGTCCGTAGTCACTATTAATAATTGGAACGACCTTTGTAAGCACGGCGTTAGTATTGCCATGTCAAACGACCCCGATGTCCAGTATATTCAACAAGCCAGTAACGAATTAAAACAAACCACGGTTACACTTCATAATGCAGCCAGAACATTAAAATCGAAATTAGCAGCATTTAATATAACATGTTGATAAAAACGACATAAATAATTTCATTATAATATACTATAATGAAATTACTGTTTTTCTTACTTTGTTGGGTTCTAGGGAACGGATTTATGCATTCAAATTCTCGAATGGGGCGAGAACTTCTCTCTAATAACTATTTGATTAAAAAATACCCCCTTTCGCATAATCATTATGAGCGATACATTAAACGTATTAATTCGAAGAATTTTACTTTACAAAATAATGAAATCGCAAATGGGCATTTGTTCGATACTGATTCGGAAGAAGTCGTAGAAGATTTGGTTAGTAGAATCCTGAGACAATTCAACGAATCACAAACAAACTCTACGACAAGACCGCGTAAATTTCGTATTGTTTTAAATAAAAGTATGTTTCAACCTTTATCGAGTCAATTACAAAACGCATTCGCTAATAGTACAAATAATAACGAGGACGACGACGATGATGATGATGAAAACCCAGGAATATATTACGACCCATATGGTAATCCAATCCGTACATTTGGACGTAAAAATAATAGACAAGGTTCTGGTAAGAAATCAGAAAACTTCGAGATTATTACCAAATCGCCTGTATCATTTCAAGATGTAGGTGGTTATGTGAATATCAAACGAGAACTTGAACAATGTCTTGATATTCTATCGAATTATACCAAATATGCACCCTATAATGTACGAGTACCAAAGGGACTTATTTTGGAAGGCCCGCCCGGAAATGGTAAAACTCTATTAGCAAAGGCGTTAGCAGGTGAAGCTAATACAGCATTCATCGCCGTATCCGGTTCTGAATTTCAAGAAAAATATGTTGGTGTCGGTTCAAGTCGTATTCGAGAACTCTTTAAATTGGCCAAAGATAATGTCCCCTGTATTATCTTTATAGATGAAATTGACGCTCTTGGTCGTAAGCGTTCTAGTGACGGTGATACTTCCGGTAATGAACGTGATAGTACGTTAAATGAATTACTTGTAGCATTGGATGGTTTTAAAAATACTTCAGGTGTCTTTGTCATTGGTGCGACGAATCGCGCCGATTTACTAGATTCGGCTTTAACTAGACCCGGACGTATAGATAAACGTATTTATATTGGAAATCCTGATAGTACTACTAGAAGAGCGGTCTTAGAAATACATTCAAAAGGGAAACCCTATGACGAATCTGTAATAATTGATGACTTAGTTGAATTAACAAATGGTCTCTCATGTGCTGAAATCGAGAACCTAATGAATGAAGCCATGTTGAATGCTTTACGTCATAATCGCCATAAATTCACTAGTTTAGATTTAGATACGATTTTGAATAAGATGCTTGCTGGTTGGCAGCCAACTGACCATGAATTTACTTCGAATATTATTGACCAAATCGCTATTCATGAACTAGGACATTGTATTGTTGGACTTCTTTCTACACATCATTCCAAGATGACTAAAGTGATTATTAATTTATCCGCACCGAATAGCCCAGCATATACAGTATTTGAAAGTTCAACATCGAATATTTTAACGAGAGAAGCACTATTTGAACATTTAATGATATTACTGGCTGGACGAATTGCAGAAGAAGCATTCTATGGTGTATCTGTTTCGACTGGTGCAATTAACGATTTCCAAGAAGCTCTGAAATTAGCAGAAAAAATGGTTTGTTATTATGGCATGGGTAAGAAGCTAATTTACCCTAGTACAAGTGATAAATATAAAGAAATTATTGATACAGAAGTAGCGGTTCTCATTCAAGATGCATACGAATATTCAGAATATATAATTAGTAACGCAAAAGGGTTTATACAAGAAGGTGCGCATCTTTTAAAACAAAATAAAGTTCTCAAAGCGGAAACACTACATGCTCTTATTAAGGAAAAATATAGATATTTACTAGATTTGAGAGTATAATGTATATAATAAATATATTTTACGTATAAATATATTTATGTAAAAACAACTTGTTAGTATTTTGGAGCTCGCCATTGGCCATCTGAAAAAACCTTTGGTTCGTTTGTTGTACTGTCCATGATTGGACCAACGTCACCATATTTTAACCAATTTGACCAAGTTGCATCTACAGGCTGATTCTTTTTATAAGCTTCCCACATTTTTTGATTTTCTTCTTTACCCATACTTTGTTTCATTTCTCCCCCCCATAATCTCATACGTCTAGTACTTCTTCTTGTAGGTTTTTTTTTTGAAGTACGCTTAGGATTGCGACGTGGCATTCTATATACTAAATAAATATATTATTTTAGTAAAAGACAGAAAATTAGCATGTTACGTATATATATAATACATATGTCAGAGAATCAAATTGATAACCCAGAACCTATTATTATAACATCTTTTCAATATTCAATATTCGATTTTATAGCAGGTAAAAGTATCACTGTACGAGTTCTCCTATTTGACCAAAATAATCATCCAGTCGAATTCAAGAATATTGTTCTCGAAGGTATCTATTATAAAGGATGGGCAAACGATGATTCCTATTTAATGAATTATGTAGCATCTACGCTGGGACTCATTATCATCGAGTCTGTCCATGTAACAAACACAGTATCAGTAGTGGATGCGCCTATTTTATATACGAATTTATGTATGGATACAAACAATAATATCAAACTTCCTGATGGCTTTACAAAAAACGAATTTAACATAATTTTGGATAAAACCAATAATCCCGTAAAATTTGCTATTTTGAGATATTACCCAAATGGTATGCCAGATGTAACTAGTCAGTTATTGATTGGTCCTGATGATAATCCAATTTTACCACCAAATATTCGAGAACCTTCGGGTTCTCTTATTACCGAAATGGGTGAATCTATTGTTATTGTTTATAATAACGTTATAACATACAATAAAATTGAACTGATAGAGAACGAAACTAATAATGATGAATTATAGTATTATGGAAACACGAAGTAAAACCAAAATACAAAGTCGCGAATTACCGGTCGATATTGATTTTGATGAAGCTAGTAGATGCTGGAATCAAAATAAAATCAAATTAGGTCCAGGTTCTTATAGATATGTATGCGGAAAACAACTCAAAAATGGTAATTTTTGTAAAAAACCGCGATGTAAAGATTATGATTACTGTTATCAACATTATGAAAAATAAATTCTTTATAAAATAATATAAAACCATTTACATGATATTGATATATAATGGAGAACATTACTACTGAAACCGAGACTGTACCTACCGAGACTGTACCTACCGAGACTGTACCTACCGAGACTGTACCTACCGAAACTGTACCTTCTGTACGTGAACAACCTACTCAACCATCTATTATGACAGTTGAAATCAAGGATGAGAACGTCGCACTTAATATCTTGGTATCTTTTTTAAATATCGCACAAAAGCGTGGTGCTTTCAACTTGGAAGAATCCGCAAGAATCTGGGAATGTGTTCAAAAATTTGTACAAACACCTCCTGCACCAGCACCCGTACCTACTGAAGCATAAATAAATAAAATAGTTTTTTTCGTATTTTATTTATAATTTCGCCAAATAACCCCTACACTCTCTAACAAACTCATCATCAGATAATATAATATCATTCGTTACTTTTGCCTGTAATAACATAATCATAATCGTATTCAATTCTTCCATCGTTGCATTCAATCGCAATAATTCATTTGTTCTTATATTAAATAATTTGAAAACTTTATTTGTAAATGGATGATTCGATTGCATTTTTATTAACCAAGCATAGACAACTAGCTGTAGCTTATGCTCTATAGTTAAAGACGTCGTACATTTCAATTCCCAAGCAATGGTATCTGTTATCATATCCATACGTCCAGTAAATCGAAAAGCAGGAAATAAAGGGTCGATTTTATTCAAATAATCATCTATTGGTTTATGCGCTTTTTTGTCATGTCCTACTATAATATAACGTTCCATATAAGGTATTTTTGTACAATCTTTACCTACAGTATCTCGTAATCGTTTTAAGCATTTCGACATAATTCTTGGAGTTAGCCAATCATATTCGTCGCGTTCAATCTGCATTACTTTGAAATGTAATCTCGATTCCAGTGCCAAATTCAGATTCGCTATAAACAAATATTCATCAATTTGTGATAGCTGTTCTGGTATAGACATTACCATTTCTTTTAAAAACGGATTTTTATCTAATACTGAGTTATCATACATATCACGCTTACTTTCAATAACATCTAATAATATTGACTTTTTTACACTCTCTGGAGAACCTAAGGTTTGTATTAAATGGTCGCAATAAATTGCCGGAATTACAAGTCCGTTTAAATCGCTAACTTCTTCAGAATAACCCGCTTTCGTATCTTTTAAAATAGGTATATCTATATCAACCATATCTACAGTTTCATTTATAAATACTTTTTCCACCATATTTTGTAAATCATACAAGACAGATTCTGGTATAAATTTAGTAAGACTTGTCACAGTTTGTGTTGATATATCCTTTTTTAATTCAGGTGCATTCTTAAAAGTCGATTTGGGTTCTCCGAGAAACTCGATATATTCCCCTTCTTGTTTTTTCATATCTACCAATGTCTTTTTGAGAAACTTCAATGGTTGGTCTTCTGGATTATCGTCATATTCGGCTAAATATAAACATTGTGTTGCTCTTGTAGCACCTACATATAAAGTATTTGGGCAAATATTCTCGGGCTTATTTCGTGCGTAATATTTTTGGTAAGAATGGTCGAATCCGATAATAAATACATGTTTTCGTTCTCGTCCTTTTACTGCATGAAACGTAGAAAACACGATTTTACCACGCATGGCTCGCTCTTCTAGCTTCTCATTATCTAACATAGGAACATAACATGGAATACCTTTATCTACCAAATAGTTCTCTAATTCGCTGATTTTATAGTTATTTTCTTTTACTGAACCTGCCAAAATAAAAATATCATTATATCGAGAACCTGAGCCGATTATTTCTCTTATTTTACGATGAATTACCTTATGTATGTTATTAAAAGTGCTCGTATTTCTTATATACACCACTTTGGGTCCATCTTTACATGCTTGCATTCTATCTTCACCTAACATGACGTTATTTACAAAATTAGACATTTGATTTGTAATACGATATGACATTTTCATGTTACAATGTAGGAAAACATTGGTTCTCAAATAGGGAAAATCAGACCATATGTCTTCGGCTTTTGTTAAAAATCGAGTATCTGCACCTTTAAAATCATAAAGACCTTGCATATAGTCACCCAAAATGAAGACCTGAACCTTTTGTTTCGAATCCCGGATTACCTTTGAAATGAATTTAAAATATAAAAATGTCATATCTTGGTTCTCATCGAGAACTAATACATCTATTTTAGGTAAGGATTTTATAGGTTTCCCATCATTTTCTATCAGTAATTTCATATCATTATCTTGGTGTTTTTTCGGTAAATAATACGTCTTCATGACACTATGATACGTATGAATTTTAATATTCTTAATATCTTCTTTTTTCACGCGTAATCTCACATCCTCTTTTAAACTAGCATTATATGAAATAATTAAAAAATTTAATGTAACCAATGCCTTCGCAGTTGCTAGAGTCATTGTTGTTTTTCCAGTACCGGCTACAGAATCAACAATCACATTATTTCCTGTTTCAACACACGATTTTATATGAAGTTGTTCCTCGCTCAAATTATCCATTAAAAATATATTTTTGTAAATAAATAGAACTGATAAAATAGTTTTATATTTGTTTTTATAGTAACATTTCGATATTACGAATTATTTATCATATATTCAGTCTTGAACTTATCATATCCATTCTTTGCAATATATTGCATGGTTCTCATCATAAAACCATACGATGCACCAGAATGATTTCCTGAAATAGGGTCTTCATGCATCTTTTTAGTAATTCTATCTAGCTCAGGAGTAGAACTAAACATAAAACCCTTACTTTCATCCGGTTCATATTCACGCATCCATTCCCATAACTCCGTATTCGTAATCGCATCATGCATATTCTTATACAATAATCGATTTCCAGAATCTCTCACAAACTCAAATTTACCGTCACCGAAATAGCTCATGATTCGTTATTAAATTTTGTCTATAATACCATATTATTTATTGGTATTATAAGTTTTCAATTTTTTGGTATCGCTATACTCGTTTTATAGTACGTTTTCTACCATTCGGTACAAATTTTTTATTATATTGAATAGCTCTCAGTAACCGTAACTGTTTTATAGCTTTTTCTTTTGTAGAACATTTTGCAAAGGTTTTCTTCGTTTTTTTATTATAAACACGATAGCATGATTTACCACGAACCTTCCTATAAGTATATGGCATCTATACTATAAACCTATATTTTTTAACGTCTTGTACGTGGAGTACTATGATTCGAGCTACTTCGAGAACTACTTCGAGAGCTATCTCGAGAACCATGATGATGATGCGGTGGTGGTGGTCGTGGTGGAACAGGTACCAAACTTGGTGGAACATGCGGTGGTGGTGGTCGTGGTTGAAAAGACGGTGGTCGCGTAGGTAGAGTTGTCCCTAATGATGGTAAATTAGATACATAAATTCCTCCTCCATATTCCACAATAGTCATATATAAACCATTCGCAGACATGGCTAAAGCTTGCCAGTTTCGACCATCAATAATTATTTCGGTACTTCGTGACCACGTTTGACCATAGTCAGTTGAAACATAAGCACTGCCTAATTTCTCAATAACAACCTGAAATTGTCCTGTTGCGGTCATTGCAATAGCCTGCCATATTTTATCTATGACAGCCGATTGATTTACATATAACCAATCATTTCCATAATTGGATGATATATAGATATCGCCGCCACTATCAATCGCTGTCTGATATTGTCCTGTAGATGACATGGCTATACCTTCCCAGTTTCTATCATCAAAATCATCTTGTGGATTTGAATTTCTCCATGTTCGACCATAATCATTAGATAGATAAATATGTTCTGATACAATAGTCTGATATTGACCATTATATGACATAGCTAACCCAGCAGTAGGAAATGTTTCAACTGAATTATATATGTCAATATCAATATCCGTTATAGCTGTCCATGTTATCCCATAATTACTTGAAGTATATACTGTATCACCACACGAAACAATAGTTTGATATTGTCCCGTCAATGAAATACATAAAAATATATTAGACCTTCCCATACTATAGGTGATTGCCCAACTATTTCCATAATCGTTCGATACATATATATGTTCTCCATTACTCGCAGTCTGATATTGTCCCGTTTGAGAAATAGCTATACAGTTTGATTCTGCTGGACCGATGTTATGTTTTAAAAACCAAGTATTCGCATAATTATTCGATACATATATATCGCCAGAATCTGTTATCGCCGATTGATATTCTCCATTCGATGACATAGATACTGCTAACCAATTCAAATCATGATTATATATCAAACCCCAATGTTGTCCAAATAGCTGTGTATTATTTGGCGGTTCATTCTTCAAAACAATTAATATTGGAACTTCATAATTCTGTGTTATATTTGTTACTGTGGATGATGTCGTTTTATATACATTCACCTGTGGATACGAATAGTTAAATGTACTAAAGGATGCATCTAGATGAAGTGGGCCAATATTTGTAGGAGCACCGACAGGTTCCGCTTCAATATCTATGGATAATTGTATATTGATGCCATTCGGTATAAATAATAAATCGCCTTGGACAAATCCATCACGAATTGAATGTGTATTGGGAGGTCTATTATTAAAAATATTTGTTGTACAAACAAACTTCAAATTTTTATTTACATCATTCACTCTAAAATACCCAGATAAATCGGAAATTAATGAACCTTCTGAATTAAACGTATTACCATTAATCAAATTAATAAACGCGGTTGCATCGAATATACCCCCATTTACACTAAAATTATCTACACCCGCGAATAGCGATGAAAACCCCAATGGAGAACCAAAATAGGTCATTACCGTTTTATTAAAATCACTATATAATGTCGATAAACTACCCATAGATATCACACTATCCACAGTTATTCCTTGTAAAAAATCGTTCGTACTTATGGTTACTGAATCTACTGCTAAATTAGCACCAGTTCCATCTAATACAGCACTTATAGTGTGATTATTAGAAGCATCTTTTATAATACCTATACGTGTATTAAACGTACGTACATCAAACCATAATTGTAATGCATCTGTAACATCATATCTCATAACTGGAATAGACGGTGCAAGTGGTATTGGAGAAAAATTTTGGTCTATTATAAACCCACCGCAGGTATCAAACACATAGCACTCACCCGTATAAATTCCATTATGTTGTGTATTTGGTGCTAAATAATACGATGTCATGTATAACTATTTTTATTATTTGTATAATAGATAACTACAAATAATACCATTGTAATTAAATAAACTGACCTATCTTTTTAACATGTTCTTCATAAATGCTTCAACTATTCCTGGTTCGACACAACCGGATAAGGCTCCGTCTTTTTTCATTTGCTTCACCATAGCAGGACGTATTTTTTCATAAAAATTATCGTTCAATACGTTCGTTTTTTTGCCAAATATTTGTTTTCGTCTTAATTCAAACATTGGTTTAAACGCTTCAGCTAACTTTTTATCTTTTATTTTATCATATATTTCTTTTGGTACTTCCGAACCTGATTCAAACATTGTACCTTTACATCCAATATTACAATATGCTCTTTTACAACCATCTAATGCTTTTTTCATACTCGCTTTGGAATGTAATTTTTTAGTAAATTCTCTTCTCTTTTTTATCATTTTGTCTAAACCTTCCTTCATTGTTTTATGCATTACTTCACCTTCTTTCGTCTTTTGATGTTTTCCAAGTTTTTCTTTCAAATTTGATATCATACTATCAACAAATTCCAAGGCCAATTTTGTGTCTCTATCAATCTGTTTCTTACAATGTTTTGATTTTACGCATTTATCTACATCGGACTTGGAATACTTTTTCACTGTTTTTGACGAATTCTTCAGCGATTTTTTCTGTGTTTTTACCATTTTATAATATTATAGTAGAAATTTATAATATTATATTCTAGTTGTTATTATTATCTAGAGCAACGTTGCTCTAAACTACTAATAAGGCTGTTCCGTATCAGATAAATTGGCCAAGATAAAAACGAGTGGCGCAGTGAGTACTTGCTGTATCTTACTTGTTGTTGCACTTGATGATTCTGTGTATAATCTACTTCCATATTTCGATGTATAATTATCCGTTACATTAAGCGAAGTTAATTGACTTGGACCCGTATTATTTATCGTTTCAAACCCATCATCAACAATACTTACTGTTAATGTTACTGTTGTTCCAGCCGGTACGAAAATCAAATCACCTTCTAAGAAACCATCTCTTACGCTATATCCGGCACGATTATCTGGATTGGATGCTGTAGTTCCATTTGAAGCATCGCGATTCGCAAAAACATTACTCTTTACTGCATAATCGAGCAAACTATTGATACCAGTTATAGTAACTGAGCCTGATAAATCTTTTATATAAGCACCCGACGAATCGATTGTTTGTCCATGGATAATATTATAGAATGCTGAAGCATCAAATACACCGCCGTTTATATCAAATGCGCTCGTGGATGAAAAAAGTGACGTAAAAGAATTGGCATAATTGAAATACGTATTGACATATTGGTTAAACCCACTATATAAAGTAGAGTAAGTTCCAACGGAAACAACATCCGGTACAGTAACTGCAGCGGCAAATTCAGCCGCAGTTATAGTAATAGAATCTGTAGAAAAGGCATTAGTCGAACTATCATAAGTAGTACTATATACATTCAAATTATTAGGGTCTTTTATGAGACCGATTTTGGTATTAAACGTACGTACATCATATAAAACTTGAACCGCATTCGTTAAATCGTATTTGAAAACAGGATTTCTTATAGCTAAATGAATATCGGCGAAATTTTGCGCAATCTGATATCCACCTGTACCTACTATGGTATAGAAATAGCCTAAGTAGGTATTACCTATCATAGGTGGATTATTAATAGAAATATCATACATAGTCATTGCCATGGCTAATTAAATTTATATATATATATTACAACTGTATTATTATTACTACAAAAATTCTATTACAAGTCGTATAACATTTTCAGGTCCAGACAAAACGAATAATTCGAATTATTCATAGGTAAAATACGGCCATGTTCGTCATAAATACGAACACGTAATCGTTGTATATCAACTGGACCAAAATAACGCCTTGGCTCAGTAACAATATTAAAATCACTTTCCATAATTAAACTAAAATAAGAACCTTTGATAGAAATACGCGCTAAAATATCAGGATGGACAATAGATTTATTGAAAACACTCATAAATTGATTACTCGCACTATTATTAAAATCATCTATTGCTAAATAAACATATCGAATTGCGGCAGGTTCTATTATAGTATCTGCAGTGTAAGAAGACTTACCACGATATTTTGGCTTAATAAATCCCAAGTTCCAACCTATTTTTGAGGATACATCTAAAGAATCCTTATTTCCATTTTTATCTAATGTAAAATCCATTCTCATTTCGCGTATTGATGATGCATGTTGTCCGCTTGGACCAATTGTAACTTTACCACTACCACTACCACTACTCGTTATATCTAATGATAACTGTATGTAAGAAAATATACTCGTTGGATACTTCATTGTTGCATCGTTATTCATTGGACAAAGAATTTCATTGAATACATTTATTAAATCACTTGCATTATAATTTCCATCGGGTATTATAAATGTTTGGACACTACTTTCTAGTTCTGTTCCTGATACATCTATTGGAGTATGTTGAACAGCTAATGTGAGATAATTATTACCGTAATCTTCTGAGATACCATAAAATGCTACTGGAAACTCCAGCGATGATAATTGCATAGATACTACCTTATTAAATTTTGTAGGTAATTGTATCGTAAAATCAGAACTTTGTGTTGAATAGAAGTTATCGCGAAACCGAGTATCAATATTTAAACATTTTGTAACTATACGCGTATTTAATGGATTTAATTGTCCTGGAAAAAAATCACTATTATTTGAATAAACAAATTGTGTTTCTGGACGAACTATGAGCTCTTCTGTTCTAGACATGGCTTCTTTAGACCTAGGTACGTCCATCGTATCTAATTTATAATTTTTAGGTATTACGCTGGGTGGTGGAATAGGCTTTGTTAAAAGTAATGTTAATCTAGTTTTTGCTATTTCTAAAAATTCGATTAATTCGCGCTTAAAACGTTTATTTACATGACCGCTATTCAATAATTGTTCTCGAATCTGATATTCTTTTAATTCTATATCGGCTGCACTGTATTTCGTTTTTGATTTTAATTTGAAAAACGTTTCCAAATCTTTTATGCTATAATTATTTATATCTAAATCTAAATTTTCCATACTTACTATTTCATTATATTATATATTGTTCAACACTACGATTTAGTTAGGTTTTACGTATTTCTTTTCGGCTTCTCTATTATACTAATTAAATTATTTATGTCATCTAGTGATTATACTGCTTTACGTAAATTTAAAGAAATTCAAGGAAGTTGTAAAGTAGATGACTTTGGAGACCCTTTATCATTGTCATGGTTTGATGTTCCGTTTGGTAACAGAATAGACTGTTCTCCTGTTCTAGGAACTGGTCCTACTGGTCAAACTGGTCCATTTGGATACACTGGATACACGGGTCAAACAGGTCCGCGTGGTCAGACAAATGGAGGTATTTTCTCACTTTTTGCTGATTCTATATCTGGATTTAGTACGAATGGTGATGGGTTTTGCTTTTCGTTTGGCGCGAGTACTAATAGTTCAGGAAATACAAATGGCATACAGATAGGAACACAATGCACGTTATACTATATAGGGGTTAATTGCTCACAAGTACCATCATCGAATGGTAGTATTTCTATATGGCAAAACGGTTCAATAACTGATGTTTCTCTATCTAATATTGGACTTACCAGTAGTTTATCTAATATTACTCGTAATTTTAATATTGGAGATTCTTTAAATATTCGATGTAATAATGGTAGTGGTGGCGGAACAGTAAATATTTCTTTATGGTTTTTAACACAAGGTTCTATTGGTCCTCAAGGTATCCAAGGTGAAACTGGCCCAACAGGCCCAACCGGACAAACTGGTCCAACCGGACAAACCGGACAAACTGGTCCAACCGGACAAACCGGACAAACAGGTAATACAGGTATGACTGGCCCAACCGGACAAACTGGTAATACAGGCATGACTGGCCCAACCGGACAAACTGGTAATACAGGCATGACTGGCCCAACCGGACAAACCGGTAATACAGGTATGACTGGCCCAACCGGACAAACCGGTAATACAGGTATGACTGGCCCAACCGGACAAACCGGTAATACAGGTAATACAGGCATGACTGGACAAACTGGCATGACTGGTCAAACAGGCATGACTGGTCAAACAGGCATGACTGGTCCTACTGGACAAACCGGACAAACTGGTCAAACTGGCATGACTGGTCATACTGGACAAACTGGTCAAACCGGTCAAGCAGGCATGACTGGTCCTACTGGACAAACTGGCCAAACTGGCATGACTGGACAAACCGGTCAAACTGGCATGACTGGACAAACCGGTCAAACTGGCATGACCGGACAAACCGGACAAACTGGACAAACTGGACAAACTGGACAAACTGGACAAACTGGTCCTACCGGACAAACTGGTCCTACCGGTCCTACCGGTCAAACAGGCATGACTGGTCCTACCGGTCCTACCGGTCAAACAGGCATGACTGGTCAAACTGGTCCTACTGGACAAACAGGTCCTACCGGACAAACAGGTCCTACTGGACAAACTGGTCCTACTGGTGCTACATTACCTATTACACAAAACAATGGTAAAACAGGTAATATTTTATTTATAGACCCATCGAATACAGGTGTTGTATATTATTCTAATCTAATAGAAATCGACCCATCGAATTCTGTAGTATATATTGATGGTAATTTAAATCCACTAAATGATACTGCTACATTAGGAACAGCAGATAACCCGTGGAAATCATTATATGTTAGTAACAATACAATTCATTTTATTGATACAACAAATAATGTTTCGGCATCTTTATCATTTGATTCTACTACAAATTCATTAGCTGTTACTTCAAGTGGTTCATCATCAGCAATTAATGTAACCGGTCCTACTGGTTACGCTGGACAAACTGGACAAACCGGTTATTCAGGACCTACAGGTCCCACTGGAAAAACGGGTCCTACTGGTAAAACTGGACCTACCGGACCTATAGGTACAGGACCTACTGGACAAACAGGTCCTACTGGACAAACAGGTCCTACAGGTCCTACGGGAATACAAGGATTACAAGGTGATATTGGGATGACTGGTTCAATTGGTCCTACAGGTCGAACCGGTTCTACAGGTCAAACTGGCAAAACAGGTCCTACTGGCCCTACTGGCAAAACAGGTCCTACTGGCCCAATTGGTACTGGACCCACTGGTCAAACAGGTCCGACTGGTCAAAGTGGGCCTACTGGTCCAATTGGTACTGGACCTACTGGTCAAACAGGTCCGACTGGCAAAACAGGTCCTACTGGCCCAATTGGTACTGGACCTACTGGTCAAACAGGTCCCACTGGCCAAACTGGTATGACCGGTCAAACAGGTCAAACCGGTCAAACTGGTATGACCGGTCCCACTGGCCAAACTGGTATGACCGGTCCCACTGGTCAAACTGGTATGACTGGTCAAACCGGTCCCACTGGTCAAACTGGTCAAACAGGCCAAACCGGTCCCACTGGTCAAACAGGCCAAACTGGTCAAACTGGTCAAACTGGCCAAACAGGTCAAACTGGCCAAACAGGGCAAACTGGTCCCACTGGTCAAACAGGTCCTACTGGACAAACCGGCCAAACTGGTCCTACTGGACAAACCGGCCAAACTGGTCCTACTGGACAAACCGGCCAAACTGGTCCTACTGGACAAACCGGCCAAACAGGTCCCACTGGACAAACCGGTCCCACTGGACAAACCGGTCCTACTGGTCAAACCGGTCCTACTGGTCAAACCGGTCAAACAGGTCCCACTGGTCAAACAGGTATGACAGGTCCCACAGGTCCCACTGGACAAACCGGTATGACAGGTCCTACTGGACAAACCGGTGCAACTGGTCAAACTGGTCAAACCGGTCCTACTGGTCAAACCGGTCCTACTGGACAAACCGGTCCTACTGGACAAACCGGTCCTACTGGACAAACCGGTCCTACTGGACAAACCGGTCCTACTGGACAAACCGGTCCCACTGGACAAACAGGTCCCACTGGCCAAACAGGTCCCACTGGCCAAACAGGTCCCACTGGTCAAACAGGTCCCACTGGCCAAACAGGTCCCACTGGCCAAACAGGTCCCACTGGCCAAACAGGTCCCACTGGCCAAACAGGTCCCACTGGCCAAACAGGTCCCACTGGACAAACTGGTCCCACTGGACAAACAGGTCCTACGGGTCCTATTGGAACAGGACCGACAGGACAAACTGGTTTAACCGGGCCCACCGGACCTATTGGGACTGGTCCTACTGGCCAAACTGGACCTACAGGACTCACTGGACCCTCAGGACCTACTGGACCTACCGGAATACAAGGCGAAATTGGACCAACTGGAGAAATTGGGCCAACCGGTCGAACCGGTCGAACCGGACAAACTGGTCCTACTGGTTCTACTGGTAGAACTGGACCGACAGGTATGCAAGGCATTCAAGGACGATTCTTGACTACATTATATTCCAATAATTCGAAAGTTTCCTTTTCTAGTCCTACTGCATTTACTATGTATGGAACAAATACCGTGTTTTCGGATGAATCGTTTGACCTTACAATTAATGGTACAAATATTCAAATAAATGGATTACCTATTGTTTATGGCACAGATAGTATAAACATTGGATTGGCATGTCAATTTAATGGAATAAATACATACAGTATTTATTTAAAACTATATGCAGGTTCAACAATTGGTGCATCACAAATCGATATATATATTTATGGCAATAAAGTTACACAAAATCCAATAAGCTATATTAGTTCAGATACTATTACATTATATTGTGATGGTGTTTCTGCTTTTCTTACAAAAAACGGAAACGCTAGTGGGAGTTTATTTTATACATTTCCGTATTCTAATAATGCATTAAATATGGATAATACATCTTTCTATTTTTATGCAATTGCAAATGCTGGTGCAAACAATAGTTTTTCGTTTCCAAATATATTATTTTATCCATCTTCAAAAGTAGGTTATACTGGTGCAACGGGTCCTACTGGTGCAACGGGTCCTACCGGATGGGTAGGTGGTGTTACGTATATTATTACAGATTCTGGGTCAGGATATAACAGTAATAATTCGTCGAATATCAATCCGGACTTGTTTATGATTCGTGGATTTACGTATTATATTAATGCGATTACTCCTTCCAATCCTATGGTCATTACTACTGCGCCTGGAGATATATCAACTGCATATTCTAGTGTTTCTAAGAATGGTTCTCCAAATATAATGTATTTTAAAGTTCCTTTAGATTGTCCAGATACACTTTATTATACAAATTCTAGTAATTCGATTACTTATTCGGGTCGAATTTTGATTAGTAATCTAGGACCCACCGGACTTACTGGACCTACTGGTAATACTGGGCCGACTGGTTGGGTAGGTGGAGTTACATATGTTCTAACCGATTCTGGTTCAGGATATAATAGTAATAATTCGTCGAAAATCAACCCTGATTTGTTTATGATTCGTGGATTTATGTACTATATTAATGCTAATACTCCTTCCAATCGTATGGTGATTACTACTGCGTCAGGAGATTTAACAACTGCATATTCTAGTGTTTATAAAAATGGTTCTACAGATATGATGTCTCTTCAAGTTCCATTAGATTGTCCAGATATACTTTATTATAGAAGTTCTAGTAATTCGATTAGTTATTCAGGTCGGATTGTGATTAGTAATATAGGACCCACCGGACTTACTGGACCTACAGGAAATACAGGAAACACCGGAAACACAGGACCAACTGGAAACACCGGAAACACCGGTAATACAGGAAATACTGGAAATACCGGACCAACAGGAAACACCGGAAACACCGGAAACACCGGAAACACCGGAAACACAGGAAATACCGGAAACACTGGAAATACCGGAAACACTGGAAATACCGGAAACACTGGAAATACCGGACCAACAGGAAACACCGGAAACACCGGAAACACCGGAAACACCGGAAACACAGGTCCAACAGGACCAACCGGAAACACAGGTAACACCGGTAACACCGGAAACACCGGACCAACAGGTAACACCGGAAACACCGGACCAACAGGTAACACCGGAAACACCGGACCAACAGGTAACACCGGAAACACCGGAAACACCGGACCAACCGGAAACACTGGAAATACCGGACCAACCGGAAACACTGGAAATACCGGACCAACAGGAAACACCGGAAATACCGGACCAACAGGAAACACAGGTCCAACAGGTAACACAGGAACAACAGGAAACACTGGTAACACAGGTAACACAGGAAACACCGGACCAACAGGAAACACAGGACCAACCGGAAACACTGGTAACACCGGAAACACCGGTAACACCGGAAACACAGGACCTACAGGTAACACCGGAAACACCGGTAACACCGGAAACACAGGACCTACAGGTAACACCGGAAACACCGGTAACACTGGTAACACAGGACCTACAGGTAACACCGGAAACACTGGTAACACAGGACCAACAGGAAACACCGGAAACACTGGACCAACAGGAAACACCGGAAACACCGGTAACACCGGAAACACTGGACCAACAGGAAACACTGGTAACACTGGTAACACCGGTAACACAGGACCTACAGGTAATACCGGAAACACCGGTAACACAGGACCTACCGGTAACACCGGAAACACTGGTAACACAGGACCTACAGGTAACACTGGAAACACTGGACCTACAGGTAACACCGGAAACACTGGAAACACCGGAAACACTGGAAACACCGGAAACACCGGAAACACCGGAAACACCGGAAACACTGGAAACACAGGACCTACAGGTAATACCGGTAACACAGGAAACACAGGAAACACCGGAAACACCGGACCAACAGGAAACACCGGAAACACCGGAAACACCGGAAACACCGGTAACACAGGAAACACCGGAAACACCGGACCAACAGGAAACACAGGAAACACAGGAAACACCGGAAACACCGGACCAACAGGAAACACCGGTAACACAGGAAACACTGGTAACACCGGTAACACAGGACCAACCGGAAACACAGGAAACACCGGAAACACAGGAAACACCGGAAACACCGGAAACACAGGACCAACTGGACAAACAGGAAACACAGGAAACACCGGAAACACAGGAAACACCGGAAACACAGGACCAACAGGAAACACAGGAAACACCGGAAACACAGGACCAACAGGAAACACAGGACCAACAGGAAACACAGGAAACACAGGAAACACAGGAAACACCGGTAACACAGGACCAACAGGAAACACAGGACCAACCGGTAACACAGGAAACACCGGTAACACCGGTAACACCGGTAACACAGGACCAACTGGTAACACCGGTAACACTGGTAACACCGGTAATACAGGACCAACCGGTAACACAGGACTAACCGGTAACACCGGTAACACAGGAAACACAGGAAACACTGGACCTACAGGAAACACTGGATGTACTGGTGCTACTGGTGCTACTGGTGCTACTGGTGCTACTGGTCCAGCTGGTCAAAATGCCACTGATGTTACAGGGTTCGTGATGTTTTTAGACCCCACTGGCACAGGTAATATGTATTTAAATCCAAATACCACAGGCACTTCATCTACTACTTCTGTTATACCAGCGAATTCTACAACAGCAATAGCCCTTACACCTACATTTAATGCGCAATCTGGAATGCTTACTAGACAAGTTAATCCCGGGTTATGGCAACTCAATTTATATCTCAGTCTATCATCATTACCAATCAATCCGGTTTATTTTTATCAAATTATAACCATTTATAATGGTGCAAGTATTATAGGTACGGTCAATGGTTCTGTTAATCCAACAAGAATATCTACTTCATCACAACAGCTATATACAAATTCCATTTATGTAAATTATGTCATACCGACTAGCTATAACGTTACAACAGCTATTTACTTTATCTCTCCTGTATCGAATAGTACAAGTATAACGATTACAGGCTATTATAACAATAATTCAACATATTCTACTATGAGTACAGTTGGATTCGGCAATATGATGGATTTAAATACTAGTCAAGTCATTACTGGTGATAAAACATTTTCGGGTTCTGTTACAATTAATGGTACTATTAATATGGCTTCTTCTAGTATAACTGAAACAATAGTAAATAACTCAAACGTTTTTACAATTACGCAATTCTTTCAATAATAATAATAAAAAAATATATTATAGTACATTATACTATGTCTATTGTTACATTAAAGAAAAAAACACAAACACAATATAATAATATGAGTGTTGGTATGAAAGGGTTCTCGTTAAATGGAACACACCGTAGTCAAGGATATGTAGGACAAACCAATCTATCTAGGTCACTTCCAAAAACCAATATGAAAGGTAACGTTGCATGTGGGCATGGTGGATGTTGTGGTAAGTTTCGTAAAATGCCTATTATACAATCTGCGGTTACGTCATTAAATAATCCAGCCGTAGTAAAACCTTCTGTCGTTGGTACATATGGACTAATAGAAACCAAATACCAATGGACAAGACGTCCTCAGCCCTACTCAACAGTAAAACCAGATAATAATCGACATTTGAATGACCAAAGTAATTATCTTACAAACCTTACAAAAAAGACGATTTCTTCAATTTCCGCATGCGATGCCAGCATGAATATTAATATCTTTAATAAAACATTAAATCAACCTTGTTGTAAAAATAAAGATGCCTATTTATTTTCGACACGTTCTACTGCATTATTCACGAAGCCAGATAGTTATTTTGTTCCTATATCCGCTGGTGAATATTTATTACAAAAACATGATAAATGTACGTCAAATGATGTCACGTTTGTCAAAAAAAATACACAAAATATACCATTTGCTGGCTCTAACTCAACAAAATAAACAATAAAATTGAACTATGTTATGTAAAAAGTCTAATATAATAAAACAGATTATTATATTAGAATGAAATCCCTTGAAGAACTACTACAACTATATATCGATTCTCTTACATCAAAGGAAAAACTATCCTATGAAATCGCAAAACAACAACTTGGTTCATCCTTTCAATTAGAAAAAAGCGCTGGATTTTTAAAATGGTTATCTAGTCAGCCGAAAGATTCTTCTTCTGCATAGATTTCTTGAAATCCTTATAATTCAATACCTTTTGTTGTAACTGTGATTCACTTACAATACCGTCTAATAAATTACTTTTAAAACCATTCAACGGTAATTTCCTTTTTTCCTTTTTTATGAAAGAATAATTTACCATTTTACCCAAATAAATGAATTTATTTCGAATATATTCGACTTCTTTTTCTTTTTTTTTAGCTTGATTTTTATCTGTGTTTCTCACCGGTTTGTTATAATTCTTCAATTTCGCAAAAGGTCCACCTGTATTATCAATCGAGTTTTTAGAAGTCTCTTCTTTTTGCTTAGTAGGTTCTCTATGATAAAGTTGAATCAAAGGTGATTCGTTTTCTTTCGCTATGCCTTCATTATCTATGAAAAAATCTCTACAAAAATAGGTATAAACATATTTCATTGCAACAGCATTCAAAACAGAATAAGGTATGCTATTCGTATCACAACAATATGCAAAACCATGCTTATACGCGTCATAATACATAACAATATTACCACGTGGTGTTTTCTCGAATAAAATACGTGTTTTCCAGCTCTCTTCAATAGTATTATTAGAGTCTCGAATCATTGCCATAAATTCATCTTTTTTATAAAAAACGGGTTCAATATTCGAATTTCCTCTATTTCGATTTTTGAATTGTTCCGTTTTTTCTTTAATATACTCGTCCGTCTTATTTAAAATAGTGGGTTCTACGGTTACTACTTTTACCGGAAAATAGAGATGATAGATATATAAGATATATTCAATTACTTGTAAAAAATAATATTGAAATAGATACATTTGGTAAATAATAAACAACCCAAGTTTTTATATATTTTTATTCTTATCTTATTGTTTTTGTACTTCTTGTAATCGCAATACAAACAAATCATGCATCTCCTTTCCTAAAAAGGGTACTTCAATTCGTTCATAATTTTTATATGCATTATCTGGATGTAAGCATACCAAGTATAGTCCCGTCACTTGCTTTCCATATTTCTCCTCCAAAATCGTCTTATATACGTTGAGTTGTAAAGCATAATGCCAGAAATTCGTATCTGGTAAATGTGATATACATGGTGTGATTGCATACTTCCCAAAACCATTTTCGTTTTGAATTTCTTGGCAGCGTTTCCAATCGTAAATTTGTAGTGTTCCATCGGGATTCTCAAATATCATATCTACCGAACCCGATATCTTCATTTCTTCGTAATAAATCATCCATTCTGTTCGATAAGGCTTCAATTCAGGAAAATCTTTGACGAAATTACTGAAATATTGAAATTCAATACTATCATTCGTAACATCCATTCCATTATAGAAACACTCAATATCATAATGCATTTTTGTACCTGCTTGAGCCGATGAATCGCGCTTATTCTCCCACATTGCTAATATTTGTTCTTTTGTCATACCATAATATTTATAGTTAGGGTTTTGCATATTTCTCGATTGTAAAATTTTATCGATTGTACCAGATGAATCGAAATGTGAGAAATGACCATGATTCCATGTTGTTACTGATGTATAAGTTCCACGTTCTCCACATACCGTATATATATGGGGTCCTTCTTCGAAACTAATAAATGCATCTCGTGGATGCGCATTCTTTATAGCGAGCATATTATTTGACATAATTCGATGATTTGATTTCGCTCAATAAAAAAATATTTTATATATTCAATTTTTTCTCGATAGACCTTATATTTCAACGAATCCTTTCACGGTCTGCTTCAATAAACCATATATATACTGTATTATATGATTATGTCGTGTGCTATCTGACATACGGTCACCGCCTAGAATTCTTGTATAATTATTTATATACATTTCTTTATAACTTTCCTTTTCCATGTGTTCTTTATTCACATCATACCAATATATACGGAAATTTACGATAAATTGATGGTCTATTTTTGATAATAATCTCTCCATTTCATTATGTTTTATTTTTCTCCAATGATATTGTACTTCTGGTGCATTGACAGAAATAGGCACTTTTTCATAAATATATAATTGATTGGATTTATTATCAAACGCACGAATAGGTAGGTCTGTTTGATTGTCTGTAACTCGTTGAAATAGTGCCTTATAACCACGTAATAAGTCTTCATTATATACCGTATCAAGAACATATTGTATTTCTGGGAATACACTATTTATTATCCAGTCATTCAACGTGACCTCGGGTTGTTTCTGTTGTTTGTTTAGCCATTCTAATACATCCATTTTTTTGTTTTGTACTTGCTTCAACTTCTTTACTTCCACTTCTAGTTTTAATAGCTTCAATCCCATTTCCTGCATAAGAAAGTACATTTCTTTCTTTGATGGTAAAACATCATCTTCGATATCCATTTCATGATTCATTTCTCTACGTGACCTATGAAAGAACTCGCAACATGTAATATGTCTGTCATAATTGAACTTTTCACGGTATATTTTGTTACAAATTTGGCATTGGTATGACATTTTTTCTGTTACTATATAACATAGTATTTTATAGTTCAATTTTTCAGCATGATTCCTATGACATTTAGTATAAATAAACCTAGAAAAATTGGCCATCCGATTCATTCAAACACTACTTTTAGTTCAAATAAATCGGATTTAATAGATGGTCCAGTAACATCAATTCCAACCCAATCTTCACAGCTATATAGTTTTAGTGTGCGAGCAAGTATGTTAGGACATTTATTACCAGCGATTGGTTGTACAGATTGTCCAAAATCCAAATAAATTCTCTTGTAAATGTATATAACGAATGTTGAAAGAACTACTTCATAACAAAGTTTATGCAATTTTATTTATTATCTTCACTATGTTTATTCTTATCTGGGTCTTACAAAAATTCGGCATTTACGAAGGAATGACGGGTGGAGACGCACCATCCGTTACAGGACAAGCTAGTCCTGTTAAAACATTTAATTTTTAGTGGTAATATATATTCGACGAATATAACATAATACACCCTTGAAGATTTAAAATGGGACGCTTTTAGAGCGTCCCACTAGAGCTTCACGGGCAACGTTACCGATAAATCAATTAAAAGGCAAACCGCTATAGCGGTTTGTCCTATTTTAAATGTTCATCGGTGTAAAAACTAATATTACGTTATACTATATAATGTCTGAATACTTTTCAAAAGATGAATTGTTCATGGAACCAAAAACGACTCAATATGGAAGTCATATGATTATGACGAATGTTATTAAACCTAATAAAAAAAAATATATTAATCTTGACACCAAATTTAGAGATGAATATAATTATCAATCGACTACAAATTATAATATTACATTACCTGAACGTGTTACCGAAGTCAAAACCATGACCGTTACAAATATGGAAATTCCTATGTTATTCTATAATATATCATCTAGTTTAGGTAATAATAGTTTTCAAATTACTGACCATAGTAATAGTGGGCGTGTCCATCTAATTATTATTCCTGATGGACAATATGATTCTACTGGTCTAGCTACTGCTATCAATACACAGTTTATTGAACTATTATCATTTACTGGTAATACAGAACCTAGCGATGCTGACTTACGTTGTCAAATAAACGGTAATTATACCGAATTTTATACAAATGCTGCTTCATTCACTATTGATTTTACGGTGAATGACCAAGGTATGAATGATAGTTATAATTTTCGTTATAAATTAGGTTGGTTATTAGGGTTCAGAAGACCAACTTATTATGTAACTTTTTCTTATAGTGATAATCCTGCACCTGGAGCTGGACCTGATGGCCAGCCTATTACTATATCAGAAAAAACGATTGATTTGAATGGGCCACGTTATCTTTATTTGGCGATTGAAGAATTTGGTAAAGGAAATCAAAAATCTTTTATTTCTCCCATTGCAACTTCATTTATTAATAAGAATATTATCGCTCGTATTAGCATGGATAAAACAGTATATGGATATGGTGCTATTTTACCAGCAAATAAATTGAACGGTTATCTACTTAGCGATATTCGTTGTTATACTGGTAAAATCGACCTGATGAAATTAAATGTTCAGTTACTAAACGAGATTGGAAATCCAATTTCTCTCAATGATTACGATTTTTCATTTTGTTTGGAAGTAGAACATGAATAAGGTCTTTCTACGTAAAATATATATAACGATTTGATATATATTTTTTATGAAAGACATCTATTTACCTATCGAATTAGTACGTCATATTATTAGTTATGTCAATGATATCGATATTCGGCGAGCATTCCATGTTTATTCAAAAATAAATACATCAGCATGGAAAGATATCCACTTTGAATATAAGCGTATTCTACCCTATAATCGAATCACTTCACCACTCTTGAATACTGATTTCGATGAAGACGGTAATCCACCACAACATATAAGTACTTGTTGGTTATTTAACGTCGATGTATATATTTATTTACATAATCTATTCGATTCTGAGGAGAGAACAAAAAATAAAATCAATAATGATTCCTATGAAGTTCTTATAAGTAAAACGAATCAAGGTTTAAAATATTATGCTGTCATGAATAGATATGTACCTATCAATCATTTTCAAGAACACGAGCCAAACTCTGAACGATTTATATGGAAAAAAATATATACTATTTATGAAAGACCCTATGCACATAAAAAACGTGTAAGCCATTGATAGGTTTTGGAAAAATTGAATATGTATTCATTACATTTTATATATCAGTACTAAAACATGGATTCTTCCGTCAAAGTTATCAAGCTATCCAAGAAAGCAGAACAACCTGAATTAAATACTACACCACCAGAACCAATTAATACATCCGAGCTATCACCTGAACAACTCTCCGCGTATAATAAGTTTATAAAAGGCGAGAACCTATTTATTACTGGTCCAGGAGGTACTGGGAAAACAAAATTAGTATCTTATCTTATTCGTTATGCAAAGTCCATTAATAAAAATATTGCTGTTTGTGCGATGACGGGTTGTGCCGGGGTAATATTAAATTGTAATGCGCGAACCCTTCATTCATGGAGTGGTATCAAGTTAGCGAAAGGAACAAAAGAGGCAGTGGTTACATCCGTTCTTAAAAATAAATATGCTGTCAAAGTATGGAAAAAAACCAAAATATTGATTTTAGATGAAGTCAGTATGTTATCGCAAAAGGTATTCGAAATCATCGAAGAAATTGCTCGAGCAACACGTTTATCAGGCCTACCCTTCGGTGGATTACAAGTAATATTTACTGGCGATTTCTTTCAACTTCCGCCTGTTGGTAGCGAAGCCGAAGTAAATTCTGATAAATTCTGCTTCGAATCGCCGATTTGGAAAAGAGTATTTTCCAAAGAAAATCATATTGAATTGAGAACCATGTTCCGACAAACTGACCCAAAATACATAGAAATATTAAGTCAAATTCGTATCGGACAATTAAGTGAAGAAAATAAGCGAATTTTACAAGGTTATGTCAATCGTGAATATGACCCAGCCAACCATAACGGGTGTATTCCTACAAAACTATTTCCCCTACGCTCAAAAGTAGATTATGTGAATAATATGATGTTCTCAAAAATAAAAGAAATGGAGCATGTTTTCGAAGCCGTGCGAAAAAAAGACTGTTTCATATATACCGATTCGTCAAAACCTATTCCCAGAGAAGTTCTCGATAAATGCACAGAACTCACACCAAAAGAATCAGATTTTGAATTAGACCAGTTACTTGGTTCTGTTCCATGTACGCAAGTCTTACGTTTAAAGAAGGGGTCGGCTGTTATGTGTACAATCAATTTGGATATGGAAAATGGTATTTGTAATGGTTCTCAAGGTATCATTACAAACATACTAGAACAAGGTACAGATAAACCACCATTAATTATAGTAACATTTGCGAATGGTATCATGAAAACGATTTCGCAACATACTTGGCAATCAGAAGATTACCCTACATTGGCTATTGTACAATATCCTATTTGTCTAGCTTGGGCTTTGACAATACATAAAATTCAAGGTGCTACTCTAGATATGGCTGAAATGGATATTGGACAAAGTATTTTCGAATATGGACAGACGTATGTTTCTTTATCTAGAATCAAATCATTAGATGGACTCTATTTATCTGAATTTCACGCACAAAAAATAAAGGCACATCCAAAAGTCGTCGAATTTTATAAGACCATGTTTGATACATAGAAAACTGTTCATATTACTTCGTTTGTTCTTTATCTAATTTGATGGAATTTACCATATTTTTTATCACCTTTTCATGGTACTTCGGATTGTTCTCTTCTTTTACACAAATTACTTGTTCAAATAACTTCAAATACATCTTATTCTCTTCTGAGTCGAGAACTCTTACTTCTGGATGACTTAGAGTCCAATCTTTCGTAGCATTCAAATTCTTGTTTGCGATTTCATTGAGAACCGCTTTGAATTTCGTTTTCTCTTCTGTATCTTTGTTCCATTCATCGTTATCTTTGATATAAATCGTTTCTCGCTTTGTATCCGTACAATGAAATGGACGTTCAGTGATTCCTAATGAATGTAAGTTTTTTACTATAATATCGGTGATTCCTTTTACATATCCTGTATTCCCCAAGTTCTCTACATCGTTAAAATCGATTTTAATGTTCTCTACGAATTCTGAAACATTCATAGCATTTTTACATGTCTCATTCAAGAAAAATTGCAGATTAAATGTATTATTGTTATGGCTATTAGTATTTGTGTTATGGCTATTATTTGTACCTGCGGATACTAACGCTTGAGATGCGGTAATCATTTCTAAGAATTTCGTTTGAGTTTCTGCGTTATGTTTGTTGTTTTCAATAACTACATTCGTCAATCCTGCATTGGTCGATTCTACCAAACTCTGTAAAATATCCTTCAAATCTTCGACTTTTATAGTTATTTGAGAACCTGTTTCAGTGGATTCAATCGTATTTTCAGGTTGAATACATTTCTTCTTATGACTCCATAACCCGCTTACCGATTTATATTCTTTCTTACAAATTAAACATTGGTGCTCTTTGGGAGATTTTAGGGCCTTTTCTTTCGAAATCATTCGATTTATATGTTTCCGTGTGGAAAGGTGGCGAGTATAATCTTTTTTGTTATCAGTTTTGCAGTCACAATCTATACAAAAAAACTTTGGGGATTTTTGGGGATTTTTTGTTTCGAAATCTTCTAAAATCATTCTATAAATTAGAATCAGAAAAGCTCTAAATTGTTTTTAGCGTAAAATAACTAAAAAATCCTTATGCAGTCAAGTGATTTTTCATTTTTTAGAATTTCACTCATATATCGTAAGAAGTCATTTTTTCGTGATTTTGTAAATTTCCAAAAATAAAATGGACCGCGGGTCAGAAAAAAAGGACAAAAATAAATGTCCAATTTTCAAAAAACCTACAAGAAAATTTTTCCAAGACTTTTTCATCGATTGATTTTACGTAAAACTATGATTTTCGATAATTTCGTATTTTTATCTCATACTATTATAGCAATGGTAGCAGGAAGTATTTTACCTATTACAATATATCAAAATAAACTCTATTTTTTATTTGGAAAAGAAAATGAAATGGAAGATAGCGCACCCGGTTGGTCAGATTTCGGTGGTGGTTGCGAAGGTGGGGAGTCACCTTTCAAAACAGCACTTAGAGAAGGTGGCGAAGAATTAACGGGATTTTTAGGTGGTGCAAAAGAAGTAGCAAAACTTATCAAACAAAATGGTGGCTATTATAAGATGTCTCATGATACCTACCATATACACGCCTTTTTCTTGGAATATGACGAGAACCTTCCAAAATACTATAATCAAAACCATCGATTTTTATGGGAAAGAATGGATAAAAAGATGTTAAGTAAAACCAGACTCTTTGAAAAAATAGAGATACAATGGTTCTCCGTGGAAGACATGGAAAAGAAACGTAACCAATTTCGCAATTTTTATAGAGATATCGTGGATATGTTACTATCAAAAAAAACAGAAATTCGTGATTTTATCGAAAAACGTGTAACTAGTAAAAACAAACATAATAAAACAAAAAAGAACAGATAACAAAAAAGAACACATGATTTAGAAACAAACCACGTTAGAAAAGTATGGATATACTATATAATTAGTATATAGTATGTCAAATTCATCATGGAAACAATACGGTGGAATTCAGAAAACAGATAGATTTCAAAATCTAGGAATTGGAACACTCGTCGCCGACCAAATATTATTGAAACAAAAAAATACAACAAATTTTAATGTAAATGGTACTCTGAATATAGCTGGTGGTGATATCAATATCTTGGGTGGTGGAAATGCATATTTTAATAATGATTTATATGTAAACCATAATTCTTATTTGTATAATTATCTATATTTTAAAACAGCTACTCCGGATAAATCTAATACATATGGTTACTTATACGGAGATTCAACAGCAGGAACGTTTGGTATCAATGGAACAAATTATGGTGGTGCGGTTGTGGTAACTAATCCTAATAGTAGTTCTACCTTTGATATTTTATCGAATAAATCAACAGTATTTTCAGCAAGAACAACCGCAGCTTCTATTAATAATATTATCGCACAGCAAGGAACAACAAATAATAGTGTCAATGCATTAGCTGATTCTACTAGTTCAACCATAAAGTTTATAGTGGGTAGTACAAATTCAAGTACTATATCATCCACAGGTTCTCAATTAACACTTACTTCAAATAACATACAATTGAATACTACATATACATATATTACATCAGCAAGTGGTTCTACATATCAAACTACAACGGGCTCTACCATGATTAGTACATTAAGCGGTAATATGATAATGAATACTCCTTCAGGTAATAATACAATCACTAGTAATGGTACAACCACTTTTGATGCATCGAATGGTATTATAAGTAAATCCAAAATGACTATATCAAACCGTAGTACATATTCGAATATAAATGGAGAATTAGTTACTATATATGATATTAGTACTAATCCATATCTATATGACTACTATGAAAACACAATAGCGAATAGCGGAAATGCATTAACATTAGTAAGTTCAGATAGTAGTTCTAGCACATTTTGTAATATACTTACACCGCTTAAAAATGGGTTTTCTATTGGCGGTGGAACATTTATCAACGACTTTACGCGTTCGATGGGAACATTTGGTATCACCACATTATCGGGAAATTTTATTCCTAGTCAAACGATTATTTCTGGAAATAGTACTATAAAATATCTTACCACAACTGGTATTAATACATATAATCCAAAAAGTGAAACATATGTAATGGATATTAATGGTCCAACCAGAATAGGAAATGGTGAAGTAAACACGATGTTACGTATGAATTATGAAATTTTAGACATGAAGTTCTCAAAACGAAGTTTTGGATATGGAATTATAGTGGGTAGTCCTAGTAGTACAACTAATCCATATACACAAACTATATCATATACTAGTAATGGTGGTAAAACATGGTCTCAAACAAATATAGGTGTAAATAATATAGACACTCGGGTTCAATCGTTGAATACATATATATATAATCAAAATTATGCTTTTGTAAGTTCTAGTAGTACAAATAATGGAGTAGGTTTAAATATTTTATATTATACATCCAATGGTGGTGCTAATTGGTCACAAATATCTGATGCGAGTAGTTCTACTGTGCATAAAACATTTTCAAGTATTTATGTGTATGATACATCAATTGGAAACCATAAAATATTAATAGGTGGTAATAATACTGATGCTAATAAAAATCAGCTTTTTAGTTATGTAGCAACAAGCTCTTTTACATTTCCTGGTTCTATTAATTATGGAGCGGTTGATGTTTCATTAACCACGATTAATGATAGTGATGGTAGTGCGAACTTTATGTACTTGGTAGGGAATGGAATACAAAAATTCGATGTTAGTGGTTCCAATCCAGTTCCATTATATTATACTAATTCGGGTATAACATATAATAGTATTTATACATATGACTCAAGTTATGCTATTGCAGTAGGAACAAATAATATATCATATACTACGAATGCCACTACCTGGCAAAATGCAACTGTTAGTAATATTAATGGTGGTAGCTTCAACATGATGAGTGTATATATTTATGATTTATCCAATGCATTAGCAGTGGGAGATTCTGGAGTCATTGCGTACACTATAAATGGCTCACAAACATGGCAAACTGTACCATCTACTATATTAAATTCGGCTGGAACAGGTTCTCGTATTACCAATTCAAATAATAATTTACGCGGTGTTTTCATGCCTGATATTAACTCTTTTGTCATTTCTGACGTAAGTACATCATTCGTTTTGAATGGACCACTAGCTAAAAGTAAAATAATATATGGGTTTTATCCGAATATTTTCAATCGTATCAATAATAAGGTTCTCGATGTTTCCGGAAATATGGAGACAACGGGTGATTTGCTTATTAGCGGTTCTGGACAATTGAAATCAAATAATAGTACATTTAATCTATTGAACGATACAGTATCCACGATTAACCTTGGTGGTGCAACGAGTCAAGTAAATATTGGTGGTTCTTCCACTAGTGTTAGTACTCCGGGTACATTAAATGTTACCAAGGATGTATCTTTCAATAATCGTTTGTTTATATCAAACGACCTATTTCTTAATGGAACCGCACAAATACGTAGTACAAATACAATCGGAAATATTTATAATGATACAGTATCCACGATTAACCTTGGTGGTGCAACGAGTCAAGTAAATATTGGTGGTTCTTCCACTAGTGTTAGTACTCCGGGTACATTAAATGTTACCAAGGATGTATCTTTCAATAATCGTTTGTTTATATCAAACGACCTATTTCTCAATGGAACCGCACAACTACGTAGTACAAATACAATCGGAAATATATATAATGATACAGTATCTACGATTAACCTTGGTGGTGCAACGACTCAATTAAATATTGGTGGTTCTTCGACCAGTGTCAGCATACCAAATACTTTATCAGTAACTGGTAATAGTAGTTTATCAACCGTAAATACAACTGGAACATTATATAGTCCATTGTATGATTCTCCAAATAATATAATTAATATTGGTTCATCATCATCAAATAAAACAATTAATATTTCGAGTATGAGTCTCGGGTCTAATACAACAATCTATATCGGAAAACCAGGTGATACAGTATTTTTACGTGGAAATGTATTCAATACTACTCAACAAGCATTGGTTGTAAATTCATATATAATACAAATTAATGAAGGATCGAATAGTAATAATTCATCAAGAGGTGCAGGAATACAAATACGTGATAATAGTAACGATTTAGCTGGGTATCTACTAGTATCAAATGATATGGCTAGTTATAATTTTAAGGCACCCAATTCAAATAACGTACTCAGATTTGATATGTCTGGGCTAGTTGTTAATGGTGCAACGAATCCAATGGTAGTATTACGAAATTCGGCTTCACTTTATAATGATTCCAGTTTTGATATTATAACAAACAATAACATAGACGCCGATTATAATGGAAACTTTTATGTTGCTATTCCTTCTATTTTAAATGGTGATGCATCATTAAACAGTAATCTTAAAGTAGGTGGAAATACAGTATTAAATTCCAATTTATATGTAAATAACGACGCATCATTGAATGGTAATCTGTATGTAGTTAGTAAAACAACATTAAATAATGATGTATTTATGAATTCTCGTTTATTTGTTGGTAATGATGTATCCATGAATTCTCGTTTATTTGTTGGTAATGATGTATCCATGAATTCGCGCTTATTTGTTGGTAATGATGTATCCATGAATTCGCGCTTATTTGTTGGCAAAGATGTATCCATGAATTCGCGTTTATTTGTTGGTAACGATGTATCCATGAATTCTCGTTTATTTGTTGGTAACGATGTCTCCATGAATTCTCGTTTATTTGTTGGTAATGATGTATCCATGAATTCTCGTTTATTTGTTGGTAATGATGTATCCATGAATTCTCGTTTATTTGTTGGTAATGATGTATCCATGAATTCTCGTTTATTTGTTGGTAATGATGTATCCATGAATTCTCGTTTATTTGTTGGTAATGATGTATCCATGAATTCGCGTTTATTTGTTGGTAATGATGTGTCTATGAATGGTGGTTTGTATGTAGTTAGTAAAACAACATTAAACAATGATGTATCTATAAACGCCAATATAACTATAAATAAAACTGCTTTTTTCAATAGTAATATTGCCATAAATAAAACAACCGTCGCTCAAAACACGGTTCTCGATATAAGTGGTAATATGAATCAAATTGGTGGGGTAGTATTTCAATTTTGATAGCAAAAAAAATTGAACCAAACGAGAACTATTTATAATATTATTAATAAACAATGTCAATCGAAAAACAACTTCATAAGAAACTAGTACAAGACTATAAAAAAAAGGCTACCAAAATTATATTAACATCCCGATTCACGAATCAGACATCTATGGAAAATATGAAATATAGAGAAAAATATAAAAATATAGGTTGTATCTATTGTACTCCAGACCCTATTTCAAATGAAATTCCATTAAATACATTAATGTATGTTCTTGAGATGAATAATGATACGAATCAGATTATTGGTATAGGGTCCATCAAAAATAAATCGGCATCAAAACAATATTATGTTTATGATAATGATAATTATAATCGATATTGTTATATTGGTAGTCATCGAATAGACCGTAGTGAAATGACTGAAGAGGAAGACCGAATTATGAAAGTATTCGATATATTATGTTTTTATGGAAATAAACATATGAAACGAGCACAAGGTTTGAAAGCATTTCCGTTTGAAATGTTATATAATATGTCTCAAAAATTGGATTTAGTCAATTTTATCAATGATATGTTCAAAACTCGTTTTTGTAAAAAATAAATACTATCTTCACAAAAAAATATAGATTGATTTGTATAAGCATATTCTATACGAATCAATTCATGAATAATAATAAATTACGTTCAAACGAAGAAATGTATGATGTTTCTACTTATTCAGACCAAGAACTATATGATTTATTAGATATAAATTCACCCACTGACCATGAATTAGAAACCCGCATCATTTTTCTAATACGTAAATATGCAAATATGCAAAACGAATCAGGTGATGTATTAGCACAATTTTTTACGAATATACATAGCAGGTTTTTCGATGTATCAGATAGTGAAGAAGAAATTGATAACTCACTTCCATTTGAACATTCAAAGTTAGCAAATACAATTGAGAATTTCACTAATAAAACGATTGAAACTATGGATAATATGAATACTACGAATAATAGTAATACGATACCAGAAACCAATAATATTACAATGGTTCAAAATTCCGTACCACTAGTGAATCAATTCAATAGTAATAATAATAGTAATAATAATAGTACGAATACATCTAATAATAATAATATTGGATATACAAAAACACTCGATTTTGCAACTGGTACTTTAAATCCATTATTAAACCAAACTATAAAACGTGTGATTAGTATTGATAGTCAATATCGCGATGATAAAACGAGTTTATCTTCTAATTTTACATTCCATTTATCAGAACCGTTAAAAGATGTTGTTTCGATGAAATTATATTCAATACAAATACCATATACATGGTATACGATTAGTACTGGATATGGGTGTAATGTTATATATTTGAAGGGAAATAGTCCAGGTATAGATAATGGTATGTATGATTTTCAGATTAGTATTGAACCCGGAAACTATTCGCCAAGTGATTTAGCCAGCGCAGTTAATAATAGTATTTCAACTGTTAAATCGACCAATAGTGATATTAGTTTTGCGACAACTGCCATGAATTATAATTCATATACATCATTGAATACATTCGTTGTGGATATTACTAAACAGTATAATGAAACTAGTTACGATATATCATTTTCCAGATTAACGAGTCCATATAATATAGACCCCACTAATATTGCGAATATTAATAAACCTAGAACAGGTAGTAATAATACGAGTATTCCAGGATTTCTTGGCTTTGCAAATTCAAGTTATACACCTTATATGATAAAATCGGGACAACTAGCAAATACAAAAACCACCTCCACCAATGATAGTAATCTAAGAATATATATTTTAACAGCAACAAATAATTATTTTACAGTATATAAATACATCGGACCTCAAGAAAATACATCCTTATCAACAAATATTGATATTTCATTTAATATTACTTTTTCATTAGTACCTGGAATATATACTAGAACGGAATTACTGAATGATATAAGTAATCAAATATATAGTTCTCCATATATAGATACCAATTATTCTTATTTAAAAAGAATAGATATTTCCAATACAACACTCGACCCGTCTAGTAATGGATATCTTACAAATTCTATTTTTCAGTTAGCTTTAAAACCAAATCGATATAATACGAATAATACTCCTTATTCAAAACTAAAGGTTGTATTTCAAGCCGATGCATCGAATGTTACTTATCCTATATGGATTGGGTCTAATTCATGTTTTGGATTTATAGATACATCAGGCGAGTTAAATTCTGTTTTATCAGATACATCCCCCGTTGGTGCATCTACTACGAATTATGTAGTTACGTCGAAACCCAAAATCATATTTAGTTGTATCAAGCCAGGATTTGACGTTTCAGGTAACGGATATACAATTACAGTAAGCCCGACACCGTCTATGTCTTTAACCGATTATTTAAATGTAATAAATACTGCAATCCTACAACCAACAAATAGCTTAACTGGTTCGGTTATAACGAATGAAATAAATAATACTTATTCAATGGCTGAAATCGATGGAAGTGGTAATTTTAATTTACAAGTCGATATCAATAAAAATATTGACCAACGTAATTTTGTTGTTGATTTATCTAATTTTTGTGTTGATGGATTTATGAGTACTAGTCAGCAATCTACGAATCCGATTAAACTCTTACAGGATTTAAGTAGAAATAATACGTTCGATATTAGCTTTCAATATTTGAGTTCTTATACAATAACAGATGGTCCTTTATTAACTATATACTCTTCGTCTGGTAGTACGCATCTTCGATATGGAACCGTGAATGATGTAAGTTATCATATTATGAATCCACCGGGTACCTATACTTATTCCCAACTAGCATCAGTATTAACAAGTACTTTGCTTAATTATAGTGACCCATATGGTAGTACTGTATTAGCAGGTAGTACAGTAACAACTACGACTGATGCTAACTATTCAACGGTTACAGCACATATAACTATTAATATAAGTAAAACATTGACACAAAATGATTATAATATTCAATTTATAGATTATAGTGGTAATTCTAATATAGTACGTAAAGCATCAGACCCATTCAATAGTTGGTTCAAAAACTTGAATATAGACCCATCTATGATAGACCAATCTTATAATTTATATAATAATTCGGTAATGTCTAGTATGCCAAACTATAGTAATACAACTATATCTAATTCATCGAATCCATCTTTTTTAAGCGTCAATGGATATGCCGCTATTACACAAAATACGATTACATTAAATTCTACGAATAATTATTTCGATTTGATACCTAGAGAACCAGGGCTAACGACCAGTACATTATCTGGAAATCAAACTACTAATCAAAATCCATTAAATTATAATAGTATTCGTATTTCTATTAATACAGGTACTTATACTCGTGACCAATTATTAGTAGCATTAAATAATGCTTTTACTGGAACAGATGCATCGGGTTCTCAAATATCAGTTGTTACGAAAAATGGACAGGAATATACGAAATTTCGAATCACTATCAATAAAGTATTTAGTGCAGCTGACTATAAAGTGGTGTTTTATGATACTGTAAGTTTTGTAAAATGTTATGTAGGTGCTACTAGTGTAAAAAATAGTACATGGGATAGTACATTAGGTTGGATATTAGGTTTTCGATTAGCAACTACTTATTTATTAAAATCAGAATTATCCGGGTATAAAGGTCCCATATCTATCGTTGGTGATACCGGTGTAAGCACGAATTTATTCAATTATTTTTTAATATGTTTGGATGATTATAACCAAAATCATTTAAATGATGGGTTGGTAACAGTAACACCACGAGATACGAGTGTTCCATTACCTTCTTATGCGACTTTAACCAATTTCACATGTGACCCAGTAACGGGATTGAAAGTATATAATACGAGCGCGACAACCGATTTTAAACAATTAACGCAAGCTCAAATATATTCTTTGAGTCAGATAGCAAATTCACAAAATTCCACTACGAGCTCATTATCTAATTTAGTATCCACCAAGTCATTTGGTCAAGGACCTTATGTAAGTGACGTATTCGCTATTATTCCGATGAAAGTAGCAGGTCTAGCCAACGGTTCTAATTATGTAGAATTCTCGGGTAGTTTACAAAATCAACAGAGAACTTATTTTGGACCAGTAAATATATCAAAAATGTCTGTAAAATTGGTAAATGACCGTGGCGATGTTATCGATTTGAATAATGCAAACTGGAGTTTTTCTATTATTGTAGAATGTCTATATCAACAAAAACCTGGAGCAAAAAAATAGGGTAAAATTATCTAAACATTCTATATCTATCAATATATAATGTCTACATTTTGGCCGATTTGGTTAGGTTCATCGACATCAAATCCGGCAGGAACTACTTCATTTGCTCTAGGAACCGGATTCGATGCATCGACAAATTCAAATGTATTAAGGCAGACATATATTAATGGTTTTTTAGATGTATCATGTACCACGACTTTACGATATGATGTTTCTATTAATGGAAATTTATATATTGCGCCGAATAAAAAAATATATGCAAATGGTATCATTTCAAATAATGATACTTCGTTGAATGGACGATTAACCGTTGCTCAAGATTCTAGTTTTAACGGTAATTTAACTATAGCAGGTAAAACTATTCATAATGGTGATATTTCAATGAACGGTAATGTAGCTATTTATGGAAATTTATATATTACTCAACCAGCTACGAATATTAATGTTATTAATACAACAGTAACGAATTATAAATTAGTAGTCACCGATGATATTTCTTTAAATGGGCGTATATCGATTTCTCAAGACGCTAGTTTTAATGGTAATATACTTGTTAATCCGACAAATAAAACCGGAACAGGCTTCGTAGGTATTGGAACAACAACAGTACCTACCAATTATCTACAGATTCTTGGTAGTAGTAGTACTTCTATGAGCTCTGCACCAGATAATGGTTCTTATCATAATCTATCTTTAGTATCAACCAAATCTGGTAGTACGCCTTATGCTATGACATTGGGTGTGGATTATTCAACAGGATATGGTTATATAAATTGCGCAGGTGCTGCTGCTTTGCAACCATTAATGTTAAATTCAAGAGGTAGTAATGTAAATATTGGTACAAGTACAGCTAATACATCATATACTTTATATGTATTGGGTCAAGTCGGTGCCACTTCATTTAATGCTACTTCGGATTATCGTATTAAAGAAAACATAAAACTATTAGACGATACATTTACCGTTGATAATATTAAGCCTGTATCTTTTACAAACAAGCTCTTAAATAGACAAGATATTGGTATGATTGCTCATGAAGTAGAAGAACTTTATCCTTATTTGGTTACAGGTGAAAAAGACGCGAATGATTATCAAACTGTTAATTATACCGGGTTTATCGGTTTATTAATTCATGAAGTCAAGCAGCTGAAAACCCAGATGAAAGAAATGAAAGCGCAAATCGAAAGCCTAAAATCGAATATTTAGGGGATATAGCTTACCAATATACTATGGTAAGGAATGGAACAAGGAACTTGATTAACGATAGACAGAGAATAAGATAAAATATATACAAAATAAATATGTATGTATTTTATACGTTCAATAAAATAGTATGAGTGGAAATTGGTTAGATGCATCTTCTACATCAAATCGTTATATTCAGACATATATGCGTGGGTTTTTAGACATGAGTGGTGGAAATTTACTTTTACGTAATAATAATATTATTGTTCAGGCGGGTGATATTTCATTAAATGGACGTCTATTTGTGGTAAAAGATGTATCTATTAACGGTAATTTATATGCAAAAGGAAATATACTAATGGATGCTTCATCCTTCACTGATATTCGTGGCGCCATGTTAGTTGAAAATAATGTGAATGTAACCGGTATCATAAATCAATCATCTACCTTAAATTTAAGTGGGGGATATGTTTATGTTCCAACCACTTCTACACAATTAACAAATTTGATTCAATATGTGAATTATGGAGTTGGTCAATTATACTCTAGTGTAGGTTCAGGTGTTCTCGTATTAGGTAATACGTCTTTAGTTGGATATACTACTACCACTGTTGTATTAGGTGATTTACAAACCTATGGAAATGCATACTTTTCAGGAAGTGGAACATTTAGTACTCCTAATATGAAAACTATAAATTTTGGTTCAGCTACATTAGGAGTGGGTTCTATTATGGCGTCAGGTAATGTAACAGTGACTGGAAATATGATTGCGAATGGAATTAGTATGGGATATTCAACGTTACCAACATATACTTCGTCACAAATAGGTTATATCAATAATGTAGCAGCAACCACAGGCTCATTTAGTACAAGTCCTTCTACAATACTATCACCTACTTCATTAACAGGAATATATATATTAAATGGTACAATAAACGTAACTCCATCAGTAGCAGGAAACGTTACATTAACATTATCTGCAACGACGACTGGAACAATAAACGGTTCATCTTCTTCGTCATTTACTTCATATATAGGCGCAGGCACAACCGTTACACTTCCAATTTCGTGTAATTTATATATGCCTTCAGGCGCAAGTATATCCGGAACATTCAAAACTTATTCAGGAACAGCAACTGTTACAGCTTCTAATTTTTCTTTTATAAGAATTGCATAAGGTCTATCGGTGGATAACCGAATGTTAGCCATTTGGCTAATCTTCGATTATCAACATGAGACCCATATGCTTTTGGTGGATAAATACATTTATCCACCAAAAGACAATAAGGTATATTACTCTCCGCCAAAAGACAATAATATTGAAAATGATATTCAATATTATTTTTTTTTATTTATTTATTATTTATTTATTATTATCGATAATCATCCTACTTAAAATTGGTTGATGAAGCTGAGTTGGTTTGTCATGTTAATGTTTCCGCTTGTAATTGTTACATCGTCTCCGAATGCACTGGTGCTAGTGATGTTCAATTTGCTGGCATTCAAGTATCCAGTGACGGTCGATACGTTTCCTGTGACATTGACGTTATCAGAGAATGTAGCAACACCGGTTACGTTCAATGCACCGTACAAGTTAGACTCTTGGGCAACGTATAGGCGGCCATTCATGGAGACATCAGTTCCGGCAATGATTTTACTATCGAATGAAGCAACACCGCCGACCGATAATCTGGCATTCAATCTAGCATCGTCACTTACATTCATACGTCCGTTCAAGCTCAAGTCATCAGTGATAATCAATTGGTAATTGGTGACTGTTGTGTTGATGAAGTTGATGTTGTTGGCTTGGCTGACAGTCAAGTTTCCGAAGATGTGTAAGTTTCCACCCATGGAAACATCGTTAGCGATGACAACATTTCCATTCATGGTGGTTTCACCGGCAACAGTGAGATTTGCTCCCAAGGTAGTGTCATCTCCAACAGCTAATTTACTGTTCAAGCTTGCATCACCGTTCAATGTGGATTTTCCGGCAACGTAGAGTCTTGCACCCAAGTTAGCATCGTTTCCAACAGCCAATTTACTGTTCATGCTGACATCACCGTTCAATCTGGAAGAACCATTGACTGAGAGTGTTCCGTTCATGGTGGTGTTTTGTCCAACCTTCAAGTTATGGTTCAATGAAACATCACCAATTGTTACTGCAATACCACCTGTGCTGGTCAAGGCACCAGAAATATTGGTATCACCAGTCATGTTAGTGGGACCATTGAGGTTGGTTGTTGCTTCAGCGGGAACTGTGAGACCTCCACTGGCTGTAAGAAGGATATCTACCAACATATTATTGTTCATGTCACCGGTATTATCTCCACCGCCGATTCTTAATGAAGAACAGTTGATGGTTCCATTTACATCCAAAGCATAGAGGGTAGAAGCGGCTTTTCCGATTCCAACATTATCGGCAAATGCGGATTTACCTTTAACGAACAAGCGAGAATTTATAGATGCATCACCTGTTACAAGGATACGTTGGTCGAAAGTAGCATCATTGACAACTTCTAATTTAGCGTTTGCCTTTACATCACCATTAAGAACGGACTTTTTATCGATGTATAAGTTTCCGTTCATGGTTGCATCAGATGCAACTGTGAGGCGGTTGGCCAACTGAGCATCACCTGTTACGAACAAGCGAGAATTGATGGAGGCATCACCAGCAACAAGGATTCTCTGTCCGAAAGATGCATCAAGAGCGACACACATCTTAGACTTGAGGTAAGCGTTTCCTTGAACCGTCAAGTTATGGGCCAATGCAGCGTTTCCTTGAACGAACAAGCGGGAGTTGAGGGAAGCATCGCCAGCAACAAGGATGCGTTCTCCGAAAGATGCATCAAGAGCGACACACATCTTCGATTTAAGGTAAGCGTTTCCTCGAACAGTCAAGTTCTGAGATAAGACAGAGTTTCCTGCAACGAGAAGACGTGAGCTGAGAGAAGCATCCTTGGTAACAGCAAGAGTATCAGATAATGTGGTAGCACCTGTAACAGCAAGAGTATCGGATAATGTGGTTGCAGCTCCGACAGCGAGTGTATCGGATAATGTGGTTGCAGCTCCGACAGCGAGTGTGCTCGATAATGCGGCAGCACCTGCAACATCAAGAGTATCAGATAATGTGGTAGCAGCTCCGACAGTAAGAGCGTTTGATAATGTGGTGGCACCTGTAACAGCGAGTGTGCTCGATAATGCGGTTGCACCTGTAACACCGAGAGTATCAGATAATGTGGTAGCACCGGTAACGGCAAGAGCATTGTGTAACTCGGTTGCACCATCAACTTGGAGCACATCCTTAAAGTAAGCACCTTGGCCTAAGAAAAGGCGGTGTCCCATGGAAGCATCCTGGAGAACATAAAGACGTCCATCAACTGTTGCATCACCAACAACGACCAATGATTTTCCTACATATTCATCACCAAGAACATTAAGATTTCCGCATATATCCAAGTTTCCACCGACACCGATATTTCCTTGTACGCGAGCATCACCACCGACGAAAAGTGTTCCACCTACAACGGCGTTACCAGCAACAGTGGATGAACCTGTCGATGTAGAACCGGTTGTGCTTCCAATCGAGTTATGTAGGTACGTTAATTCACTTTGGACATCCTGGGTCAAGTTTTTAAGGAAACCAAGTTTTCCTGTGCTGAAGCTTACAATTCCTGTATTGACTGTATCAGTTGTATCAGCCTTTACCTTGACTGTTGTAGCATTAATAGCAAGATCGGGAGTGGTCGATGTTCCATGGAACATGTTGAGGGTGTTATCACTACGTAAATAGACATTACCACCACTAATATCTAAGAAACCTTTTAAATAACTCTGACGCAACTTGTTAGCATTGTTCGATTGGTCAAACCATTGAGGAGTAGACATGTTTATTGAGTGGTCTCAATATAATATTAATAAATATATTAATATTAACCAAACGAATAATTCTAGATTTCATGTTTTTTTATAAGAATAAATAAATTTATCTTAGAAGTACCCATAATATGGGATTTGTATTTAAATTTATATAAATACAAATCTACTGATTTGCCTTAATGTCTTTTTTCCTAAATTATATGATTAATCTCTTTTAGAGGATAAATGTATTTATCGACTGAAAATATATAGAGAAATCCACCTTTTTGTAGCCATTTGGCTACAAAAACACGGATAGCCCTTAATGTTTGTTATGTTTTTATACTTGAAATTAGTATTATTGCTAAATACGAGGAAAAAAGGAATTTGATGTTTTGGATAAATTTATTTATCCACCAAAAGACATATTATTGAATGATATTAGATACCTATCGCAATCCAATTGAAACTTTCAGCAGCTACTTGAAGAGTAGCATTACCAGTATTAAAAGCGTTTTTTACAAAAGAAAATCCTGTTGTTGTTATACTGCTTATTTGTACAGAAATCATAGCGCTCGATGACGAAGCTATAATTGATGCTGTTACAATAGGAGGGGAATAGAATGTGTAGCCAAAATTTACACTGCCTGAACCACTACTAGTAGTAACAGTTCCACAAACTATACCTTTTATAGGTTGAGTGTTAGAAATTGCCAAACTACCATTCACATTTAAACTACCACCTATGTTCATTTGATTTGGTGTAGCATTATCTAAAGCCAATGATACCGACGATGTTGCCGGACTAAATAATGGATACCAGAAACATGCAGCAATTGTGCCAATAGAAGTTGCACCAAAGCGACCATAACAAGTACTTTTTACTATCAATCGAAAGTATGTATATGAAGAAGTTTGCGCTGTTGTAGTATTAATGGTAATAGTATTGTTATTTACGGTTGTACTCGTCGCTGTAGACACAGGGTAATAGTTTGTAGTTTGTGAATACGTAATGGTAGTTGAAGTAGCATTACCGGGCCAAGCAGTGAATGAGCAATCTTGTAATTTCGTCCATGTTGAACCATCATTTGAACCAGCTATCGTATATGTTGCAGGAAATACAAACGGAGATGCATAATCACTACCTAATGTATATCCATTCATAATAACTGGTACGCTTGACTGAATCTGTAGCCATTCACCTGATATATTTTGTGCGGATACTAATGTACCAGCCGTAGCAGAATTAGTTACACCTGAAGTATATGTACCTGTTGCACTATACCAAGGAAACATTGATGTTGTTCCTGGATAATTTGCATAAAATGCGTTAAATGCGTTTTTTGATGTCGTAAAACTACTACCTGATGCTGTCCATACTACATTATTATTTTTCCAAATATTACCACTAACAGTAAAATTAAATATGCAAGGCGTTACTGTAGATGTAGGGTTAGAATTAATTAAGCCGAGAGAACCCGAAATGTCTAGTTGATTGATATTCGATGGGTCCATGTACATTATAGTTTTTGAAGGTCCGGTAACAGATGGTAGAGTAAAGTTAATTGGCCATTCGCCAATTTCAAAATTTCCTCCTGTTCCTCCGCCAAATGTAGTCAAAGCTACCATTCTAAAATTAGTATAAGGTCGTGTTGAATAAGAAGATTGGTTTGATATATTCAATGTAGCAGTACCTATGGTTGGTGTAGCTGTTGCGTTTGTACTAACTGTAACGTTTCCAGACAAGAGAGAAGCATTTGAACCGGGAGCAGTAGTACCTGAAAATGAACAATCTTGTATAGTATACCAAGTATTGGCATCATTCGAACCCAAAATAGAAAATTTAGCTCCTATTTGTCCAGCAGTTCCACCTGTTGCTATTTGATATGAACTCATTACTAATGGAATACTAGAACTAATTTGTAACCATTCACCAGATAAACTAAATGGCTGTGATGCCGAGTTATTCAAAATATTAAATGTTACTGTATTGCCTGGATATTTACCTGTAGTTAAATTGTACGAGTTATTAGGAGAAGCAGCTGAATCAGAATATGTAGCATTAAACGCTTTAAATGCGTAATTTGTACCAGTAGTATTACTCAAACTCGCTGTCCAGGTTACATTATTGTTTGTCCATGAAGAAGCTGTCGCATTAATAGTATTTGGAATAATTGTACTAGGATATACCGTTGTTGGTATAGTCATTCCATTAAAATTATTATATACAGCACTCGTCGATGCATTTGCTATTTGCATTTGACCACTTATATCTACAGGATACTGTGGAGTCTGAGTTCCAAAACCGACGTTACCTTTAATGCCAACATTACCGTTAAAACTAGAATCTTGGGAAACAGTCAATCGACCGTTCAATGAAATATCATCGGTTACAACTAGTTGATAATTATTGACGGTTGTATTGACAATATTAATATTCGTAGCAGGTTGAGTAACATATAAATTTCCACTAATAACAAGGTTACCGTTCATTGAAATATCACCATTATGAATAGTTTTACCTGCTACATATAAATTCCCTCCTAAAGAAACATCGGATCGTGTATAAAGACGACCATTCAATGATATATCACCATTATTCACATAAATATTACTATTACGTAGAATCAAATTACCACCGCTCATATCAACAAACCCTTTCACATAAGTTTGAATATAAAGGTTTGATACATTCGACGAATCTAGCCAGTTACCTATTAGGTTACTCATTATATAATATAATAATACTTATAAATTTTATTATATTACTATTACGAAAAACCTTATTATATACCGATGAACATTTATTTCATATATCTAGTTTCTATTACGGCGACACGTTTTTCTAAATCTTCGAGTCTTTCTATCAAATTTTCCGTGATTCGTTGTTTATTCACTTGTTCTTTGATAGATTTGATTTCATTTATTAGAATACCAATAAACCCAATATAATTGACGGTTTGATTATCACTTGCATCTTTCTCACCAGTTACTAAATATGGATAATATTCCTGTACTTCATGAGCAATAACACCAATATCTTGTCTATTTAAGAGCTTGTTCGTAAATGTAACCGGTCGAATATTATCAACGGTGAATGTTTCGTCCAATGTTGTGATATTATCTTTGATTCGATAATCTGAAGTGGCATTAAATGACGTGGCACCGACTTGACCTACAACTTGTAATGGATAAGTATAATTCGTTGTTGTACCAATACCTACATAATTGGCAGAACCGTTACTTTGTATTCTCATTCCTTCTGATACTGAACCGGGTGCTCGTGAAGTACTAAACGATACATATCCACCATAACCTTGAATAATGCCGCCACTAATACGTGTTCCATAAGAACTAGCGCTTGTAATTGTTTGACCGGCCGTTGCAGAACCACTAGCAAACAAATCTATATTTACATAACTACTAGTACCAGTAGTTGAATAAGCTTGAAATGCGGTTGTATTATTCGATACATAATTATTCACTATACCACCACTTATATCTAATAAAAACTGTGGATTCGTTGTTCGAATACCTACGAAGCCGGTTCCGGTTTTATTTGTCGGATTAACAACTATATTACCATTAAAACTAGCGTCTTGTGCAACGGATAATCGACCATTTAAAGAGATATCGTCAGTAATGACTAACTGATAATTCGTTACTGTTGTATTAATAACATTAATATTCGTAGCTGGTTGAGTAATATATAAATTTCCATAAATAGCTACATTACCGTTCATTGAAATATCACCATTATGAATAGTTTTACCTGCTATAGTTAAATTACCGTTAAAACTAGAATCTTTCATAATAGATACTCGAGCGTTCAATGAAATATCGCCTGCTATACTTGCACCAGATGCCAATGTCAATGATTGACCGGATGGTATTGTTATTCCCGCGTTTGCTAATAGTGGATTCGAATAAGTACCAGAAATGGGATTTTGCGTAACATAATTAGTCGTATTAGAAAACTGGACTACGCGACCACAACCCATGGACGAACCTCCAACATCTAACGTATATTGCGGTGTTTGTGCCGTTCCTACACCTAAGCTTTGTGATATATATACAGCTCCACTTATATCCATTTGATTCGAGTTTAAGGTATCTACTGATGCGACTACTGAATTACCATTTGGAATTAGGAATGTTAAATTTCCATTAATATTTAAACTATTTGTTGGTAATGTTCCATACATAGCTGAATAAGGAATAGAACCTGTAGGTACTAATAAATTACCTTTTATGGTTGTATTACCGTCGATAGTAACATTACCGTTAAATGAAGTATCATTGGCAAATCTGTTCTTTCCTGTCACTGTTAGATTACCATAAATAACTACGTTGCCGTTTGCAGAAATATCACTAAACGTTGATTTTCCTGTGAATGTTGGTCCTGATAATGGTGCATATGTCGATGAAGCTGTTGATGTTGTCAAATAACTTGACATTCCGGATAGTGGTTGATATGTCGATGAAGCTGTTGATATTGTCAAGTAAGAACCGGTTGGTTGGTATGTTGAAGCAGCTGTTGATGTTGTCAAATAACTTGACATTCCGGTTATTGTTTGATATGTCGATCCTGCATTTGTCGTTGTCAAATAACTTGACATTCCGGTTATTGTTTGATATGTCGATCCTGCATTTGTCGTTGTCAAGTAGTTACCTAAACTTGAATCTACATAGCTCTTGGTTACTAATTGTGCTGACGTTGATGGTGTCACAGTACTGGTTGGTAATGAACTATTAAATGTAGTTGTTCCTCCGAACGTAGTTGTTCCTCCGAACGTAGTTGTTCCTCCGAACGTAGCTGCGCCTGTTACAAGTAATCTACCATTCACTGATACATCGGAGCTTGCTATTAATCGTCCATTCAATGAAATATCATCGGTCACTACTATCTGATAATTGGATACTGTAGTATTAATAATAGTTGCATTTTGTACTGCGTTTACAGTCAAGTTACCATAAATCACTACATTTCCGTTTGCCGATATATCTCCATTAAAAGTTGTTTTTCCAGTGAATGCTGGTGCCGATAATGGTGCGTAGTTTGTATTGAGGCTATTATCAATCGCAGTCTTTGTATAATAGTTTGTATTGAGGCTATTATCAATCGCAGTCTTTGTATAATAGTTTGTATTGAGGCTATTATCAATCGCAGTCTTTGTATAAT
>Ga0214921_10000836_pt1 | contig 54885 bp, 49 predicted proteins | sample LL1505_MetaG_FD_177992 | JGI IMG/M metagenome (GOLD analysis project Ga0214921, IMG submission 177992) | Freshwater microbial communities from Lake Lanier, Atlanta, Georgia, United States - LL-1505 | ecosystem: Environmental > Aquatic > Freshwater > Lake | place: USA: Georgia | collected... | reverse complement strand
AACTGATGAAATTTATCAAACAATCTAGTCAAGTAATCTTTGTCTGTTTGCGATAACTTATTTATTTTTTGATATATTTCATCAGGTATATCTATTAAGTCATTTAAAATTTCTATGATAGGAGCTACATAATAGATATTTTATTCATTTGTTTAGAAATATTAAAAATATTACAATTCATGTAGAGCCACCATTGCGTGAGGGAATAAATTGTTCTATATATTATGATATATTAATTGCGTTTATCAATAATAACCATGATATTAGTATTACAATACCATTAGATAATGATAATATTGTACCTCTTGAGTATATTTTTAAACATGTACAATTCAAAAATATACTTTCTGTTCATATCAAAGAAACTTCAAATAGTCGTTTGTTTGTTAGTTCTTTGAAGAAAAAACATAGAATTAAATTTATTTTATTTTGATTTACTTAAAGATTATTCTTTATATTTTTTTATGACTACAGTTACTATTAGCGCGAATGCTACTATTAATGAAAGTAATGTTATTATTAATGAAGAAACAATCAAAGTTATTAGTAATGACAAATTTAAAGATAGAATAACAGTACACACTTTTGAACCAGGGAAACCAGAAAAAAAGTTTAATTTTGATTATTCTGAACTTGTGAATGGATATTTATGTGGTGATGATAGATTTATTTCGTTTATTTCAAAAAGATGGGTATATTTTATTAGTGCTGGAGGTAAATTATTTTATTTTTATAACAAAGCAGAAAAGAAAGAAACCAATGACAAAATAAATGTTATTAAATTTGATTCTGTTGATAAGATATATTGTAATAGAAAACAAGTAAAAGATTTTGATCCAATATATCCATTCTTTGGTGATCCCGCACCATCAAGTGAAAAAGACTTATTAGCTGTAATAAATACTATTGTCAGCACTCCTACCATTTAGTTTTTTTTACATTTATTTTCTGTCCCTGACCTCTTTTTTTTACATTGTTCGGATCATATTTTTCATCTTCATCATCTGACCCCATATTTTTAGACATTTCCCAAAACTCTTTACTTCCTAACTTGAAATCACTATGATGATCAGCCTTGTACCAAAACACTTGTTCTTCTAACTTATTGGATTTAGCATTGTTGTTTATTACTAAACATTCATAATTCTCTGTACATTGATCCATCACTTGACTGAATGATTCAAACGTAGGAAACATACCCGCATAATTTTCATAGATACGTTTTCTATTTGCTATATAAGGCTCTCTCAAGATAAAAACAAAATCTATATTGGTTCTTAATGTAGGTGGAATACCTAAAGGATACTGCATAGTAATAATCAACATAATCTTCCAATGTCTTCCATTCATAAATAATAATCTCATCATCTTATCTCTTGACCATGTATTGTCATACAAACAATCATCCAATATAACAAATGCTCTCGGATCTATATTGGATTTTTTATAGGTTTCTACTTCTTTTTTTACTTGTTTCAACACTTGTCTTTGTCTTTTTAATATATTTTCTATAATGGCTGTATTATATTCATTATGAATAAATAATTTAGGAATTAATTTTCCATAAAAACCATTTCCTTCTTCTGTTCCAGCTACAACTGTACCCAAGGGTAAATCTTGATGATAATACAATAAATCTTTTACTAAGAAAGATTTACCGGTATCTCTTCTACCGATTAAAACAACCACAGGTCCCTTTGTTTCATTTGGTTTGAAACTAATAGATTTCATATCAAATTTTTTTAACTCTAATGTCATATACTACAAATATATTATATATAATCTTTTTTTTACGAATTATAAGTTTAAAATCAATTTAAATTATGTATTTGTTTATTTAATGGAAAATACTGTAAACTACATAAAACGTAAAAACAAAAAACTATTCAAAGATTTAGAAACTTCTTCATTAAAAATATCCAATTTACAAACCTATCATCCAATTTATAGTGATTTTTTTAACTTGAACAGTACGAATTACAATTCTGTTGAATTCACCAATCATGTAAGTATTTCAGGTATAAAAGAAGTTGTAAATGACAATCATTTGTCTTGTATCATAACAAAAGACACAGAAGAAGAAGTTGTAGAAGTTTACTGTAAACATTCTCCTTTACTAGACCCTTTCAAATACATGATCGGAAAATATACTATTGAAGATAAATTGTACAATCTACCTAGTATTGAGAATACGGATTTAGTTCATCCAAAAATAAATTCCATGTATAATAGTTCTTATGTGGACTCTTTCTTTGTTTACTTGAGTCATCAATTATTACACAAAAACAATTTTATACATGGATTGAATTTTTATGGAAACTATTTAGCCATTAAGGAAGACTTTGCCTTGGATGTATTGGATGATATTGATTATATTACAAAATATCACTTTTTTAATAAAAACAAGAATGTTTTGTTTGATGTTCCACATTTTCACCTGAATAATCAATTCTCTAAACCTGCTATACAGATTGGATCTATCAAGTCGGTTATTTCTGTTGAAGACCTGGATGAGATAGATGACAGTAAAGAAGAAATAGAAGAATCTGTTATTGAAGAAGTAAAAGAGATTGTTATTGAAGAAAGTGAAGAAATAGAAAAATCTCCTGTGAGTTCTAGCAATTGTTCTTCTAGAACTTCTTATACAGATGACAATGAAGGAGGGAAAGAAGGTAATAGTGAGGAAGATGGAGAAGAAGATGAGGACAGTGTGTACTCTGATTTTAGTGATGAGAAATTAATGGCGTATATCAAAAAAATGCCTATCAATATGATTTTCATGGAAAAATGTCAAAATACCATGGATAGCTTGTTTACAGAAGAAGAATTGGACGTAGATGAATGGATTGCTGCTGTATTTCAAGTTATTATGATTTTGATTACTTATCAAAAGAGCTTTCAATTTACACACAATGATTTACATACAAACAATATTATGTATCAAACAACAGATAAGGAGTATCTTTATTACACATATGATAGCAAACATTACAAGGTAAAAACATATGGTAGAATATTTAAAATCATTGATTTTGGCAGAAGTATTTTTACTATAAATAATAAATTATTTTGTAGTGATAGTTTTGATAAAGATGGTGACGCATCTACCCAATATAACTTTCCTCCTTTTTTTAATCCCAAGAAAGAATTATTAGAACCTAACTATAGTTTTGACTTGTGTCGTTTGGGTTGTTCTATATTTGATTTTGTGTTTGATGATATAAGTGAAATAGAAGATGATCTAGATGATTTTCAAGAATTGATTGTGGATTGGTGTAAAGATGACAAAGGTGTGAATATATTGTATAAAAAATCTGGAGAAGAACGATATGAAGATTTCAAATTGTATCGTATGATTTCTAAAAATGTTCATAATCATGTTCCTTCTGAACAATTGAAGAAAAGACAATTTACTAAGTATCTAACAAAAAAAATTCCTAGTAATGCTTATCATTTTAATATAGATGAAATTACTACGTTTTAATGTAGTAGATGAAATTACTACGTTTTAGTTTTCGTTTTCGTTTATTAAGAAGCCGATAAAACATCCTTGAATAAGAAATAACTAATGAAAGAAATAAATATATTAAAATCTCTCAAGCATGATTTTGTTTCTTCTTCTTTTACAAATGTATCTATCTTTTTTGCTTCCTTGTTGAATACATAAACATTGTAATACAAACACACACAACACATGGAAAAGACAAATATATCTAAGCTAAAATTCAAATTGTTTTCGTACATTTCATCTTTAAACTTTTCTGCTAGTTGTTGAAACATATCCTTTATGATAATTTTGTACTGAATAAATTTAGAAACAGAAATAGAACCAGGATGTGTATCTATGATATTCAATAAATTAATTCCTAGTTTGATATGAACATTTGTTATTCCATGTAATTTTGTTTCTTTTTTATTTATCGGTCTCATTTGAAACGAATAAATAAACGATACGAATGAAAGAATCAGAAGAAGTCTCATGTTTTTTTGAAGACTGTAATTTATAAAAAATTATTCAATTTTTTTATAATAATAAAATTCAAACGTATATTTTTTACCTACTACATAAACATTGATACTTTCTTCTTGTTCATACAAAAATCCTGAGTTGATCATTTCTTTTTTTAATTCTATTATTTTGGGTTCATGAAATTGTTTTAATTGTTCTATTGTTTGAGAATGTATATACAGAATACTTTCTACTCCTGCTTTTATCCTATTCTTGTTTTCTATTTTTAACGCATGAGATATATCTTTTATTTCTTCTAATGTTAATTTTATTGTAGATTCATACAAATCTTCTCTACTCATTTGGTTAGTAATTAAACAGAAAATTTTTTTACAAAAAGAATAATACATTTATTATATTAAAAAGATCTGATTATATATTTTTATGATTATTGATTTACGTGAACAATATGTTTCTAATCAATTAGAATGTAACATGGCGTTGTTTTGTAATGATGAATTAGAATTACAATACTTTACTTGGAATGATGTTGAATACAAAATTTCTTCTTACGAAGAAAAAGAAGGAATTTATATTTGTTGTCTTGATGATATTTATATTTTACCGAATTGTTTGACATGGTATAAAATAAAAAATTGAAATTTATTTTTGATAGTATAGTTTGTATACTTGACGAAAATGAATTTCTTTTGGATATTCTTTGTTGTGGTTGCCAGTGGAAATGTGTTGGAAGAAATTCATTTGTTGAAGAATGTTTATCAACAAATGAGTATGCTAGAAAAACGTGTATCGGTCATAAAATATATTCACAAGGAAAAGGTAAATTACGATTTGATGGAGGAAGTGACAACATTTGATTTGTATTGTGGGAATAAAATGCCAATGAGTTGTTACAAAGAAATACAGCAAAAGATCTATTTGTATGGTGATCAGTCAGTCCTGAATAAATGCCAATTGACAAAAGTAGAGAAATTATTACAGAGTTGGAAATACATGAATACAGAATATGTGAACTTGAAAATTGTTTTGTTTGAAATCATAGCTACTTATACCAACGATGAATTTGTTTTGGAAGAATTGTACAGCAAATATGTTTCCAAAGAAAATGTGTTACAAATGATGAAGGACTTGTTATTTAGTGTTCAAGAAGGAAAATGTGTGAATTGTTATTCATTATAAACTTGAGAATAGATTACATATCTTTATACTACAACTTTCTACTAACAATCCATTCGCATAAATACCATCATTAATCGTTTCATCTGAATTTTCTAAAGCGAAATGATAAACATTGTGTTTTCCTGATTTATAATATACCACTGTTTTTTCATCTATAAAAGAAGGCAAACGTATTTTACCGTTTGTGTATTCTATCTTTTTATTGAAAGATAATATTTTTTCTTCTTGTTCTTTGGTTATTTTGTCTACTAAAGAACAATGTCTTCCTGTTAAAATCAAATCTCTGGATAAATCTGTGAACACTTCTTGAGTATATTTATACAATTGATCAGGTAATCTCTTTTTAGAAGCAGGATTATTGAATGATTTTTTTATGATTATTTTTATGGGTTTGTATTTACCATCTACTGTTTTTACCATATCTCCTTTGTTCAAATATTCTACTGGAACATATCCTTTGTCTGTTAGGATCTTTGATCCTTCTTTAAAGCATGGTAAAGGTGTTGGAGTAGGAGTAGGAGTTGGTGTAGGAGTTGGTGTTGGGGTTGGTGTTGGTGTTGGTGTTGGTGTTGGAGTTGGTGTAGGCGTAGGTGTTGGTGTAGGTGTAGGTGTAGGTGTAGGCGTAGGAGTAGGAGTAGGAGTTGGGGTTGGGGTTGGTGTTGGGGTTGGTGTAGGCGTAGGTGTAGGTGTTGGGGTTGGAGTAGGCGTAGGTGTAGGTGTTGGGGTTGGAGTAGGAGTAGGAGTAGGTGTAGGAGTAGGAGTAGGAGTAGGAGTAGGAGTAGGAGTAGGAGTTGGTGTTGGGGTAGGAGTTGGGGTAGGTGTAGGTGTGGGAGTTGGTGTTGGGGTTGGAGTGGGAGTTGGTGTTGGTGTTGGGGTAGGTGTAGGTGTAGGTGTTGGGGTAGGTGTTGGGGTAGGTGTTGGTGTAGGGGTTGGTGTTGGGGTAGGAGTAGGCGTTGGTGTAGGTGTTGGAGTTGGAGTTGGTGTTGGAGTTGGTGTTGGAGTTGGTGTTGGAGTAGGTGTTGGTGTTGGTGTTGGGGTTGGAATAGGATAATCATAAATGGCAGGTGAAGTTGCTTGAGAAGCTACATACAATGTAGAATTTCTATCACTAAACGTAAGTCCGCCTGTTGCAGAATTATACGGAATTGAAGCAAAAATACCTGATGAATCATTCGTTAATGAGTAATAATTAATAGTTCCATCAGCATAATATAACGTATTTGTATATGAGTCTACTGCTAATCCATAAATTGTGTTTGGGGATGTTAATAATTGACTAATTGTATAATCATTATTAGCAACTGTTATTTCAAAAATTACATTTTCTGTTGTTCCTGAAACTCCTGATACATAAATTGTGTTATTATAGGAAGTTACATACATATTTTGATAAGCAGAAGTAGTTGAAGTATAAATATTAATAACACTTGAACTATTAATTTCATTATTGCTTGGTTGTGCTGTTAATAAATCTATAAAACATAAACGTTGTGGGTAATCATAACATGTAGAGTATAAAACATTATTACAAATTGTTAATTGATATGGTGTATATAAATAACTAATACCTTGTACAAAATTATAGATAGAACTAGAAGGGTTATCTATTACATATTTAGAAATAATTCCTTGTGATTGAGGACTGTAACTACCACCATTATTAATATTTGCAATATATAAATTATTACTATTATCTATTGCCACCCCATATGAACCAATAGTACCTAGTGGTGGTGAATAATCAGACCAAGGAACATTGTAAAGATCAATATAACTTACATTATTTGTAGTTAAATTTATTACTTGTATTTCTCCTACTGAACCGGAAGAATTTCCATTACCATCTATAGTTCCTTGAGCTACATATAAATTGTTACTATTGTCTATAGCCATACCAAATGGTAAATTTGAACAATCTACCAAATAGTTAGGTGGAGCTGTAATTGCCAAAGTTGTAATACTATATTCACCAGTACTATTACCACCTTTAGAAGTGCCTTCTGGAACACATAATACATATAAATAATTTTCATAAACACATAAAGTTATAGGTATTGCTCCTAAATTACCTGACCAATTACTATTATAACTTTGCACTGTTGGTAAATTATTAACTATATCTCCTATAATTAATTGATCAATACAATTATTACTATTATCTGCTATAAATAAATAGTTATAACTATTATTAGGCGAACTATAACTTGCTAATATATTGTAAGGTATAGTAGAATTTATATAAATGTTAGATGTAAACCAGTTTAATGTATTATAAGTATTATTTATTGATGAAACAGCAATTGTTAAAGGATCTGACAAATTATTACTATTATTAGCATATACATAATTATTACAAACTGTAAATACTACACCATTATTTAAACTACCATCAAAAAATGAATTTATAATATTAAATGGATGTGGTGGATTTCCCGCAAAATTCCCTGTAAAACTTCCTTCAAATATATTAAAATATTGAGAATTAGAATATGTTGGATTATTATAATATAAATTATTACCTATACTATATAAATTTGAATATCTATAATTAAAACTACTATTATTTTGTGAATACAAAAAAGTATAAGTGGTACTTGTAAGATTAAAACAAAATAAAGCACCGGATGAATCTTGATTAGTAGTAACATATAAATTATTACTCATATCTCCTGTTAATGAAAAAGGAGATGTAATTGAAACTTCACTATTATTTAAAAAATTTAGATAACTAAAACTTAAATTATTATTTGATAGAGTTATATTATTTGATATATCTATTTGAATAATATTTGTTTGGGTAGAATTTGTCATAAATAAAGTAACATTATTTTCATATTCATATACATAAATACTTGAAGTATAATTACAAGTTATATCAGGATTACCATATAAATTAATTGTTGAAATAATAGGTGTTCCAGACATATATTATATTATTATATTATAATTTTGAAAATAAATTACAAATCTTTATGCTACAACTTTCTACTAACAATCCATTCGCATAAATACCATCATTCATTTTTTCGTCTGAATTTTCTAAAGCAAAATGATATACATTGTGTTTTCCTTTTTTACTATAGACCGTTGTGTTATCATCTATAAAAGAAGGTAATCGCGTTTTGTTATTTGTATACTGTAACTTTTTATTGAAATCCAATATTTTTTCTTCTTGTTCTTTGGTTATTTCATCTACTAAAGAACAATGTCTTCCTGTTAAAATCAAATCTTCAAATAAATCTGTGTATATCTTTTTTGAATATTTGTATAATTGATCAGGTATTCTTTTTGTAGAAACAGGATTATTAAATGATTTTTTTATGATTGTTTTTATTGGCTTAAATGTTCCGTCCGCGGTTTTTACCATATCTCCATTGTTTAAATATTCTATTGGAACGTATCCTTTGTCTGTTAGGATCTTTGATCCTTCCTTAAAACATGGCAAAGGTGTAGGTGTAGGTGTAGGAAAAGGTGTTGGTGTTGGTGTAGGAGTAGGAGTAGGAGTAGGAGTTGGTGTTGGTGTAGGAGTAGGAGTAGGAGTTGGAGTAGGAGTAGGAGTAGGAGTTGGAGTAGGAGTTGGTGTAGGAGTTGGTGTCGGAGTTGGTGTAGGTGTAGGAGTTGGTGTTGGCGTAGGTGTCGGAGTGGGTGTAGGAGTAGGTGTCGGTGTGGGTGTAGGAGTAGGTGTTGGGGTTGGTGTTGGTGTAGGTGTAGGAGTAGGAGTAGGAGTAGGCGTAGGTGTAGGCGTTGGTGTAGGAGTAGGAGTAGGAGTAGGAGTAGGAGTTGGGGTAGGAGTAGGAGTGGGTGTTGGTGTAGGAGTAGGAGTAGGTGTAGGAACAGGGAAATCATAAATAGCATTATCTGAAGAAGCAATATATATTGTAGAGTTGTTATTACTAATCGCAAGACCACGCGTACCAAAATTATTTGAAACATCACATAATACTCCTGATGAATCATTCGTTAATGAGTAATAATTAACACTTCCGTCAGCATAATATAATGTACTTGTAGATGAATCTACTGCTAATCCATAGATTGTATTTGGAAATGTTAATGTATTGATTGTAGCATTCGCGTAAACAGTACCAACACTAATATCTGTCATCTCAAAAATTACATTATCACCTGAAAACCCTGACATGTAAATTGTGTTAAGGGGTGAGGATGTTAGATAACTTTCAGGACTATCATTATTAGTAAGAACAATATTATAACTTTGGTCAATAATATTATTGCTTGATTCTGCTGTTAATAAATCTATAAAACATAACAAATTATTTAATCCTACATTCGGAATAGAAGTAGATGTAAAATATAAATTATTATTATTAATGGTCGCACTATATGGTAAATTCATTTGGACTGACCCCGCTGCTCCATCATTAATAATAAAATTATAAATAGAACTAGAAGAGTTGTCTATTACATATTTAGAAATATTTCCGTAACCACCTGGTGTATTAGTTACATTTAAGTTAGTAATATATAAATTATTACTATTATCAACAGCTAAACCAGTATTTAAAAAAGATGGTGTGGATGGATTGTCATTCCAAGGAACTGTTGTAAGATCAATATAACTTACAGCACTTGTATCTAAATTAATTACTTGTAGAGGACCAGTGCCTTGAGCTACATACAAGTTATTACTACTATCTATCGCCATGCCATAAGGTGAACTTGAACAATCAACAAAAAAGTTAGCGGACATATATTATATATTATTATTATAATTTTGAAAACATATGACATATTTTTATACTACAACATTCTACTAACAATCCATTCGCATAAATACCAAAGTTTTTATCTTCATTATCATCTTCTAAAGAAAAATGGAATATATTGTATTTTTGGGCTCTTTCGTAAACAGTGGAATGTTTGGCTAAACATGTTGGCAACCTTATTTTGTTATCTGTACGAAGTATTCTTCCATTCAATTTAATCGCTTCTTCTTCTTGTTCTTTTGTCAATTTATCTACTAAAAGACAATGTCTTCCTGTAACAATCAAATCTTCAAATAAATCTGTATATTTTTTCCTGGATAACCTATACAATTGATCGGGTATTTTTTCTTTGTTTGCCTCATGATATATAATCTTCTTCACAAACGTATGAATAGGTTTGTATCCATTATTCAACGTTTTTATCATATCTCCTTTTTGTAAATCTTGAACCGGAACATATCCTTTGATTGTTAATATCTTTGTATCTCTCTTGAAACAAGGAAAAGGAGGATTTGGTGTTGGTGTTGGAGTAGGTGTTGGGGTAGGTGTAGGTGTAGGTGTAGGTGTTGATGAATAATATTGTATATAACCTGATGGAACACTATTAGTAGTGCTACTTTCCCATGTATATACATATAAATTAGGATTTTCAATATTACAAGTGTAGTATTCTGATCCAGAAATTATTAATGCTGGATTATTACTATAATAATATGTTATGTTCGCAAATATACCTACTGTATTGTTAGAAATGGGGGTTTCATAATACAATGAAAGAGTAGAATTATAAGATAATCCATTATTACTAATATCATCGTTGAAACTTGACACTAATGTTGCGGACGAATCAAGCGCTACAACAGTATTAAATGAATTTCCTAATGAATAATAATAAATTGAATCTGATGTTGATATATATAAAATATTGTTTCTAGCATAAAGACCACCATTTAGAGTAAAATCTGTCGGAGTAAATAATACACTTGAAGTTGTACCATTGTCTATAGGTGCTTGTACTATATCGTTACTGTTCTCATTTGAAATATATAGGTTACCATCGTAAGTAGTTATGTAACTTGGATTGTTCAAATTACTTTGGACATAATTGACAATATTATTTGGATTATCTAATTCTATTTGATAAACATAATAAGGATAGGTTGTACATGAAACATATAAATAAGAAGAATCAATGGATATACCTTGTGGTGCTGGGCTGCCATATGTAGTTAATTGAGCAAAAAGAGTAGGTGTGTTATTGGTAGCGCCAAGTGTTCCACTGTTTATTGATAATGTTAATATCTCTCCTGTGTTATTTGATGTAAAATACAATGTATTTGTATTGTTGTCTATACAAATAGACCAAGGACTATTTGTTGTCAAAACTGAATCATAACTAGAAAGATTACACCAATTATATACAAACGTGTCTGGATTGTTTGATGGATCTAACGTCAATAAACTAACATAACCCGAACCATAATTTGCTATGTACATATTACCACTCAAGTCAAATGTTAAATCCAATGGTTGTAAATTAGTGTCAGTATACCAAAATATATTACTTGAATTATCAGACAAATTAATTTGTTGTATTGAATAACTAGGATCGTAATAATTTGCTACATACAAAAATCCATTGTAATAATTTATACCTCTTGGTGAGTATGATGATGATGGTGGAATTAGTGGTTGTGCTGTGGGTGTAGGCGTTGGTGTTGGTGTTGGTCCTGGTGTTGGTGTAGGTGTGGGTGTAGGAGTAGGCGTAGGTGTAGGAGTAGGTGTTGGGGTAGGTGTTGGGGTTGGTGTTGGAGTTGGAGTTGGTGTAGGTGTGGGTGTGGGTGTAGGTAATATATAATAACTAATAAACGATTCATCACCTTGAGTATTTGATATATACAAAACATTGTCATTAACAACCATTCCTCCATTAATACTTACATTACTACCATCTTCTATAGAAATGTTTTGTAATAAAGGTAAATTTGTAATTGAAGTTGTATAAAAAGAAAATACGTCTATAAAATAAATATTACTTGTATCAAGGCAAGCAATATACAATTGATTATTATTATCAATGGCTAATGATGCTATTTCATAATTAGATGTAATAGAGTTAACATTCGTATTGGATGAAATATCATATTGATAAACGAATGCTGTATAAAACGCACTAGAGGTACTGTATATATTTAACCCTACATATAAATAATTTAAATGATAATACAAACATGTTATAGTATTAGTATAGCCGGATTGGTTTGTATAAGAAGTAAATAAGTCACCAGTTGAAAAATTATATATATAACTTGTTACGGTATTATTTGATTCGGAATAATATAATGTATTATTACTATGGTCTAACGTTAATCCGTAATAAGTTCCTCCACCGCCAACAAACTGTGAAATACTTGATGAAGAATAATAGGTAGGTGTTGTTGTATATGGATTCAATACAATTCTTGTTATACTGACACCTGAATAATTATTCGCTATATACAAACTATTTGTAGAAGCATCAAATACAATACCATTAGGTTCTATACCTGGAACTGTAGAAATAAGAGGATCTATATACCATGTATTATAATTAATTGAAAATGCGTTGGTTGAATAATCGGATGGATTGATTGTATCTACTACTTGAATACTATTATTACTATTATTATTACCAATAAATAAAAAGTTTGGACTAGCAGCTAACCCATTATATAAATTATTATTAGAATATGTATTACATAAATTGTACAATTGTTGATTTGGACGAGGTGTTGGTGGAGGCGGAGGTGTAGGTGTGGGTGTTGGATATTGACTTGTTACTAGTTCAAAATTTGTAATGAGATAAGGAAGTGGTTGTGGACTAGATCTTAGACAATCAATAGATACTTGAAGAAGATATAAAATATTTGAATATGTACAAATAGAAATGGGATCATTACAAATACGATCCGCCACAAGTGGTATTGTATACAATGTTGTTTGTCCTTTTAAAATACCATTAACTATTGTAAATGCTATTATCTCATAAGAAGTGGTGGAATTAATACAAATCAAATATTCTACAAACTCATATGTTGGATTTGTATATATACATATTCTATTCGTAAATAAATCTCCGTTGTTCGTAATATTGTAAATACCATTCCCCCACCCCGCATTGATAGAATAATTAACACTATCTAGTCCTGTTATTTTTGCTATACTGTTATTATAAAAGAATGGATATTCAAAATTATTACTGTAACTCACGTACAATGCGTTATTTGAATAAGCCATACAAGTAGGAAAATACATGGGTGTTGAATTATTTGACAAATCATAACTAATTAAATCTCCTGTTAGTATATTATACCTGACAATACTATATGAACTATCATAATAAAATATATTACTAGAATTGTCACTTGTTATATAAGAATTTGTAATACAACTTAAATCAGGATAATTGATGATTTGATAAGGAGTAGACCCACTCGTTAAAATTTGTGATATTAATGGTATCGGATTATTACTTGTAGTGTTATTATTTGTAATCCATAAATTATTGTTGATAGATGTCATACCAACAGGATTTATAAGCACACTGTTTATAGTTTGTTCTGGATATAAGTTAGGTGATGGACTAGTAGTAGTAGGCAAATTGTATTCAAATAAAGTATAATTTGTTTCCCCACTTATTGAATATCCACATACATAAGAACCACAGCCATCAACTATTAAATTATTGGCAATAAATTTATTATCATAAAAAGCATTACTTGTATTATTATTTGTATTAATACTGATATCAAGATTTATTACAACCGCAGAAATATCAAACTTTGATTGATAATTATTTGTAGCACCATAACATATAATATTATTACCAAGATTATTTACAATATATAAACAGTTGTCGTATTCGTTATAAGCAATACCTGTGAAATAAGTATTGTTTGAAATATCTATAAAACTGGGGTCAGCGTACTGTTCACTAACCCAACTATTGGGAATATCACCTGACGGATATATTGTATTTTCTATATATATAGGTATAGTTGTACTTGTGGTAGTAGTTATATTATATTCTACTAAGTATCCTTGATTGTTTAATGAAGTATCATGACTTGAATTATAGTAGTGTATCTGTTGCTGTGTATATGGATTGTTCGCTATATACAATAAATTGTTTGACATATCCAATGTAAGTCCCGTAACTACATTCAACCCAGATACACTTATAATTGAAAACGAATCCAATGTGATGTTATAAAATATAATATATGAATCCACATAATTGGTGTAAGAACCAAAGGTAACATCCTTGATTGTGGAATAAGCATAACTATTGTTATTTCCTATATACAAATAATTGTTGTTTTGGTCAAATGCTAAACCAGAACAAAAATACAATCCACCAATATTTAACGTTGTGTGTGACTGATTTGATATATCATATTGAATAATATTACTGTTATAGGTAGATCCTGAATAAGAACTATCACTTGTATAATTTACTGCTACATACAAATAATTGTTACATGGATCATATGCTAAATTTGTGTAAATTGTGTTTGTCAATGTAGAAGATGATGATGAAGATGTACTATTGAAATCATATAAAAATATACTTGTTGAACTGTTTACATCAAATTGAATAAGAACACCAGTATTTGAATCAATTAAATACAAATAATTATTTTGTTTATCAAGTGCTATTCCATATGAATTAGTAACAGAATACCCAGAAGCTCCAACTGTTGGAACTGTAGAATAAGATGAATCCCATCGTGAAAAAATATTGTATACTGATAAATTATTTGAATTATCTGTTCCAATATTGAACCAATTAAAAGTATCATAATGATTACCATTCGTATTATCAGGAATTGTTGTATACAAAGTATTATTATTTGTAGCTATTCCATAAGGATTTACCAATCCTGGATATGTAATGGTAGAAGACATAATATAATTTGTTATATTATATTTTCTCAAAAAATGTATTCACCGCTTTTATATATCTATCATAATTGGCTAAACTAGTCAGCCCCCTATCTTTTATAAACATATTTGTATTAAAACCTCGTTTGAAATGAATATGTATTTTTTCTATTTCTTCCACAGTTAATTTCTTGGATAATTCTTGTTCATATATTTTTTCTCCCAATACTTGTTGATTTTGTAAATAAATACGTATTGTCTTATTGTTGTAAATATGTAAAACAGTCCAACCTTTATCTACACCATTTTGTTTCAAATAACTTCCTATACCTGTTTCAAAAGTTAATTCCATCTATATTATATGTCAGGTTATCTTTATACAGGAAACATTAACTCTTCAATGTATTTTTTGTCATAAATATTTATGGTGGTTGTTCTGTCCCAATTACTGTTTGTAATCAGAACCCTATCCTTTTCTACCACAAGTCCCAAACAATATTCAATCTCTTTTTCCTCAAAAGTAAACAAGGAAGTATGTCTTAAAACATTGTAATCTTTATCCAATACAACAATCATATGATAATAATATCGTTTGTTTTCATGACTCACATAATGAAGAACAAACCATCGTTCATTATTAAAACTTGCCTCGCATGTAGATCCTCTCGCAAAATGAAAAATATTGGGCGTAGGTTTTTCTAAAAGTAAAACAATACGATCCTCTACTTCTTGAGAAATCATTAATGGGTACCATTTGTATATAATGGCTAATTTGTCTTGATAAGTTGTATAAACCCAATTTTTTTCACAATCTTGATGATTAAAAGAACAAGTTAAATTTTTACTTTTTATGGAAGAATAATTATATTTTCCAGTACCCATCATCACTTTATTCTCTTTTGTTATGGATGTTCCGATAAAATAAACATCGTCTTTGAAGTTGTATAATTTTAAGTCTTCCATACCTTTGTAAAAATGTTGTCCTTCAGGTTCTTTTGTTTCATCTTTGTTGTAATAATCCAGTATTTTTTCATATTGTATTTCAAAATCATTGTTTAATTGAACCACTTTATTCAATGTTTTGATTCCATTGGTTATTTTATAACTATGATTGTCTTCAATATAATAGTTGACATATCTTATGTTCATGATATATCCATTCTCTTTCGGATCTTTTATAATACTTGAGGAAGAAGAACGATATTCTTCTTCGTTTATTTCTATGGTCTTTGTAAAAGATATCTTGTTTTTTTGTTTTAATATCAACGGATAAAACTTGAGATTACTCAATACACAATTGATTTCCGCCATGTTTTTTGTATGATTAAATACATTGATTAATTCTTTTTGAATATTCTTGTTTTTTAAGTAATAAGAAAAAATAGTATATTCATAATCTATCAAATACGTATAAACATCTTTACTCAAAAATAAATAATCGTCTATGTTTTTATTTTTGGATTTGGCGAATTTAGCTATGTTGTAATAATATTCACATTTCTCATGTTCTCCCACTATTCTGTAGTGTTTTATTAACTCGTATATGTTTTCTAAACGATAAGGAAGTATTTTTATACCATCTACAAAATAATTCATGGCTTCATCCTTTTTATTCGTTTTTAAATAAATAAGTCCTATTTGATAATAAGATTGCCATACCTCTTGATCCCAATTCTTCATCTCTATTCTTTTTTTGTAATATTCTATGGCCAAGTCATTCTTTCCTAGGTCTTTGTAGGTATTTGCCAAATAAAAATAATATCTTACATTTTGTGGTTCTTGTTTTATTCCTTCTTCTAACAACATAGCATCTCTTTCAAATTTATTGGACTTACAACCTCCATCTCCAATATCTGTAATAAATAAGTCATTTAATAATAATCTTTTTGTATTTACATAAGTATTGTTACTTAGATATTCATGAGTAACACCTATGTATTTGTAATTATTGTTGTTTTTTATAATTCTCTTGTTGTAATAATAAAACGATGGATGACCTTGTAATACCATATAATCATCATACTCTGATAATCTTGATTTATCAAAATTTTTTATTTCTAATACCATGTCCGCATCCATTAACAAAATATAATCAGACAATCCTCTACAAGCATTCAACGCAACATTTCTACTGTATTCAAAGTTTTTAAACTCTTCCTCTACAATTTTACAGGAGATAGATTTTTCTTTACAAAAATTCTCAATTAATTCTTTTGTATTGTCTGTAGAACCTGTATCACAAATACATACACCATCTATAATAGGCAATACAGATTCAAACAATCGGATGATATTTTTACTCTCATTCTTGACAATCATATTTAAAACTAAACTAGGCATGAGATAAATTAACTATAATATTTAATTTATTATATTTAATAATAATATTATGGCTTTTAGTAGAAATTTTTATGATAAAGACGAAATAATTTACCAAAACGAACAATCTACAGGTCCTGGTAGATATACTTTGAATGTTCCTGGTATTGGGGCTGATTCTCCTTATATAGAAGACCCACAAATTATGTTACAGAAATGGGGAGCGAATTTAAGAACAAATCCTGTTCAATTGGAATCTTATTTACTTGGCTATGAAGATAAATTATCAAGAGATTGTATTGCCGTACAACCCAAAGTACCCTCTACTCAGTTACCCAGTTATCCTGTTAATAATATGGTCTATGTAGAAGAGCCTAGAAGTGTTCTTCCTGCTTGGGAACTACGTGGAGGGAATATGACAAGAGAAAATGTATTGATGTTTAACCCTCAAGCTTATATAGAAAGACCTTTTCGTAACAATATTTCTACGCGAATTTATGAAAGACATGTCAAAAAAAGAAATGAATGTAATTAATAAATATTTTTTACCATATTAAAATATGATAATTGATTGTTTTATTTTTTATAATGAATTAGATTTATTGAATTATAGATTGAATTTGTTAAATAATGTAGTTGATTATTTTGTCATTGTAGAATCTAGATATACATTTACTGGGAAAGAAAAACAACTGTTTTATAATGAAAATAAATATTTATTTAAAAATATTCATGAAAAAATAATACATATTATTGTAAATGATTTACCCTATAAATATCCTGATATGAATACATGGGAGAATGAGTATTTTCAAAGAAATGTTATTTCACGTGGTATTTCTTCTATCAACAATTTATCAGATAATGATTTTATAATAATATCAGACCTAGATGAAATACCTGATCCAAATACTTTATACAAAATTAAAAAAGGAGATATCGTATTAGATAATATTACATCACTTGAAATGGATTTATATTATTATAATTTGAATACCAAATTTGAAGATAAATGGATACGTAGTAAAATTATGTCATATAAAAAATACATTGAAATCAAAATGAGTTGTAATGATATTAGAGATTCTTCTTCTTCTAAAATTCCAAATGGTGGTTGGCATTTATGTTACTTTGGTGATGAATATTTTATTCAAAATAAAATACAAAATTTTTCACATCAAGAATTAAATAATTCTAATTTTACAGATATTGAAAAAATTAAAGAAAGAGTAACAAAATGTAGTGATTTATATGATAGAAATTATAGAAATTGTTATATAAAAAAAATAAAAATAGAAGATAACAACTATTTACCTATAGATTATGATAAATACTTGAATAAATATTATCATTAAACAAATTTATCCTAACCAATAAATATTTAAATATATAAGTTATTGAATATTATGATTGCGGTAGCTGTCTTTCATGAAGGTATAAAAGGAGTGGTTCATTTTAGAGAAGAAGGAAAGTTGATACGAATTGATGTTCAATTGAAAGGATTGAAAATGAATAGTAAACATGGATTTCATATTCATGAAGCAGGAGACTTGACAGATAAATGTACAAGTATGTGTGCTCACTTTAACCCTTATGGTAAAACACACGGCTGTCCTGGTATGAAAAATAGACATGTTGGAGATTTAGGTAATTTACATACAGACAACAAAGGAAATTGTCATTATACTTTTTATGACAATATGATTAAGTTACGAGGAAAATGTAATATTATTGGAAGAGGATTGATTATTCATGCCGATGAAGACGATTGTGGACAAGGTGGGGATGCTGAAAGTTTAAAGACAGGTAATGCTGGGAAGAGAATAGCTTGTGCTGTTATTGGATATGCTAAAGAAAACTTTACATAGATCACCTGAGGATAATAATATATTTGCTATATTTCCTAGAAGATGTATCATACTATGCGAATAGACAGCGTGCCAATACATTTGATTTTTACCAAAATACATACTCAGAAGATAAGAAGAAAGGGTCATGACAAAAATTGAATAACAAGCTATATTATATTTAGAATGATAACTTCTTACCAATAAATATAATATAGCAAATCTTACATAACTAATATCTAATGTTCTTCTCCAGTCTCTCATTGGGTTTCTCCAATAATTGATAGAAGTACAAAATACAATAAAAGCATTTAGTGATATATCATAATATTCTTGAGAATAAGCATAAACGACGGAAGATAAAGTGATAAAAGATACTTTGAATAAAAATTTATATTGTGGTTGAGGAAGAATCATTACATAAATTTTCTTATATTTTTATATATTTATAAAATATGGAATTAGCGATACCATTGATAGGATTAGGAGCATTGTTTGTAGTCAACAGCCAAACAAAGAAAAAGAAAGAAACGTTTAATTCTATGGGAAAAAAAGGAAATTTTTTACCAAACATAGACAATTTACCACAAAATTATCCTGTAGTCAATATTCCTGAATTACTAGATACAGTTCAAGAATATCCGAATCCAAATCAAGCGACCGATAAATATTTTAATCAAAGTTATTTTGAGAAAAAAAATGATGAGGGGTTACCTACAGGAAGCAATATTCAAAATGTGTATTCCTTGACAGGTAACTATCTACAAAGTGAAGAATTTAAACATAACAATATGGTTCCTTTTTATGGAGGAAAAATGTATGGAGGTGATTTCAAGAATGACATGGCACAAAATACATTGGACCAAATGGCAGGTGCTGGATCACAAACGATTCGCAAAACAGAACAAGCGCCTTTATTCAAACCAGAAGATAATGTCCAATGGGCTTTTGGTAGTCCTGATATGAATGATTTTTATCAATCTAGAGTCAATCCTGGAACCATGAATAAAAACAGTCTTCCTTTTGTCAGTGAAAATGTAGGTCCTGGATTAAACAGAGGGTATACAAGTGAAGGAAGCAATGGATTTAATTCTGGGTTGGAAGCCAGAGATCTTTGGCAAGATAAAACCGTAGACCAATTACGTATTGCCACAAATCCAAAAGAAAGTTTTTCTTTGTTGTCTCATGAAGGACCTGCTGAATCTTATATTTCCAATTTAGGAAAAATTGGAACGGTAGAGAAAAATAGACCGGATACTTTTTATATCAACACTCAAGATCGTTGGTTGACTACTACAGGATTGGAAAAAGGTAACCGTTTAAATCCGATTGAATTATTGAAAGAAGAACATCGTGCTACTACCACAAAAGAATACATAGGAAATGCGAGTCATAAAAACAAAGCTATTTATGCTCCTAGAAATATGGAACCTTCTAAACGTAATGAATTAGAGTCTTTTGATAAATATCCTTCCCATTCTTATGCTGGAAATGTGGGTTACAATGAAAATAATTTGAAAAATACGTTGATAGAGAAAAACAATCGTACTACCAATTGTCAACCCATAACGATAGGTAGTAGTTTCAATCGTTCTATTGGAGCGGTAGTCATGCCTTTCATGGATATGTTCAAACCAACTAGAAAAGAAGAATTCTCATGTAACTTGAGAACATATGGAAATCCACAATCTAATGTTCCTCAAATTAGTCCTTTTACACAAGAAATTCCTAGTACCATCAAAGAAGGAACGCTTTACACTCCTCATTCTTTTATTGGACAACAAGTGGGTGGAGGTTACATGACAAACAATCAAATTCCTACAGGAACACAACGAACATCTACGGGTTGTTCTAATTATATGGGTCCTGTAGGGGGTGATGCTCTTATGTATGGCAATGCTGTTTATAATACGAATCAGATCAACAATGAATCCAAGGAAAAACTCACTTATACTCGTACCAATCATGGCAATACACAAATATTTAATCAATCCATGAATGTTTCTATTCATAAGGATGATAAAAACAAAACCGATTGTTATTCAGGAACACCTCATACTGTATTTGGAGCACCACCCAGTAAAGAATATATGGGGGCGATTGATTTACCTCCTGAGAAAAATCACTGTATGGAAGATAGAATACAACCTGATTTATTAAACGCATTTAGAGAAAATCCATATACACATAGCTTGACTTATGCTGTTTAATCAACGCTTCCATACCTGAAAGAAATAATTAGCACAAGGTCCCCATCCTCCACTTTGAGTATAGTCTACATAAAAGTTATTTTGTTTCAAGATCTTGTCAACCTCGTTTTTCTTTGAAAGATCATAATAGTCATTCTCCATAATAATTAGATTGATATGGGTTAGTATTTCAGGCATATCCATCAATATATAATAAAAAGCTCCTTCGCAATCCAATACCAATGTATCAAATGGAATATTGTATTTGTTATTTAATTGTTCCCATGTAATTGTATCTACTTTTTTGTATCCTGGTAAAACAACATCACTTTCTATCGTATCCCACCCTTTTTGAATCAATGATCTTTTTGATAAAGCAGAGGTTTCTATATGAAAGTTCATATTGTTCAATTGTTTGTTTTCTAATAATTGATTGGCTATATCTTTATCTGATTCCAACGTGACAAAGTTATTGCTATCTAATAAAGAAGCAATAACTAAAGTATTTCTTCCTATATTGCTTCCTATTTCTAATACTTTCTCATTACCTTGTATATAATGAAAAGCCATTCGTTGTTCTGGTAATTCATCATTAAAACTTCCATGTCTCAGTTGTAAACTATTATGAATATCACATAATCTTTTAGCATGAACTGTATTGTCTGTTGTGTTTATTTTGATTTTATAGTCTTGATTGTATTCTGTTCTTACATTGTTATTGGTTATAAATATACTTTTAGGAATACCAAGTAACGGATCACTAAAATGACTAGCCCTATTTGAATCTCCTAAAGGAATAATTATAATATTGTCTTTTAATAATTTTGTGTAACAAATATGAGTAACATCAATATTGTTGTTTGCTAAACCGTATTTGATCTCCATAATATTATAATATATTTTTAGTTTAAACAAATAACATTTCTTTATGATATGAATATTCATAAAGAAATAGAAAAACAATTGGAATATTTTTACCAAGTAAAAAAAGTACCTAATATTATTTTTTACGGAAATAATGGTTCTGGAAAAAAAACATTGTTATCTGACTTTTTATTGAAAGTATATTCAACGCAAGAAAACATGAATAAATATTCTATGATTGTCAATTGCGCTCAAGGGAAAGGAATCAAATTTATTCGTGAAGAATTAAAGTTTTTTTCCAAAACACAAATTAATTTTACAGAAGATATCTATTTTAAAAGTGTTCTCTTGTTAAACGCGGACAAGTTGACGATAGACGCACAATCCGCCTTGAGAAGATGTATTGAGTTATTTAATCATTCTACTAGATTCTTTATTACCTTAGAAGACAAGAACAAATTATTAAAACCTATATTGTCACGGTTTAGCTTGATACATGTTTCCAATCCGATCAAAAAAGGAAAAGAGATCAATCTATATCAACTGAATAATTTATATCAATCTAAAATAGACATTACAGAAAAGATAAAAAGAATATCCTTGACAAATGACATGAATGATTGGTTGATTGTTATAGAAGAATTATATGATGAAGGAATATCTTGCTTGGATATTATAAGCTTGTTGGAAAGCAATTATTTTTCTTTTTTAACAGAAATAAAGAAATATGAAATCATGTTTCAATTTTACAAGATTAAAAAAGAAATACGAAGTGAACAATTATTGTTATTGAATTTATTTACATTTATTTATTCGTAATTATAAATAAAAAAAAATAAATAAGAATTTTAATGGATGATTTCAACATTCAATGTTTAAGAGAATCAAAAAATGAATGGATATCTCGTTTAGTCAATTTTTTTACTCCGGAAATTATCAAAGGATTCAAATCTATCTTTGAAGAATCCTTGAATTTGTGTAAAGATAATCCTGATAAATATTTGATGACGTTTCAAAACTTAATTTCTAGAATACCAAAATGGAACAATAGTATTATTGACAATGAAAAAACAAGAATTATTGAAAATACAAAATGTAGTTATTTAGAAGATTTGATTTCTTGCGTTCATATTGTCCAGTTGAAAGCTTTAACAGCTATGAGAGTTGGAACTGAACAAAAGAAGATAGATATACATATTCCTAAGTTAGAAGATTTTATACACAATGTTTATATTAATTGTGCTCGTAAGCTATACTTGAATATGTATTTGTATGAAATACAAACAACTCCTTTACTCACACAAAAAAACAATCGTGAGATTGAATTGATTATTCAAGAGTGTATATTGAATACAATACGTGACAATATTCCTATTTCTACATTGTTGAAAGTATATTTGGATGAAACAATAGAAGAAGTCATTACGGAAGAAATAAAAGAAGAAATTATTAGAAAGGATGTTGTGGTTGAAACACCTATACAACAAGCTTCTTTAATACCACAACAACCTATACAAAAGAAAATTATCAAAGAAGACCCAAAACCTTTAGAAAACATAATTCCACAAATTACCAAAGAAGATGTACCTATTGTTTCCACCTCAGATATTCATATTCCACCCGATAATTTTAGTTCTTTAGAAGAAGTTAGTATGGACTCTTTATTATCTGCTGGAGGAGATTCTACCAATATTCCTGATTTAGAAATTGATGAAATTGATTTTCTTTAGTTCGTTTCTTTTTTAAACTAATAATCAAAAGAATAAATATATGCAAAATATGGTTTACCAATCGTTATCTATTTCTATTTTGTTTTTAGTGTTTAAAGTAGTAGAAACAAAAATAGCTGGAGAAAAAGAAATACCTTTTAAAGACATCATGAAACAAACCTTTATTGTTTTGTTGTCTAGTGTAGGTGGATTGTTTCTATTAGATCAATTAAAAACATATATTCATACATCTCCTTTATTGGATACGGAAACAAAACCGGTTGTGTTTACAGATAATCCAGACTTTTAATCATCTACCTGACCATACTTTTACAATTGGCAATGAATATTTGTTTTGTTTGTAGGTTTCGTATTTTAAATTCCAAATACCATATTGAAAAATACATCCTAATAAAGAAGGACAGTTTTTTAACAAAGGAAATTCTTTGTGAAACAATATAGACAAGGTTCTTTCTAATCCACATCTATGTTGACGGTTTTTTATCACTTGAGTCAAATTATGTAATTTGTATTTTTCGTTTAATAGATTTAGAAATTCATAATCTATTATACACATCAATCCGAATGTTCCATACCATTCTTTTCTCTTGGATAAAAATGTATTCTTTTGTTCAAAGAAAGTATGTAATATTCTAGAATGATTTAATTGATTTAATTGTACTTGAATATTGTGTGTTTGTTCATAATCTGGATTGAAGTGCCATAGTGGCATAACAGGAAACAATAATTTATCAAAAGAAATTCTTTTATGAAAAAAACAACTATCATGAATAAAAATCATTCGTTGAAACCAATGATATTTTAGAAAATATAAAAAAGGTATCAATTCTCCTTTTTGAGGATATTCACTTGAGTAAATAGATATATTTCTGTGTTTGTATAATTCTTTTACATACTCTTTTTTACTATTATCATCTATAATGACTATTTGACGATAAGGATAAAAATAATTTAATCGTTTTACACATTCGTTCCAATATTCATTTGTTTCTTCGTTGATCACATAACGTAATACTACAAACCCATAAGTATCCATAATATAAAATTGAAATTTATTTTATTATTCTTTCTTATTATACTTATTTGAAATGGAATACTACCTGTTCAGATTTATCGTTCTTCTTGCGTTGTATTACTTGTGCTGTTTTATTCAATACAATAATATACCTTTTGGACTTTGTATTTATTATATCATGAGGGTTATTTACTTTGTTGGTTATCATGTTTGTTCTTTTATGATAGGTTATTTCTCTTTGTTGTTGAACACGGATCTTTATCACTTGTATTTATTGTTACAACCTTTCTTCATTATATATTTTTGTTTACTTCTATATAAAAAAATAAGAGATTAATTATTATGTTGACTTGTCTCTTAATGGGTGGATTAGGTAATCAATTGTTTCAAATATTTGCGGTGATATCTTATTCTATACAATTTCATCATACTTACTTTTTTTTTGATGATGAACAAACCATTGGTTGTACACCACGATCTACTTATTGGAAAACATTGTTACATGAGATACCTTTGATACAAAAAGAAGATGCGAAACCTTTTCATATTCTTGTCAAAGAAGAACCTGAATATACTAGAAGAAAAAAAGAAGAATTTCCCATCAATAAAAATATATTGTTGTCTGGATATTTTCAAAGTTATAAATATTTTGATGCCTATTACAATGAAATTTATGAGTCTTTGAAAATAGAAGAAACAAAAAAAGAAGTTTTGGAAAAATGTGTTTATTACAACAAATCGTTTTTGGATTCTTGTTGTTCTCTACATTTTCGTATCGGAGATTATTTACATTTACAAGATCATCACAATATTTTAACGATTGATTATTACAAACAAGCTTTGTTAAAAGTAAATCCTTTTTATGTGTTGTATTTTTGTGAAGAAAAGGATAAAAGAAAAGTAAAGGAAATGATTTCTCTATTACAAGGTGAATTTCCTTCTATTCGTTTTTATAAAATACATTCTTCTTTAAGTGATTGGGAACAAATGTTAATCATGAGTTTTTGTAAACACAATATCATTGCGAATAGTACTTTTAGTTGGTGGGGAGCTTACTTGAATCATCATACGGACAAGATTGTTTGTTATCCTTCTCAATGGTATGGACCCAAAAAGAATGTTTCTACAAAAGATTTGTTTCCTGAGGATTGGATTGTTGTATAAAATTGAAAAATATTTAAAGTTAATTTGAACTTTAATGAAGATGCAGACTATTCTTGTTTTTGATACGGAAACAACTGGATTACCCAATAAAAAAGACAAAGACTTGTCTAAACAGCCTTATATTGTTCAGTTTAGTTATATTATCTTTCATGTCTCTACAGAAAAAGTAGAAAAAGTGGTAGATAGAATCATTAAAATACCTGAGAATATTCTTATTCCTGAATCATGTACTCAAATACACAAAATAGATAACGCTATATGTCAAGAGAAAGGGGTAGACTTGTTGGATGTACTGGATGAATTTTATGAAGATGTATTAAAAGTGGATTTATGTGTAGCCCACAATGTTTCTTTTGATTTGTTCATGATTGAAACAGAACTAAATCGGTTAAAACAAAACAACCAGAATATAGAAAGAGCGTTGCGTTATTTGAATCGTTGTTGTAACATAAAAAGGGATAAGTTTTATTGTACCATGAAAAATAGTATTGAATTATGTAATATTCCTATTCGTGAGAATTCTAGTTATTTGAAATTTCCTAAGTTGATTGAATTGTACAATAAACTGTTTGGAGAACTAGATCCTTCTGTTCAATTACATAATTCGTTGATTGATGTGTATGTTTGTTTAAAGTGTTTTTACAAGTTGTATTACAACAAAGAAATTATTTTATCTATCTAATATATGGATTTTAGAGGATTTATGACGAATATCTCAAAAATAAAAACAGGAATAGAAACAAAAGTGTGTCGTAATGGCAAATGTGTTTGTACTAAAAATGGTAGAAAAGTTCCTTGTAAAAAAATAAACAAAACGTTTAAAAAGAGAAGTTTTTTTGATGCTTTTAATTATCCATTGTTTAAAAAAAGTAGAAAAAGAAGAAGAAATTAAGCAGAACACATTTCACAGACTTGAGTAGGAACGATTGTAAATTGTTGTGCTTGATGTTTGGGCTTTCTCCTGAGATAATATATTCCTGTTTTCAATCCTTTCTTCCATGAATAAAAGTGCATAGAGGTTAGATTCTGATAATTCGGATCTTCTAACCACAAATTCAAACTTTGGCTTTGATCTATAAATCTTCCTCTGTCCGCAGACATATCTATAATTGTTTTCATGGGCATCTCCCATACAATTTTGTATTTTTCCAATATTTCTTTTGATAGAAAAGTTAATTGTTGAATACTTCCTTTGTTCTCTATAATATTGTTTTTGACACTTTCATTCCATACCTTCAAGTCTATCAACTCTTTGATTAAATATTTGTTGATGATAACAAATTCTCCTGCTAAAGTTCTACGACTATACATATTGCTTGTAATAGGTTCAAAACATTCGTTATATCCTAGAATCTGTGAGGTACTTGCCGTTGGCATAGGAGCAATCAACAATGAATTTCTTACTCCATGTGTCTTTATTTTTTCTCTTAATTCTTCCCACTTGTTTATCGTTAGATTTGTTTCGTTTTCCCATAAATCAAACTGAAAGAGTCCTTGAGACAATGGACTTCCTGAAAAACTACTGTAACTACCTAATTGTTGTTCAGGCAAACTGAGTTCATTCCAAATAATATTGTGTTCACTCAATATTTTATAAATCTTCTCAGGAATATCAATACAGTGAACATACTTTTTGAAAATCTCTATGATACTTTTATAATAATCTAATTTATCTACAGTGATTCTTAACATTTCATCATCAATAAATTTCTTTACCTTGAGGACAAATTGTTGTCTTTCTATAGAAATTTGATTACTCTCTTCCAAACTAGCAAAATAAATATGTTCAAATATTTGCTTGTTTAGTTCTTTTGCCTCTGAACTACAAAAAGGCATATCTAGTAAAATAAATGTATCTGCCAACCCTTGAACACCAATACCTATGGGTCTATGTAACATATTGCTTCTTTTTGTTTTTTCTGTTGGATAGAAATTAATATCTATGATCTTGTTCAAATTTCTTGTAATGACTTTTACTATTTTTTGTAAAGAAACAAAATCAAATGTCTTTGTTTCTGTATTCACAAACTTGGGTAAACCAATACTTGCTAAATTACATACCGCTGTTTCATTCTCATTTGAGAATTCTACAATTTCACAACACAAATTACTGGACTTGATAATCCCCAAGTTCTTTTGATTGCTCTTTTTGTTTACATTGTCTTTGTACAACAAATAAGGAGTTCCTGTTTCCATTTGTGTATCTAGAATTTTATACCACAAAGTTCTTGCGTTGACTTGTCTTCCTTTACCTTGAGATTCATATTCTTGATATTGTTTTTCAAACTCTTCTCCATACAAATCAGATAAATCAACAGTTAACTCATTTGGACAAAACAATGTCCATTGTTCATTCTTTTCTACTCTTTTCATAAACAAATCACATATCCATAATCCATAAAACAAATCTCTTGCTTTTAATTCTTCGTCTCCATGGTTTTTCTTTAGTTCCAAGAAATCTTCAATATCTATATGCCATGGTTCCAAATAAATCGCAAAAGAACCATTTCTTTTTCCTCCCTGATTCACATATCTCGCTGTATTATTAAAGACTCTCAACATAGGAACAATACCATTTGCGTTTCCGTTCAACTCCTTGATAGGAGAATTCTTACCTCGTACATTGTGAATATGTAAACCAATACCTCCAGCCCATTTGGAAATCATCGCACAATCTTTTAATGTGTTGAAAATACCATTCAAGCTATCTTCTTCCATTGCGATCAAATAACAAGAACTCAACTGTGGTTTTTTTGTTCCCGCATTATATAGCGTAGGAGTAGCATGAGTAAAATATTTTAACGACATGTATTCATATGTATCTTTTGCGCCTTTCAAATCATTTCCATGAATTCCCAAAGAAACTCTCAACCACATATGCTGAGGTCTTTCTACAACCTCATTGTTTATTTTGAACAAATACGCTTTCTCTAACGTTTTAAATCCAAAATAATCAAACAAATAATCTCTTGAGTAATCTATCCATGATGAAATTTCATACATATTTTCTTCTACTGTATTTTTCAATGATTCTGTAATCAAGCCATTTTCGTACAATTGCTGGGTTACTTCCAGAAAATTATTGGATGTATTTTTATGTAAATTAGAAATAATAATTTTAGAAGACAAAATAGAATAATCAGGATGAACGGTAGATAAAGACGCGCATGTTTCTGCTGTTAGCTCATCAATAAGCGTGGTTGAAATATTATCATACAACTGGTCTATTACTTTAATCGCAAGAGCAGTATAATTGATCTGAATATTGGATTCCAACCCAATACTCTTGATTCTTTTTAGAATTTTATCAAATGCCATGATTTCATAAACACCAGACCTTTTCAAGACTTTCATTTCTTCATTCATTCTTTATGAATATTCTATATAACTCTAAATAATTTACTCTATATATTATATGGGTAAAAAGAATATATGTTTTTATTGGGTGATTGTTTTTGTGATTTATGTTCTTTTTTTATTGTTTGTAAAATTTGAAGAAAAAAAAGAACTGTTCTCTCCTTTGTTAGAGAATGATTATCCTTTGACTGAAAGACAAAATTACACAAACAACTCAAGTTCTACTGTATGGAAAGATTATCCAGAACTTAAAATAGGTTCTTACAACCAAATCACAAATAATATACGATATTTTAGAAATCCAGATATTGGTATTTGTAGTCCTGAGATATTCTGTGGATCCTTGTATAAAGACAAGCCTCATCCTAAAAATAGTTCAACATGGTTACCACCTGTAACTAGTAAAAGTTCTCAAGCAAGAGTTAATTATTACAATACTTCCCCCAATTTATTAATATAAATCTTTAGTATGAATATTTATGTTTTTTTATTGTGTTATAATGAAAGTGTATTACTTCCTCACACAATCAAACATTACAGAGAATATATACCTTCTTGTATTATCACTATTTTAGACAATAATTCCACAGACAACTCTGTAGAAATCGCCAAATCATTCGGATGTTCTGTACAAAGTTTTTATACAGATAATATTTTGGATGAAAACAAACAAACTTATTTGAAAAACAATTGTTGGAAACATATTCAAGAGGGATGGATTATTGTTTGTGATATGGATGAATTCTTATGTGTTACCGAAGAAGAATTATATGCTGAATACAATAAAAAAACCACTCTATTGAGTGTTCAAGGATTAGACATGATAGGTGAAAGCAATACATTGGATTTAACAGATATTCAACTGGGACAAATAAAAAAACATATTCTTTTTGACGTAGAAAGTAAATATATATGTTTTTACCGAAAAAGTATTCTTTCTATAAATTATCAAGTTGGAGCTCATACATGTTCTCCAGAAGGGCTCATCAAATTTAGTTCTACTGTTTATTATCTGAAACATATGTCTATTTTAGGGTTGAAATATTTTATCAATAAAATGGTCAATCGTTATGAAAGAAGTCATAAAATGCGTAGTAAAGGTATGGCAATACATTATGATAACAATATCCAAAACATAACCAACTTATATTATGAGAAAGTAAATAAATCTATTCTTTGATTTTTCTTGATTTATTTATTTTTTGTTTTTTCTTTGGGGTTCCTTGTTCTATTGCTTGTTCTACTGCTTTTTCTATCAATGGTTGTTTTGGTTTTTTAATCTTAACGATAGCTGGTTCTTTTGCCCTTTCTTTTTGATGTAATAAAACTTTCATTGTTTTAGGTCTTTTTATTTTTACAATGACTTCTGGTTCTGCTGCTGGTTCTGGTGCTTTGAATCTTGGACTTGTATATTGTTCATCTTTTGGATTTTTTAATATATTGAACAATCCTTTTTTCTTCAAATAATCAGTTGTAGGTAATATTTTATAAACAGTCAAGTAATATTTTAAGGAATAATAATCTTGAATGGATTTGTTTATTACATCTTCGCATTCACTTGTTTTATGGATAAATTCTGATTTCAATAAAAAGATTTCTTCTCTTTCATTCATAATATATTTGAAATGATTGGGTTGTTCTATTTTGAATCCTGGAGTAATTAAACACAAATAACGAGTAGATTTCTCAGGAGTGTCATATAATACACAAGATTTAGTATAATAATTGGTTTCCATCAAAAAAATACTTGAAAAAATAATCGTTGGTATTTCAAACTTGGTAATCAATACCCAGATATCTAGATTTGTTAAAAAATAATTTTCTGAATAAAATAAATATTGCAAGTTTATTTTTTCTTCTTTGAATTGCTTGACCAATATTTTCTTTCCTTGTTTGGATAATATTTCTAATATTTTTTCTTGGAAATTTTCTAACAAAAACAATTCACTGTATTGTTGAAACAAAATTTCTTTTATTTGTAAAATAGAATAGGACTCTTGTTTTACTTTATACAATATATCTATGATAAATTCATAAGTACATGAGGTAGTATTTTTATATTGACATTCTACCCATGTTTTAGGAAAACATTTTTTCCATAAAATAGATTGAATGGGTTTTTTTATAAAACATTTTTGTTCGGTTTCTTTATTGAATTGAAATTGATTGTCATAAAATTGTTTGTTTCTTGGCTCCACATCATCAAAATTATTGTTTTGAATATACTCATTCATTTCATAAGGTATCAAGGAAGCAAAGTATTCTTGAGTAATCATAGATTGAATGAGAATAATTTCATTTTCGTTTAATTTGTATTGTATGTTTTCAAAATTTTGATAAACTTGAGGTTGAAATATATATTGATTTGTTTTGTGATATCTTAATATTTCATCTGCCATTCTTGCGTAATAATACAATATATTGTCTGTTTTTGTGATTAAATTATGTCTTGGAATTTTAAACATACATTTTTTAGATACAGACAATTGACATAAATTTGTTTTTTCACATTCTGTTTCATTTTTGTTTATACATGAAACAGACTCTAAATTTATCTTTTCTAAATCTATGTCATCTGTAAAAAAAATATATTGTTCCGCTATTTGTTTCAATAAATAAATAGTCTTTTTTAATTTGAATGTATAAAAATACAATTTGTTTTGTAATATTTCTTGAATTTGTTTTCTCCATTCTATGTTTTCAAACTTATTAATCAATATTTTGATCAGATTACGAAAAGAATTAAAAAAGTATGTTTCATATTTTATCTTTTTGATATAATTCACTCTTCTTGTATCCTGTTTTCTTTCCACATTCTCAATATCAGCCAATAAATAATTATCCTCGTTTATTATTTTTATACCCGGAGGAATAATAGAAGAAACATTTGGTACAGGAGTGATCAACGCAACAAATTGATTTGTATTGGTTAGAAAACCAATGATTTGCTCTTCTTCTACTACAATACAAAATGGATTACATGTATCTTTTTCTTTCTCCGGAAACAAGGAATTTTTGTGAAACCATTTTTGTAAAAAAGTCAATGTATTCTCATACGTATTCCATATATTTTCATCCATGAAAAGTATTGGATAATCTGTTTGTATAAAAGTAGGGTTACAAGGAATGACTCCTTCTATTTCTGTTTTGTTTTTTGCCTTGATACCAATTGTTTTTCCTTGAAAGTTAACTACTTGTCCTATGATGGTATACTTCTTTTTGTTTATTTCTTTTATGATGCTTTGAAATTCTACAGGTAAGTAAAAATGATAATGTTTTGGATTGCTATTTAATGGTTTACAGTTTTCCAAATAAATCGGTTTGATAATTTTGGATAAAATAATTTTGATATTGGAAGGGAGTGTCTTGTTAAATTCACTAAAATATTTTCCTATGATTTCTTGAACCATTGTTTTCTTCTTTTTCTTCAACATACTAAAGATGGGTTCAAACTGATTGTTTTTTTTGATAATAAAAATAGATGATTTTCTACTGTCCCACATTTCTTGAGAATAATGATTACTCGGACAAATGATCTCTACATTCATGGTTGTATCATTATCAGGTATTTCTAAAATGATTAGATTTAGTCCTGATGGAAACAATTTTGAATTATCCATAGTGATCAAATCCCATAAATAAGTATAATCTATATAAATATCATCGTTTCTCAAGTAAGCAATAAAATTTTCATAGGCGTTTACTATTTGTTTGAACAATTCTAACTTTGTACTTATTTTGGTATACAATTTTGAAGAAGTATATTTTTCATCGTAAATATTTACTTTGCTGTTTATTTCTTCTCCAAAGTAATTCAATAGATTTCCATTTTGTAATTGAATAAAAATATCCAAGTCTAACGATTGAATAATGACTTCTTTCATTTCACGAATACTTGGAATATAAGAAGTCTCTGTATTATAATATTTTATCATAGACAAACAAGCAATAAAAGATTGATTGATGTTGTTTTCTACTCCCATTCTTAACAAACACAAATGATTGTCTTTGATGTTTTTATTTACACCACTGATCTGACAATCAAAAGCGGATTCATTGAAAAAATACTGAATAGAAGGAGGTAAAAATCCCCATTTGTTTTTTTCTATAGGAAATCTCTCAGGACCTATAATATAATTGGTTGTCTTCTTTACTTCTTGTTCTTTTGAAAAACTATTTGTTTCTATAATGGGTGGTAATTCTAGTTTTCTAGGGGTTCTTGGAGATCTTGGTGTTACTGCTCTCAAGATTTCTGGAATAGAACTTATTTGTGTTTCTTCTTCCTCTCCTTTGATAGATTTCAAGTGTTCTTCCGCATCCTTTTTTAATTTTCGTTGTGCTTCTGTATTCCAAATACGATTACAACAAGGAATATAATATCCTTCGTCTGTTCTTTTTTTAGAATGAAAAGTAGGATAATGTTTTAAATAATTTTCTTGGGTTCCATGAGATTGTTCTGAAAAAAACTCATATACATATTTACCTTTTGGTATTGTTTTAGCATCTTGAGGTATAATTCCTCCACAAACACCTTTGTCTACATCTTCTTTTGTTATATAAGAATTTGTTAGAAAACACCAATATCTTGGACAAATATAATAATAATCTTTTCCTTCTGTCGCACTATACTTGAGAATATCTTCTTGATTTAACTCATCTGGGTATTTCTCTTCTATTTTATCTAATTCTTCTTTTGTTAATATGACAGGTTGTCTTCTTACATTGGCTGGACATATTCTTGAGTAAGAATTGAATTTGTCGTTTTTGATTGTTTTAAACAATGTGGGATCATAGGTCTCCATTCTCTTTTGCCAGTAATAAGGACTTTTCAATTTTGTTCCTGTAACATCCAATACATTGTTTTCTCCTGTTTCTTCTTCTTCATCCTCTTCGTCTTCTTCTTCTTCTATTTTTACTATCTTCTTCTTTGGACCTTCTCCTTCTTCCTCTTCATCACTGTCATCCATGTTTCCTAATATATCATCCCACACATCCAACAATGTATTTTCTTTGGGTGGACTAGCAACTCTTTCTTCTTTTTGTTTTATTACTGGTTCTTCTTCTTCTTCCTCTTCTTCTTCTATTACTGGTTCTTTCTTTGGTTCTTCTTTTTCTATTACTGGTTCTGGTGTAGGTTCTTTCTTCTTTGGTTCTTCCTCTTCCTCATCTATTACTGGTTCTGGTGTAGGTTCTTTCTTCTTTAGTTCTTCTTTCTTTGGTTCTTTTTCTTTTTCTTTCTTTAGTTCTTCTTTCTTTTCTTTCTTTGGTTCTTTTTCTTTCTTTGGTCTTTTTATTTTTGTAATAATTATTTCTGGTTCTGGCTCTGGTTCTTTCTTTTCTTTCTTTGCCTTCTTTACTTCCACTTCTTTCTTTGGTTTCTTGACCGTTAGATTACATAATGTTTCTATTTCTTTCAAAGGTAACAATGTAGATTCTCTGTTTTGAGTCAAACGAATCAAACTATCTAAATAAATAGGCAATGTTCTGAAATAATAAATATTATTGATGTTTTGTACTTGAATGGTTAATAAGCTTTTTAATTGATTCACTTGTATGATTATTTTAAGTCCTTCACTGATCTTTATTTCTAACCGATTTTTACGAACACCTTGTTCTACCTGTAATTGAGTAGCCAGACTTTTTACTCTTTCTATTGCGGACTTTTTATCAAACGTAGGAAAATTTTTGACAAGTTCACTCGCAATCATAGACATATTCATGTTTCCTTTTATTTTGTTTAATAAAAAAGAATCAATGCTGTTTAACTTATTAAAGTTGGCAACTCGTTTGAATATTGCGTTGATTTCATTTTCTGTACTGTCTTCTATATTAAATACATTGTTTATACAAGTAGATAATTGTTTGATATTTAATTTTTCTGTAATAGGAATAATGGTATTGTAAGTTAATTCATTGATTTCTATGTTTTCATCATAAAAAGAAGAAAACAAATGAAATTCTATTCCATTCTGTTCTACAAACTTTTTTATTTCCAACAATACAGGATTGACAAATTCTTTGATTAATAGTTCTAGATCTGGTAAAAACAAACTATGGTCATTCTCAAACGTCGCCGATATATTGACTTTTCCATTTTCAAATATTTCACAAATAAAATCATAGGAAGATTTGAATTTATGAGGAATAGAAATAAGAGTAGAAATACTTTTTATTTTTCCTATGTCTCGCATGAGACGAAAGATGGTTCCTTTTGGAAGAAAAGGTATTTTTTTTCCATCTTCTGTTTTTTTATCTGTAAACAAACGATAAATATTCTCACGTCTTTCAACATGATTTTGCTTGACCAATATATCTTCTGATTCTTGTTTGTTTGAAGGATTCCACTTTACAAATGGATTTAATTGAGTTGCGTGTAATATTTTGAACAATATTTCTAATGGAAATTTAATATCATTGTTCAAGTACATGGATATTTTAAAGGATTTTATATCCACGCTTTTATAAGGCAAATCACTTTTACGTAATTTGAATATGTCATACATCATATGAATGTTTTTTAATTCTGTTTTGTTTATTTTTTTGTTGTTTTCTTCCATTAAAAAATCTTTTTGTTCTAACCATTCTTCTTTGGAATGAATTTTGTAATGGTACACATACGGAAAATACAACTTGATGATTAAATCTTCTTGTAAATGTAATTTGTCTGTATAACTTAACACTTGATCTAATGTAGCCAGATAAATATTGTTCTCATGAATATGTTTTGTATTCAACAACAAATTACTATTTAACAACAATGATTTTCTTTCATCTCTTTCTGTAAAAACATCTATATGTTCTATCCATAAGGGATTTGTAGTATATACATACTCATCCATCTTGAAAATATATTTTTGTCCTATTGTAGAACATATATAATACTCTTTGTTTGGTAAATCCAACGCTATAATATCTTGATAATCATAATGTAATTCTTCATTGGAAGGAAATGTGATGGGTTGTAATGATTCTTTGTTTACAATATTCAATAAAAAAGTTTGTAATCTTTCTTTTGTTATATCTATTGAATTGTTTTTGGTAAGTACTTCATATAATAAAGGAGGTTCAATTGGATAAGGCTTGAAACAATACAAATACATCTCAAACATACTGATCGTATCTAAAACCATGGATATTTTCAATTTAATGGTTTCTATTGTATCGTCCCAATACAATTGTTCATTGACAAAGATCAAATTGTACCGTTTGTATTTTTCTTTTTCTTCTTGAGTAAAAAAAGAAAAGATCTTGTTATTTGGTTCTTCTTGAAACATTCTATTTAAATCTTCTTCTTTGTATTTTTTTTCTATTTTTAAAAATAAAAAAATAGAATGACAAAAAATATAAATATGATCTTTGTAGTGTAATTTAAAAATATCTGAATGAGACACTAAACTATGAATATGTTCCATTATATATTAATAAATATTTAAAAAAAATACTTATTAATGTATTATGACGTTTGTCTTTAAAAAAGAGAATGGAAAGCTTCTTTTTAATGATTTGGGAGGTTATGAAACACGCAATCCTTCTACTATTTGGTGTATTCAACAAGCAGATAAAATATATAACTGGAATGATTTTCCTGAAAAAGTAATATTTACAAATGATCAAGAAAACAATCGTTTACAATACAGTTACAGCAAACAAAATCATTATACAAATCTAGTACCTGATTTTAATTTTCATTCATGGCCACAAGTAGGAATTTATGATTATGAAATATTGTACAAGGAATTAGATATAAGAGGAAGAGACCCTTTTTTGTTAAACAAAGTAGGTTGGATAGGAAACATCAATACACATCCATTTAGAAAAAGATTATTAGACATAGGAAATCGTGAGAAAGATTTAATGGATTTTTTTGATTGTGGTAATTGGTTTAAAAGACCAAATTCTATTTTGTTAGGAAATAAAAAATATATTTCTACTCCTGAGTTGGTTTCAACTTATAGTATACTAATTGATATTGAAGGAGGAGGATATTCTGGAAGGTTAAAACATTTGTTATGGTCTCATCGTCCACTTCTTCTTGTAGACAGACCTCATAAAGAATATTTTTTTGAATATCTAAAAGAATGGGAACACTATATTCCTGTGAAAAGAGATTTAAGTGATTTAGTAGAAAAAACAAGATGGGTTTTAGATAACTATGAAAAAGCATTAGTTATTGCGGAAAATGCGTACGAGTTTAGTAAGAAATATTTAACACGCGAGGCTTGTTATAAACAATGGAATTATATTATTACAAACGAACAATTGTTATAAATCATAATAAGGACTGTCTGAAATTTCCATTCCACAATATCTTTGAGGATATTTTTTATAATTGATTGGTTCATAAATTCCTGCTTTTTTCGCATTCTCTAATAAAAATTTAAAATTCAACCAGAAATCTTGTTTGTGTCCATAGCTTGTTGTCATCAAATGACCTAACTCATGTATAGCTACAAAAGTCAATGTATTGATATCTATTAAATTATCTCCATCTTTTGTTTTGTTTAAACAAAAAGCGATCTTTTCTCCTTTGTTTTCACTGTATGCGGTTAATTCACTTGTGGGTAATGTTTCACTTACTTTCTTGGGATTGAAGTTCTTTACTAATAGTTTTACATGTTCATTGTTTGGATGTTTTATTTTTACGTATTCTACCAACTCTTTCATTTTCTTTGTTACTTCGGCAAGTAAATTAGCCGCTTTATGTAACTTGGGTCTCTCTCTTACACAATATTTATGTCCATCTACATCGGATATGATACATTTTAACTGGAACATATCTGATTCATAATAAATTCTTAAACAAATACCACAGAACAAAATGATTACACACCAAAACAATACTGTGGATTTGAACATATATAGTTTCTATATAAAATAATTTAATTTAATTTATTTTCTATATACCATAAACCTTGTAAAAAACAATCACTCAAGTCATCCTTCTTTTTGTGTGTTTTAAAAAAAGAAATCCAATCATTTAATTTGTTTGTTTCTAAATATTCTCTACACTTTTCTATACTTAACTTTTTTCTTTGTGAATACTTTGTTGTCTCTTCATCTAAAAACGATTTCAATTTGTTTGTAGCACTTATAAATTGTATATCTATCTTATCATTTTTCATGATAAAATATTGAGCAATCATTCCTTGAATGGTTTTCATTCTAGACGCAATTGGACTGATTTGATTTTCTATAATGACTACATCTACTTGATCTATTATCAAATCTAATTTGTATTTTATATTTTTTCCGACCTCTACTAAATCTATCTTATTACAATTTTTTTTATAAATAGAATCCAAACAATGGTTCTCTAAAAATTCTAATAAAACACCCAACAAGTCCTTCTTCTTTAATGATTTTGTATTTTCTATACATAACTTGTCTGCTATAATAAATAAGTTCTCTAATTTTTGTTTTTTTAAAAAGCTAGAATTTAGCTCTTTTGTAGGAATTAAAAATTCTGTTTTTTTGGCATGTTTTGAACAGTAAATATTATTTTGTTTTATGTATTTTGGTTCATTTTTACAATTTGGAATACAACACACAGAAGTATCTTTTTCTAATAGGTTTACTACATCCCACTTTACAATAGAAAAGTTTTCCATATTATGTTCAAACAAGCAAAAAGACAGATTTTTAATTCCTACATCTATACTCATTATTTTCATTATATATATTGAATACTTTTTTTTATATATTAAAACTTTGTATTGAAAAACTTGGAGAAATCATCGTTGCTTTCAGTTGTTGGTCTTTTAAATAATCTAATTTCATTTTGGAAGGAGGTAAACATCTACTTAATTGTGTATTGTCAAAACTACTCTGATAAATATATGGATTGTAATATGCTTTGATACGATTGTCTATCATTTGATTGTTGTTATAAGGATTTACACCTAAAGTTATAAATGCTTTATTTGAGTTTATTTTCATCAAATTGGTCGCATTGTTTTGTAAATATTTACGGTAATGAACATTACATTTTATTTGTTTTTCTTCATTAGGAGTATAAATAGTATTATAACTCATGTTATATAAAAAGAAGATAATTATACTTCAACACCTAAAATTGACAACAAATCATTCTTCTTCAATGTCTTTACATCCGTTGTCAACTTTTTTTCTAGTACAATAGATTTTAGTTTATTCAATGACATCTTTTTATAATCTTCTTTTACTTCCTCCTTCTCTTCCTTCTCTTCATTATCTTCTTCCTTTTCTTCTTTTTCTTCTTCTATATCATCTACAACATCAATACCTAAATCTATATCTTCTTCTAAATGATTGATTATTTCTTCTACTATATTTTCCACTATTTCTTCCTTTATTTCGTCATCAATATCATTTATTTCTATTTTAGGTTCTTCTTTCTTTGGTTCTTCCTTCTTTGGCTCTTCTTTCTTTGGTTCTTCCTCATCACTATCACTGTCATCACTATCATCACTGTCACTGTCATCACTATCGCTGTCATCACTTTCTTCTTCATCATCCGAAACATCAATCTTATTATCAACAGGTGGTTGATTGTTATTTATATCAATAGTATCTGGAAAAGGTAACCCTACTTTTTTACGAATCAAAGAAACTTCTGTAGTCATGGTCGTTAATACACGAACCATTTGAGAGATTTTACCATTCTGTTCATTCAACCTATCATTGAAATGATACCAAATCAAACCAATCATTACTAAGAACAATACAAATGTTATTAAAAAAGAAAGATTATTCAAAAATGACATATTAATATATAAAAATATTTTTTTAAATGTTTGTAAACGAATAATAAATATGTAAAAATGAACAATAAAAAATCTTTTTATAACTAAATATGAAAATATTGTTTACTTTATTTATATTTTTTATTGTCTTGTTTTTTTACATTCATATATTGTTTCAATTAAAAACGAGTAATGATTTAGAAGTATATGATTTAAATTTATCTTCTAAAGATAATTTTGAAGAAGTATTGAACTTAAGACAACCTTTTGTTTTTATTGTAGAAAATGAGAATATTTTTAACATAAAAATAGAAGATATTTCTAAAAATTATTCTTCTTTTGATTTGAAAATAAGAAATCTAACAGATGAAGAAATACAATATTTACCTTTTACTTTTCAAAAATCCATGGAATTATTAAAACAAGACAAAAACAGTGTTTATTATTCAGAAAACAATATAGACTTTTTGAATGAAACAACTTTACACAAACATTATTTATATCATGATGAATATTTCCGTCCTCCTTTGCTTTGTAATTCACAATACGATATATTGTTTGGAAGTAACAACAGTTATACTCCTTTAAGATATGAAGTCAGTTATCGTAATTTTGTATTAGTAAACGAAGGAGAAATACATATTAAATTATCTCCTCCTAAAAATTGCAAATATTTGTTTCAACAAAAAGATTATGAACATTTTGAATTTTCTTCTTCCATCAATCCATGGAACATAGATCCAAAATACAAACCGGATATTGATAAAGTTTCTTTCTTGGATATTACATTAAAAGCAAAACAAGCATTGTTTATTCCTCCTTATTGGTGGTATAGTATTCAGTTTCATGAGAATAGCAATGTTTCTTTCTTGAAATATTATACAATTATGAACAATATTACAATTCTTCCTTTGATTTTTATGTATTATTTACAAATTTATAACATAAAATTGAAGACTTTAAAAAAAATTGAAATTAAATTAAACGAGTAGAGAATGTATCATTACAGATGTCGTCAGTCAACCAACTCGTTAATTCTTTTACGGATCTTCGCATTGAAGGAAATGAAAACATGGGAGTAGTTCTCTCTTGTTCAGATTGTAGGGATGGTCATTGTATGACAAAACAACAATTCTATTTGTTAGAAGATCAATGTTGTCTTGAATGTGGAACACCCATACTACCAGAAGAAATCGCACTCTTACAATTAAGATTGGCTGGAAATGTACCTGTCCCCATAGACAGACAATTCTCAGTTCGTGCTGTTTCCGTTCGTGCTCCTTCACCTATTTCTGTCACGGATATCAGTGAAGAGCCTACGAATGTGGATGAAGTTGTCATCAATAGCGTTGAATGCGGTATTTGCCGTGAACCTTTTGATTCTTCAGCTCATCGTCTGGTTGTCTTACCTTGCGGACATATGATTTGCTTTCAATGTACTCAAAGTTCTTCCTTTCAAGAAAGTACTTCTTGCTTCTTCTGTAGAAAAGATTTTGTGAAAGATTTTGATCCTTATTATCATATTCCTGTTGAAATGAGAGATTTTAATACATGCGCAAATCGTTCTTTTGAAGGCTATCCTGGTTATCCACTCACTTGTCCTGATATTATTTATTCTACTGAACCATTACGAGCATTGAGCATCCAGAGCTTTCAAGGGCAAGTAACGTTTCAGAAAACAAGAATTTGGATCTTCTCTAATGGCGAAGCTCTACTGGTTCAACTCAACAGTCCAAATCTTGTCAAAGTATTACATCGTTGGGTTCATGTGTCTTTCCAGCTCATGAGACAAATTTCAACTCAAAGAAGTCTCAGTTGTCAAGCATCAGATACTTGTAGAGGGGTTTCCAACTGTAGTTATAATATTGAAGAAGATACAGATATGGACGATCTTCAGCCTCCTATTCCTGTTCCTCTTGGCGGTTATCAAGACTTTGCCACAGTTGAGTTTATTCCTGTTCGTGATGCTTCTATTCAATTCACTTCTCCAAGAAATGTTCAGTTTATTCAACGATCTGTCCAAGAACTAGGAGCAGTGATTGGCAGAAAAGATGAATGGTTGATTGGGCATACAATCTGTCCAGGAGGACCTATTGGCAATGATCAGAGAATTTCCCTTTGTAGAAATAGTCCGGTTGTATTTCGCAACGCTTTTCGTTCAGGAGGAATCTTCTATGATTACCAGAAGTTATTTGTTCGGATTGAAGATGGAGTTATTACAAAACATTGTCTTTACAACTTTACTCTCAAGCAAGGAAGAACAGAAGAAAATACAGACTTGACTCCTACATTGGGATTACATTCAGGAGATAGCACACCTTATATTGCGGATATGGGTTTACTTGTTCATGAGGTATTTCATTCTACCGCAGCATTACCACATCAAATTAATGGGAGTCCTTTGAAGACATTTGCTCAAGTTGCGGAAGAATATATGGCGTTGGGATATACACATTATGTGGATGTTGGTTCTTCATGGCCTTATGGAAAAACATTGAATCAACTAGCTTCTTGTCAAACCAGTTTGTTATTGTACACACGCGATACAAATGGATTACCCATTGGTTATACGCTTTCTCCTTATTTTCATCTAACCTCACAAAGTGTTATTATTGGGATTGTATCTCTAAGTTCTAACACAGACGATCGTTGTGATTATTTAACATTAGGTATTCCTTCATCAGGACATGCGAGTGATAGTAGTATTCACGTAGATCCTATTTTAGCTACATTGAATCGGTTGATTGCGTCACGTAGAGAAGAATTTGAAAGTATTTAATAAGTATATCTAATAATTATTAAATAATAAATAATAATAAATAATTTTTTTACGTAGACGTGTGGTTGGCAGAAGCACTATTATTAGATGAGTTGGATTGACTATGAGCTTGTACTCCACTACTAGAACCACTTGAATTATTTGTATTACCTGGACCAAAAGGCGCGGCAGTATAATCAGCAGCTACAAATAAACCACTTGGTCCACTATATCCACCTCTTTTTTTACTTCTTCTACGACTTCCTTTGCGTCGTCGTCCTCCTCTAGTCGTAGCATATAATTGTAGGTCAGGTCCTTGATCTTGCCCCCAATCTTTTGAATTCCAATCTCCGACATTTTGTGCTACACCTACACTACTTTGACTATAAATACCTCCTCTCATTCTGCGACTTCCCTTGCGATGCTTTTTACGACGCCTAGATCTTCCTCCACGATTAGTTACTGCTAATTGTAAATTTCCAGGTGATTGATTATTTCCCCAATTTTTTGAATCCCATTTTCCTGCGGTTTCAGCTATATTGGATCCGCTTGAGAAACCGTAAGAACCTCCCATTGTCTTTTCCTCTTCGTCTGGCGGTTGTTCTTCATCAGTATTCATAGCACTATCAGTATTCATAGCACTATCATCACCTACCTCACCCCCACGATGTTTTTTAGAATGCTTGCGTTGAAGAACAAACTTCTTCTTAGTGAAACCATAACCATGTTTCAATAATCGTTTTTCTTTCTTGGCAGACTCGTATTTTGATTTGCTAACAACTCTGCCATGTTTGTTTTTGACTAAATCATGTTTACATAGTCCTCCGGAGGTTTTGTATGCTGTTCCGTGCCAAACTTGAGCACGTGAGCCTATTAACAGCTCGTATTTATGGCCTTTCACGTGATAGTGTCCGTCGTCACTCTTGGTAATATTTTTCATATATATACTAAAGAAAATAACGCATCATAATAAATAATTACTAAATAATAATATAAAACTTGAAATTAAATAATTATAATGATAAAATTTTTTGATACTCATTTTGAAGATTATATCATTACAAATAAAAAAAATAATTTACATCCAGAATTAACTAAAGAAATAAATAAATTACCTAATACTATTGAAAAATTAAACAATATGATTTTTTATGGAAAACAGGGTATCGGAAAATATACTCAAGTTCTTAAAATCATTGAAAAATATAGTCCTAGTTCTTTAAAATATGAAAAAAAAATTAATATTGTTTGTAATAAAACTCCTTTTTGTTTTAAAATAAGTGATGTTCATTTTGAGTTTGATATGTCATTGCTTGGATGTAATGCGAAATTATTATGGCATGATATTTATAATCATATTATTGATATTATACATATTAAACCTAAAAAGGTTGGAATTATTGTATTGAAGAATTTTCATAAAATACACAATGAGTTGTTAGATATTTTTTATAGTTACATGCAGAACAATATTCAAAAACAAGTACAAATTATTTTTTTTATTATCACAGAACATATCTCTTTTTTACCTGACAATATATTACATATTTGTAAAATTCTCCCTATTAAAAAACCGAACAACACATTGTTAAAGAAAACATTTTCTCAAGACAAAGAACAATTTCACTTGAAGGATTATCATTTTTCTTCTCATACATTAGAATTTATTCCTACAATCTATCAAAACATTCTTACAGAACTAAATAAAAAACAACAACTTAACTATTACAAATTGAGAGATTATATTTATGACCTATTAATTTATGATCTAAATATAAATAAATTTATTTGGTATTTACTACATTCTTATTCTTCTCAGAAATTATTAACAAAAGAAAACATGAAAGATATTATTGTCTTTGTTCAAAATTTTTTTCTTTTTTATAATAATAATTATCGTCCTATTTATCACATAGAATTATTATTAATTCAAATTGTCTGTAAAATATATAATATTACAATTATTTAAATAAATGAATTATTATTACTTATGCTTGATAAAATATATATCATACATTTAAAACGTTCTGTTCACAGACATGAACATATGTTGAAACAAATGGAGAAACAAAACATTGAAAATTATTTATTTTTTGATGCGATTGACGCAGAAAATGATGACTTAAATGCTAATTATGATTTTTCTGTAATCAGTAAATGGAGAGATCCTTTTTCTAGAAAATGTATTACAAGAGGAGAAATTGGATGTGCTTTAACACACTATTGGGTATGGGAAGAAATCGTCAGTAATCAATATTCTCAAGTATTGATTTTGGAAGATGATGTTGTATTAGAAGATGATTTTATACAAAAACTAAAGAAGATAGAAGTTCCTAAAGACATGGATTTTTTGTATGTAGGTAGAAGAGATTGTATGTCTAAAGAACCAGAACAAGAAGTAAACAAAGATATTGTCATTCCTAAATATAGTTATGGGTTACATGGATATATATTGACATTAGAAGGAGCAAAGAAACTATTGTCATATTCTTATTTACAAAATATTTTTCCTGTAGATGAATTCTTACCTATGATTTATGATAAAAAATATCCTCATGCTTTTGTAAAAAAACATTTTCCAAATGTTTCTATGAATTGTTATTGTTTGAAAAATAATTTGGTAAAACTACATCCATTTGAAAGCAATACATTTCATACAAGTCCTTATCTTGTTACACAAGAAGATTCGTTTGTTGTTTTGAGTATGGCTAAAAAAGAAACCGATGGATACAAACGATTCGTTGAATCTTGTCAAACATATGGTCATACATATAAAATATTGGGTTTGAATACGGAATGGAAAGATGATAGTTATAAATTACTGTTGTTGTTTCAAGAATTGTCTTCATGGACGATAGAAAAATTAGAAAATACTCTTGTTTGTGTGACAGATTGTGATAGTGTTATTATTACTTCTCATGAATTTGATATCATACAAAAATACAAATCTTTCAAGTCAGACAAAGTATTGTTTCTAGCAGAAAATACATGTTTGAATATGGGTAAATTTAGTGAGCACTATCCTGAATGTGACAGTGAATACAAATATTTAAATGCTGGAGGATTTATTGGTTATGGACATAAAATATATGAACTATTAAATTACTCGTTAGAACAAATTGTTCCTTCTCATCTGAAAACATTGTTTCAAGAAAGTGATTATTGTGTTACAGATAAATGGTTGATGAAGGAACAATTACTTTATACTTTTTTGTATTTACAAAAAAAAATAATTCTAGATACAAAATGTGTTTTGTTTCAATCGTTGTTAAATACCAAACAAGATTTACATATCAACAACAATTGGAGTATTACAAATAAAAAAACAAATACAAATCCTTTTATTATTCATGGATGTGGCGATGAAACTGTTCGGTTGATATTGAATAAAGTATCCAATTATTTAGTGAATGGGTGGTCACCTGCTTTTCATTGTACTTTAACAAAAGAAGTAACAGAATTACCCATTGTTTTTATTTATTGTAAAACTACTTTTAAGAACGAGTTGTCTTATCCAAAAGAAAAAATTATTTTGTATCATGAGAAAGATTTTGTACAAAAGTTTTTAGACAGTGAAGCAGAATACTTTTTTTATTTTTTCAATGATTATATCATAGAAAATCCGAATACACTAAATATTCTCTTGAAAACAAAGAAAGATATCATTGCTCCTATGTATGTAAAACCCCATAGTTCTTGGAGTAATTTTTGGGGAGACTTGAATCAAGTTGGATATTATCAACGTTCTTTTGATTATTCTGATATTATTAGTTACAATAGAAAAGGTATTTTTAACGTTCCCTATATTCAGGATTGTTATTTATTACATAAACAAGTATTAAAAGATTATCCTGATTTGTATGAGAAAAAATTACATGAAGATCCAGATTTGAGTGTTTGTAAATATTTTAGAAATGAAAATAAATTCATGTTTGTAACCAACCTTGAAAAATTTATTAGTGAAAATAATGAAGTAAATATTTATGAGTACAATTTCAACTGGAAAAGTAAATATATTCATCCAAATGTTTTATCAGAATGGAATGACTTAGGAAATGATGTGTTTGAATTTCCATTGTTTACTCCTGAATTTTGTAAAAAACTCATCACTATTTGTAATGACAAGAATGAATGGTCTCCAGGAAAAGATTGTAAAGAGATTGACAAAAGGATTGGTGCTGTTGAACCTGTTCCTACAGTAGATATTCATCTAAAACAAATTGGGTTAGATACCATTTGGAAAAACATCGTAGAAGAAATTATTAAACCCTTGGTATATACCAAGTTTCAATTTACTACCAAACAAGTTCTTATTGCGTTTGTTGTAAAGTATTCTACGGACGGACAAAAAGAACTAAAACCTCATCATGACAATTCTAGTTATACAATCAATGTTTGCTTGAACGATGAGTATGAAGGAGGTGGATGTCGTTTTGTAAGACAAAATAAAATTGTCAACAATAAAAAAATAGGTTATTGTACTTTACATCCAGGAAAATTAACTCATTTACATGAAGGGCTAACGGTTACTTCTGGCTTGAGATATGTATTCATCTCGTTTATTCATTAAACAAATTATTTAAAAACATGAAACAATATAATTTAGTTCTTATGAAACTACATAACAGTTATAAGTTGGTAACCAAAGAAGACCCATACCATATTCATAAATCTTTAGGTGGATTTTCTTTGGTTCATTTTATTTATCGTTTTGTTTTGATGTTTTTTACAAAATCTATGGACTTAAACAATAACTATGCTCTTGGATTTGTATATATTCACGGATTACTTTCTTTAACCAGTTTTATTTTTCATCTTTCTAATGTACGAAATAAAACAGCTCCGATGATTTATCCCGAGTCTAGATTACATAGTGTTCTTTTCGCATGGAGATCTGTTCTTTGTTTTACCTTGGCATATTATAATTATTCTATATTCTATCGTTTTTTGGTTTGTTACTTGACAATGATATTGGCGGATATAACAACTCATTATTATACAAATTATAAAAACTCTACTACTATGCGTGCTATGCCTTATGACAAATCATTGACTCAGAAACAACAACAAACCATTACTCATATTCATAGTAGTCATCAAGTTTGTGCTACATTGTTTATGTTGAGTAATTTAGAAGGTTGTTTTTCTCCCTTGTTTGCCATTCAACTAGCTGCCTTTTTGATGACATTGGTTCGTAAAAACATTATTGATTCTAATAAATGGCATTTGTTTTATGCTTTTTCATTGTTTATTAATATATTTGATTATAAAACCTTTACTCTTGAGTATATTTTTATACAAAACGTATTGATGCATCTATTTATTTACTTACGATTTCATTATTCTATGAATAAATACATTGTATGGACTTTGTGTTTTACGATTTTTTATTTCTTTCAAGTTTCTTTTCCTGTAAATGATATGTCGGAAAAAATTATAAAAATCTGTATTATTACTTATTACTTGGGTTATAATATCAACAAAGTATATTGTTTAATGTAATCTTTTTGTTTTTCTTCTTTTCATTCTTCTTTTTCTCTTTGTTCTTCCTCCTTTTTTTTTACTAAAGTGAGAATAGACTACTAACCCTATATAGGCAACATACATGAGAGACAATTGTTTGATCAATACTCCGATATCTCTAAATAAAAAAACATTGTTTATTGTATTCAACGCATTTTTTAATTGAATATCTTCTGATCTATAAATAGCTTGAAATATTTGTCCAAGAGAATTGGATACTTTTAAAAAAGCAACAATATAGGTTTCTGTCAATCCACTTGTTAATACTTTCATGGTTTCTAACGCAAGAAGTCCTGATTTGACAAGTGTATCTACTATTTTCAATATTAAATAAATCTTATCATTTAATTCTTTGTTTTTTGATATGAGTGAAACACCTACTTCAGTACTAGTTGTTAGAATATCTGTTCCTGTTGAAAGAGTTACTTCTTTTGAGTCAATTATTTTTAGACTTGCTAATAGAAACTTTGGTATTTTATCCATTTTTGTGTCTTTTGCTATAGTGGTTTTGTTATTTACTTCGTCATATATTTTATTTAATGTTCCATTTATAGATGAAAATACATCTGGAAATGGTACGGTTCTTCTTGTTAAACTTTTTAATGTTCTTGAGAAGGATTTTTTGGAACGTTTGGATTTGGGAGATGAAGATGATTTATAACCTTCTAATATAGGTCTTATTTCAGGTGCTACAGTTATTGTAGATACAGATGTAGCGGATCGTTGAAAAAACGAAGGCTTCATATTGAAAAAAATGGTATTTACACCTGAAAACATATTAGAAAACAAAATCAATATCATCAAGAATAGGATTAGTTCTTTCGGACTTGTACCCCCTTTTATTAATTTAGAATCATCTATCTGTATGAATGACAAATTTTCATTCAACAATTCATAAAAAATAGAAAATATAATTTGTGTAACAATATCTTTTTTTAATATTCTTATGAAATCTTGTATGACTTCTTTATCTGTATACGGTTCTAACTCATTCAAAAAAATGGTAAATTTCTTTATTTTGCTTAACTCTGTTGAAGTCAATTGTAATGATTCTATTTCTTCCTCCATTATATATTCGTTTTATTTTTGTATAAACTACCTAAAAATTATTTTATAGTAAATGGATGAATAAAGAAAAAGCATTAGAGATATTTGGTATTGGAGATATAAATGTTAGCAAAGAAGAGTTGAAAAAAAAATATTATAAGTTGTGTTTGAAATATCACCCTGACAAAAATCATGAGAACAATAGCAAAGAAAAATTTCAAGAGATTGGATTGGCTTATCAATTACTAAATAATCTTGACCCAGATTTTATGTCGGAGAATTACGATGATATTTTAACATTGTTTGTTAAAAATATTTTCAAAGATAAATACAAAGATATTTTTCTTCCTATTATTCAACTACTAAAACAAAAATTTGATTTAGATACTATCTCATTAATAGAAAACTTAAACAAAGAAGATTTATTGAATTTGTATTCTTTTTTGATAAAATACAAAAATGTATTGTGTATTTCTTCGGATATTTTGTTGTCTTTACAGAAATTGATTGCGAAAAAATACGAAGAAGATATGATTGTTACATTGAATCCTTCTATTCATGATATTCTAAACAATAATGTATATAAATTGGTTGTGGAAGAGAAAACCTATTTTGTTCCTTTGTGGATACCTGAGGTTGTTTTTATGAAAGACAATAAAGAGTTGATCGTAAAATGTATTCCTGAATTACCTTCTCATATTATGATAGAGAATTTTGATATCATTGTTACTTTGGAGATTCCTTTTGATAAAAAATTACTGGAGAATTCTTCTTATACTTTTTTTGTAGGTGATTTTGAATATACAATTTTACTGCATGATATTGTTATTAAAAAAGAACAATATTATACTTTGAAAAAAAAAGGTGTTAGTATTGTGAAAGAAAATATTTATGATATTTTAGACAAAGGAGACATGATTGTTCATATAGTATTTATTTAATGTCTTCGTTTTCGGGATTTTCTTTTGTGGGATTTTCTTCTTTTGTGAGATTTTTTGGATTTTTTAGATTTTCTTCTTTTGTGGGATTTTCCTCCTCTTCTTGATTGATTCATAGCAATTATAGCTTCAATGTCTGAAAAAATATTTTTTATTTCTGTTATTTCTGCAATTATAGCAGCATTTAAACTATCAATATTTAACAATTTATTCTCACAAATACTAAGTTTTTCTTTAATTGCTTCAATATTAGTTATTGGTTCTTCTTTTAATGTACTAGCTAGTTCTATGATTACTTCTAATACACTGTTAGAAAGTTCTAACTTACGCATATCAACATCAACCATACCACTTGTTAAAGTTTTAACAGGTGCATCCATAAGCATCTCTACTCTATCTATTAGACCTGTTAATTTACTACTAACTTTGTTAAATTTTGATTCAATAGCTGCGCGTAGTACTTTTTTTTTTCTTTGTGTTGCGTCTATTAGTATTTTACGTGCGTTAGTAGTAATTTCTCCTTCACGAACGTTTATATAAGCTTCATTTTCTGCTCTATATGTAGGATCGGTCAAAATTTTATTTAAATCATCGCGTTCGCTATAAATCTTACTTGCTTCATCGTTGATTGCGAGTTTTGTTAATTCTAAATTTGCGCGTCCCATACTAATTAAAGTATAAATGTTACTATATGCTATACTTGGAAATGTTATTAAATTAGCAACAATACGAGCAAAAGTAAGAGATTCATGTGCTACAGTATTTGCTGCGTCTTTTTTTTCTTCGACTTTTTCTTCGACTTCTTTTTGTGTAATTAATCCGGTGGATAAAAATCTTTCTGCTTGTTCTATTTTATCATGTTGAATATTTATTTTATCAACAACACGTATACAATCTATTTCTAGATATTCCTTTTCAGTTTGTGTTTTGTTAGGCAAACGATATCCACCACCTTTTGCTTGAATTAACTCAATATATTCATTTTTAAGTAACTCTACATTACTTGAAATTTGTTCACTCGCTTCTGAAGCTGTAGTAAAATTAGAAGAGCCAGATGCTACAGACGCAGGACCCTTTCCAGGAACTGGAGGAACTGGAGGAACTGGAGGAACCCCACTAGCTGCTATTACGTTTGCTGTCGTAAACTCTGGGTCACGACCAGTTGAATTACGTCTTCCATAAAGTCCTAGTTCTGATGAATGTGTTTGTTGAGATGATTTCCCATTCCAAGTTATAGCTTTTTTATCCATATATTATAATATAATATAATATTATTATTTACAATATTCATAATTACCACAACAAACATCTCCCTAAATAAAAAACATATTTATTAAAAGATATTTATTATTAAAACCCAAACAATCCTATAAAATATTCTTTCTTCGTTTTATTAGTAAATATTGCCTCATTATATCCAAAAGTCTTATTCTTAATAATAATTTGTTTCGGAGGTTTGATAGGTTCTGCTACCTCTCTAATTGGTCTGTTATATACAATATAATTTCTTATGTTTGCGTTTGCCGAACAGTATGTTAATTTCAACGTATAGCTTGTTTCTGTTTCACTTTCAATCAATACCGCTAAAGAATAATATGACTTAGGAGTTTTTTGTATAACCAAATACAGCTCTCTTTGCGTAAACAAACAACTCCAACCAGCATGATAAATATCTCCAACAGACAATCTTTGTAAATCTATTTCCTTCTTTAATTTTAGTTTTAATTTTCTTTCGTTTTCAATCGCAATATCAATCATCTTCTTTTCAATCGCTTGAGTAAATTTTTGATGAATTAAATTTCTGCTTGTATTATTTTCCTTAATATGTTTCAACAACGTAGAATAAAACTCATGATTATTTTGTTTTCCTCTTCTTTTGAAAACCACCTTACCAAAGATTTTGTATTCTAACACAGAATTCACAAAAGTCTGACCATACTTATCTACTAAATTATCCAAATAATATTCCAACCACGCATGAGTAAACGAAAGAATATAATTACCTAGATGACGAGGTAACAACGCCAAACAATCATTTATAGTAGGCACTTGATAAACAACTATTTCTCTGGGTCCAAACCTAGACTCCATACGAGAACATTTGGAAGAAATTTGAATCGTTTGATAAGACATCATTTTGTTGTATATAAACTTTTACATAAAAAAAAGATTTCAATTTTATTCTATGTTACATTACATTACAGAAATTCAAGTATCTTGTCTTTCATCCATGGATAAATATATATTTGTCTACATTCATGCTCAAAACAAAGCTTTTGTAAATCTAACAAATAACAGTTATTCATACTTAATACATAAGCCATATGATAATATCTACTTTTTCTTTGTTCTTTTTTTTCATTGCTGATACCATCTGTTCTTTTGTTTAATTCATACGCATGAAATATAAATCCATTATGAAAGAACTTATCATATGTATCTTGTGGAATCGGATTGTTTCTATGTAAATTTACTGTACTTAAACTTCTTGAAACATAAAAGTTACTCTTGAGTAATATATCTATTATTTCTTTTCCTTGAGAAACTATTTTTTCTACATATCTAATTCCCATGCTTTTTAGTATATCATTGTTTTTCTTGTATTCTCTCCATACATTTATAGCATTCTGTTTTAAATATTCTCTATCGGTTAAAATACGATGCTCCAAATCATCACAATAAGTATACAAACAAACTTTTCTTTCTTTGTTGTAATACGAATCAAACTTACCACACGCAACACAAAATTGCCATTGTCTTTGAGTCCAAGGCTGTGATTCTATAAAGAAAGTCAAACTAGTCATTGGATAACATGTGTATTTATAACCTCCACCATTCTCTTTCAACTGTTCAATCAGAACAGATTTTTTTTGTTTGGTTTGAAGGATTTGTTTTTTCTCGTTCTTCGTACGAAGAATTTTTTGGTGTTCCTTGCGAATCATTTTTATTATATACCTACCTTGAAAATATTTGGAAGTGAACTCCTTTTGAACGAATTGGTATTTGTAACTCATGTTGTTTTGTTTCTATTTTTTATTCATGAAAAAAGATTTCAATTTTTTAAGGAAAAAACATTTTATACAAACAAACAAAGATACAAAGATACAAATATACAAAGATACAAATATACAATTTTAGTACAAATTTAATCAACTTCCTCCACTTCTTCCTCCTCCTCGTAGTGTAAGACCCTGGTGATTGAGCCCTCCAAATACTCGTAGATCATGTCTTTGACCCATGGATGAACAAGCAATAATTTACAATGTTGGTATTCAAAGCAATATTTTTGTAGTTCCAATGTATGAAAATCTCGGTTGTAGAAATAGTTAGAGAGAGTTCTCGTGTATGCCTCCAGTGTCCAAATGCGTTGAGTGGATGAATACCTTTGAGCGATCGTAGTCCAATGTAGCCGTTGTCGCTGAACTTGAAGAAATTCACACTGAAACATTATACGCTGAAATCGTTGCTCGCCTAACAATGCTTCTCTGATGTAAGTTAGTTTCAAATGCTCTTTTGAATGATATTTCATGTCATCCAAGCACTTGACTTTCCCGCAATGTGTCTGATGATCCAAATCCAAACAAACGATGCTGGCCGGAACTGTCTCATCTTCGTCGTAGTATTTATGCGGACCAATTCTCGTGAAATTCCCGCAAACAGTACAGAAATGATTCTCAAAGTAGTAATTGTCGCCTTCCACTTCCAGCACGAAGATGAACTCACCTGAAATATTATTCCTCACATAATTCTGTGACAGCATATTTATTAAATCCCTCTTCCTCTCTTCCTGACGATGCTGAATCAAAATATTCTTATACGAAAATTTCTCAGTTGACATGATGCTCACACACACAATTTTTACCAAAGGTGCTTTTGTTTATAATAAAAAAAACTTTTCAATTTTTTTATTATAAATATAAATTTTAATAACTTGAGAAAATTTTAGTAAAAATCATATTCTGTTAATATATCTCCATAACTACTTATCTCATCTATTATAACTTCTTTATTTTGTTGTCTATAATAAGAAACAACAGGAGAAATATCAATATTATTTTTTTTGACAAGAACAATTTTTTTTATTTTTGATGGATAAATTAAATGAGACAAATCTGGGTCGTTTACGTTTATTGCTAGTAGTATTAATTCTTCTAAATTTGGAAATTGTTTAACTACCTTCAACATATCTGCACGAGGGTCTACAAACATTAATATTTTTACGTGATTATTTTTTAAATGAGATAGTAATGAAAAATCAATAGGATACCCGTGCCTATTATAATAACTTAAATCATCAAATGATAATCTTAATTTTTCTAATTTATAATAATATTTTATATCTGTTGTTGGAGAATTTAATACCAATTTTTTACTATTAATAGGATAACTAGCGTGATAAGCAAAAGAAATAGAATACACTTCCTCCTTAAGTTTTTTAATTTCTTCTTCTTGAGAAATATATTTTATTTTTAATTCTTTGATTTCTTGTTGAGATTTGTACTGAAGATAAAGAAGTCCAACAATAATACATATCCAAGAAATGATGGTTCCAAACATGTTTGCTTTTGTTTATTCATATGAATGACAAAAAACATTTCAATTTTATAATAACAA
>Ga0214921_10000835_pt1 | contig 54988 bp, 49 predicted proteins | sample LL1505_MetaG_FD_177992 | JGI IMG/M metagenome (GOLD analysis project Ga0214921, IMG submission 177992) | Freshwater microbial communities from Lake Lanier, Atlanta, Georgia, United States - LL-1505 | ecosystem: Environmental > Aquatic > Freshwater > Lake | place: USA: Georgia | collected... | reverse complement strand
TTTGATGTTTTTGATTAGTGTTTTGTTTGATGTTTTTGATTAGTGTTTTGTTTGATGTTTTTGATTAGTGTTTTGTTTGATGTTTTTGATTAGTGTTTTGTTTGATTTACGGCGCCTTCTTCTTCACAACCTTCTTTACTGGCTTTGCTGCCTCTTCCACTGCAACCTCTGCTTGTGGAGCTGGCTCTGCTGCAACCGCCTTCTTCACCACCTTCTTGACGACTGGCTTGACTGGTTCCGGCTCCGGCTCTGGCTCCTCCTCCGCATCACTGTCTGCAACCTCCGTTGACACAGCAGCAACAACTGCTTCCTCCTCCTCATCGTCTACTTCTGCATCAGTTGCAACTGGCTTATCCATTCGCACAATGTCATCATCAGTGAGTTGAATATGACAACGTCCAAACACCGAGACCAACTCCTGTGGCTTGACGACACACTGAACCACCTTCCAGGTTACTCCCCAACCCTTACCGCCAAACCAGAGACCAGAGCATTGAAGAACAGCTGCGACATTCGACTTCTTAGGAATGAAATCGACAGGACTCATGTTGTCATTCTCGCAAGGGAAAATCTTGTTTGAACTCGTGTCATAAATCTCGACCGCCCAACGTCCTCCGTAATTAGGCACCTTTGCACGAATCGACGGAGGCTTGCTTAGGTCAATCTTCTTTGTCGTCTTATCCTTTGAATACTTGAGGAAAGGGAAGAAGGTATGCTTTGCCACCTCTCTAGACATCTGTTCTCCAAACCATGCCTCGGAATTCTTTACCGCATCATCAAGAATTTGATTCTCAAATGCCTTGAGCTTTGCAAGAAAATCCTTCAATGCAGGAGTTTCATAATCGACGTTTGGAAAATTGAGTGACATCGTAAATCGTCCATCACTTTCACCAGTTCGCTCATCCACATAATCAGACACACCCCATGTCATCATAAGAGGAGTAGCAACATGTAGCGAACGATTGGTCTGGGTGCTAATCAAATTAATCGACTTACCACCCCTCTCATTCACCTTGGGAGGCATATACTTGAGAGACGTAGGAACCCAATCAGACACAGGAAGAACAACGGGAGCAGATGGCTTTGACATTTTAAACTTTCTAACGAATACTGGAACTAGAATGTTATTATAATCTAGAGGTTTGTCTTTAATTCAATTTTTTGCAAATATATATTTTTATACTTCTTTTTCCGCACCATTTTCAGTAACACGTTTTTGAAAAATGTTCTCATACATTGCTCGGTAAAATAGTCGGGGGGGGGGCGGGTGCTGGGTCGCATCGAGTGTAAAAATATTATCTTAATATAAAATGCGAAACCATATATGGTAACAAAATGTTAGAAGAGAAGATAATTGAATTGCAAAACTTTTTTACGCCCTTTCTCATTTCAAACACCGATTTCGGCGCCTGAATATTCTATCCAATCTGATAATGTAAAAAATATAAAGTCGTCTGGTAAAACCCAATCTTTGAATCTAAGTTGATAATGATTTTCTCTTGGGATTTCTTTTAGTTCAAATCTCCAAGTTTTGTGAGTGAATTCTTTTCTCATAATTTTCAAAAATTCTTTTTCTGTGTGTTCACCGCTTTCATTAGAACCTATTCCAGTATATAAAATTTTCATATAATTCCTATAGAGTAATAAAAATCTTTATATTGATTTACAAAAAATTGGCGGAATATAAAATTGAAAAAAATAATCCTGTTATACCATGTCGATAAATTATGCTTTATTATGCTGTAGCAAAAGGCCACCAAATTGGTTTATTCAACACATGGGATGAATGTAAACAACACACGCATGGTTATAAAGGCGCCATTTACAAAAAATTCGCATGTAAAGAAGACGCGGAAAAATTTATTTTGGATAATTCACCAAAAACAGAAGATATGGATTGTATAGAATCTGTTTCCAATGTAGTTTTCGACGCAGATTATTATGTATATACGGATGGCGCATGTTCTAACAATGGTAGGGAAAATGCGAGTGCAGGTATTGGAATATATTTCGGCGAAAATGATGCTCGAAATGTGTCACAAAGAATTATCGGTAAACAATCAAATAATACCGCGGAATTGAGCGCAATTATACATCTTTATGACATCATTGAGAATGACATAAAGTCGGGTAAAAAAGTATGCATTGTCACAGACTCGGAATATGCGATCAAATGTTGCACTACTTATGGTAAAAAGTGTCATGCTGATAGTTGGAAAAAAAGTATTCCAAATAAAGATATGGTAATGAAACTTTTCGAAATGTATACAGATAAACCAAACGTGAAATTTTTACACGTTTCCGCTCATACAAAAAATACGGATATTCATTCTATAGGGAATGCGGGCGCTGATAAACTCGCAAACCAATCAATCGGTCTATGTGAATGTCCGTATGCACGTCTAAGTCATTGAAGATACGGAATCTACGAAGCTGTATTCGGGTTCTCCGCAATAATATCCAATATTTCTTTTGGATAATTCATGTCTTTCAAAACTCGAACTGCGCCTTTTATACTCGAAATCCCTTTTTTCATTTTGTAAGTATAATCAAAAGAACCATTATCCAGAACTTTTACATCCATCTTATAATTTTCGATTACTTTCGACCCGCGGAATTTTTTACACACTGATTTGTAATGAGTGGTTAGCATAAAATCCACGTTTTTGAAACTAGACAAATATTGCAAAAAGGCATGAGCTGATTTTGTAGCCTCTTCTGGATTCGTTCCTGAGAACAATTCATCAAAAATGCAAAAATGCCTTGGTTTTTTCGAGCCATCTTCTTCTGGGCTAAGCGTTACGGTAACTGCCCCCGAAGAATTTGAATCCGCGGTGTGGATTGAATTCTCCGTTGGTTTAATAACATCCAAAATATCCTTACATCGTCTCGCTTCCGCTTGAAATAAGCTGTCTCTACCAGAAGTGTCGGGGATATTCAAATAAGAATGTATATGTGTATATGGTGCAATTTTACAAGATGTATAAAACCCACATCCTATTTGCTGTGACAATATAATATTAATCATGGTTGTTTTCAACACTGTTGTTTTACCAGCTTTATTCGGTGCGCTCAATATTATATTTTTATCAAACGAGCAATCATTGCAAACCGGCGTATCTTCCATCAATGGTGGATAATACTGCTTTTTAAGAACCGTGTTTTTAGAACCATCTTCAATAAAACTGGCGAAATTCACTTGTTTTTTAGAAATGTTCTCAAATACACCCAATAAATTATCGATATAACCTTCGAATCCCATTGAAAAATAGAGGGCGGTTTCATATTCATTGTTGGTATGTAGTTCATAAAAACACTTTAACATATATCCAATATCATTGAATTTTCTTATACTGTGCGAAAATGGGTATATTTCTTCCAGTTCTCTCTTTAACATTTTTAATCGACTGCATTGCGTATCAACATCTTTACAAAATCCGCGATAACTGTCACAATTCGATGTCATTTGTAAATAATTATCCATACTTTCAATCGAATAATTTACATACGATTTAAGTTCTATTAAAGAGTCGTTCACGTATTTTATATTATTATAAAATCGCGCACACGATGTGACATTCTGGTATATTTGGAATAAATACATTCCAAATGAAAATAATATATAAACCGCCTTGTCGACAGTCATTTCCGTCATAGAAAGTAACGCCTTTCCTATAAAATGGTTCCTAGCTATATGTTTGAGAACTTCCACGTATGCGGAAAAAGTTACTGGAACACCCTGTATTTTCAATATCAAAAACGGGAAAAATAATATGAAAAATGGTATCGTTAAACTCATAATAGGTGACATGATATTCATAATCGACAATATTTCTAAGAAATATGAAGATTGGTTTAAGTATTTCAATGAATTCCACTCTACGAAACCGTATTTATCATAAAACGAGGGGTTACTCTTAATGTCTTTCCAAATTTTAGATATTTTTTCCGTATCCAATTCATAAGACTCTGCGCCAGACATTTTCTTTTTATATGAACCCATATCGTGAATTATGGTTTGTGTTTCTTCTAAATAGTCTTTGTTCGATGTAAATTGTTTATTCCATTGTGGAATCATCATTTTTGCAAAACTGTGTTTGGGTGAGAAAATGCAGTCATAAATACATTTATTCTCTGATGTTGCCAATTCTAAATCTGTCGAAACCACATTCGATATTTCGTGTAATTGTTTCGGCTCTACATATGTTATTGGTAATTTAAAATAGTTTTCTATACTCGATTCTTTTTGAATTATTGTTCCAAATAATTCTTTTTGAATTGCATTTGTATAATCATTTATTTTGGACTGTATATTATAAATAAAATCTTCTGCCGACTCGCCATCTTTTGAAGATGACGACGTAGTAGATACAGCAACTAAACCTATCATTATACTATCCTATGGAAAAAACAATGTTATATAAACGCATCTATTTGGCTTTATGACGGTTCGCGTTACAATAAAAATATGTTATTGGAAAACAAATATAAAAATTCCGCATTTTATATATACAGCTTATGGTATCCTACACATTGGAAGATTACGACGCTATCATATTCTCCGGATTTTCTTATACGCTTCCCGAAAATATCTCGAATGCAATTAAGGATTTATACAACAGTTTGGGTATTACAGAGACAACTCCAACTCTGGTTACATCATCTAGTAGCGAATCGTTAAACAAGGACAACCGACTAAAAAATAAACCACACAACCAATTTAATAAAAAGTGTGAAAAGGGTTCGCCTAGAAATGATACATGGGAAAGACTGCGCGCATTTCAGGCAACAAAGTTGGAAAAGAAGGAGGGAATGGGAAAATTACTCGACGATATCCGCGCATGTTTAAATAAAATTTCGAATAAAAATTACGAAACACAGCGTGAAAATATTATGAAATATATCGTTGATATTATGGATAAAGATATGGATGATGATGACCTATCTATGGATTCGACGGATGAAGAAAACCCGAGAGACAATGATATGAATATTATTGCGAATTCCATTTTTGACACTGCGAGTGCAAACAAATTTTACTCCGAATTGTATGCGATGCTATACAAGGATTTAATACAAAAATATCCTCTATTCCAGAGCATCATACCCAACTTTTTAAATAAATATATCGAAAATGTGGAGAATATTAAAACGTTTGACCCGAATTTGGATTACGATAGTTACTGTGATAATAATAAAATTAATGAAAAGAGAAAGGCAATGAGTATGTTTATCGTGAATTTAATGATAAAAGATATTTTACGAGAAGACGAAGTTGTTGATTTAATTATTCATTTCCAAAACATTATTCACGGCCATATTGACACAGAAGGTAAGACGGGTGTTATCGATGAAATTGCGGAGAATATATTCATTTTAGTTACATCTTCTATTTCAAAATTATCGTCTCATGAAAGATGGAATGTTATCGTAGATAATGTTTCCAAATTTAGTAAATTGAAGTCAAAAGAACACGTGAGTCTATCTAGTCGTTCGGCATTTAAGCACATGGATATACTGGATATATATAGAAAGAGCCAAATCAGTAAAGATATTTCTAATGAATCGGCATAATTTTTTCGTGAAAAAAATGTATTTTTGCACGAAAAGAAAATAAATATATGAATATATTCCATAACAAAACCATAGAATAAGATGGTAAAATCAAAATTGGTTCCTGATAAAATATCTTATAAAGAAAATAAAAATTTGGATGACAACGACCTCGGGCACGCCTCTTCTGTTTATGAATACAATTTATTTGGAAAAGATGTTGAAATCGTCCTTGGAAAACAAAATACGTCTTTTTCGAGACACGATATTGTGTATTACCCGGTATATTTAGTAGTAAATGACGAATTGAAAGAAAAAATAGGGGTTTTAGAGGCAAGCACTAAAGACATCATAAGTTGGATTGACGATACCGGTGATATTACGATTCATCCTGAAAATATGATTATATATGCAACGCAAGAACATCTCGCAAAGATACTGTCCGAGACAAAACCCATTACCGATGCTGTTCGAGATGAAATCGACGAAATTGAAAAGAATAAAACTGCCAAATCGAGTGACAATGGTGCGGACGGCGACGAGTCAAGTGAAGATGAATTATTCGAACCAAGCGACGATATTACATCACTGCACATTCCACAGAACAAAATTTCAACGTCATTTAAGACCGCATCGGCCAAAACCGACGATGGTATTTTCAAAATAAATCCCAATACAAAAATCCCCGAATCTTTACCCGAAGAAACAAAAGCCGATGCGGAAACGAATAAGATTGACTATCGTGAGTCAAAAGATATACCTTGGATTCAAAAGTTTATGAAAAACAACAAGTATGATATTATTGACAATGAGGGAGGTGGAGACTGCTTTTTCGCAGTAATTCGCGATGCATTTAAACAGATTGGTAAAGACACCACTGTTGAAAAGCTGCGCTCGCTTATTGCGAAAGAGACTACGGATGCACAATTTACAGAACATCGCAAATTATACACCGGATTTCTATCGGAATATAAAAACAAAGAAGGCGAGATTAAAGATATTAAACACAAAATCTCCATTTTAAAAAAGCGAGCAGATGAGAATGCTAAAAACAAGGTGGAACAGAAAATGATATTGGAAGAGGCAAATGCTTTGGTGAAAAAACACGCTGAACTCGTTATAGAAAAAGATGACGCCAAAGAATTATTAGACGAATTCAAGTATATGGAAAGTGTGGATACTTTGGATAAATTCCGCGATTTTATCATGACATCAAAATACTGGGCGGATGACGGCTCAATATCCACATTAGAAAGACTTTTAAATATAAAGGTTATTATTTTTTCAGAAGAGGCATACGACAATGGAGATTTGGATACGGTTTTAAACTGCGGACAATTGCAAGAACACGATGTTGAAAATCAAGGTCGTTCGCCTGATTTTTATATTATGACGAGTTATACTGGAAATCACTATAAATTGATTAGTTATAAAGAGAAGAATATCTTTGCATTCAAAGAAATACCATACGACGTAAAAGCATTGGTGATAAATAAGTGTTTGGAGAAAAACGCAGGGCCGTATTATATTATTGAGGATTTCCGCAAGTTAAAAACCCATTTGGGATTAGACCCGAATGAAGGAGAACCGAACGAGGAAGAAGACGAATATCTAACGCGAGATTTGTATGACAAAGACATTGTTTTTGTTTTTCATTCGACATCAAATGGTAAGCCAAAAGCAGGATTGGGTTCAGGTGAAACTATACCAGAAAATAACAGAATAGATTTCCCCACGTTGAATAAGACAAAAGATTGGAGAAGAAAATTGGATGATTCTTGGATGGTTCCCATTACTATGGACGGCCATCGTTGGAATAGTGTCGAGCATTATTATTTGGGTTCGCAATATAAAAAGGGTTTCCCCGATTTTTATTTGAAATTTTCAGTCGAGAGTGGCAGTGATATTTCAAAAGACATAACTATTGCAAAAGCCGCATGTAGCAAATCTGGAAAGATGGCAATAAAAGGTGCCGAAGTTTCATTGCGAGAAAAGAACGTAAAACCAGACGCTGATTTTTATGAAATGGGTAAAAGCCCTCGTAATAAAATAGAAAGGGAGAATGCATTGCGTGCTAAATTTACACAAAACCTCGATTTAAAAAATATTCTCTTGGGAACAAAAATGGCAAAACTAGTTCATTTTTTAAGAGGAAAAGAACCTGAAACCGACGAATTGTTGATGCAAATTCGAAAAGAGATTGCAACAACAGGTGGAACGAATTGAAACTCGCCTATGCGAAAAATTTATTGCATGAAAAATTGAATAACGCATATAATAGGGTAAAAAAAATAGTAGTATATAGGGTAAATAATATAGTTGTATATAATAAAACCAAATGGTTTGAGAACATTCGTCCAAACTACATTGCAAAACGGAGTTATGAAGATTACAAATGGTAAAATAACATTTTTTACAAATGGTAAAATCACATTTTTATAAAATTTGGAATAACAAAATACGCATGCAGCAAATAACCAATTTAAACATACATATATCAGTTCAAATATAGCACCTATTATATTCATATTTTTTTTACCGATTATACCTTCTATAATTGAATATATGAGAGTAAATAGAAGAGCAATTATTATAATAACAATAAATATGACTATCATAATACCGGTAAAAATTACTTTATTCTCCATAAATGAGGAGTTGCCTCTTGCCATTGAATATAAAAATGTTGTATATACATATCACAACATTTTTTACAAAGTTTTGGAGAGTGAAAGTGACAATGTGATTTTCACGAAGAGTAAAAGACTGGCTAAAATGTTCTCTGCCAGATGATTTCCAAAAAAATTGAAAATCTTTTTTTGTAATGATTTATTGCACCGAAAAGTCAAAAAGCATATTTCTTTTAAATTCTTCTTTCAAAGCCTATTTATTTCAATCATGTCTTCTTCTCCAATGAACTTTCCTATCCCTACATGGAAAAGCATCTACATCCCTGTCATCCCGAATGACCTCACCATCGATGGAAATCTTATGACAGATGAGAATACACTTCGCGATTACTTCGAAAACAAGGCCAAATATGGTGTTGTAGATAGAATCGATTTCGTTTGTCGACAGAATGGCCCTGAATCAAACATTGTAAAAACATCGGCGTTCGTCCATTTCAATACCATCTTTGAAAATCAATCCAATTTGTCTCGATGCACGGAAATTGAAAATGGCGATTACAAAACAAATGGTTACGCGGTTGATTCAAAGTATAGATTCTTTGTGAGAGCATCGTCGCGTGTCAAGGGAATTCCCTTTATTTCCATCAAGGTAAATTATAAGCCTCTTCCTACAGTAACTGAAACGATGAACGTTCATCAGCTCGTTGCAGTAAAGATTGAACTAGAAAACAAAGTCAAGGAAATGGGAGCGGAAATTGCTGAACTCAAAGCAAAGCTCGCCCAGTTCACAACTTGCACCGAGACTTCTGTATAAATAATCCATAAAAATTCACCCATAAAAATTCACTCATAAAAACTCATAAAAACGACGCTTAAAAAATGGAAAAAGTTGTTACCATAATTGGTGCCAACTTTTTTCATTATCCAAACAAGGACATACGCAAAGAACTCATTTCAGTCGACATAGGCTTTTTTTGCAAATATTTTTCTATTGAACGAATATCGTGTAAAAATGCTTCATCTTTATAATGCCTTTTCACAATTTCACAGTAAGAATCTATTACTTTTTCAATAGGTTCTCCACATGACCCAAAACAAAGAATATGTTTGCACCATTTTTCACGCAAAGATTTTGTCGGGGTTGTTGTATGTTTCGGCGTATTATTTTCAGCGCAAAAATTAAAAAATGACTCGATGTTATATATATAAATACATTTCAAAACATAATAAGAGAAGGCTTGTGTTTTTTCCTTATATTTATGAGTTCTTAATATATGAGATTTCTCAGAATTATCAAATAAATCCACATACGTAAGTCCATAAAAATTCAACACTTTCGCACATTGGAAAATGGAGAATATTGTCTCTAAAAACAGGGCATTTTCAACCTTTTTTATCATGTTCTCAATGTTCGTATTTTTGTTCGACAATTCATAAACCAAAAACATAACATTGATAATTTCGGCCCAGACTTCACAATACGTTTCGAATAATCTCACGTCATCACATTTTATAGGAAACAGTTGTAATATTTTTTTATTACTATTTGTGGAGTCATGGTGCGAAAAATCCAAACCCATATTGTGAAATGTCTCGTGAATAAATACTTTGAACCATTCTTCTTCTCTAAATATATTCATTTCTGTGACTTTTTTACAAGAGGTTGTAAATGCGGTGTTTGCATGTATTTGTTCTATCGGCTCTTGTCTCTTCGGTAATTCTTTGATTGCGTCTGTTAAATACAAATAAATATTCATCTTTTGAGAACAATGCGCAGGTGCATGATTTTCAAGCATTGTTAACCATGTCCTCATTCTATTGAAACAAACTTCTATTTCAGCGGGTGATTTATTCTCATATACAATCGCTATTTCGTAATTTCTGGAGTTTATAGAAAAAGAACACAACGCAGTCTGCGAAACCACAGGAATGTTTGAATTCTTCGTTGGTTTAATTTTTTGTTTTATGACTTCTGGGAAATAGTCATAATTTAACCCAGTCACAATCGTTGATGTGAAGGATATTTTACAAGGGTCTCTTATTGATTTGTTTGCATCAATCATCTGTTGGAATAAATTATGTAATATTTGTTTTGAACCTATAGATAAATTTGGTTTCGAATATCGAAGTTGGATTTTATGTAATAATTCGGTTGTTACAAATTTATGTAATTTATCGCGAACTTGTATCATTTGTATCTATACATACGTGACATTTTTCCAATCAAAAAAATTGAATAGCCTCGTCACAAAAATGCATTATACAAAAAGACGAAAAATGGGAATCAAACATCTAAACCGGTTTTTAAGAGAAAATTGCACCGCAAAATCGGTAAGAAAAGTCCATTTAAAGACTTTTGCTAACAAATCTGTTGTAATAGACACCAGTATCTACTTATATAAATTCCTTGGTGAAGATTCGCTATTTGAAAGCATGTATCTATTTATATCCATACTCAAGAGTTACAATATAACTCCTATATTTATATTTGACGGTAAACCTCCACCCGAAAAGCAACCCTTATTGATACAACGATTTCTTGCTAAAAAGGATGCTGAATCAAAGTATCAAGCATTACAAAGTGAGTTAAATGAGAATGAAAAATTAAATGATGACGAAAAGAGGGAAATCATTCTCGAAATGAATGTTTTGAGGCGCCAATTTATTCGTGTTCGAGATGAAGACATTTATTCTATGAAGAAATTGATGGACTCTTATGGAGTCGCATATTACGATGCTCCTTCTGAAGCTGACTTATTATGTGCTTACTTTATTAAAATCGGCAAAGCTGATGTGTGTTTTAGTGACGATATGGATATGTTCCTATATGGTTGCAATATTGTTGCTCGAAATATGAGTTTATTAAACCACACTGTTACACTCTATAATGCGGATAATATATTAGAAGAGCTGAAATTATCATATAAGCACTTTTGCGAAATCGTTATTTTATCCGGAACTGATTATGACATATCAAATGAAACGTCACTTATTGAAACTGTAAAATGGTTTCGCGAATATAAAAAATATATAGACATTTCAAATAAAAAAAACATGATGTATTTAGAGTTTTATGTGTGGCTCTTTAAATACACAAAGTATATTAAAGATTTTCATAAGTTATTAAGAACATATCAAATGTTTCAAATCAACCCTTTCGTTGATTTGGAATATTGGCGCGACGCGAACACTATTGTAAAACCATATGATGAACTCAAATTGAGAAGCATTATGGAAAATGAGGGGTTTGTATTTGCTTAGTTGAGATTTTCATGTTGTTTGTGTATTTTTTATCATATATATGTATATTATGCCATCCAAGATTCGTCGTAAAACTGTTCGTCGTAAATATAATAAGCGAAAACTGCGCGGCGGAACCATCGATGGAATAGCGACGCGTAAAAGAAGAAGTGAGATAGATTTATCCAGAATGTTCGACCACGAGACGCATAGTTCATTGCCACCATTGGCACCAATAGACATTTACGTTTCTGAAATATTCAAAGGCAAACCCGATTCAACTATAACAGCACATGATTTTCGTCAATTACCAAAAATAAAAGGGGACATATACAATGACAAATATTCCAACAAAGATGTTATAGATGCGTTTAGTGAAACGTCTAATGAATATAAAACAGCATTATCAAAAAGCAAAACCGGACGAGTAAACGATGAAAGCAAAATTTTTCTCGATAAAGAAAAAGTGAAAAATATATTGAGAATATTACAAGAAAAAGAAAAAAAAATATAGAAGAAAAAAAATATAGAAAACTACACGTTGTAAAAATAGGCAATTTGTCGAGTCATATTTTCAATATCTATTTCCCGATGATGATATTTCCACTCTGTCTTATTTCGAATATGAAATATATGATTGGGTATCGATTCCGGTAATGTAACTTCTTCGCAATCATATCTTAATATCTCTGTGAATTTTTCAATTTTTACATAATCCTCCAAAATCTTTGAGATAGCCACATCGTCCGGTAATTGAATAACATCATTTGTTATTCTGTTTTCAGTTATAACTCGCAAAAAACTTTGAACCACATCTCGTGATAATATAAATCCGGCTCCAGACAAACAAACCACTCCTTCCCTATATATATTTGTTTTTGCCGCAACGTAATTTGAAGTGGGTTGAGTTTTTAAAAATTCTAAGATACGGGGTATATGAATAAAGGAGGATAAATTTGTTCTAAGTAAATAATCGTAGTGAAACAATTGAGAACACATTTCCATGCCCGCGATGGTTTTAAATAAAATCCCCGGTTCATACCATTCTTCGTATTTATGTGTAATCGTATCTTTACCTACAATGACATCGGCTTTAATAGATGGGTCAGAATAAAGAAAGAAACATTTTACCTCTGGAAATTTCGACGCATATACATCCCAGCATTTTTTAAATTCATCATAATGTGGATTTATCGATGCAATTATCAGTATAATTAGTCTATATGCGAGTTTATCACCGCCATGTGGTTTATGTGTTTCTTTATAATCAACGTTATTGAAAGGCAATTGTATCATAAATAGATATCTATATGAATATCTATTTATCTATGTTGTTTTTTATGTGTTTTTTTATCAAAAAAGAACGAAATTACTCAAAAACTCTTCATATCTCGGGGGCAAATAATCATTTTTTTTAACAGAAATCTTTGTAATAGTGCATCTACTGCGATTCAAAATGTCTTTGAAACCATCCATCCTTTCTTGTAGTTTTTTTTCATTCGTATATTCCTCTTTGTTGAACTCTTGGTGAGCAAAATTCTCGAGTTTGTTCTTAACAAACTTCGCATCACCGAAATATGACAAATGCCACCCTCCTTTATCAATAATATAAAATGATTTGTGCATTCTCATATTTTGCGGACTAGACTCGCATGTAATATAACCTTCATATGTGGCGATTTTTGGATGCAACCAGGTTTCACTGTTTTGAGAATTCAAATTGTAATAGTAAAACTTTTGACGAAGACTCGTTACCTTAAATTCTTGTTTTGCTTTTAATTTTAATTCAGCCAATACCGTAGGGTCGGGGATTTCATCCAAATCAGAAATAATAATTAAATCGTCCTTCAATAAACTGAGTTGGCTAATTCCCCTATCTATCGCATTGCGTTGAGCGTTCTCATTCGCCCATTGTTCATTCTTTTCAATATCCGCGTCGGCAATTAAATCATCAACGATGACATGAATAATTTTATGCTGAAACTCCTTATATTTCTCCTTATTTTCGTTATAATAAAGTTGCTTCGGCTTTCCAGTGTGAGTTCTAGTTGCCTCGCAAATGACAAAATAATCTACCACATCATTTAAAACAGTGAGGCGATATAAAAGCATCTCCATTTCGTTGTAAAATGTGAATCCATCGACTATAAGTTTGGAGCGCTTAACTGGAATAAATTCATCTTGTGATTTTTCTATTGGTGGGTAGGGGACAGGGGCAACCGGGACAGGGACAGGGGAATCTTGATTATATTGAATATTTGCATCTGCCTGTTCTTTCTGTGAAATTGCGGTTAAATTATCGAATATAGTGGGCTCGTCTACATCGTGTTCAAAAGGAACAAAATCGTTTGACAATTCTGCCTCATTTGTAAGAATAGAACCAACATCGCTCATGAAATTTGGCATATTATAAAAATAACGAACCTGCAAAATATAGTTACAAATATCATCCTGTCTGTGTTCCAATGAATTATTTGAATCAGAATCATCCTTTTTGTTACGAATATGGAACAAACAATCTTTATCATACACGCGAGGGTCTAATAATTGCTTGCATTGATATCTATTGTCATACAAACTCCTGAATTCAGGTGGGAAATACATACCAGATTCATGATGCCCTGGTTCAGATAAAAAGTTATACAATACCATGCTTATTCCTACGTCATCAGCAACAGTCAATGTGCTATTTATCTTAGGGTCACCCTTTTTCATTTCCGAACAATAATTTACAACCACATCTCTTGACAAAATGAAACCAGCTCCGTGAAGAAAAATAAATGTGTCATTCAGTTGCTTTCCGAAATAATTATTCACAAAAACGATTTCCTCCCGTTTCTGTGGAACATTAGGCAAAATATAGAATTGACTGCCAACATAAGTCGACTTAGATTGTGTATCCAAATAAGATAGCAATCGAGGAATATGGTAAAAAGAAGACAGGTTCGTTCTCAACATGTAGTCGTAAATGAAAAACTTATTACATATTTCCATACCGTGGGTGGTTTTCAATGTAATACCAGGCACGTTGCATTCTACATATTTGTGTGTAATCGTATCTTCGGTTACCAAAAGGTCACAATCAATATTCTCATCTGAAAAAAGGAAAAAAGACTTTACATCAGGGAAGGAGTTCATATATGCTTTCCAGCAATTCATGAAGAAATGGTATGTCTCACTATGTGACGCGATAATCAAAATGACTAGTTTATAGTGAGTTTTGTCATTTTCGAATTTTTCGCGGACAGCATCTGTTGAAAACTTGATTTCCATTTTGGTATGGTGTTATATTATATAAACAATTTTTTATATATTTTTTCCAATATATATAGCAGTTGTCAAAATTGATGTGATATAAGAAATATTTTAGTTTTCTTATATCAATTCGTTGCTCTACATAATCGATGCTAAATAACTTCCATTGAAATCTTCTATTCCCGTATGGACGAGACCAATTGTCACATCGATGTAAATTTCCCCTCCCATCTTCGTCCATCTATGGCAAAATAGCCAATCTTCGGAATAATAATGGTCGTCTTCCACACCACAATCAAACAATGCATATGCAAAGTCGTGTTCGGTTCCATTCAAAAAACCGACGTCGTCTCTGTATTTGGTAGAAGGAAATGCCTTAAACATCATTTCTAACATACCTCTTTGAATCATCATAAATCCTGTTGCCAAATGCTTCACCTTTGTCAAATTGTTTTCAATAGAAATGGTAGATGCCAAATAATTTACGTTGTAATTCAATAAATTGTGCTGGAGATAACTCTCGTCGCTAACATGACTTGTGATATTTGACTTATTACGTCGGTCGAGCCATGATTGAATAACATTGACATTCTCGTTATTTTCATTTTTAACCAAAAGCTTTTTCCAGTTATATTTCTTCAATGGATACAATCCGCCAACTAATGGCTTATTTGCCAACAACAATTTCAATATATCAACGGGACTCCAACTAATATCATTATCGATAAAAATAATGTGTGTCATTTTTGGGTCATTCATTGCCTTTGCTACCAAATTATTTCTTGCGCGCGAAACTAGACTGTCATTTCGGCAAAACTGGATTTCTAGGGGGATGTTTAGTTCTCGAAAGACGTTTTGGGTATTCATCATACATTGAACGTATGTGCAATAACACAAACTTGCAAAACAAGGGGTGAGTAAGTAAACTACGGGTCTGTATTTTTCAACGTAATCTGCAATGCGCCGTTCAAATGGGACTTCCATATTTTCAAACGTATTTTGCAGTTTACTATTGTCAGGCTTTCGTGGTTCGAAGACAGGAGTATTAGATTGAACGGATTCTGGTGCAGGTGTGGGCTCTGGTTCAGGAGCAGGAGCAGGAGCAGGAGCAGGAGCAGGGGTGACTTCTACCTCAGGTTGAACTACAAGAGGCTCTGTAGCGGGTGTTACTTCTACCTCGGGTTGAATTACAAGAGGCTCTGGTGCGGGTGTTACTTCTAGCTCGGGTTGAATTACAAGAGGCTCTGGTACAGGTGTTACTTCTACCTCGGGTTGAATTACAAGAGGCTCTGGCGCAGGGGTGACTTCTACCTCAGGTTGAATTACAAGAGGCTCTGGCACAGGAGTATCATTTAGTTCAAACACAATGTTATTCATATCAGACATTGAAACAGAAATCAATTATAGTGTATATGACATTATTTTTCTATATACTTTTGTAAATATCATTACTATATAAGTGTCATCTGGTATTTCATTACATAATTTATCTTTACTACATATGTATTTTTATTTACATATGTAATTTTTCAATTGTTTTTTATTTATTTATTTTTTATAAACGGTTTGTTTTTCTGTTTGAATAGATATTTTTTACTTTATTTTACTTTTATTGGATTGGATTGGTTTGGTTTGGTTTGATTGGGTTGTGGGGTGAATTGGTTTAAGCAGTGGCAACAGCCGCCTTCACAAAGTGATGCTTCATGTACTTCTGGAGGTTGAAATAGGTAAGGCTATCGTCCTTACCAATCTTAAGGAGCTTGGTAAGCTTGGCGTCGGGGTGGATGATGCGACCATTGGCCTTATCCTGAAGGTTGTTGGCATTGATGTAGGAGTTGATCTCCTTGCTAACATCAGTGCGAGCCATCTCGGTTCCAATGGTCTTGCCAAGGAACTCAGCAAGCTCATCGCTGATGCGAGTGGGCTTGACAAAGCCGGAGGGCTTGCGGTTGCCACTGGTCTTGCGCTTCTTAGAAGAGGCCTTCTGGGCGTTCTTCATCTCACGGCCAACCTGCTTATCGAGGTTCTTGAACTCGTTCTTGAGAGTAGAGGCCATGGCGAAAAGCTGCTGGATGCGAGCACCAAACTCGTTGAGCTTCACGGTGAGAGAGTTGACATCAGCGGAAACAGCGGCATCAACAACAACGGTGGTGGTCGTGGTGGTAGCGGGAGAAACCTCAACCGAGGGAGCAACCACGGTCTTGGTGGCCTTCTTCACGCGAGGAGTCTTAGCAGCAGCGCTCACATCGGCAACGGGGGCAACGGATGCAACGGAAGAAACGGGGGTGACAACGGTCTTATCAGCAACGGACTTAGTAGTTCTAACCATTCTAGCTAGTATAACCTATATAACGTTTCTTTTTTAAGTTCTTTTCTTGCATAATATATATTTTTCTATATTATGTAATCCCGACGCACCATTTATAGTAACGAAATTATATATTTCCTAAATGTCAAAATTCTCAATGTCAAAATTGTCATATGGATTCACATATATTATATCAATGACTCATATAACCAAGGCAATGCATTACGTGCAGTCATTGATACTAAAGTTAATCCTGATAATGCATGAAATGCTCCTAATTTTCTATGGTCTTCATCTACACCACTATATACCATATTTTCAATGACTATTAAACAGGCTTTTTGAATCTGTTGAAAATTCAAATCTGTGTGATAAACGGGTCTATTAAATATAGAATCAAATGGACTATGAAAGGGGCAAATTTTGTTTCGAACACTTCTTGGTAACTGACTTCTAAAATTCCATATTTCATATAATGCTCTATATAATCTCCCATAATCTCCATGAGACAAATTAGAAAACCACGAACTCTGTGTATAATTCCCCAATCTATCAATCTCTGCAAATAATTCATGGATTCGTTGTTCTATAGGATGCGTTCGAATCTCTTGAATTCTCGATAATCTCATATTCGATTCTTCAGTCATTATGGAGTTTATATTAATCGTTGGTCTATAATCGTTTATCATTTGTTGGTTGTTATTGATATTATTCATTATATTTAATTGGTTGGTTTGCGATGCATTTCTAAAAATGCTGCTTGTGTTTGTGTTTCGGTTTGAAACACAACCTCTAACTGACATAACTAGTTGTGATGAATTCTCATCTCTAAATGTAGCGGACAATATATGAGATGCATTATAAACTGCTAGTGCATCGCCAATAATATGTGCTGATATTTGTTCTCTATTATATGGATTTGTTACTCCTCTTGATGTCGTCTTAAGTAAATGAATAAGAGATGCGATATGAAAACCATAAGTAAATTCTTTTTCGTCTTTGTAACTAAAAAAGTTGAGAGGTGATATTTCTATTAAGGGTTCCATGGTAACAAAGTCTGTATCATTTACACAAAGTTTTCTATTTTTAAATGCTGGCCCACGACGACTAAGGCACACTCTTGCTAGTCTACCTCTAAATATACTTTGTAATATTATCGTCTTTTTAATTTTATTGAATAATTCTTCTAATCTTTGTATCAATACAGGTTTCGTTCCTGTAATGTGAAGTTTGTTTGATTTTGCCGCATTTTTTAGGTCGGGTAGTTTAAAATCAGCAAGGTTGATTTTTTTAAGGATGTAGTTTTCATATGAAATTGATAATCCTTTATCAAGCGGACTTTTTTTGCGAAATGTTCGTTTTTTTAATACAACATTTGTTGTTTTTGGTTCTTCTTCGATTTGAGATAATATTACTGTCGTATCGTCTGTCATCCGCTTGATATACATACAGATTTTTTGTTTATATTTTTTTTTCTAATATGATAATTTTCTCGCTTGTATCCTTGTGTTTTGTTACATGTACGTTTTTATTATACATTGGCTGCATTGATTTAAATTTGAAATATTTTTTGGCTATCGAGTTCATATCTTTTATTAAATCATAAGATTCTGTTGTATTTTCTGAACCATAACCGGATAAAACATAGCAAATCTTTCCGCCATTAGTGAGAACATGGTGACACAATTGTATCGTTTTTTCCCAATATTTGTCTAGCCATTCTTCGTATGTTTTATATTGTTCGGTGCTTTGTTTCCCACCTTCATATATTTCCAATGTATAATAGGGTGGACTAAAAAACACGACGTCGAAATACCCTTTGTATTTATTCAAAAATGATTCGTTTTTTGCTAGGTTCTCTGATGGTTTGCAATATATGGTGGTTTTCTTTTCAGGGTGTAATATTTTCGCTAGTTGTTTTGTCTTTTCACATACAGAAGGAATGACATCTGTGCCTACGTATTCTATTACTGAATTGCACTCTAAAAAACCATACATATAAGAAGACCATCCTAAGGTGGGTGTGAAAATGCGTGTTCCTTTTAGAACAGAGAGATTCAGTGAATAAACTAAATAGGGGTTCATGATGGATGCTCTAAAATAATAAGATGAGAACACACTCCCTATTCTCCCTTCTTTTATGTAATGAATAGCGCTTGGGGTTAATAATTTATAATCGATTTTGTGTTCTAGATATAAATCCTTCAAAACATCGAAGAATGTTTTTGTGTTATCCATACCCGATTTTGTATTTTGCAAAATGTCCTTATAATGGATGTTGCGTATCATGTTTTTATATACAATGTCTTGGTTGTTATTCATGTGCTGCGATTTCATGGGTGGTATATCTATGGATATATTTGATTCTTGAATTCGTAAAGATAAATTGTAGAATCGGGATAAATATTCGTTCCTTTTAACGATATTTTTGTAAAGTTCTCTTACATCGTCTTTTGTAATTGATTTATTGGATAAATATTCCTTCAGTGATATGTTATTTACTGTGGCTGAGTTATAAAATGATTCGAATGTATTCTGTGGTTTTTTTGGTTTTGAGAATATGTTTATGAATTCAGTTTCCGACAGTATTTCCATCTCTATATATAGTATCTTATTATACATTGAGAAAAAGTATTTTACAACCGACATTGCCGACCATTCTATATCATACTCAAATACAAACATCCGTGTAATATATGGAAAATATATGATATATTACAATTCTAGTTCAATTGCCTTACTTATTTTGCTTTACGGCTTCCACTGTTATGTATAAATTCGTGTTCTTTCAGGCGGATTAAGATTACATACGTATGAATCTTAAAAAAAATATCAAAATAAATTTTACCTTGAGAAAATCCAAAATGGACATTTTTAAAATGTCCATTTTCCGGATCCCAACCACTTTCTTTGTTTTAAAATTATGAAAAATCGACTTTACAGCATAATGCTTTAAATACCAAAAAAATAATGCAAAAACGCCACTGCATAACTTTTTTTGGGCCGGTCGGGGGTCGGCCGGAACCCGTTTTTGCGAGAAACGGTTTCCAGAGATGGAAACGTTTCTCGCATTTTTTACATACGGAACCCTTACAAACCATAAATGATAATAATGTTGAAAAAAAATGGGAAATTCGCCACACTGACTTTTTGCATTTATGCAGTGTGGAAACACGTGTTTCATTTTACCCCTAGACATTGATTTCAGTAACGATATTTACAAGTTTTTTTCATCAAATGGCTGCATAAATGGGCGTTTCCGCGTTTCCAGAAATGTCCAATTTAAGATTCATACGTATGTAATCTTACAAAATGTCCAATTTAAGACTTCATACGTATGTAATCTTACAAAATGTCCGGTTTAAGACTTCATACGTATGTAATCTTACACCATCGAAAAATTCAACTCGGCAATTTAGAGAGGCAATGAATATGTAGAAATCCACTTACCATCCACCTCGCATTCACAATGTTTCCATCCATTTCTCACCGTTGTTCTATCTGGGTTGTAATCTCTAAGAACATGTGTTGTAGCAAATTTGGTTAAAGAATCGTATGCAATTTCATCATGTACGATTTTGTTATTTGAATAATCATAGGTTCCAACCCATATATTGTTTATGCCGATTGTATGACGAATGCGTTGTCCATTTGTAAAGCATTTTGTCATATCACGACAACCTTTTACACCACTCGTCCTTGCTCGTGGTGCCGGTTCCGAAGAAGTATCTTCTTCCTCATCCTCTTCCTCATCCTCTTCCTCTTCACAAGTTTCAGCCCACATTTCACCATCCATTAGATCAAAGAATTTGCGAACTTCTTCCTGTGAAACACGAAAGAACTCCCGTCGAGGGTGTATGCGGTTAGTATATTGTTCCAGAAGAATATGTAATGCTTTTTCTTTTTGAGATGGATTATAAACTTTCTTGGCGAAATCAATCTTATATGGCGTAGGTGGACGCCATGTATCAGATGCATTTGCTTCACTTAGTCTTATTTCGGGTTTCCGTTCAGTCATACCGACTTTCAGAATTCCAGGCATAGATGAATTTGAGAAGCAGTAGATATATCCATCTGCCATTTTGGATTATTGCGTTGTTGTTTTCCAAATAAATCATTTTGGCTCGTCAATTTTTTTGGTAATTACATTGTTCCGTTTGAAACCTGACTGAACCCTTGAATAAAAAAATTGATTTCTGTAATTGTAAAAAAGAATATTACAAGTGTAAAATGCCGAGACGAAAGCGTTGTCAGGGCGGTTTGCCAGAATGTAAAAACTTGGTTGCTCTAAATTACAAAGATATTGACGGCGTGGGATGCTGTGAAGAATGTGATAATTATGTAGACAATAATCCATATGATCCGTATTGGGAACAAATGCAAGAAGCATTCGGAAATACAAAAGAATACGAGGAATTAGAAAAAGCTGGTTTATTGGACGACTATGATGTCTTCGAAAAAGCGTTTGAAAAATTTCAGGAAACGTATGAAAGTTGGCCTGATATGAGAAGAAGAATGGCTAAGTCCAACAAAAAATAAGAATTTATACGCATAAAGTCTTATTTTTTGATGTAAGAATATCATCCAACCCAGAATGGACTCCAAAATTTTTCCATGATATTCGTTTGGTTTAGACGTTTTATTATGTATCCATATTATAACAGTTTTGGAAACAAAAAAACGCAAGAAACACAATGGAAATAATAAACGATAACGCAAGCGATGATTCAATGCAAGATGAAAAAAGTATAGAAGATAATCAACACGATGAAATAAACGAGAAACGAATAAAACGCAAACAACCCACTTATTATTGCAAATGCTGCAATTTTACCTCGAAAAATAAAACGGATTTTTCTAGACATGAAAAAACGTCAAAACATATCGGTTTATCAAGTAATGTATCTACGAATTTAATAAATACACAACAATCACCATCAACACAGCCAACATATAATTGTGCGAAATGCAATAAAGAATATAAAAACAGAAGCGGTTTATGGAAACATTCACAACAATGCGAAAGTGTAAATAAACCAGATGTTACAACAATGACTAAAGAAACTGCACCACCAGCTCAATCTCAGTCACCTCCAACAGTATCAAATGAAATGATTATGTGTTTGATACAACAAAACAAGGAATTGCAAACTACACTAATAGAGTTAGCAAAAGAGGCTAGAACTGTAAATAATACAAATAACAATACGACTACAAACAATCAGTTCAATCTCAATGTATTTTTGAATGAAGACTGTAAAAATGCTTTAAATCTGCAAGAGTTTGTAGATTCGATTAATGTTACACTCGAAGATTTTATGGAAACAGGTCGTCTCGGTTATATGCAAGGTATAACTCGAATAATGGTCGATGCAGTTCACAAATTAGATGTTACAAGAAGGCCGTTTCATTGCACTGATTTTAAAAGGGAAACACTATATATAAAAGACAAGGATACATGGGAAAAGGCGAATATCGAGAAAACAAAATTAAGGAATGCTATTACTCAAGTTGCAAGAAAAAACCTAAGCATGTTAAGTGTATGGCAAAACCAAAACCCCAATTTCGTAAAAATAAATAGTCCAGAATGTGAAGAATTTATCAGGTTGTCATTAGGCGTTGTCGGTTCTCAATATCTAGACGAACAATATAAGACGGAAGATAAAATAGTCAAAAACATCTTACGAGAGATTGTTGTTGACAAAAAGACAAAAAATATAGAGTAGATAACACATATATATATAGAGCAGTAGTATATACAAACTATAACACAAGTATCAAGTATAATATTGTTCCCAAAAGCATGCAATGAAAAAATATTGCACTACACATTACTTTCATTAGATAAAAATGAGTATTATATGAATATTGCAATCGGTTCGCATCGTGTGTAGTTCTTACATGTTCCACGATAGTTCTAAGATTATGTAAACAAATAGGACAAGCATTTTCTTGCGAAATCCAATTTACCATACATGTTTTATGTATTTTTGGGCGACATTGGCATTGAAATTCGATGGATGAATTTTCTACAGTGAAGAACGGTGGGTCTTTATTCGTAACATGTTCCAAGCATATTATACAAGATTCTTGATTAAATGCTATAGGTATAGGGTCGTTTTCGTGTTCGTTTATCATAATGTATAATATACAATATGATAAATGTTTATGATATTTTTACGAATGATGTTTTTGAAAGATTATTTATTGTTTGGTATGCTATTTTGTGTATAGAGTGTTATTGTAATGTCATGTAATTTATTTTATTTATTTTTTATTTTTTGAGACAACGACTTAGGCATCCAATGGGGCATCGCGCTTAGAACCAACCGGCTTCCTGCGACGCACCTGAGTGAACTCATCTCCAGTCGATGGTGACTCACGAGGACGGCGAGGTCTATCTGCACCACCCTCACGAAGGGTGCGGGCACCGCGGGCAGGACGAGGAGAGACACCATCCTCAGCAGAGCGGAAGGTGCGACGAGTCTCGCACATAAGCGAACCACCCTTGATGCCAGATACCTCAGTTGCCTGATACTCATGCTTATCGTTAGCCGACTTCACGAGATTGAACTCAACATACTCTCCCTGAACGAGATACTTATATTGAGAGTTCGTAACGCGAATGCTAGTGTAGTGAATAAAAATGTCCTTGTTTGCGAATTCTCCGTCACTTACTGTAATAAATCCATATCCGGCCTTATTGTTAAACCACTTTACTTGACCCAACATCTTCTGGGATTGGACTTCAACGGCATCACTAGAACTCATCGTAAATCACACTATGATTATAACCTATATAGCGAGTCGTTTCTATATTGTTTTTCAAATATTTTATCCGAGCATATGTATATACATATTCTAATATGTTCAAAGGTTTAGCATTTTCACGCAAACATGCATCGATCTTATTATTGGTAGGAGTGATTGTTGTTTCATTAACTTTGAGCCAGATGCACTTGACCGAGGGAATGGAAACACCAACTGAGCCAACTGAGCCAGCCGAGAAAAAGGAGGAGGAGAAAAAAGAGGAGTTCGCAGTTCAGCCCGCAGCTCAATCCGTAAATCACGGAGCTGCGGTGTAAAACAACTGTGTCAGTCCGTGATAATTCGGTGTTTGATTAAATTTTAACTGATAACAATAATTCAAAAACTTATATATCTTTTGATTTATTTTTACCAAAATGGGTTCCAAGTTCTCCCAAGTTTTACCTTCTTTTCGTATCTGGTTTGCTTCATGATAAATCGACGTTTCAGGTAATGTTTCGTTTGCAAATTTTCGACACATATCCCACGGAAGTTCTTTTGCATATAAATAAATATACATGTATCCCAATGAAATCAAATCGTCTCTCCTAGAACTCGCATCTCCGTTATGGATATTGTAACTTGCGTATTTGGGGGAACCCACTAAATTTTCGCTTTTTGTTGTCGGGTTCTCAATATGTTCGATTTTATCATCTACAAAAAAGGTTGCTAGACCGAAATCAATGATGTATATTTCGCCTTTCAGTATCATAAAATTTTGCGGTTTGATGTCTCGGTGTATTACATAATGAGTATGAATTGATTCTAGTATATTTAAACATTGAATCATAATACGGTCTAGTTTTTCATCCATCAATGATGTTTTACAATAATCATGTAGAGAACATTCATAAAAAGACATCACAAAACAAGTGTTTTTATTCCAAATACCAAACCAATATACAAGCGGGATTTTTCGAGAGCCGTTGTCATATAAATATTTTAAAATCGTGGTTTCGTGTTTCAATAACTTATAGGGAGACGATTCTTTCTCGATTTTGATAGCAACTGATTCCGACGTTTTTTTATGTTTGCCGAGATAGACTTCGCCGAACATTCCTTTTCCTATTTGCTCCATGATAACATATTTATTTGCAACGATATTCGACATTACCCATTTTATGTATATATTTACCACATGTTTGCTCTAAATCTTTTGTTTTTATATTATATACAAGCGCATAAACAAAAAGGAGATAATAATGTCTATTTTGTCTCCCATAATGGATTTGTTCTCATCTCATTTCAATTATTTCCTCATAATTATTCATTTTTTATATGCATTCGTTTTCATGGGACTCATATATTTGAATGAATCTTATTTGACAACATTGAATGTATTGATTCAATTCGCGATTTGCTTGTTTTTATTGATTCGTTTTCATCCATTTCAAAGACATGAATTGCGACAATATGATGCAAACATTATATTTAGTTGCGCGGCATTTTTAATGGTGAACTTGGGTGCAATAGAATTGACTAAGAAATATGCAATGCAAATCGAAAAATACATAGAGTAATTGCCATATATAGTTCTAGATACAGGAACTATATATGTCGGATAAAAATATAGATGTCGGTGAAATTTATCAAAATGCATTGAAAGACCCGTCATTATTTTCAACAATAGATATTGATAAGATGTTAGATTCTATTGAAAACGAAAAGAATGATTATTTGGAGAATAAGACAATGGACTCGGTGACTCAAGAAATATGCGAAAAAATAAGCGACTTACCTATACCCGACGAATCGAAAGAGAACATTTGCAAAAAGCTCATAGGATATCGATATGTAGATGAAATACACGAATTGCATAAAGGTAAAATAACGTCTTGGATAAGAATAAAAAAAAGCGCGGCACAAGAATTATTAGAGCGGCAAATTAAAGGTTCGGAAAATACATATACAATTCAACCGAAGTTATCTGGGACGGGAATATTGGTAAATATAAAGTTTGCAGATAGAGGAACGAATGTAGTTATTTCTAACCCACCGAATCACCGTTTCACACAATATAGGTTTGACGATTGTTTGACGTTTCAAAAAATGACGGAGGAGGAACAATTGATATTGATGGCCTATGAATATCTCGATAAAGAGTCGTAGTAATATATATCAATTTCACATAATCTCATGTTAGAGAACCAGACTATTTCCGCGCTATATTTGCGTCATATACTGCTGCAATAGACTGATAATTTTCTGTAGATTTTGTGTTATATAATATCTCGGCGAATTTTTTTGAACGGCGATAGTAATAGAAGATAATATGTCATAAATTTGACGACGTGTATTTTTATCAATTTGTGTATATACATTCAAATCATTTATGCTTTTATATAGTGCATTTATAACGAGAGGCTTTGGTTGTTTCATTTGAATCGCATATATAATATTGTATATAGATGTTACGTATTCATATATATTTTCATTTTTTATAGGTGCAGGCACAGGTGCAGGCACAGGTGCAGGCACAGGTGCAGGCACAGGTGCAGGCACTGGTGCAGGCACTGGTGCAGGCACAGGTGCAGGAGCAGGTGCAGGCACTGGTGCAGGCACTGGTGCAGGCGCAGGCATAGGAGCAGGCATAGGAGCAGGCACAGGCATAGGAGCAGGCATAGGCGCAGGCGCAGGCATAGGCGCAGGAGCAGGAGCAGGCATAGGAGCAGGCACAGGCACGGGTGGAAATACCGGAGGCAATAAAGGAGGAAGAGGAAGAGTAATTGTAACAGAAGGTAGAACATTTGCCTCAAATTCACCAGTATAATTACCCGGGGGTGATGTATTCAAAGTCACTATTACAGAGTTATTCGAAGTGTTTATAGAGATTCCCATCCCAACAAGCAAACTCGATTTCCAAACCAAACAAGTGAAATGACCCGTTTCAGTATAGAATCCAGGTTTTGAAAAGTCATATGCAGTATATTCGTTATACCAATTATCCACAGACTTTTTCAACAACACCATAATATCATTACCGTAACCCTGAAAATAAGCCAAGTTCTCACCATAGGAACTATTTTTACTGTGTTCAAAAATATTATTTGATAACAAATGATAAGACCATTCTTGAGAAAATGCAGCAATTGTCACATCCCATCGCAAAGGAGGAGATTGATGCACTGCTCGATACACGTTTATATAATTCACTATTTCAGTGATTTGGTTACTCGCAATCGCAGGTTGAACTACAGACATTATACAATATAATCACATTTTATTCTAAATGACTGCATATATGGTATATGTGTTACAAAAATCACAGTTGTATTTACACTTGGTAAAATTTGTGACATGTCAAAAAATTGAAAAACTTTTGTTTCGAAGAATTGAAACTATTCAATGAAAAATAACTCAATAGTTGATATCAAAAAATGCAGGCCGAGATGAATATAGTTCAGCAACCAAGTCAGCGCAGACAAAACAAATGTTCGTATTGCAATGAAACCGGACACAATGCATCAAATAGACACTGTGAAAAAAAGGTGAAGCTATTTACTGCTCTATATAATTGCATAAGCCTGACGAATACGAACGAACATACTACTATATGGGCGGATAGACTCACAGAAAAAGAAGTAGAATTGTGTTGCAAAGAAATGGGGGTGTGGGATACAGAGCGAGGATGGGTTGTTACGACCGATGCTTACCGGCAATCAATGAAATCCGAATTGTTGCGCACTCGGCGAATCTTATTGGAACAAGCTGATATTTATCCACAGTTTATAGAAGTCAATGAAGTTTCTTCTGCAAACACAGTAAGGTTTATCGTGAATAATAAATTAAGTGATGCATTTTATCAGCAAAATTCGAGTCAGCAAAATTACATCCGCAGAGTTGTATTAAAATATTTGAGATACGAAAGAGAGCATAGAACACTTTCACCAATATTGCCACAAGAAGCAGTAACTTGTTATGCGACTCTAGCACATCTTTATTTGGCGTTTTCAAATACACCAAGAGAAAGAGAAGCTATCCAACAAGCTCGCGCAGCACTCGTTGAAGAACAACAGCGTTTAGAAATGCTTGATAGACAGAGGCACTCAGCTGCTTACTCGGATTCCCAAAATTTGGCGCCATTGTTGGAACAAGTGCGTCCAGGACGTGAACCATTCAACGACGTTTTACCAAATGGTGTTGCCGAACGTTCTATGGTAAGAGAACAGCGACGACCACATACGGATGTATTTCGTTCGTGGGGATTCGATGTTTATTGCAAAGAATCGACGGAAAATACTGAATCAATGGAATGCAGTATTTGCTACGATACTACACCGGCTCGGTTTCAGACAACTTTGAATTGCGACCATAAATTCTGTGTCTTGTGTATTCAACAGCAGGCAAATTTGCATTTGTCAGTAACAACTCCACCATGTTGTGGTATGTGCAGAGAACCCATCCAAAAAATTACAGTGTATTCGAATGTATTAGTGAGTAATTTCCGTGATTTTGTAAATCACCCATAAAATCACCATAAAATCATCCATAAAAAAACGTGAAACAACACGTTTTTTTATTCACAATAGCACGTGGAGTAGTGAGCGCGCATCATTTATCATCTCGCTTTTTACGAGTAACTTTCCCATAATTATATTTAATTTTACGTGTTTTGGGCTTACGTTTCGTCAAGTAAAAAAACTCCTTGATATGATACATCATTTTTTGAGCGACAAATACATCAGTTTCAAACGCCTTTGAACTATCCGTGCCTCCGCGCTGAACTCCCCGTTTATAAAAACAATTGGAAAGATAATTATATAATCGACTCTGTTCGTCTACTGTTTTCCACAAATTTTTACCCAAAACGGAATCAATGAACCGATAAATGATTTCCTCAGTAGATAGATGATGAACGTAAGAACGAGGTTGAATATAATAAATTCGATGATGATTCATTTTCTCAAAATAAGTGTTATCTAAGAAACAGATTTCCGTGGTTTTTGGTAAAATCGCACATTTTATGAAATCACTGTGTGTTTTTTCGTGAGTAGTTCGATTCAATTCAATGTGGACGTTATTAATTTTAAAAGCATTAATTACTTTATCAAACAGTGGAGGTTCGGCACATATGCGATGATTAAAATAATCACATATTTTGTTCGTCCAAGATGGAGAGCATTGATTATTTGTGTATATAAAAAGAGAATCGAAGTCACCAACCCTCTTTTTTTCATATAAATATTCCAATATGGAAACAATTCCGTATCTCAAAAATTCTGGGTATAGTTCTACTAATTGTTTAAAATCAACTGCTGTTTCCCCATATTTGGTTACAATTCCACTCCATAATATATCTAAATCAATGAATGCTCCTAATGTCTCGTCCAAATCAAACACAATGACCTTTGGTTCCTTTTTTGAATGCGTTTTCGTATAATGCTTTCCCTTGTAAATTTGGACGTATCTATTTGAATCATTCATAGGACGCAAAATTTTATTATATTTATCTATGATGGAATGCTATAATTATTATAACAAAAAAACGATTTGGTAAAATATCGTATGATTTTATCAAATCCCAAAGTATTCATTTTCCAGTTGAACCGAAACCACCATGACCTCTTTCTGTTGTAGTGAGTTCATCTTCTTTACAGATTGTTACGTAAATCGGGCATAATGTTGGGTGACAAATTTGAAGAAGACGCGTTGAACTCTCTACTGTATATGGAAGAGAATCGAGACAACGGAAAGCACCAATCAAAGAACCACGGTATCCAGAGTCAATAATACCCGTATGATTAGCTAACATGAGAGGGGTCTTTGAAATACTCGACCTAGGATGCATTACAAATGCAGATGTGGTAAGAGAATCGGTATCTACATCGCAATATACCATCTCGGCCTTTATTTTATGGTCGATAAATTTAGTCTCGAAAGCCTTATCAAATAAAGTTGTAGTTGGGACAAAGATATCGAAACCCGCATCAGCAAACAGATTTTTCACAATATTTACGTTATGATAATACACTTTTTCTTGATACATCTCTAAAATGCCTGCATTTTCGGGAACCAACTTTAGAATTGCAAATGGACGGCAAGTGTTAGCAGAAGATTGCTTGATTTGATGATATATGTCTTCAATAGTTGTCATGAATACATATATTATAAGATTGTGTTTATGTCATTTACGGAAAATTTGTCCGAGACTCTTCCCTACTTTGGAAATGTTTGCCAGTGTAAATAAATCAATAAAAATAAACAAAAAAAACAAATTACATATGCGGAGACGACATTTGGTCTTGGTTGGCCGCCTTATATTCTTTCCATGAAATATTCTTACCATCAATAGGCTTCACTCTCATATGCTCGTGTTCTTTGTCTAGATTGTCGGCTCTCTTCACGGCGCTATCCAAATACAACTCTTTTAAAATCTTACCGAACATAACAGAACCCTCATGTTGGTCTACACGACCGTCCTCAATGAGTTTCAAAACCGTCAATAACTTTGTCATTATTGTCAAATCCAATTCGTCTTTAAGAAGCTTGTTGAAAATATCCGTGTAATTGTTAAATAAAAAAACACAGCTTGTTTCACAAATTTCCTTGAATTTTTCAGAGTCATTCTCACGCAAGTGTTTATTTGCCGACTTCAAATGTTCCATTTTTCGAACTTCGTCGCGGATGATAACACTATGTTTCAATTTACGAATATTATCGGTATTATTCTCACATTCCATCTCATTAATCAACTTTTTCAAATTGAGACGCTCGGATTGATTCATATTTGATTCCATCTTCCGGAGATTCACTTATATAATATGATTTCGTCAACAACTTTCTATATCATTAGAACATGAATAATATATATTTAGCGAAAAATTTCTAATTGAATATCTATAGTAGTATGAAAACAAATTATCCTTATTTATTGATTGCTATCGTAATTATCCTTGTAATCTCGTTTTCTTTAGCAACAACCGTTCGCGTTGCTCCCTACAGTAAAAATACTTTTTTTTCTCACGAATTCCCTTATGAAGGTTTCCAAGGATTAGAATACGGAAATACTACCGGGAATGTATTAGATAGCAATTCATCGCTACTTGTGAATAGTCCTCCAGCTGCCGAATGCAATAAAGTTTATGGATTCGACGGTTTATTTTGCAAACCATACGCCGCAGACAAAAATTTAGATGTTTTTTCGAGCGCGACTTCAAACCCATCTTGCGTTGGTGCGAGTTCGGGGTTGACAAATTCTAAGGGAGGTCTATGTTTAGATGAAACACAAAAGCGTTTGCTCACCACTCGTGGTGGAAATGCTACTGGAAAAGAAGCCCAGATAGGAAAATAAGATATTAGACTTATAGAAAATTGATTTTGTATTTTCAAACAATATATTTTTACGAACTGTGTAAAAATATATAACACAAATGGAAAACGGAGAAGATGTCGATATTATGGTGAGAGTGAAATCATATCTAGATGCGATACCAGAGAAAGCTCAAAAAGATAGTTATCGAGTAATTTCCAGACTTGTTGAAACCTATCTTATTGTGAATTGTAAGCATAATATTGTAGAAGACTCTATCGATGTTGATGTGGAAAAAAGTAAGACAATTCACTATTGTGAAAACTGCCTACTTACATTCGATTGTAAAACCTAGCCAAGCGTATAAAAACACAACGTAAAAACAACATAAAAATATTATATATGTTATATATCTATATACAGATATGACGACGGTGAAACTGTTGGATATAATAGCAAGGCCTCGATTTATCAAAAACATGAAAATTCCATCCTGTAACAACTGCTATTTTTTTGATAGAAAGAAGTCTAGGACTTACTTGGAAATTCCAAAATGCACGAAATTTGGAGTAAAAAATATTGTAACTGGTGATATTGCATATGATAGTGCGAATGATTGCAGACAAGATGCAAATAAATGCGGTATTGTTGCAAATTATTATATTCCTAACTCTGTGTCACATTCCGAACATTAGAATGGAGTCATTCTATTATACAATCCGTAACCGAACAACAGACTTTCCCAATACGTTCATTTCCCACACAAAATCTTTGCATATAACATCTTTATATACACTTATCACAATATGGTTCTTTTTGTCTGGTGTTTTCATTTTTGCGCTTCCGCGCTTTCCATATTCTTCGTAAATTATCGCCATGCAAAATTGTCGATTGGTAGCGCGACGCAATAACATTTTGTATCTACTGTCTTTTTTGGGAATTTGTCGCATCGGTATTCCATTGCGGATTTTTATTTCACCAGTATATTGTTTTATAATTGTAATCAAATCCGCTGGCAAACAAAGACGGAGAATATCTGTCATTGTTTTGTTGTTTTTACTTATAGATAAAAACAACATAAATTACACAATCAATTTTTTACTTTCGACATAAGTTTTTGCAAAATACCTGATTCATGTAAAATCAGGTCTTTCGAAAATGCAGCCAGTGGGGTTCGAACCCACGCATCATTGATAGCAGGTCTTAAGTCTGCCGCCTTAAACCACTCGGCCATAGCTGCGCATTGTTATATATAACATTTTTTCTATATGGTTTTTTGGATATTTATATATTTTTTTTACATTTTCTTATTCACTTCCAAAAAACCCACCCTTTCCAAGTTTGAAGTCGGTCAATCTGGTAATCATATCGTCCTTGTCTTTCATAATCTCCTTTATCAAATCTTTTATGGAAATCATTCCGACAAATTCTTCGTTCTTGTCGTCGATTACTAGAAGATGACGAATATCTTTGAATAACATCTTATTCATGCACTGTTCGAGGGAATCATCTTTCTTCGCAATAATGATATGTGGGCCATAAGTGCAAATTTCTTTGATTTTTACTACATCGCCATCTTTACCAAGAGCGGCAACCTTATTTACATAATCGCGCTCAGATAAAACACCGACCACCTTATTAGCAGAATCAGTTACAGCAAGACAACCAATATTGAATGCTGTAAATCGCTGAATTGCACTATTCACAGTATTTTCTTCGCTTATCTTGAAGTCTATCTTATGATAGCACGAATTTTTGAAAACCGATAAAGCACTTACGGGATTTTTTGGAATAACCGCAGATATGAAACGACGTCCAATCATTTATTTATGACCGTTCAATCTATGTATAGTATATACAATGCTCTTTTGTTCTATATTGTTTTTATATAAAAATAAAAAACAACAAAAAACCAAAAAACAACAAAAAAATATACAATTCAATTCACTTACAATTCGCTGTTACACATACATTGCCAGTAAACTCTGGTTTTGTCCTTCATTATTTTTAATCAAAATATCAACCTCCTTTTTAGTTACAGTAAACGGAAATGAAACCTTTAATTCTAGTTCTTTTCCAAAGAGAGGCGTGTCTGTTTTCATTAACCGGAATAAATTCAACTTCGTATAAATAATTTCCAAACATCGCTTCAAATTACGAACTCCCGACTCCTCCTTTGTAAGCGCAGTGTTTGAAACAATATACTGAATCGTATCGTCGGGAATAATAACGTCCTCCTCGTTGAAATTCACTTGTTCGCGAATTTTCGGCAACAAATAGTTTCGCGCAATAATCGTCTTGTCCTTTGCGTCATAACCTTTCGTCTGGATATGATACATACGGTCTCGAAGAATGGGATTGATTCTACTCGCATCGTTATAACTAAAGATAAACAAACACTTGCTAATATCAAATTCGATTTCCGAAAAATATTTGTCATGAAATTGGCTATTTTGAGATGTATCCGTAAGATGTGTTAGAATACCAACAATCTCTTCACCTCTCGGTGTGTCGCTAATCTTATCCAATTCGTCAAAATAAATCACCGGATTCATGCATTTACTATCAATGATAATTTGCACGATTTTACCCCAAGTGCTACCTTCGTATGTATAAGAATGTCCTTCTAGAAAACTGGCGTCACCTGTTCCACCAAGTGCAATAAACGCGAATTCGCGCCCCAAAATCTTGCTGATACCTTCCTTTACAATTGACGTTTTACCTGTTCCCATTGGCCCGTGAATAGCAATTGCCGATCCAAGCGCAGACGGATTCGCAATCCATTGGCCTATCATTTGCATCACTTGAATTTTAGCATCATTGAGGCCATATACACAAGTGTCGAGAGTAGTTTTTGCATCTTCCATAAATTGGTGACATACATCGACTCCATCGCTCATCTTTACGTCTAGATTTTTATATACACCAAATGGAATCTTCATAAACGTATCCACCCAATTTTTCAGTTTGTAATATTCATTGTCGCTAGGCTCCATTGAGCGTAGAACATTTAGTTTTTGTAGGGCGATTGCCTTGAATTTAGCTGGCATTTTAGAGTCCAACAACATGAGTCGATATGGTTTTTCAATATGAATATGCTGATTAATTTCTTTCAAATCGCGCATTACCCGTAATTGCTCTTTATTTGATAGCTTCTTCTTGAAATAATCCACTTCATTGGTCTGTTTTTTCCCAGTGTGAATCAACTTGTGATAAGTCTTCGCATTCTTTTCGCGAGCCTTCTTCACAAGCTTTTTGATAGACTGATTGCACTCATGGATTGCGTTTCTCAAAATCTTGCTTTTCGACTTTTTCTTTAACTGTTCTGAAAGCGACTTTTTGATTTCAACCAACTCGAGATATTCTTGTTCTACGTCCTTTATTTCACTGTCTTTTGATGACTCAGATTTATTATGTTCGGCGGCCTTCTTTGCAGCAGCAGCCTTTTTGAATTTTTTTGTCTCGAACTTCACCTCTTCTTCGGGGATTTCCATTTTTTGATAATTCTCTTTCATAAATGCCTCTTCGTCATCACTATTGCATTCGGCATTTTCTTCTTCTGCAATATATTCGTCTTCTGGTAGTTCTCCACCTCCACCAAGAGAGAATACAATTTGAAAGTTGCCATCCTCATCCTCGTCCTCGTCCATATCGTCGTCCTCCTCCTCCTCTTCATCATCGTCTTCGTCCTCGTCTTCTTCGGAGCGCCTAGACGCAGCGCGTCTAGATACAGCACGCTTCTTATTTGTATTTGACTTCGTCTTTTTATAAACTTTACGAGAAGACTTCTTTTTCGAAACATTATGTAGTTCATCCGATACACTATCTACAATATCGTTTTCAACCTTGTTTTGCATATACTTTGATGGGAAAATCTTTGCCAAAAACTTATGCAATGCACCGCGATTAATAGCTGCATCTAGGTCGTCTTCGTCATCTTCGTCATCTTCGTCATCTTCGTCATCATCCTCCTCTTCTTCATCCTCGTCTTCGTCATCATCCTCCCAAACATCTTCATCATCATCATCGTCATTGTCATTCTCGATTAACATTTTCTTATTTCTCTTTTTGATTGTTTTAGGTGGAACATAATCAGAATCACTGTCCGTTTCTTCCTCTAGACTGATATCATCACCTGCATCATCGTCAGAATCGGGCTTGTTTTTCTTCAACTTTTTCTTGTTATCACGAGCTGGCTTAGCCTTGTCTGCAAACTTTCTAATTCCCATTTTTAAAACCTACTATGAAATAATTCCTGTCATCAAAAAACAGTTGTTTTGTAAATTCAATTTTTTAACTCGGCATCAAAAAAATTGAATCAAAGTAATAATATATATAAACACTAGTATATAGTTACAAATTAATGTCGGGTATTAAAATGAATGAACACAAACAATCTTCCCGAATTGTCGGAGTGCAATTTAGTATGTTGTCACCAGATGAAATCAGGAAGAATTCGGTTGTTGAAGTAACATCGCGAGACACTTATATAAATAACAAACCTGTCATTGGTGGTCTATTTGACCCGAGAATGGGAGTTTTGGAACCCGGTTTAATCTGCCCCACGGACGGATTTACGTATATCGATACACCGGGTTATTTTGGACATATTGAGATGGCTCGTCCTGTATTCTTCATTCAACATATAAAAGAAATAATTAAAATTAGCAAATGTGTGTGCTTCAAATGCAGTAAATTGCTCGTCAATAAAAATCAACACCAACACATTTTGAATTTTTCGGCAGAAAATCGTTGGGAATATGTTTCAAATCTTTGCGCAAAGATTAAGAGATGTGGTGAGGCAATTGACGATGGTTGTGGATGCAAGCAACCAGATGCATTGCGTTTAGAGGAAATTGCAACGATTCAAGCTATTTGGAAAAAGATTGACTCTGAGAAAAATAGTGACGGTGATAGTAAAGATGTTATTGTCAGACTCACGCCTGAAATGGTATTGAAGATTTTCAAGCGCATTTCTGACGAAGACATCCATTTTATGGGGTTTAGCCCAACATGGTCTAGACCCGAGTGGATGATTTGTCAAGTATTGCCCGTTCCTCCACCCGCTGTCCGTCCATCGGTTAAACACGACGCCCAGCAAAGAAGCGAGGATGATTTGACTCATATTTACAGCAATATTATCAAAATGAATCGAGATTTGGCCGATAAGATTGCAAACAATGCATCACCAAATGTGATTGAAAATTTGACAAAGGTTTTACAATATTTTGTTGCGATGATTGTAAATAACAAGGTGAAAGGCGCGATGCCTATGGCACAGCGCTCTGGACGCCCATTGCAGTGTATTATGGGTCGTTTGAATAGTAAGAATGGTAGAATTCGAGGTAATTTGATGGGTAAAAGAGTGGATTTTAGCGCGCGTTCTGTGATTACGGGTGACCCAAATCTATCTATTCGCCAACTCGGTGTTCCGAGAAAAATTGCTATGAATCTCACGAAGCCGGTTACTGTAAATGACCGCAATAGAGATTTCCTTTTAAAACTCGTTCAAAATGGTCCCGAAGTATATCCGGGTTCCAAGATTTTGGAAAAGAAGAATGGCGAGAATATTTCGTTACGTTATGTTGACCGCAATTCGATTCGATTGGAAAATGGAGATATCGTTCACAGACATATGATGGATGGTGATGCGGTGTTGTTTAACAGACAACCTAGTTTGCATAGACCTTCTATGATGTGTCATATTGTGAAAGTAATGAAGCGTGGTGACACGTTTCGTATGAATGTAGCTGATACTAAACCATACAATGCCGATTTTGATGGAGATGAGATGAATATGCATATGCCACAAAATATTTTGGCAGAAACCGAGCTGCGCCATTTGGCCGCAATCCCATACCAAATTGTCAGTCCAGCTGGTAATGCTCCAATTATTGGTATTTACCAAGATTCGTTGTTGGGTTCATATAGATTTACGAGACCTAACATTAAATTCTCACCCCGAGATGCAATGAATCTTTTGATGATGTATTCAAAAGTTGATGTGAATGCATTGCGAGATGCGGGAGACGAAATCAGCAATTTCGACATTCTTTCGCAAATTCTTGCACCAATTACATTGAAATACAAGACGAAGTTATTTGACGATTCGGAAGACGAAAAGACGTCAAACAATATCCTAGAGATTCGCAATGGAAAATATATTCGAGGTCAATTGGAAAAGTCTATATTGGCGTCTACAACAAAGGGTATTATTCACCGCATCTGCAATGATTTCGGTAATATGCAGTCGTCAGACTTTATCGATGATTTACAAAACGTTGTTACAGAATATATGAAATCCAGTTCATTTAGTGTTGGAATCAGTGATTTAGTTGCGAATAAACAAACGCGTGATAGTATTATCGAAATTATTGCCGACCAAAAGCAAAAAGTGAAGACTATTATTGATAAGGTTCATCTCGGCATTTTCGAAAACAATACTGCGAACACGAATATGGCAAAATTCGAAACCGATATTGGAAACACATTGAATGATGCAACAAATCAGGCTGGTAAAATCGGTTTGAAATCATTGAGTAAAACCAACCGTTTTGTAATGATTGTAAATTCTGGTTCAAAAGGAACGCCGATTAACATTTCCCAGATGATTTCTTGTTTGGGACAAACCAGTGTGGACGGAAAACGCATTCCTTATGGTTTCGATAGCCGCACACTTCCTCATTTCAGTAAATTTGATGATAGTCCAAATGCTCGTGGTTTTATCGAGAATTCGTATATTTCAGGACTAACTGCACCTGAACTCTTCTTCCATGCTATGGGTGGTCGCATTGGTCTTATTGATACCGCTTGTAAATCGGTAACGTGGGAAACACCTATTGTTATTATTGAGAATGAGAAACCCGTGTATATTGAAATTGGAAGATGGATTGACACACAGTTGGACGCCTCACCTGAAAAAATTCAGCATTTTACTGAAAGACAGATGGAATTGATGAATATAAATAAAGTATATATTCCAACCACAGATGAAGATGGTAATGTATCATGGGGTGAAGTTACGGCAATTACTAGACATGACCCCGGTAAAGAATTATACGAAATCAAGACAAGTGGTGGTAGAAGTGTTATAGTAACTGAAAGCAAATCCCTATTAATTTGGGATAAAGAATCGAAAAAGTTGAAGGAAACATCAACACCTGATATCAAAATAGGCGACTGTGTTCCTGTTACTGGCGAACTATGTAAACCACCAGTTGTTCTAACTCATATTGAGATGGAAACTTATTTATCTCAAACAGTAAATTTCGAGTTGAACGAAGAAAATGGTATATTTATCGGGTTATTTTTAGCAGATGGTAATTGTCACAACGCCCGTATTACAATAACGAATAAGAATGAAAATATAAAAACATTTGTAAAGGGTTGGTTTAATAGTTACGGGATTTCTTATAAAGAAAGTTCGACGACGATTACGGGTTCCTCTTCGGCATTCGAAAAATTCTTGACAAAATTAGTCGGTAACGGTGTTGCAAATAAATATATTCCTACAGAAGCATTTATTGCACCTGAAACTTTCATCATAGGATTGTTAAATGGTTACTTTTCAGCAGATGGTTCCATTAGTAAAAATTCGATTGATGCGAGTTCTGCATCAAAGAGACTTATTGAAGGTGTAAATATGTTGTGTTCTAGATTGGGAATTTATGGAAAAATGGCGAAGTATCAAGCGAAAAATAATCTACCAAGTTATAGATTGTCAATTCGCGCACAATGGGGCAGATTATTTTCAAAAACGATTGTCTTATTAGAAGAAAATAAAAACGCAAAAATACAAGCCATCAATTGGCGAAACAAACAAATGAACGTGGAGACTTATAATAACGTCGTGTTAGACCAAATCGTAGAAATCAACCCTATTGATATCAAAGACCATCCAAAGGTATATGATTTGACTATTCCATCCACTCTCAATTTTGGAATAGCAAATGGTCTGCAAGTTAGAGATACGTCCCAAACTGGATATATACAGCGCCGACTTATCAAGGGTCTAGAGGATTTAAAAGTAGAGTATGATATGACAGTTCGAAATAATAAGGGGAAAATCATACAATTCGCCTACGGCGACGATGGTTTTGACGCAATGCGCACGGAAAATCAAATTATGCCTTTGGTTGGAATGAGCACCGAGGATATTTATTTGCATTACGATATTATTGGTGCAAACGAGCAACAAACAGATATGTTAAACATTTATTCGAAGGGAACTGCGACTCGCATTCGAAAGCAAAGAGATGCAACTAAGGACAAATGTCAAAAATATATTGAGAAAATGTTGGATGCTCGTAAGAACATTGTAGAAGCCGTATTTAAAAACAAGAATGAAAATACAGTCAAGATTCCTGTTGCATTTCAACACATTATTGCAAACATTCAGGGTCAATTAAACCTCAATTCAAATTCGACTGTCGATATTACACCACTCGAGACGTTTGAACTCGTCGAAGAATATTTCGAAAAACTAAAGAAAATAAAATACGTTCAACCACAATCACTGTTTGAGATAATGTATTATTATTATTTGACGCCTCGTGATTTATTGGTCCATAAACGATTTCATCGCAAAGCTCTTGTTATGCTATTGGAAATGGTGGTTTTGAAATATAAACAGTCAATCGTCCATCCGGGTGAAATGGTGGGCGTTGTAGCCGGTCAGTCTATCGGCGAACCGACTACTCAACTCACACTCAACACATTTCATCTTGCAGGTGTTGCATCCAAAGCAAATGTGACTCAAGGTGTTCCAAGAATCGAAGAATTGTTAAGAATTACAAGGAACCCAAAAAAGGCGTCACTCACAGTGCATATGAAACCACTCGACGAAGCAGATAAAGAAAAGGCTACTCAGTTCGCAACAATGTTGGAGCATACAAAGTTGTTGGATGTAGTAAAATCAGTGCAGATTTATTTCGACCCTAACGATAACAATTCGATTATCGAGGAAGACCATTTATTGCTAGACCAGTATTTCGAATTTGAAAGATTAATTAAAGATTGCATGGATTCAATAGAATCGATGAATATACCGAAATCAAAGTGGATTATTCGTATGGAAATCGACGCCGAGACATTGCTCGAGAAAAATATTACAATGGACGACATACATTTTGCGATTAACAATTGTCATGGTAACGACATATCATGCATTTATAGTGATTATAATTCAAGTAATTTGGTATTTCGCATTCGTTTGAATAGCAGTGTATTCTCAAAGACCAAAAAACAAAAGGGAATTGCAGATACTCTAGACCAATCTGACGAGATTTATATGTTGCGAAATTTCCAAGAGGCAATGTTGAATAATATTATTTTGAGAGGCATTGACGGTATTCAAAATGTGATTCCTCGCAAATTGCAAAATTATATCGTAAAAGAGGATGGTAAATATGTTCGCAAAGACGTCTGGGTTTTGGATACCACAGGAACGAATTTAAAGTCAGTGTTGGGAATGGATTACATTGACTCTACGCGCACATATAGTAATGATATTCGCGAGACATTTGACGTTCTAGGTATAGAAGCTGCCCGTCAAACTATTGCGAATGAATTGGATGAGACGATGGGTTTCTCCGATGTATATATCAATTATCATCACACGAGTTTGCTTTGTGATAGAATGGCGTGCAATATGAATATGGTTCCTATATTTAGGTCGGGAATTTTGAACGATGATATTGGCCCACTTGCAAAGAGTAGTTTTGAGACACACACAGAGGTTTTATTGAATGCATCTAGACATGCGGATTTAGACCATATGACAGGAATTTCGAGTAATGTAATGATGGGGCAAATGAGTAAGGCTGGGACGGGTTGTTTCCAGTTAGTTTTGGATATGAATCAATTGAGAAATATGGAAGATGTTGAGGTAGATATTCGAAATAAAAACGAGGAGATTGAGAAATTGTTTGGGGGGTTAAGTATTTCCACAGACCAGTGTAGCAAAGCAGCGGTTGAAATACAGAACAATTTATCAGCAATTCAACCGAATGATTCAGGTAGTTGTGTTCCAACGGATGATGGTTATGACGTTGGTTTTTAGACTCTTGAAGAAGTAAATAAAACGTAAATACAAACATAAATAAAAATATATTTGTATAAAATAAACAAACGATATGAAGCTCATCTGTATTTTTTTACTCTGTTTTCATCAATGTCAATCGCAAATGCACGATAATATCTATAGAAAAATAGTAGGCAACGTGTTTGGTGCAACAAAAAATATAGGAAGTAAATTACTAACACGAGCTGTTCGTTATATATCACAAGAACGAACATTGGTAACATCTATATTGCACGCAAAAACGGATGCAAATTACAAAAAACATTTTTCTCGCTCAAAATTGGCACGCGGTTCAGCTATTTCCAAAAATTGTAATTCGAGATGTTCCGTAAAAACGCCTTGTAATAAACGTTGCCAACTTGGTCGCGACAGATATCAATTGGAATTGGCGAAAAAAAAATACAAAAAAGACAATGTAGTAAAATATACGTCGTCACAAATAAACCAACGCAGTTATAGTGCAGAAGTTGCAAACGGTTCGTGCAATTCGCGATGCAAAGCATCAAAAGCAAGATATCAAAAACAAAGAACCCAATATATGAAGACATTTCATGAACCATGCCAAAACGGCCATATAAAAAACACGGGAACATATAACGGCAAACCATTGAGCGACCAAGGAAATCCAAGTGGTAATACACCCGGGGATAAAAAAACGGTGGGCGGTTATGGTGGTGTTGCAAAAGGGCGGCCTCTCGGTGCACCCGGTGCCGGACAAATAAATTGGTCGAATTCTGCGAAATATAATTGGAGAACCGAATGCAAAAGTTATTCTGCTATACTTGGTGTGAAAAAAAATTCGCCCACACCACGTCCTCTCGCTCGTCCCATGTAAAAATTGTATAAGAAAAATCACGACATTTTCTTATACAACATACCAACTACTTATTTTGCGACTGTAAAAAGGTTTCAAGAGATTGAGTGTTTTCCAAATAAGAAGGGTTTTTTATCATACCATCCAAACCTTTCACCTCCGTAATTTTCAATGGCGGCACAATATATTGATAAGACGGATAAACATCACTTCTATAATGTTCGGTGGGTGTTCTTATAAAATAAAATACCTCTCCTAATTCTCCGCCCATCAACAACCAATTTATTTTATTCGTAATCATTTGAATTTTAGTCGATGAAAACAATACTATAGGTAGGTTGAGTTTCGACGATGAAATCATCCAATAATCAAAATCTGTCAAAAAATATTCCTCGCTCATTATCAAATTTTCCAAAGTCGTTTGATTTTTTATAACACGGTCTATCATCGCCTTTTTCTTTTTCCCTTGTTGTGATAATATATTCAAAACCGTCGATTTTAGTGCAGTATCCATATACAAAGAATACGCCTCCCATAATAAACTAGAGCACTCTTGTATGGTAACAATTCGCCCCCATCTGTTTTGTAACATTTCAATCAAAACATAAAATGTGCCTTTGCGTGAAGCATCTATAATAATCTCTTTTGCGTCCACCGGGAACATTTTCACCCACGTGCTTACCTGATTTCCTTGCACTTTATTCAAACGCTCTTTTATAAGACTATCATTATGGTCGGGATTGAGTAATCCCGCGTTTTCATTCTCGACTTCTTGCATTGTCAGTGAAATGTGATTGCTATATTTTTGAGTATTGATTGGATTCGCAAATTCATAGGGTATAGCATGCATATAAGAATTCATATCTAATGGTATCAAATCGTCAAAGTAATCAGACATCAAAAGTGTTTGCAAAATGATAAACTCGTTGTTGAGTATATGGTAATCTAAAGATGTGATATTCAAATAATTTTTATTATCTAACATGAAAAGACGCACGCGATGATATCTCAACAATTCGTCGGCCATTCTTATATAATATTGCGTTTGGTTATCTTTTCCGTTTAATAAGTTTTTTTCAGGTAATAAAAGAGAGCATTGACTGTCTTCTTTCATAACACAAAATGATTTGCTAGAACATTTGTCCGTCGAATTATTTACACAGGACGATATTTCAGTTACATTATTCAATAGATTTTCTGGTAATTCACCGAAAGATATCACATTAGCGCACATATTCCTCAATATTTTTTCGAGTTTTACGATTTTATTTCGATGCAACATTTTGGGGTTATTGATAATTTCTATAATATCTTCGCGTCGTTCTCTATTTTCACGATTATTTAATAAAATGCGAATGGTGCTACGGAAAGCGATGAAAAATTGCGTTTCTAATTTTATTTTATTGGTGGTATCGACTCGCGCCTTGTCCTCGGTTTTATCGACAGCGAATATTTTGTCCGAAACCATATAGTTTGTCCCTTTTATATCTGGAATGCCGTCTTGAATATCATTTGGAATAGGGGGGTCGATTTGTATGAACTGATTCGTTTCGGTTAATATTCCCACGATTAAATCGTCTTCAATTACTTTCAACATCGGGTTCGATTTTATTCTATTTTCAGTTGATTTACTCAATGACTTTAAAAAGTCGCGAGTTTTTTCATACGAAACCCATTTTACGTCATCTGTAAAAACAATCGGTAAATTTGGAATGGATACAGAAGGCAAACAGGGGATATAAAACGTGTCATCCTTATAAACCACAGTGATGCCGATAATTTTTCCACGGTAATTTGATATTTGCGATTCCACTTTATACCCTTGAAGATTTTCATCCAAAATATGATATAAATCAACCACTGGAATATTCTTTTTGAATTTATAAACTCGGGGCATACTTTCCATGGGGGCGCAGTGGTTGGATGTCGTAGTCTGTATTAGAGACAACACGGTCTTAATATTTTCAATCGAATTGTAGTCAAACCATTTTAATATTTTTATTTTTCCATCGGTTTGGCTCATATCCGTTAATAAATAAATCGGCTCGTAATATTTGTCATGCTTTAATAAAATAACGGTTTGTTTTTTAGGGTCAAACAATGTTGTGGAATAAGAATTCGTAGGACAGATAAATTGGATATTGTCTGTGATATCGTTATCCACGATTTCTATAATAGCGAGATTTATACCATTTTTAAACAAGTTCTCGTTAGGTATAGTAATGAAATCCCAAAGATAGGTGTGGTCTATTAATGAGTCCTTATCTGTAAGATAGCGCTTGAAATTTTCGAAAGATGCAATTGTATCCTCTAAAAACCCTCGCTGTGAATCATTCGTCATGTCTATTCTTTTATAGAATTCGGTGGTGTTGTATTGGACGATTGTTTCCTCTTCTAATTGATATTTTTTAGGTTTAAAAATGGATACGAGAGAACCGTTGTGATATTTTAAATAATTATCTAAAGAAATTGATGACGACAGAGTGATTCTCATTTCTTCGATAGAAAGAGAGTTCATATTTCTAGAGAATCCATAAATATCAGCGATACAGGCGACGAAAGATTGATGTGTCGATGTCTCAACTCCATATCTTAGTAATGTGGGGATTCCTTCCACAAGTTGGGCGTTGTTTTTCTTATCCATAGAGAGTGTATTGTCTGTTCTCAAAAATAATTCTACAACCAGAGGTAAATACCCCCAGCGGTTTTGTGGAATGGGATATTTATCATTTCCCATGATATAATAATTAAATCCTGTGTCTTTTTGTTTACCTTTTTTTATTTCGGTTCCCTGCTCGACACCACATTTTTGTCGAAGTTCTATTTGACTCTTTGAATTCCAATTCTTGAAGCAACAAGGTATACAATAGCCTTTGGGATGATGTTCCTTTTTCATAAAACCGGGGTTATAGTTGATATAATTTCCTTTATCGTCTGTATGGTATCCTTGTGTGTCTGTAAATTCATGAACGCGGCCCTCACAAACCCCATTTTTAACCTCTTCTTCAGTGAGTGATGTATTGCTACTAGAACACCAGTATCTCGGGCAAATATACCAGTATTTTTTATCTGGATTCGTTCCATATTCAATAGCGTTTGTGTAAGACCCCGGGTGTTCTTTGTCTATTTTTTCCTTCTCTTCTTTTGTTAATATCACGGGTTGTCGACTGATATTTGCAGGACAGACACGGGAATATGCACCGTAGGATTTGTCGCCGGTGGATAAAAACAGTGTGGGTTCGAATTGGCGCATCTTTTTATAAAAAATATTGGTGTCGTTTTCAGTGTCGCGCGTTTTTTGTCTTCCGCTTCCCTTTATTTGCTTTGGTGCTTCCTCGCCTTCCTCGCCTTCCTCGCCTTCCTCGCCTTCCTCGCCTTCCTCGCCTTCCTCACCCTCCTCACCCTCCTCGCCTTCCTCGCCTTCCTCGTCGTCTTCTTCAAAAAATAATTTGCCATCTTCTTCGTCAGATTCTTCATCAAAATCCAACCCTTCTTTTTCATCATAATTTTCTTCATCCTTTTTCATAAAAATGGTGTCTATTTTTTTGCCAAATTGAATAGGCTGAACTGAATTTACAATATCCATAGATACAAGTTCCGGTAAAATAATATTTTCAACGGGCGCCTCTTCTTTTTCAGCCATTTTCTTTTGACACTGCGCCAATAGTTTGGAAACAAAAGCCGGAGCCGAATCTGGAGATTGAGATAAACGTAAAAAACTATCAATATATAAATTAATGTGCTCTAGAGAATGTACATTGTTTATACTGAACACGTCAATATAAAGCTCTCTTTTTCCAGAAGAGTATTGAAATTGAATGGGAATACCCGGGTTATCAACAAATTCGGCTGATTTATTTACATATCGACCTTGAATCTGTATAAATTCATTCAAATACTTGGTTATTTTCAATAATGCTTCATCTTCTGTCATTGAAAAGTTCGTCATCAATGATGCAACAACCTGTTTTTCGCTATTTGTAGCATTATAAACTCGCGTAATCATGGTCGAAATCGCATCCATTTTTCTATAATTTTCCACACGTTTGAATCTCATTTGTGCGCCTTTCGTGGAATCAACATCTAATATATCAAAAATCGCTGGTAAACAATTCGTGTATTTTTTTTGAAAGACATCGCGGTTTTTATCCGCAAGATTTAATTGATAAACATAATTCATTGTCTCGATTTCAACCAACTTATGATTCATGTTCTCAAATGTATTCAAATGATAACCGCTTTGTTGTAAAATATCGTTCATTTCTAAAATAATGGGGTTGACAATGTTTGACAATAATTTATTTAATTCATCTAGCGATATCAAGAGAGGATATTCCTCAGAACGAACAGATATGTTTCCATTATAGTCAAAATCGACGAAAATATCCATACCATAGTAGTCATCAATCGTGTGTTTTATATACAGCGATACTTGCCTACTCTTTCCCAACTTGTTTGCAAAACTAATGATTTTATTTTTATTCAAAAACGGGATTTTCTTGCCGGTTCTAGTGACCTTTTCAGAATAAATTCTGTAAATATTCTCTTTACGAATTCCGGGGTTGTATTTGATAAAAGGTATAAGTTGCGATGTATGAAATCGTTTGAATATATACTCCAATGGTATAACTGTGTTAAATTCGGGGTGTAAAACGATTTTGAAAGCCGAGATTCCTCGTTTAGTATAAGGAAGTGGATTGGAGGATTCGGTTTGGTAATAAATATCGTGAAACAAATCGACGGTCTCATATTGTTTCAAATTCTCGGGTTTGATGACATTCTTTTCAAGTTCTCCACGCTTGCGATAAAAATCGTTCTTCGTCTGTATTTCCTGTTTTGACAATAATGGATAATAAAGTCGTAACATATAATTATCCGGAATAGTCGACTCCTCTGCATATCGAATGACATCATCAGTTAAACAGAAATAAATAGTGTTATTTAAAAGTTCGCCATAATTAGAAAGTAGATGATTTTCGAATGCCATTAAAGAGTTGTCGGATGAATATTGAAAAGTTTGCTCGGATGAAGGTAGAACATCGTAAGGATTCGCTGAAAAAAGTAAATCGTTATAAAGAGAGAATTTCAAACCAAGGGGGATTTTGAATTCTAACCTATCGTGCTCTATGTAAGGCAAAACGTCGTCATATGAAAAATTGTCCTTGCTTGTATTATCAATGGAAGAAACTTCTTTTGATGGTATATTCATTAGTAATTGACCGAGCATATTTTTGGAAATGAGGCTATCGTTAGTTAAATTTTGATAACGTGAAACAGTTCTTGCTCTTTCATAAAAGAATTTCTCTAACGGTATTTCATCCTTTATTTTGCAATAAAGATAAATTTCGGGGTAAGATATGGTTTCTTCCCCTAAATCATGGAGCAGTTTTTTCTTAATGATTCGAATTGTATCATCACCATGAATTTGTTTTGAAGAGAACTTTATACTTGGGTAACTCGTTTTGATGATTTCTATTTCCTCATCGCTAAATATCACCCCTCGGTAGTTTTCAACAGTAGATATATAAGATGTTTTATCCTCTTCATCTCCGGATAAATTGCTATATTCTATGGATGCTGTTCCTGCATATACAATAATTTGTTTCCAAACATCATCATAATCCGTTTTTATTACTTTATATACATGTTTTGGTAATACGGATACTGAAGCCATTTTGTATAATATAGACAGTTCAGACACTATAGACTATTCGGATACAATATTTGCATAATTTTTTCATTGCCAATACTACGAATACTTCGTTATACCAAGACCAAATATTTTAGCAACGTTATATACATAGATAGATATCAATCCTATCATTGCATAAATAATGAAAAAGGCTTTGTTAATAGGAATTAACTATATAAATTCAACCGATATATCACTGAATGGATGTATTGACGATGTCATTAACATGCGTAACATGTTAATTGATGCATATGATTATAGAGCGACAGATATTACTATTTTAAGAGATGACAACTTTGATTTCTTGCCTACAAAACAGAATATTATAAAAGAGATTGAGAACATAGTCGACAAAAGCACAGATTTAGAAGAGTTTTGGTTTCATTATAGCGGGCACGGAACACTTTTATCAGGGGAGAAAGACCCCGAAAATAACACCGACAATATATTAGTTCCAGTGGATTATATGAATAATGGTTACATAAGCGACGTTGATTTGTTTGAAATGATAAAACAGATACAATGCCGGTCTATTTTTGTATTTGACTGTTGCCATAGTGGAACCATTTGTAATTTACCATGGACGTTTGAATATCAATCACCTACAAAATTCACGGTTAAAAAATCGGATATACCGGTTTCAAATTCTAATATATATGTTTTTAGTGGGTGCAAAGACACACAATCGTCCGAAGATATATATAATACCGAAGATACACAAATGGTAGGAGCATTTACTTCGTCTTTTATTCGATGCTTGCGCGATTCTCATCATAACATCCCCATATTGAATTTATATCGAAATATTTGTATAGATATTCAAAAAAAAGGGCTCAAACAAACCCCCGTTTTTTCATCAACGAATCCATCACCGTCATATGTTATTACAAAACCGACATTTTCTGCGAAAGTGAATTTGCCGATTGGATATGCAAACACGAAAACATCTATTATGAGAAATATGAATATGATGTTGAATCGATAGATGACCGTTACTCATTATCATCATAATTTCTTAGCGTAAAAACAACATTAGATCCACTGCGAGGAATTTTGCCATCCAATGTCACAATATTTGAATTATAATCAACATCTGTTACCGTAAGATACCCGTCAATAAGCTCACTATAAATAAGTCTGCCATTGAATATACCCTCGGTTGATGATAAACACACGCGATTTGTATTTTTCTCGGCACTGCCTACAGCCATTATCGTGTAGTATTCGATAATGGATTCATCAACGGCTTTTTCTTCAGGAACACTCAAAATAATAGCTGAATAGGACATTTTTACGAATACATTCGGTATTATTCGTAAAAACAGGTTCAATTTTTTACGAATCACAAAGAATTTTTGAAAATTGTCAATGGTCTAAAAATTCCCACTCGGGCGATGGTTCTGTTTCAAGTAGGCATCATTCGACATTTCACGAGTAGCCGCTCCACCACGAACCCATCCGTTCATTGCGGCCTCCTCTACGGTAAAACGGGTGTCATTCACGCGCTCTTCCATTTTGTTATCGGTAGGATACAAAGCATACTTAGAAAACGATTTATCCATAATCGTGCTGACACTCTTCTTGTCGCTAACAATTTCACCTTGTTGTAACTGAGATTCTAAAGTGGGGTCACAGCTACCACGTCCTAAATAAGGGATAGTGGTAAAAGGACGAGACATGAGCTGTAATTTCTCCAAGGGACGCTCATTAACCATTTTGAATAGGATGTTGGACTCGTTGTCTGCGCTAGAACCGGTTAATCCGTGACCGTGAACGGTTCCTCCAACCATCATAGTAGGTTGAGACGTAGCGAAATCGACATGGCTGTTGGAAGAATTTTGACTAAAATAGTTAGACAAGGTATAATTTGCGAATCGGGTATTTGAAACTGTGCGTTGAGATTGGTCGGTTGCATCTGCCCCAATACGGTCGGCATTATTAAACATATAAGAACTAATCGTTGCCATTTTGATATACTATACACAGAGATGAAAATTCTAGAGCGTCATTTTATTTTTTATTTTCGAGAGCCAACAATTCCATGAATCACATCACGATGCATTCTGTGTATATCATCACTAATTTTATTATGCCAAGGATATAGAACATTGGTTTGGAAATAAAGAGCTGTGGATGTTATAATGCAATTCGCAACTGGTAAAAAAGAATAGAGTTGATTTTTGATTCGACTCCACATCTTTTATCTTGGGGCAGCACAGTATGCAAACACAAAACGTATATATATAATATATAGACATATATCCATATCTATGATATGATACGGAATGTTGTAATATATAAGAAAAATATAAAATTTCTTATATACAAGAAAGCATATTCAGTAACATTTATGCTATGGATTTCAGACAAATAGGTGCGCTTGCGGGACAATGACATGACCTAATAATTGGTATGGCGCGACAAATTACGGGCACATGCGAAATCGTTCCCCTCTTTGCAAGAAATCATACTACCGTAGCAAAATTCAGCGAAGGCATTTTGGTCGTTAGGTATAGTGGTGCTAGCGGTGGAATGGAAAGGGCGGAGTGATTGTTCGAAGTCCAAATTATCGCCTAAACTCGCAAATAATTTATTTGAAATATTGGGTTGGTCGGGGTTTGCCTCATTCACAAACTGTTTGGCCTGTGTTAAAATTTTTTCATTGATATTTTTGTTAAATGCGGGAGGGGCGGGTTGCTTGTTCGGGTTATAATCATAATCTGTAACTAAAACATTATTAAATGGGTTGCTTGATGTGGGTTCAGTGAAAATGGGTTCGGCAACGCTGATATTGTTTTTTGTTAAATAATCGCGGGCGGGGCCTTCGAAACTCTCCTTTATGCTTTGTAGTTCCTTTTTGACATCTTTTTTCTCCTGTTCTTTTGTATGATAATAATAGAGAAGGAAAATAGCACCTATTGTTACAAGGCTGATTAAAAATAATCGTAGACTCGACGAAATTGTCATCCCAATTATTGTTAAAAGAATTACAGTGCGAGTGACTGCGTTTAATTTTTGTTCGTATGACATACCTTCTACTGGAAAAAATTCGAAAATGTATTTGGCATCGAAAATGATGTTTGGGTTTTCCGTCCAAAAAGGTATGTGTTCTTGTTTTTTCATAGTGGATATATCGTTCAAATCCACTAATATATTTCCATTCGGTGGATTTGCGGGTAGTTGCTGGGACATTTTTATCATAAATATAATATACTATATATCTTTGACATAATATTTATGAGAGTTATTCGTATTTTTCTCATAAATAATTGGTGAATATTTGTTCGCGCTAAAGATTTTCGTCAAACACCAGTTCTTTTTTGATACAATTGTCGTCAATTTGCAATGAATCACATTTTACATTGTCGGGTATGATTTGCAGGACGCATTTCGCCTTTTCACCATACAATGATTGCGTGCAGCCTTTTTCTTTTTTTACAGCAATTTTTTTGAGAGATTTCGCACAACGGGCGCGAAAGTGTTCGTATCTTTCTCTTACATCTTCATAGGATAATCCCGATTTTTTATGCAACATGTTATTTACTACTTCGTGTAAATCATAAATATATTTGGAGAACGTTGCGCGAGAATTCATATGTTTATAACGAAAAGGGAGCTTTTTAAAGTTTTTACATAAGTTTTTTCTGCATTTTCCACAGGGTAATACATATTTAAGATTAGACACAAAATCATAGTAATGTTTCTTATCATCGCATGTCGGGTGAACTGGATAATTGAAACTCATCGTATGTAAATAGTGCCACATACTAGGTCCCCATATTGTCGTAAGCATCCCATCATTTGACGAATAATCTTTTTCATTGTATTTGTGCTTTTTTAATGTTTTACCGCCCTTTTTATACGACGATGATAGTAAAAAAGGTTTTAATTTATATGTTTTCATCCTACAGAATATGGATAAAAAAATATTTCGCTAAATTTGGATGTTATTTACTCAGAAAATACGGGAATAAACGAAGGGGTTTTCGGGGCACGTATTGGTTTACCACTCAAACTTTCGATATTTTTCTTCGTTTTATTCGAAACACATTTGAAATTGGCGTCTCTAGAATATCCGGGCTTGCATTTATTGATACATCGGCGAGTCTTCGGGTTACGTTCTTTGCCCTCCGGACATTGGGGAATACTCTTCTTTGGTTTGACGACACGATTTTTTTTATCTTTTACGCATTTGAAATTGGCGTCTCTAGAATATCCGGGCTTGCATTTATTGATACATCGGCGAGTCTTCGGGTTACGTTCTTTGCCTTCCGGACAGGCACCCGGTTCCATTTCTAAAAATACAGGGTTGGGTTTGAAACTCTTTGCCATTTTCATATCCATTGGTTTGACAATGGATATATCACCCGTTCCATCAACCATCATATGATTCAAAACACTTTTATTATGGTTTTTCAATATTCCTGATTCATCGATTATTCTTTCCAATGACACAGTTGCATTCAAAACGGTTTTTCTTTCCCATACGTTTGTGGATATCATAGAACGAAACAATTCGTTCAATTTACCGAAAAGAATGGGGTCGATATGTTTTTTTACATGGTTCAACCAATACATCATCGCTATTCCCAATCCATAAATATCAACAGTGTCAAGACACGCGTGTATAAATTTAATATAAACATCTCGTTTTGTGAAGTCAGTTTGCGTAACAAAACGATTGTGCTCTTCAAAAAAATTAGTCACACATTTTGAATATTCGCTACTCGGTAGGCTTTTATCTATACAATGGTTGAAAAAATGAAAAAAGTGCGAGTGATTTTTTCCTTTCTCGCTAACGTCTTTTCTCATATTATTGACACGGTTGGCTTTCGTCTTTATGAAAACTTCATAATATAGCAATTCAGTTTCCCATGGGTAAGACCAATGAAATATACACGAAGTAGGGGAGATATCGCTTTTTTTAGTCATCAATCCAAAATCTATAAAATTCAACCTATTTTTTACTTCATCATATACAATGTTTTGTGGTTTCAAATCGAAATGGATTAATCCTTTCTTTTGGAAAAGTAGTAAACCATGGAATAAACGCAACGACTCTAATAAAAATAACTCGCACTTTTTCGTATTTTCAGGAGATATTGACAATTCGCTCATTTTGTCCGAGTAATCTTTAACATTCATTCCTCCATCGTCCATAATTATGAGACCATATTTGGATAAAGATTTAATCATCTCATGGCCCTTCGAACATTTTTTAATAGCATTGATATTTCGTGTAGATATTTCGTCAATAGCACAAGACGATGGTTTTCCTAAATGAAATTCGTTGTTGATGTCGGCCACCTGTATGTTATTATATTCGCTTAGTTCCGTCTTTCCATTTTCTATTGTTAAGAGTTTTGAAATTTTATTTTCATATGGATATTTATCATCGTTATTTTTGCATTTTAATCGAGGCGCGTGGACGCATCCATATGAACCTTCTCCTATTACTTTTGGTGTTGGTGTTGGTGTTGATGACATAATATATAGAGTGTTGTATTATATATTGTATCTATAAATTTATTGTCGAAAAATGTTGTTGATGAATAGACCGGCGACTATTTGGTCTTGTATTGTCGAAACTTTGTATAGATAATCGTTTTGACACATGTGGAACAAATTGTGGCCTAGAGCTATCATGATTTGATTTTGCATAGAAATGATGAATATCATGGGCTGCGACATTTTGTGTGTTTTTATTTTCGTCGTAATAATTACGCCATATTTCGTGTGGTTTTAGTTTTGAAATATTTTTTACTCTATATGTGAAGAAGACCACCAATAATATCATTATAAATAATACAACAACGATTGCGATAATACCGGAGGGTTGCAACTGTGAAGATGATTCTGTAGATGCACTATTGTCTGTAGATAACTTATTCGCTATGTCTTGTGTCTGTGAGAAGCTAGGTGCCTGCGATGGATTAAACGATGGTGCGGGGGTTGGACTTTTCGATGCGGTTGTATATACTGTTGGTATTGTTGTAGGTAAAGAACTCGGTTCTCTAGTTCGTAGATGTGTAGGAGGAGAAGACGAATGAAAAACGGTTTGTTTAGTGGGTCCATTCGTTGGAGATAAAGACGGGTTTATTTTATTTATGAATGATGATGGCGTCGGTGACACTATAAAAAATTCATTTATAGTAGGGACTCTTGTTGGAAAAAAAGAGGGTGTTATTGGAACAGGCGCTGTAGAAAACATTCCCCAATTAAATTGAATATTTGTGGGCTCAATGGAGGGTTTTGCGGAGGGTTTTGCGGAGGGTTTTGTGGAGGGTTTTGCGGAGGGTTTTGCGGAGGGTTTTGTGGAGGGTTTTGTGGAAGGTTTTGCGGAGGGTTTTATGGAGGGTTTTGTGGAGGGTTTTGCGGAGGGTTTTGCGGAGGGAATAAAAGTTCTAAAATTTTCATTCTTGTTTTTAATGAGTGGTCGCACATGTGTTGTGCGAATTGGCGCGTGAGTCATTACACTATCATCAGTAGTAACATGTGGTTTGGCGGTGTGAGCGAGTGTCGGTGCACGAGTCATTGCTGAATCATCAGTTGTAACAGGTGGCTTAGTGGTTCGCACACGGATTGTGCGAATGGGTGCAGGTGCACGAGACATTACAGAATCGTCAGTCGTAACCGGTGGCTTGGTAGTTCGAGTGGATACAGGTGCACGAGTCATTACAGAATCGTCAGTCGTAACCGGTGGCTTAGTGGTTCGCACACGGATTGTGCGAATGGGTGCAGGTGCACGAGTCATTACAGAATCATCAGTCGTAACCGGTGGCTTGGTAGTTCGAGTGGATACGGGTACACGGGTCATTACAGAATCATCAGTTATAACAGGTGATTTGGATGAGCGCATGGATTTATGTTGTCTTGTTGGTTTACGGAGAGGTGTCTCGTCGTTGGTTTCAATGGATTTTTTCGAGCATTTTATTTTTCCACCAACATTCTTTTTTAACCAATCACGGCCTCGATTTACATGAGTTTTTATTATATTACGTGTTGAATTATTTATTTTTTCAGCCAAAGTATCAAAAGCATTCGTGCATAAGGATGAAAGTTTCGACTGCACTTTAGATTTGGCATTATTAAATCTTGACTTTGCCTTAACAATTTTCGATTTGGCATTACCAATTTTCGATTTGGCATTATTAAATCTTGACTTTGCCTTAACAATTTTCGATTTGGCGTTATTAAATCTTGACTTTGCCTTACCAATTTTCGATTTGGCCTTACCAATTTTCGATTTGGCATTATTAAATCTTGACTTTGCCTTAACAATTTTCGATTTGGCGTTATTAAATCTTGACTTTGCCTTACCAATTTTCGATTTGGCCTTACCAATTTTCGATTTGGCAT
>Ga0214921_10000834_pt1 | contig 54989 bp, 50 predicted proteins | sample LL1505_MetaG_FD_177992 | JGI IMG/M metagenome (GOLD analysis project Ga0214921, IMG submission 177992) | Freshwater microbial communities from Lake Lanier, Atlanta, Georgia, United States - LL-1505 | ecosystem: Environmental > Aquatic > Freshwater > Lake | place: USA: Georgia | collected... | reverse complement strand
AACTCGAGGGCGTATTTCGTTCTCTGCATTTGCTTTTCTCCATTTCAGTTTTGACATCATATTTGTCTACTGATTTGGGGGAATACCAGTGTCAGTGGACATGCGGGGGAGGTTTTGGCGCTGAGTTCAGAAGAAAACAAATCCATTATTGAAACCGCGCGCAAGATTGTTCCCCGCAGCCAGAAATTGGTGGCGGGTATTCACGGCCAATCCATCGCTCATTTGGTGCGCGAGGGACAAATTGCCAAAGCCGCAGGTGCTGACATGCTTTTGGTGTTGCCCTTATTTGATCATCGTCCTTATCGCCATTTGGCGCATCAACCAGATGTGGTGCGCGGGGTCTATAAGCGTTTAAACGATGAAATTGATTTGCCTATGATTTTGTTTCAATATCCAGAAGCTACGGGCTGCGCTTATTCAGTTGCAGCATTAGACGCCATTGCAGATATTCCGAATGTGGTGGGCGTCAAAGCAGCTTCTGTAACACCCACCAAATATGCCGAACTGCACGATGCGCTCAGTGACCGCTTGTCCATCCTGGCGGCCTGTGATGCGCCTGCTTTGTTGGGCATGTTAATGCACAACGCACCTGGCGCATTACTGGGCATCAGCGTCACAGGAACCGATCGTTGGGTTGAATTTATTCGCGAAGCCACCGAAGGGTCCGCAGAAAAAGCAAAGCACACATATCACACATTTGCGGTGCCTTTGATGGATGGTATTTACGAAAACCAACTCCAACGTACACGTTGCAGCACCACAAGCTCCAATAAAGAGGCTCTGGTTCAGCTGGGTGAAATCAAATCATCTTTGGTACGCGCACCTGGCATTTCAGTCACTGAGGAACGTAAAGCTGAAATTCGTCGCTGCATGCAAAAAGCCGGTTTGTTGCCGGCTTAATCCAGTTTTATTTAAAGGAATCGTGCCATGAAGTTTCTATTTAAATGTATTTTTTTATTGACTATCGCAGGTCACGCATTGGCCCAAAATTTTCCCAATAAAACGATTAAATTAATTGTGCCCTTTCCTCCAGGAGGGCCAGGAGATATTGTCGCGCGCATCATCAACACTAAATTAGCAACTAACCTAGGGCAGCCTGTGGTGATTGAAAATAAGGTCGGGGCAAGTGCAATCGTAGGTGCCGATTTTGTGGCCAAGTCTCCCCCAGATGGATACACCTTACTGGTGGCAAATTTACCAGTTTTATCCATTAACCAACTTGAATTTAAATCCCTACCTTACTCAGCAGAAAAAGATTTTGTCCCTGTTGGCATGGTGTCGGTTCAACCTTACATCATTGCAATCAACAACAGCGTGGGCGCCTCAACATTGGGTGAATTCATAGCCTTGGCAAAAAAGAACCCGGGGAAATATAACTTTGGCGGGTCATCAAGCTCCATTTACCTAGCCACTGAATTGTTCAGCAACCGTGCTGGCATCAAAATGACCCATGTGCCTTACTAAGGGGCCGCCCCTGCCATGAATGATTTGATGGGTGGGCATATTGACCTACTTATCGGCAGCATCAGCTCAATGGGGCCAGTGATCAACTCAGGAAAAGTAAAAGCCCTGGCACTGACATTACCGACACGCAGTGAGGCCGCGAAAACGATACCAAATTATGTTGAAGGTGGACTCAAGGATATGAACATGACTTCTTGGGTGGTCTTGATGGCGCCCGCGGGTACTCCCCAAGCAGTCATTGATGTGCTCAATGCAGCCATCAATAAAACCGTCGAGTCACCAGATGTGGTGAAAAGTTTATTGCAAGACGGCGTCAACCCCATGACTGGTACGCCTACTATGGCAGGAAGCTTCATCAAAAAAGAAACCGAAACTTGGGCGAATATTGCTAAGCAGGTAAATATGCTACCCGGCTCATTTAACTAATGACCAGCATTTAAAGGCCTTCTAATTTATTCACATCAAAACTGACTCGATTAGAGAAGGCTCAGGCTTGAGCGCGAACAAGACAATATTGCGGTAAAGAGTCCAGGATGTTGAGCAGGCTTCAGGTTTGTGATGACTGTAGTGCGTGCCTCATCGCTTAAGCGTCCATCCGGGGCGATATGATGAAATTGAGTTTTACGGCCATTGATGCTCACCAGCTCAAGACCCTTTTCCTCAACTTTATAACGAAAGCCCTATGACACGACTACTGAACAAGGTCAGCATCATTACCGGCGCGGCGCAGGGCATAGGCCTGGCCACAGCCCTCAAATTTGCAGCAGAAGGCGCTATCGTTGTTGTCTGTGACCTGCGGCAAGCGGGCGTGGATGCCGCCGTAGCGCAATGCAAGGCCCTCGGAGCCCAGGCCATCGGCTGCCTGATGGATGTGACCGACCGCACGATGGTTGACGCAGTGGTGGCTCAGGTGAAAAACCAGTTCGGCCGCATCGATGTGCTGGTGAACAATGCAGGTATCACCAAGGACGCCCGGCTACAAAAAATGACGATGGCGCAGTTTGACCAGGTCATCGACGTCAACCTTCGGGGCGTTTTCCATTGCGCGCAGTCGGTGGTGGACACCATGGTTGAGCAAGGCAGCGGCGTGATTCTCAACGCCAGCTCGGTGGTGGGTATTTACGGCAACTTCGGCCAGACCAACTACGCTGCCTCAAAATTCGGCGTGATCGGTTTTACCAAAACCTGGAGCCGCGAACTCGGCCCCAAGGGAGTGCGCGTGAACGCCATCGCACCCGGATTTATTGCCACCCCAATCCTAGACACCATTCCCGACCATTTGATGCAGGAGATGAAATCCAGAGTGCCCCTGAAACGCCTGGGTAAACCTGAAGAAATTGCCAACGTCTACGCCTTTCTGGCCAGTGACGAAGCCAGCTACATCAATGGCGCGGTGATCGAGGTGTCGGGCGGCATGACGGTTTGAGCTTGTATTCAAAAGCCCGTAAAACGCCATAATCTAAACCATGAGTTCTTTGCCTGCCCCTGACCGCCCCCGCCCCGAATCGCTCACCGACCTGTTTGTCTCCTTCTCCTTACTGACCTTGCAGGGCTTTGGCGGGGTGATGGCGATTGTTCAGCGGGAATTAGTTGAAAAAAAACGCTGGCTGAGTGCCGAAGAGTTCATTGAAGACTGGGCCGTAGCGCAGGTCATGCCCGGCCCCAATGTGATCAACATGTCGCTGATCATCGGTGGTCGTTATTTTGGGCTCAAGGGCGCCATGGTGGCCTTGGCTGGCATGTTGGCGGCACCCCTATTTATCGTACTGACTCTGGCCTTGATCTACGCGCAGTTTGCCAGCCGCCCTGAAGTTGCCGGCGCATTGCGCGGCATGGGTGCAGTAGCCGCCGGCCTGATTGGCGCAACCGCCCTCAAACTGACGAAAGCCCTGAAAAACAATGTGTTGGGCTGGCGCTGGTGTGCGACCTTTTGCTTGGTCAGTCTGGTGGCCATTGCAGCCTTGCGCGTGCCGTTGGTCTATGTGATTTTCGGACTGGGCGGTCTGGCCAGCACCCTGGCTTATAGAAAGTTGCAGGCATGAACGCGCAGCTGGAACTGGTCTTCGGTGCAGCCGAGTGGCTGGAATTTTTCTTTCACTACCTCTCACTGTCACTGCTGGCCGTCGGTGGTGGAATTGCGACCATCCCGGAAATGCACCGTTTTTTGGTGGACAACAATCTCTGGCTCACGGAGGCCCAGTTCAATGCGTCGATTGCCATTGCGCAAGCTGCGCCGGGGCCGAATGTTCTGTTCATCGCTCTGCTGGGCTGGAATGTCGGCCTCAATGCAGGCGGGTATCTGAGCGGCCTGTGGGGTATTTTTCTGGCCATGGCCGGTATGTTGATTCCCAGCACTCTGCTGACCTACAACGCAGCGCAATGGGGCCAGCGCAACCGCGATCTGCGCAGCGTGCGCGCTTTCAAACAAGGCATGGGGCCCATCGTAGTCGGCCTGATCATGTCCACCAGCCTGATACTGGCTACCACTTCCGGTCACTCGCTGGATCACTGGCCACTGTGGTTGATGTCCGCAATCACCGCTTTGATTTGCTGGCGCACCAAGTTGCATATTTTGTGGCTGCTGACAGCTGGTGCCTTGATAGGCTGGTTCGGCTGGGTCTGATTTACTCAGATTGATTTAGCGGCGCTGGCGCAAAGCCTCATACAGGCAGACGCCGCTGGCCACAGACACGTTCAGGCTCTCCACCGCGCCGTGCATGGGGATGCTGACGAGTTCGTCGCAGGTTTTGCGCGTGAGCTGGCGCATGCCCTCGCCTTCAGCGCCCAGCACCAAGGCCACCGGGCCCTTGAGGTCCACGTCGTAAATGGTTTTGGGGGCATCGTCGCTTGTGCCTATGCACCAGATGTTGCGCTCCTTGAGCTCACCCAGAGTACGCGCCAGGTTGGTCACCATGAAGTACGGCATGGTCTCGGCCGCACCGCTGGCCACTTTGGCCACGGTGGCATTGATGCCGGCGGCATGGTCTTTGGGGGCGATCACGGCGTGCGCACCGGCACCGTCAGCCACGCGCAGACATGCACCCAGGTTGTGCGGATCAGTTACGCCGTCCAGCACCAGCAACAGGGGTGCCGCCACGCCGCTGGCCTCCAACTGCTCAAGCAATTCATCCAGCGAGATGACCTGGGCGACAGCATTGACGCGCGCTACCACGCCCTGGTGACCGTGGCTGCCGGCCATTTTGGCCAGACGCAAACCGTCGGATTCAATCAGCCGCACGCCAGCTTCGCGGGCACGGTCGGTGAACTGGCGCATGCGCGCGTCTCGGCGCGCCACATCAAAAAAGACTTCTAGAACCGATTGCGGCGCAGTTTTAATGCGCACGCCCACAGCATGAAAGCCAAACAAAACTTTGGGTGTTGAGGACATGGGTAATTATCGCTGGCCCGGGCAGACGCTTCAGGCCGGTACCACCTGGCCGGCTTCGATGGTGATCTTGCGCTGGCAGCGCTCGGCAATAGCCTGGTCATGAGTGACTAAAACTAGCGTGGTGCCAAGCTCCAGGTTCAAGTCAAACATGAGCTGCATGACGGTCTCGCCGGTGGCAAAGTCCAGGCTGCCGGTGGGCTCGTCAGCCAGTAAAACGGCGGGCTTGACCACGAAGGCGCGGGCCAGCGCCACGCGCTGCTGCTCGCCGCCGGACAAAACACGCGGGTAGTGGCCCAGACGCTGCCCCAAACCAACGCGTCCCAGCATCTCCGTAGCCTGCGCGCGCGCGCCGCGTATGCCGGCCAGTTCAAGCGGCAGCATGACGTTTTCAAGGGCACTTAAATTGGCCATTAGCTGAAAACTCTGAAAGACAAAACCGACCTTTTGCGCCCTCAGGGCAGCCCGGTCATCTTCGGTGAGCGAAAAAATATCTTGACCTACCAACCGCACAGTGCCTTCAGTCGGTGTGTCCAGGCCGGCAATGATGGACAGCAAGGTACTTTTGCCCGAGCCGGAAGCCCCGACGATGGCTGCAGTTTCACGCGCCGCGAGAAAGAAATGGATATCGCGCAAAATACGCAAGGTGCCGCTTGAGTCGGTAACGCTCTTGAAAACATGCTCGACGGAAATAATTGGCACTGCATCGGCCTCGGAACTCTCAACGGAACTCATTTCGGACATGACAGCCTTTTTGGTAAAAACGCGCACTATTTGCATCAGCACATGGGACTGTAACAAGCAGCGCCCCGGGCGCTGGCTGGCAGCCGAAAAGCCCCAAGCCGGCGCCGGATCGTTGAGTGGTCGCGTCTGGCAGTCAATTCGCAAAGTGACACTGCTTTTTCTGCTGAGCGCCCTGCCCTGGACGGTGCAAGCGCAAACAGCGCCAGCGGCCACGGCTCCGCTCAGGCTGCTGGTGGTGGGCGACTCTTTGAGCGCTGAATACGGGCTGGCACGTGGCACGGGATGGGTCGCCTTGCTGCAAAAACGCCTGCTCAGCGAAAAATCTTCAGTCACGGTGATCAATGCCAGCATCAGTGGCGACACCACCTCCGGTGGGCGTTCACGCTTGCCAGGCCTGCTCAAGCAGCATCAGCCTCAGATCGTCATCATCGAGCTTGGCGGCAATGACGCCCTGCGCGGCTTACCGATGGACATGACCGAACAAAACCTGCTGGCCATGACACAGGCTGCCCAAAAAGCCGGCGCCCGCGTGCTGCTGCTAGGCATGCAGGTGCCCCCCAATTACGGAAGCGCCTACAGGGCAGCGTTTGAGGCCATGTACCTCAAGGTTGCCAAGGCCACACAATCGCCGCTGGTACCGTTTTTTCTCAAGGGTGTCGCCGATATTGACAATGCCTTGCAATTTTTTCAAAGCGACCGGATTCACCCCAATGAGTCAGCCCATCCCATCATGCTGGCCAATGTTTGGCAAGAACTGAGAAAGCTTTTGAAGTGAGCGTGCAACTGATCTCCGCCGAACAGGCACTGAACCGGCTGGCTGAATTCTCAAGCGTCATCGATGCCCGCAGCGAGAGCGAGTACGCCGAAGACCATCTGCCGGGCGCCATCAACTGGCCCAGCCTGCGGGACGCCGAGCGCCATCAGGTTGGTACGCAGTACAAGCAGGTCAACGCCTTTGAAGCTAAAAAGCAAGGTGCAGCCATGGTCGCGCGCAACGTCGCCGGGCACATTGAGCGCGAGGTCATCGACAAACCCAAAGACTGGAAGCCGCTTGTCTACTGCTGGCGCGGGGGCAAACGCAGCGGTTCGCTGGCCCTGATTCTTGACCAGATCGGCTTTAAGGTGACCTTGATTGATGGCGGCTACAAGGCCTTTCGCGCCGCCATGGTGACCGACCTGCCGCAACTGTCTGAACGATTGAACTTTGAAGTGGTGTGCGGCACCACAGGATCGGGCAAGACACGTTTTTTACAGGCGCTGGCCGCGCAGGGCGCACAAGTGATAGACCTCGAAGCACTGGCCAACCACCGCAGCTCGGTGTTGGGGCTGATCCCTGGACAAGCGCAGCCCACCCAAAAAGCTTTTGACACCCGCGTCTGGACAGCGCTGCAGACCTTTGACCGAGCACGGCCTGTTTACATTGAAAGCGAAAGCAAGAAAGTAGGTAACGTGGTGATTCCCGAAAGCCTGATGGCCGCCATGCGTCGCAGCCCTTGTTTGCACCTGCAGCTGAATGAAGAAGAGCGCGTCAAGCTGCTGCTCGAAGACTATGATTTTTTTGTGCGCGACATAGAGTTCTTTTGCGCGCGACTGGATGCGCTGACCGAAGCTCGTGGCAAAGCCGTGGTGGCCGACTGGCAGGCCCGATCCCGTGCGGGTGGCGTGGCCGGTGTGGTCAAAGACCTGCTGCTTATTCACTACGACCCGGTCTACCTGCAATCGATGCAGCGTAATTTTGAGCACTACGGCACGGCACGGCCGCTGGCGCCGAGAGACCACAGCGTGGCTGCCATGCAGGCGCTGGCTTCCACCTTGAGCGGCACCTGACGAAAAAAAAACTGCAGGGCCCGGGGGGCGCTGCAGTTGCTTTTGAATCTGCTTTGTCAGGCCGCAGGGGCGTCCGAAGCGCCAGGCTCAGCCTGCGGCAGGCTACCGTCCTCACCACCTTCAGAGCCATCGTCGGCTTCGTCAGGCTTGCCTTCGGCTTTGCGCTTGAGTTTGTCTTCTTTTTTGCGCTTTTTGGCGAGCTCTTTTTGGCGTTTTTCGTACGAATAATTAGGTGTTGCCACAAAGTGCTTTCATGTTTGACAGCCCCAACTGTACTGCATCAGGCTGAGATCTTTGCAAGTGCTTGAGACAAGTCAGCCTGCAGGTCTTCCACTGATTCAAGACCCACTGAAAAGCGTACCAAACCACCGCGGTGCGGCCATGGCGCGCTGCGGATGGACGGCACGTCATAGGGTGCGCAAAGACTCATGGGGCCGGCCCAGCTGTAACCCAGCTTGAAGAGTTGCAGACTGTCGCAAAACAGGTCTACCTTCGCCTGGCTAATCTCCGGCTTGAAGATGACGCTAAAAAGGCAGGCAGCGCCCGAGCAGTCACGCAGCCAGTTTGCGTGCCCCGGCGAACCGACCAGGGCCGGGTGACGCACCTCGGCAACAGCAGCTTGGCCCAGCATCCAGCAGGCGAGTTCGCGCGTGGCAGCGTCTTGTGCCTGGTAGCGCAGTGTCATGCTGGGCAAGCCGCGCAGCACGGCCTCGGCGTCATTGCCCGAGACGCCAAAGCCCACCCGCATTTGGCAAAAATGCAGCTGGTGTTGCAGCGCCTCGTCCCGCGTGACCACGGAGCCCATCAGCACGTCGGCGCCGCCGCTGGGGTACTTGGTCAGCGCCTGAACAGAGATGTCAACGCCCAGATCAAAGGCATTGAAAGCCAGTCCCGCACCCCAGGTGTTGTCGAGCACGCTGACCCGGCCCAGAGGATGCTGGTCCGGATGCGCACGCAAGACAGAAATCAGCGCCTTGATATCGGGAAACTCCAACGTGATGGAACCCGGTACTTCCAGCCACACCAGCCGCGTTTTGACACTCAGCTTTTGCCGCAGGTCCTCAGGGTCCATCGGGTCGTAATAGCGATGGCTGATGCCCCAGGCCTGCATTTCATGCTCGGCCAGCGTCTTATTGGGGCCATAGGCGTTGTCAGGGAGCAGCAGTTCGTCACCCGCGCGCAGCAAAGCCATGTTGACCAGCGAGAGAGCCGCCAGTCCGCTGGGCACCAGGCTGCAGTAGCGCCCACCCTCTAGCGAGGCGATGCGCTCTTCAAGAATAAAGGTGGTGGGGGTGCCGTGCAGGCCGTATGTGTAGCTGCTTTTGTGCTTCCAGTCGCGCTGGCGCAAGGCAGCGACATTCGGAAAGATCACCGTCGAGGCCCGGTGAACCGGGACGGTAACAGCTTGAAAACCGGCCGGCGGCTGGTAGGGGTGGTGAATGAGCTGGGTGTTGAGGTCTTTCATGACCCCGATATTACAGACCTTGGGGCAGGTTCAGACTTTCCACTTTTCAATCAGTTGCGCAGGACGCAAAGCGTCATAGCCCTCAAAGGGCTGGTGAATCCAGGGGTTGGTGGACAGATAGTCGACCGAGTAATCGGGCTGGAAAGTGGATACGCCCTTGGTCCAGATAACGGCGCTGCGCAGCTCGGTGATCGGCTTGTAGTTGGTACGCAGTTGGTGAATCACGGCGTTGAGGGTGTGGCCGGTGTCGGCCAGGTCATCAACCAGCAAAACGCGGCCCGCAATCTCGCCCTTGGGCGTGGTGATGAAGCGGGCGATGTCGAGGTTGCCCTGCACCGTGCCTGAATCTGCGCGGTAAGAACTGGTGGACATGATGGCCAGCGGCTTGTCAAACACGCGCGAGAGGATGTCGCCGGGACGCATGCCGCCGCGCGCCAGGCACAAAATCGTATCGAACTCCCAGCCCGACTGGTAAATTTTGATCGCCAGTTTTTCGATCAGGTTGTGGTATTCGTCATAGCTCACGTAAAGGTGTTTGCCGTCTTCAGTCAACATGAAGTGCTTCCAATCAAAAAGAGCGGTTCAAAAAACGGGGCAAGTGCTGCAAAAATCAGGCTGCGTAAGGGTTGCGCAGCAAGATCGTGTGGTCGCGGTCGGGGCTGGTCGAAACCATGTGAATCGGTACGCCGGTGACTTCTTCGATGCGTTTCAAATAGCGCTGGGCGGCTGGCGGCAAGGCGGCGTAGTCGGTGACGCCGACCGTGCTTTGCGTCCAACCTGGCATGTCTTCATAAATCGGCTTGCAACGGGCAATATCATCGGCACCCATGGGCAGGATGTCGGTGATCGCGCCATCGAGCTCGTAGCCGGTGCACAGCTTCAAGGTCTCAATGCCGTCGAGTACGTCCAGCTTGGTGATGCACAGACCTGACAGGCCATTGACCTGCGCCGAGCGCTTGAGCAGCGCAGCGTCAAACCAGCCGCAACGGCGGCTGCGCCCGGTGGTCACACCTTTTTCGGCGCCCACCGTGCTGAGGTGATAGCCAACGGTGCCGGGCTTTTCCCAGTCAAGTTCGGTCGGAAAAGGGCCACCACCAACGCGGGTGCAATAGGCTTTGGTGATGCCCAGAATGTAGTGCAGCATGCCCGGGCCCACGCCGGCACCGGCAGCGGCATTGCCGGCCACGCAGTTGCTGGATGTGACAAAGGGGTAAGTACCGTGGTCGACGTCGAGCAAGGTGCCCTGCGCGCCTTCAAACAGCAAATTAGCCCCAGCGCGGTGCGCGTCGCTGAGCTCGCGCGAGACGTCGGCCATCATCGGCTTGAGCAACTCGGCGTGGCGCATGGCCTCGTTGTAGACGGTATCGAAATCAATGGCCGGCGCATTTAAAAAGCCGGTCAGGAAGAAGTTGTGAAGCTCAAGCAACTCGCGCAGCTTGGTGGCAAAACGCTCGGGGTACTTCAAGTCCTGCACCCGCAAAGCTCGGCGGGCGATTTTGTCTTCGTAGGCGGGGCCGATACCACGGCCGGTGGTGCCGATCTTGGCGATACCGGCTTTTTCCTTGGCCGCTTCGCGGGCGATGTCCAGGGCGGCATGAAAGGGCAGGATCAGCGGACAGGCTTCGCTGATGCGCAGACGCGAACGCACTTCAACACCCGCTTTTTCCAGGCCTTCAATCTCTTCAAACAGTTTGGCGGCAGAGAGCACCACACCGTTGCCGATGTAGCACTTCACGCCCGGACGCATGATGCCGCTTGGGATCAGGTGCAAAGCGGTCTTGACGCCGTTGATGACCAGCGTGTGGCCAGCGTTGTGACCGCCCTGAAAACGCACCACGCCTTGCGACATTTCAGTGAGCCAGTCCACCAGCTTGCCCTTGCCTTCGTCACCCCACTGGGTTCCGACGACCACAACGTTGCGGCCCGCAGCTGCGGTGTTTTTGTTTGTCATTTCAGGGGTGCTTGCTGGTAAAAGTGGGCGGGATGAGGCTTTCAAGCCATCAGGCGGAAGTCTTGGTCAATGATTGAACAACCCACAAGCCGGCAACTTCTACCAGTTCACGGTCGCAATCGAATTCATTGACTTCATGTTCATGGCCGGGCAAAACGCAAACGACCGTCTCACCTTGGGCACGCAGGCTGACAATGCCTTGGCGCAGGCCAGCGTCTACGCCCCAAGGCGCACGTACCGCTGCCCGCAAGGAGCGCGCAGGCAAGTTGCTGACCAATTCTTTGAGATCCAGGCTGAAGCCGGCGGCAGGTCTTCTGCGGCCAAACACGGCGCCGACCTCGTCATACCGGCCACCACGTGCCAGCTCTGCGCCATCACCATAAATAGCAAAGCGCGTTCCGCTGTAATAGGCGTAGCCGCGCAGGTCGGCCAAATCAAAGCCGAGCTTCACATCGCCGCCGAGATGCTGTACCTGTGTGGCCAGCCAGCGCAGGCCTTCGATAGCTTGCAGCGCGCCAGGTACCCGCTTTAAGACGCGCTCAGCGTCGCTCAAGACCTGCTCGTCGCCATACAGCTGGAGCAAAGCTTTCAAGCCGTCGGCAGACGCTGCGGAAATACCAGGCTCCTCAGCCAGCAGGCTCGCCAACTCACTTGCGTCCTTGTCAGCCAGCGCCGCATGCAGGCGGGCCAGTGCGGCAGGACTGCTGATGCGGGCGTCGGCCAACAAGCTGCTGACGATACGCACATCGGCCATGTCCACCGACAGTGAGCCGATGCCGGCGGCACGCAAGCCCTCAAGAGCCAGCAACTGGACTTCAAGGTCTGCTTCAAGGCCGGCATGACCAAAGATTTCAGCGCCGAACTGCAGCGGCTCGCGCGTGGCGTGCGGACGCTCTGCGCGCGTGTGCAGTACCGGGCCGCAGTAGCAAAGCCGCGCCACGCCAGTGCGGTTGAGCAAATGTGCGTCAATGCGGGCCACTTGGGGGGTGGTATCGGCGCGCAAGCCCAGTGTGCGACCGGAGAGTTGGTCGACGAGTTTAAAAGTTTGCAGGTCCAGCGCTTCACCGGTGCCGGTCAGCAGCGACTCGAGATGCTCGAGCAACGGCGGCATGACCAGCTCGTAGCCGTAGCTGCGGGCGGTGTCCAGAAAGAGGCGACGGAGTTCTTCAATATGACGCGCCTCGGAGGGCAGGACATCGGCAATTTGATCCGGCAATTGCCATGATGATGACCAGGCGGGCATGCGTTACTTCAGATGAGCTGTAAAAAGTTGATTTTACCGGTGCTTGCGCCCGGTTTTGCCCTGCAGCGCGGAAAAGCTGCGCAATCAGTCGCCAAAGCAGCGCAGACCGGTGCACCCGGCCTGTTCTGTGTAGCTTTTCAGCTTATTTTTTGGCAGGGGCGGATCCGCCCCCGGAACCACGCATGGCCTTGAAGAAGTCCGAAGACTGGTCCACCACCATCACGTCGCTCTTTTTGTTGAAGCTGGCCTTGTAGGCGTCCAGACTGCGGTAGAACTGCGCAAACTGCGGGTCACGGCCGAAAGATTCGTTGAACAATGCCGCTGCTTGTGCATCGCCCTCGCCTTTGATTTTTTGAGCATCGCGGTAAGCGTTGGCAATAGTGACTTCGCGTTGGCGATCTGCGTCAGCGCGAATTTTTTCGCCTTCAGCGGCACCGGTTGAGCGCAACTCATTGGCTACCCGTTTACGCTCAGCTTCCATGCGACGGTAAACCGATTCGGTGATGGCTTCAACGTAGTCAACGCGCGTGATGCGGACATCCACCACATCGACACCCCAAGGCTTGGCACCGCGCACCACCTGCAACACTTCGGCTTTGACGTCGGCCATCAGAGCTTCGCGCTTGAGCGAGAGCAAGTCTTTGACGGTGCGCTTGTTTATCTCTTCCTGGAAAGCATTGCGAACCACACGGTTGAGCTGGTTAGCACCAGCTCGCTCGTCAAGGCCCACATTTCGGATGTATTCCGATGGCTGGGAGATGCGCCAGCGCACATACCAGTCAATCACCACACGCTGCTTTTCTGCCGTCAACATGGGCTCGGCATCCGTGCTGTCCAGGGTGAGCAAACGCTTGTCGATGTAAGACACGTTTTGAAATGGCGGCGGGAGCTTGAAGTTCAGGCCGGGCTCGGTGATCACTTCTTTGATCTGTCCGAGGGCATAAACCACACCAAACTGGCGTTGGTCCACAACAAACAACATGGAACTGAGCAGCACCACGGCTACCAGCAGGGAGGAAGCTATAAATCCGATTCTGTTCACGGTATGTCCTTAGCGAGTGCGTGCGTCACGTGCGCGCGTGTCGACCGGGAGGGATGGCGGCAGGATGGGTGCCGGCACGGGATTGCTGGCCGGGGCAACCAAAATATCCGGCGCCTGGCCACCCTGAGCGCTCATTTGAATGATCTTGTCCAGCGGCAGGTACAGCAGGTTGGAACCCTGCTTGGACTCGACCATCACCTTGGTAACATTCGAATACACCTGCTGCATCGCGTCGGTGTACATGCGGTCACGCGTAACTTGCGGTGCCTTCTGGTATTCAGTGAGTACGGAGCGAAAGCGCTGCGCATCACCTTGGGCCTGCGCCACAATCTTGGATTTGTAGGCTTCAGACTCTTCTTTCAGGCGCGAAGCAGAACCTACGGCGCGCGGAATTACATCGTTGGCGTAGGCTTGGGCGTCATTTTTGGCACGTTCACGCTCTTGACCAGCTTTAAGAACATCGTCAAAAGACGCTTGGACCTGCTCGGGAGGACGCACACCACTTTGCTGCAAATTGATGCCGACAACCTCCACGCCCACCTTGTAGCGGTCAAGGATGGTTTGCATCAAGTTGCGCACCCGGGGGCCGATCTGGTCACGTTCTTCGGCCAATGCGGAATCCATGCGCATCTTGCCGACGACTTCACGCACAGCCGTTTCAGCGGCCTGCACCACGGCGCCGGCCGGGTCTTTGCTCTCAAAGAGGTAGGCGCGTGCATCGCTCAGACGGTATTGCACGGCAAACTTAATCTCAACGATATTTTCATCTTCAGTCAGCATGGCCGACTCACGCAGGCCGGTGGCCTTGATGACGGTGTCACGGCCCACATCGACGGAGCGGATTTGAGTGACCACCACCACCTCATGGCGCTGCACGGGGTAAGGCATTCGCCAGTTAAAACCGGCACCGACAGTGGCCTTGTAGCTGCCGAACTGCGTAATGACCGCTTGCTGACCCTCTTGAACGATGAAAAAACCCGTACCGAGCCAGACCAACGCAGCCACGGCGGCAATCAGGCCTACACCAATACCAGCGCTTTTCATGTCCGGCTGAAAACCTCCACCACCACCCGAAGGGCCTGAAGGACCGGCAGGGCCGCGAGGACGACCGCCTCCTTTGATACCGCCTAGAAAGCCGCCAAGTTTCCGGTTGAGGTCACGCCAGAGTTCGTCCAGGTCCGGCGGGCCCTGGTTGGCACCCTGGGGTCTAGGCTGCCGCGGAGGGGGCGGAGCCGGGGAATCATCAGGCCTGGCGTCAGGCTTGGCGCCGCCTTCGGAGGGCGGGGACTTGTCTTCGTCACGACCCCAACGCGGATCATTGAGATTGAACATGCCGAGCGCACGCTGTTTCAGGCGCGCCGGCAAGGCCGTTATCGTCTGGAGCACAGGGTTCAGATTCATGGATCTATTTCTCTTGTTATTTGTTAACACAGACATTGTGCCTAATTAGGCAACAGCCTCAGGCATGAAAGGGGAATCCTCGCCATGGGAAGTACCAGCTAAATCCGCCAGCAATTGCCTCAGTACGGGCAGACCTTCCCCTGATTGCGCACTCACAAAGACCCGTTGCAGACTACGGGGGGAATCGCAAGCAGGGTCATTGACCTCGAACATATCCACCATATGGAGCGGCCAGCGGGCATTTTCAAGCGCGTCGAGCTTATTAAAGACCAACAACTGCGGCACCTGACCAGCCCCGATCTCGGTCAGAACACGCTGCACTTGCTCGATTTGGACCAAAAAATCAGGGTTGGAACCGTCCACCACATGCATCAGCAAGTCGGCGTCAGCCGCTTCCTGAAGCGTCGCTTCAAAAGCATCAATCAGCCCGTGCGGCAGGTCGCGAATGAAACCCACCGTGTCTGACAAAGAAACCGAGCGCGCAGCATCCCCCAGGTAGAGCTGGCGCGTGGTGGTGTCCAGGGTGGCAAACAGCTGGTCTGCTGCATAGGCTCTGGCTTTGACTAGGGCATTAAAAAGCGTGGTTTTGCCGGCGTTGGTGTAGCCCACCAGGGAGATAGAAAAAGCGTTTCGCCGGTCGCGCTGCTTACGCTGGGTCTGCCGCTGGCGCTTGACTTTGGTCAGGCGCTCCTTGGTGCGCTTGATGGACTCGCTGATCATGCGTTTATCGAGTTCGATCTGCTTTTCGCCCGGGCCGCCGCGCACGCCGGCGCCGCCGGTTTGGCGCTCCAGGTGCGACCAGCGCCGCACCAGCCGGGTAGAGAGATATTGCAAGCGAGCCAGCTCGACCTGCAGCTTGCCCTCATGGCTCCGGGCGCGTTGCGCAAAAATTTCAAGAATCAGCAGGGTCCGGTCGTTGACCGGCATGTCCAGCGTGCGCTCAAGGTTGCGCTGCTGAGCCGGGCTGAGAGACTGGTCAAACAGCACTTCTGTTGCGCCGACCTCGCGGGCCATCATTTTGATTTCTTCGGCTTTGCCGGTGCCTACGAAAAGCGCCGCATCAGGTGCTTTTCGTTTGCAGGTCATGCGAGACACAGGGGTCAGACCCGCCGTCTGAGCCAAAAGCCCCAACTCTTCGAGATGTGCGTCGAAATTCGGCAAGCCGAAATCAACACCGATCAAAATGACGTTGGTAGAAGCTGCGGGGCGAAGGTCCACAGGGCTTAGCTTGCAGGGCTTTCGTCGGACTCGGATGCGGTGAAATTCACAGCGCGTCCGGGCACGATGGTCGAAATAGCATGCTTGTAAACCATCTGGGTGACCGTGTTGCGAAGCAGCACAACGTACTGATCAAAAGATTCAATCTGGCCTTGCAGCTTGATGCCGTTGACCAGATAAATTGACACTGGCACATGTTCGCGGCGCAGGGTGTTAAGGAATGGGTCTTGCAAGAGCTGACCTTTGTTGTTATTGCTCACGATATTCTCCGTGTTTAAGAGTAAGTTAATGAAGCCTTACCTTACCACAGCACTTTCTTTCGGGCTGCTTGAGCTAGTCCGATTCCTTGCCTGAAAAAGGGTTGCTTGAGGTCTTCATCTGGATGCGCATGGGCGTGCCGACCAGGTCAAACTCTTTGCGAAAGCGCCCTTCCAGGTAGCGCTTGTAGGATTCGCTAACATGCTCTAGCGAGTTGCCATGAACAATGATGATGGGGGGGTTCATGCCGCCTTGGTGGGCGTAGCGCATCTTGGGGCGGAACATGCCCGAGCGCTGAGGTTGCTGAAACTGCACGGCCTCCAGCAACAAGCGGGTGAGCACCGGAGTGGACATTTTGCGGTTGGCCGAGGCGTGGGCCTGGATGATGGATTTCCAGACTGGGGCCAATCCCTGGCGCTTGATGGCAGAAATGCGGTGGATAGCGGCAAATTTCAGAAAGCCCAGGCGCGTTTCGATGGAGCGCTCCAGCGTCTGACGCTGATAGCTGTCAACTGCGTCCCATTTGTTGATGGCCAGCACCACAGCGCGGCCTGACTCGAGGATGTAGCCTGCGATGTGGGCGTCCTGGTCGGTGACGCCTTGCGTGGCGTCAAGCAGCAGCAGCACCACGTTAGCGTTTTCAATCGCTTGCAGTGTCTTAACCACTGAGAATTTTTCAATTGCCTCAAAAACCTTGCCTTTGCGCCGCAGGCCGGCGGTGTCGATCAGCTCGAACTTCTGGCCGGCTCGCTCAAAAGGCACTGAAATCGCGTCGCGCGTGGTACCCGGCAGGTCAAAGGCCACCAGCCGTTCCTCACCCAGCCAGGTGTTGATGAGGGTGGATTTGCCCACATTGGGCCGCCCCGCAACCGCCAGCTTGATGACTGTCGGGTCTTCGGCTTCTCGCTCTTCATCTGGATCGGGCAGTTGCAAGGGCGCCAGCGCCATGTCCACCAGGGTGCGCATGCCCTGGCCATGCGAGGCCGAAACCGGCAACACCTCGCCCAGGCCGAGCTCAAAGAACTCGGAGAACTGCACGCCCTCGGTCATCCCTTCGGCTTTGTTGGCCGTCAGCAGGGCCGGCTTGCCAAGCTTACGCAGGTATTTTGCAATGTCGTGGTCCTGGGCGTTCATCCCGGCCCGGGCGTCGACAACGAAAATCACCACGTCGGCTTCGGCCACGGCCTGCCGCGTTTGCTTGGCCATTTCTTTGTAGATGCCGGAGGCTGCGTCGGGCTCGAAGCCACCCGTGTCGATGACGATGTACTCCTGCGAACCCAGCTTGCCGTTGCCGTAATGACGGTCACGTGTGAGGCCGGCAAAGTCCGCCACAATCGCATCCCGCGATTTGGTCAGGCGGTTAAAGATCGTCGATTTGCCCACATTCGGGCGGCCCACCAGGGCAATAACAGGTTTCATCAAAAATCTTTGAACAGGCGCTTCGCTGCGCCTGCTTATTGCGGCAGAAAGCCGAAAATATTTCCCTTGCGGGTGACCACCACAAGTGTGTCGCCCACCAGCACCGGCGGGGCAACTATGGCGGAGCCATCCGTCGAAAGCCGGTTGATCAAGCTGCCATCCTGGCGGGACAATAAATGCACGAAACCCGTAGCATCACCGATGGCTATCGAGCGACCCACCACGTGCGGCGCAGTCAGCCCCCGGTAGCGCAAATCGTCCGAGGTCCAAGCACGCTCACCATCTGCCCGCTGCCAGGCAATGACCCGACCATCGGATTCAACGCCAAAGACAAGCCGCTCGTCGCCGTCCAGTCCCTGGCTGCCGTCTGCAGGGCGGGTCCACAGCAGGGAGCCACGCTCGGCGTTGACGCAGCCCACGCCGGCCTGAAAAGCCCTGACGCAGACAGTTTGCTGAAGGCGGCTGGCGGGTCCGACCAGGTCGACCAGACGTTCGATGTCATTGACACCTCGCGGTGTCGAGATCGGCAGTTCCCAGCGCAAGCTGCCGTTGTCCGGGTTGAGACCGGTCAGGCGGCCGCCCAGTCCGGCCACCAGCGTGTTGCCCACAGCCAACAAAACACCGGCCTGGCGCAGCACCAGCGGCTCGCCCATGCGCTGCTGGGTCCAAAGCTTGCGGCCGGTGGCGCCATCAAAAGCGGTCACAGAGCGGTCAGCTCCCAGTACAAACACACGCCCGCCTGCCACGAAAGGCGCCGTAAAAGCCTGTGCCAACAGTTTGTGGCGCCAAAGTACTTTGCCCTCGCCCATGCTCACCAGTTCATTGCCTTGGGTTACCACAGCAGCCAGACGGGCATCACCGCCTACGCCTGCCGCCAGTGCAGCGCCGGTATTTATGCGCCAGAGGTCGCGGCCGGAATCGGCATCTACTGCCGCCACGACGCCATTGCCAGCGGCCATCAACAAGGTGTTGGCACTGGCGCTGAGGGTCAAAGGAAAGTCAACCTCGCCCAGCTTGGCAGTCCATGCTTGCCTGACCGGAACCATGGCGGTGAAGGGCTTGAGTTGGACGGGTTTAGGCTGGTTGGACCCACCCGAGCAGGCGCCAAGCAGGGCCACGGTTAACACAGCCGCTAGCACGCGGCCGCTGTTCACGGAGGTGCGCGAACCACTGCAGGTCCATGCCTTGAGTGAAATCATTTACCAGCCTCGTTTAAGGTAGCGGCAGGCGCAGCCGTCTTGACAACCGGGTCCACACCCAATGCATTGAGCTTGATCTCAATGATGCGACGGTAGTCAGAGCGTTCGTCCAGGGCTTTGTAGGCGCTCAAGTATTGCGCTTTGGCTTCGGTTTTTTTGCCTTGGGCCAGCAAAATGTCGCCGCTGCGGTCCGCAGCCAGCGGGGCGAAGTCCTTGGGCATGGGTGCTGCCAGCTGTTGCAGGGCTTCATCATAGGCCCGGGTTTCAAAGAGCATGCCTGACAAACGCAAGCGGGCCACGGATTGATAGCCCGCGTCAGTGCCTTTGCCAGCCACCCAGGCCAGCGCACCCTTGGCGGCATCAAGATTGCCTTTGTCGTGGTAAGTGCGGGCTGCCAGCAAGGCAGCCTGCTCGGCATAGGCTGTGCCAGCGTAGCGATCTTTCATGTCGGCCATGACACGCTCAAGCTTGGGCACATCACCGGCAACAGCTGCGCGCTCGACTTCGTCATACATCACAGCCGCTTGCGACGACTGGTTACGCTGCCAGTATTGGTAGCCGTTCCACGCCGCCACAGCACCAAAAACGGCTATCAAAACCCAGGAAATCACGTTGCCGTAACGCTTCCAGAAATGCTTGAGTTCGGCGAGTTGTTCCTGCTCTTCGAGGTCCAGATGTTTTGCCATGGGTCTTTATCGCTTGTGCCGTGAGGTAAAGGCTCGATTGTAGGGGGGCGGCCCGTTCAAGCTAGCAAGACTGGCGCCCAGGCTGTCGCATCGGCGAGCGGGTGCAAAGTCTGCTCTGCCGCAGCCTCGGCTTTACCGGCTCGCAGCGGCTTGAGCGCAACGCAGCCGCTGGCGAGTTCGGTTTCGCCAAATATCAACGCAAAGCGGGCGCCACTGGCGTCTGCTTTCTTAAACTGGGACTTCATGCTGCCCATGCCGTCGGCGCCCGAGCTGGCATGCATCTGCACGCTGACACCTGCGGCCCGCAGTGTTTGCAAGGTGCGCAAAGCCAACGGTAAGGCAGCCGCATCCGGCACCACGGCATAAGCATCAGGCGCCAAGGGCGGCACAGTCTGCCCGCTTTCTTGCAGCAGTTCGAGCACGCGCTCAACCCCCAATGCCCAGCCAACAGCCGGTGCAGGCTTGCCACCGATTTGCTCGACCAGATAGTCATAGCGACCGCCGGCGCACAAAGTGCCTTGGGCACCGAGCTGGTCGGTGATGAATTCAAAAACCGTGTGGTTGTAATAGTCCAGACCACGAACCAGGCGGTGGTTGAGGGTCCAGGGCACGCCATTGGCGTCCAAAATGGCTTTGAGCGCATCAAAGTGCGCCAGCGACTGGGCACCCAAAAAGTTGATCAGGCGCGGCGCGCTGTCGACCACCGCTTTCATGGCCGGGTTTTTGGTGTCCAGAATACGCAGGGGATTGCTGTGCAGACGCCGGCGTGCGTCCTCGTCGAGCTCATTAGCGTGCTGCTCAAAATGTGCGATCAATTGCGTGCGATGCAGGGCCCGCTCATCGGGTTGGCCCAAGCTGTTGATTTCCAGTCGCCAATCGGTGATGCCGATTTCTTTCCATAGCGCAGCAGCCAACAGGATCAGCTCGGCATCGACTTCCGGGCCGGCAAAACCGAGGGCCTCCGCGCCGATCTGGTGAAACTGCCGGTAGCGCCCGCGTTGCGGACGTTCCCGGCGAAACATCGGCCCCATGTAGTAAAGGCGTTTGCCACCTTCGTACAGTAAATTGTGCTCGGTGACAGCGCGCACCACGCTGGCAGTGCTTTCAGGGCGCATGGTCAGATGAGCGTGGTCGCCGTTTTTATCAGAGCGGTCCTCAAAGGAGTACATCTCTTTTTCGACAATGTCGGTGACCTCGCCGATACCCCGCACAAAAAGCTGCGTGTGCTCCAGGATGGGCGTACGGATATTGCGGTAAGCGTAGCGGGCCATCAGTGCCCTCACCTTGTCCTCCAGCCATTCCCAACGCGCCGATTCCGGCGGCAAAATATCGTTCATGCCTTTGACGGCAAGCAGTTTTTCAGCCATTTATTTTTTCAGGCCTCAGAGGTGGCGCGCGTGGATCCGAAGCGGTTTTCAATGTAGTTTTCGACAATGCCCTGAAACTCGCTGGCAATGTGCTCGCCTCGCAGCGTCAGGCTTTTTTCGCCATCGATAAAGACCGGCGCTGCCGGCGCTTCGCCCGAGCCGGGCAGGCTGATGCCGATGTCGGCGTGCTTGCTCTCGCCGGGGCCATTGACGATGCAACCCATGACAGCGACCTTGAGCTTTTCAACGCCCGGATACTGTGCTTTCCAGACCGGCATTTGCGCGCGCAAAAAGTCATCAATTTGCTTGGCCAGATCCTGAAAGGTCGTGCTGGTGGTACGCCCACAACCGGGGCAGGCGGTAACGCTAGGGACAAAGCTGCGCAGGCCCAGAGCTTGAATGATTTCGGCGGCAATCAACACCTCTTGCGTGCGTGCCTCGCCGGGCTGGGGTGTGAGCGACACACGGATGGTGTCGCCAATACCCTCTTGCAACAAAATACCCAAGGCCACCGCAGACGCCGCAGTGCCCTTGGTGCCCATTCCAGCTTCGGTCAGGCCCAGGTGCAAGGGATGACGGGTGCGCTTGGCCAGTTCCCGGTACACGGAGATCAGGTCTTGCACACCGCTGACTTTGCAAGACAGGGTGATTTGCTCATGCGCCATCCCCATTTTCTGAGCCAGCGCAGCAGACTCGAGTGCCGAAGTGATCATGGCCTCGTACATCACCTGTTTGGCATTCCATGGCTGGGGTCGCGCGCTGTTCAGGTCCATCAAGCTGGCAAGCAGTTCCTGGTCCAGGCTACCCCAATTGACGCCGATACGCACGGGTTTGTCCCAGCGCACAGCTGCTTCAATCATCAGGCCAAACTGGCGGTCGTGCTTGTCGCCCTTGCCGACATTGCCGGGGTTGATGCGGTATTTGGACAGTGCTTGCGCGCAGCTCGGGTAGTCGGTCAACAGACGGTGTCCGTTGTAATGAAAGTCGCCGATCAGAGGCACGTCGATGCCCATGCGGTCGAGCTGGTCGCGCACATGCGGGACGGCCTCGGCCGCTTCGGGTGTGTTAACTGTGATGCGGACCAGCTCTGAGCCCGCCAAGGCAAGCTCTTTGACCTGAATGGCGGTGCCGATGACATCGACCGTGTCGGTGTTGGTCATCGACTGTATGCGCACCGGCGCGTCACCACCCACGGTCACCACGCGTGAACCCCACACCACACGAGCCTGGGCTGAACGGCGAGCCAGCGGCTCGGCAGAAGGAATTGGAAGACAGGTTGACACTTTTATTTCACCTCAAATCGGGCCACATTATCGCGGGCAATTGGCGTCAAATCAAAGGCTTGGCCTCGCACCTTGACGGATGTGACATCAGCGCGGCCGACCACCGCGCTCAGCGGCAACGTGCCCGAGGCGCCGGCCACTTCACCGGGCGCCAGCATGCGCCGCAGCAGTACCACTCCGCGGGCATCGGTCACCTCAACCCAGGAGGGCTCGGTGGGCACGAAAACCACGATGCCCGTGCTGGGGCCTTTGGCTGTTTCAGGGCCTTGAACGATGGGTGCTGCAGACACCGGACCTGTGGCCGTCGGGCCAGCTGGCTTGACTGGCGGGGCAGCGGCAGGCGCTGAGGCCTCTGCGACCGGCGGCACATCAGGCGACCCCGCTGTTGGGACATTGACGGGCGCCGCAGCAGGGCTCGGTACGTCATAGGGTGCTGGCGCAACGGTCTCCAGAGGCACCACGGTGGTGGTCACTACAGCGCTATCACCGGGCCCACTTTGCAGGAATTGAAAGGGTAACTTGGGTAAAAAAACCAGCAGTGCAGCAGCCGCTAAAAACAAAGCACCGCCAACCATCGCCGGCCGGGACAGTGAGCTCAGAAAAGTCGAGCTTTGGCCTGAAGAGCCTGATGAATAAGGGGATAAACGGCCCTCTTCGGGATAACCCAGACGGGGCGCCGACAAGCCTGGCAATTGCGCCAGTACTTGCGTCGGGTTTAACTTCAGTGAGCGACAGACGCTGCTCGCCAGGGCCCGGGAAAAAACAGCACTGGGCAATAAATCAAAGCGATCGGCCTCAAGTGCCTCAAGTCGCTTGACCGGCACCTTCAGCGCCATGGCCAAAGAAGCGATATGCAAGCCGGCTTCCTCGCGAGCCTGCCGGATAAGCGCACCGGCACTGAGGACTGGCACAGGCTCTGGAGGCACCGGCTCTGGCGCTTCGGTTTCAAGCGCCTCGACATCGGCTGACTCAGAATGCGGTTGCTGTGTATCGACCAGACCCTCTTCAGCCGTCGCAGACGCCGTCAGAGGTGCATCTGGCACCGGCAATTTTTGCGGATCCTCACTCATGGAAATCCCCTTTGTCAAAAGCAATCAACTCGCGCGATTGTGCAAAACGAAGCCTTAACTGACTGCCCAGAGCGGCCACAGCATCTGGCCGGTTCAGCTGGCGTTCGATACGAACCCCCAACCACAGAGATTGCGCATTGGCCGAGTTACCAGCGTTGAGTTTAAACATATAACTTTGAGCTACCCCAAATTCAGCCCGTTTGTAATGCAGAAGCGCCAACTGATAGGCGGCTGAAGGGTTGTTGGCATCCAGCACCAGCGCCCGCTGCCAGCTTGCCTGGGCCTGCTGCGGCTGGCCGGCCCGCAACTGGCAAAGCCCCCTGGCCATCCATGTTTTGCCGGGCTGGGCATAACGCGCAGTGTCGATGGCCTGTTTGAAAAGCTGGTCTGATTCGTCAAAACGAGACTGCTGGCAACGCAGCCACCCGAAGTTGTGCAAGGTATCCGCATCGTTAGGGCGCAGGGCCAAGCCACGCTGAAAACTCTGCTCGGCCAGGGGCAGCTCGTTCAAGCGCAAATACACCAAACCACGCAGGTTGTACGCATCTGCAAAGTCCGGGTCAGCCAGCAAAGCCTGTTTGACCTCGTCCAGCGCAACCAGCGTCTGTCCTTGCTCAAAATAAGCGGCAGCCAGCTCGATGCGCAGGCGGGCGCGGCGCTGCTGCGGGGATTCATCCGACTCGGTGGCTAGGTCTGTTTTGCTCAGGTCGCCAGTCCATGCGGTCGGCCCAGACCCGCTATGGGTACAAGCGGCCAAGGTCAAGCTGATGCAAATAAGGCTGCTGGCAAGCCTGATCACAGCTGCTTCTCCTGCACGCTCACGACCTTGATGCCGGCCAACATACCCAGACGCTGGCTGGCCATGCGCTGAGCTACACCAGTACGGTCTTGAACGTCACCGGCGAGTTGGCCGCAGGCAGCGTCAATATCGTCACCACGGGTCTTGCGCACGGTAGTGACTATCCCGGCGTCGAGCAAAATCTGGGCAAACGCCAGCACCCGCGGCATGGACGAACGCGTCAGACCGGAGGCAGGAAAAGGATTGAAGGGAATCAGGTTGAACTTGTAAGACAAGCCTTGCACCGCATGCTGACGCATCAACGCGACCAGTTGCCTCGCCTGTTCGGGCTGGTCATTGACACCGTCCAGCATGCAGTATTCGAAGGTGATGAAGTCCCGTGGGGCATGAGCCTGGTAACGCGCGCAGGCTCGCAGCAAGTCCTCGATCGGGTACTTGCGGTTCAGCGGCACCAGGTTGTCGCGCAGCGCATCCAGAGGCGCATGCAGCGACACCGCCAGTGCCACGGGGCAGTCCTGCCCAAGACGATCGATCATGGGCACCACGCCTGAGGTGGAGACTGTGACGCGCCGACGCGACAGGCCGTAGGCATGGTCATCGAGCATGACTCGCAGCGCCGGCAACAATTGCGCATAGTTTTGTAAGGGCTCACCCATGCCCATCATCACAACGTTCGAGATCACGCGCTCGCTGCGACCCAGGTGCTGGCGCAAAAAATGCTCTGCAAACCAGATCTGCGCAATGATCTCGCCAGTGCTCAGGTTACGGCTGAAGCCCTGGTGACCGGTCGAACAAAAACGGCAGCCCACGGCACAACCGGCCTGCGAAGAAATGCACAAAGTGCCGCGGTCGGCCTCCGGAATGAAGACAGTTTCAATGACATCACCCGCACCCACATCAAACAACCATTTGATGGTGCCGTCGGCCGAGTCGTGCCGCGACAGGACGCTCAAACCTTGAACATGCGCTTTGCCGGCGAGCTTGCTGCGCAGCGACTTGGCCAGGTCAGTCATTTGCCCGAAGTCGCTGGCGCCACGCTGGTGAATCCAGCGAAAAAGCTGGGTAGCGCGGTAACGCTTTTCCCCTAACTGTTCGCAGTAAGCGGCCAGTGCATCCAGGTCAAAGTCGAGTAAGTTGATGCTCATGGACATCTGCGCCCCGCCTGAAAACGCAAAACCCGACCAAGTAGGTCGGGTCTGAATGACGGGCGCAGCCCGTCAAGGTATCGCCACCTGGGCCAGCAACGGCCCGTTGCTGGGCAGTGAGGCAGCGGGCTGAACATGTCAGCGTGCGTAGATGTTCATGCCGGCAAAGAAAAAGCTGATCTCTGCTTGTGCGGTCTCTGCGGCGTCAGAGCCGTGAACCGCATTGGCGTCGATGCTTTCAGCGAAATCGGCGCGGATGGTGCCTGGCGCTGCTTTCTTCGGGTCGGTCGCACCCATCAGGTCGCGGTGCTTGAGAATCGCATTCTCACCTTCCAATGCCTGGATCATGACCGGTCCCGAGACCATGAAGTCCACCAGGTCCTTGAAGAAAGGACGGGCACGGTGCACGCCGTAAAAAGCCTCCGCCTCACCACGAGAAAGATGCACAAACTTGGCAGCGACGATTTTCAGGCCGGCAGCTTCGAAGCGGGCATAGATCTGACCAATGACGTTTTTGGCGACAGCGTCAGGCTTGATGATGGAGAGAGTGCGTTCGATAGCCATGGAAGTCCTTCAATTTTGATTTTTGGGGGCAGTTCAATATGAACTTAGCTTTTGATTTTAACCTGAGCACCTATCCCTTCGGGGCAGAAGGAAATGACGCCATAGCAAGTTTTTAGCGATTGCCGCCCCGGCCGCCTCCGCCGGCGCCACCACCCCGATTGCCGGAGCTGCCTCGACGCGGCCCGCCACCGCCACCGCCACCACCACCACCACCACCGCCACTGCGGCGCTGACCTTGCGCCTGACGCTGCCGGGTGAAGGTTTCAGCGCCTATGTAGCCGAAGGATGTTTTCATCGGATCGGGTTGAGAGCCGGCCGGCGGCCCATCCGGCCTGGGTTGGCGGTCGCCGCGGCGCTGCTGACCCTGACCCGCACCACCAGGCTGACCCTGGCGCTGACCGCCACGCGGGCCGCCGGGCCCGCCGGGGCCACGAGGGCCCCGTCCAGCGCCACGGCCGCCGTCCTGTCGCATTGGCGGCGGCTGCAAATCATAGGGTTCCGGCGCCTCGCCGGTCTCAACGTCGAGCAACTGCGGCTCCACGGGCGGGCGTGAAGTGTCGGACCGGTAAGCATCTGGCCGGCGCGGACCACGGTTGTCTGCGGGGCGCTCGCGCCGCGGTCCGCGTCCGCCTGGGCCGCCGTTGGGCCGATTGCGCGCAGAGCGCTGATCGCCCCTGCCCTCAGAACGAATCAAGGCGTTGGTCAGTGCTGCAATGTCTTGCTCATCGAGCTCAACAAAGGCGCCCCGCTTCAAGCCACGCGGCAGCATAACGGCACCGTAGCGAATGCGGATCAGGCGGCTGACGGCGTGACCAACGGCTTCGAACATACGGCGCACTTCACGGTTGCGGCCTTCCGAGATCGTCACGCGGTACCAGCAATTGGCGCCTTCGCCACCGCCGGCTTCGATGGTCCCGAACTGGGCCACTCCGTCGTCGAGTTGCACACCTTCAAGCAGGCGCTTTTTTTCTTCGGCGTTCAGGGCGCCCAGGACGCGCACGGCGTATTCACGCTCCAGACCAAAACGCGGGTGCATCAGCTTGTTGGCCAATTCCCCGGAACTGGTCAGCAACAGCAAGCCTTCGGTGTTCAGGTCAAGGCGTCCGACCGACTGCCACTTGCCCTGAAACAACTTGGGCAAACGCCGGAAAACGGTCGGGCGGTTTTGCGGATCGTCATGGGTTACCACCTCACCGGTGGGCTTGTGGTAAGCAATAACACGGGCGGGCGGGGGGTCTATACGCACGCGGATGGGCTTGCCGTTGACTTTGACGTTGTCACCAAACTGGATGCGCTGACCGATGTGTGCAGGCTCCGCATTCACCGAAATTCTGCCCTCCAGAATCAGCTGCTCCATCTCCAGGCGCGAGCCCAGGCCCGCCTGCGCCAACACCTTGTGCAGCTTAGGACTTTCCGGCAGTGCCGACAAAACACGCTTGGGCGGCTCCAGGGCGATGTCGGCCTCATCGGCATCGAACTGTCCGGTGACCACATCTTCAAACTGGTAAACCGGCACGGCTGCCGGCCGGTGCGTGTGAGCGGGCTTGGGCACTTGTTCCTGGCCAGGATCCGAAGGCTCGGCTTGGGCTGCCAGGGCCGGGGCCGTTTCCGCCAGGGGTGCTGCCGACTCGGCAGTGACGGAAGCCGCAATAGGGGTGTCTGGAGAGTTCATCATTTACTTGGCTTAAAGGCCTCTATCGGCCTGGCCGGAGCCAGGGTCTGCAGGTGTATGAGGGCTTGTACCCCTCAAAAAAACTTCCCAGCTCAGGGGGTTGTCCGCCGGCCTCATGGTTTAACAGCCGGAGGTATCGGAATTCGATCAGCTGGCCAGCGGTGTTTGGGCAACCGGGGCGCCATTTTCTTGCACCGCTTCCTGGGCTGCGTCAGCCACAGTTGCAATTTGTGCGTACTCTTGGGCCTCATCATCCGGGCTTAGCAGGCCTTAGGCAGAATCTACGGCCTCGCCGGCAGCAACGGAATCCGACAGACCGAACTCGATTTGTTCGAGCATAGCGCCTTCACCCTCGCCACTGCTCAGAACGGGCAACTGGTCCAGCGACTCCACGCCGAGATCGTCTAAAAACTGACGTGTGGTGGCGTAAAGCGCCGGTCTGCCAACCGTTTCACGGTGGCCGATCACCTCGACCCAGCCACGCTCTTCAAGTTGTTTGAGCAACAAACTGTTGATGGTCACACCGCGAATGTCCTCCATATCGCCACGGGTGACAGGCTGACGGTAGGCAATAATGGCCAAGGTTTCGAGGGTGGCACGCGTGTATTTAGGGGGCTTTTCAGGGTGCAGACGGTCCAGGAATTCGCGCATGGCCGGACGACTCTGAAAGCGCCAGCCATTGGCCACATGCACCAGTTCCACGCCGCGAACTGCCCAGTCATCTTGCAACTGATGCAGCAATTCTTTGATCGTATCGGCTGACAGCACGCCGTCGAAAAGCACCTCCATCTCGCGCACTTGCAAAGGTTGTGCAGCGCAGATCAATGCCGTTTCGAGGACGCACTTTGCATCCAACGTATTCATGATTTTCAAATCCGATAAAAATGCGAGCGAGCTGGTCGCTCAGCGGCTGGTGTCAATAGACAAAAGTCAGCGCAATTCACCTTGCGGGACAGACACAGGGTCTACGCAACGCTAGCGCAGTCATCACGACTACGTTTTCCATTGTAGCTCAGGCCCAAGGCCTGGATGGCATGCTCCAGATCATCCGGTACGGGGGCCACAAAGGCCAAAGCCTCAGCGCTGCAGGGGTGGGCAAAAGCCAGTCGGCGGGCATGCAAGGCCTGCCGGGTCAGCCCCGCTGCAGCCTCGCCGCCGTAAAGCTCGTCCGAAACCAGCGGGTGACCCAATGAGGCCATGTGAACACGTATCTGGTGGGTGCGCCCCGTGTGAAGCTTGCAACGCACCAGACAATGGGCGTCCTGGTTGTCAAGCAGCGAAATATCCGTCATGGCAGTCTTACCTGAATTACGCTCCAGGTCGACAACCGCCATGCGCAGGCGGTTTCGCGGGTCGCGACCAATGGGCAGCGCCACCTGCTGCTGCCGGGAGCCCTGCCAAGCCCGGTGCCCTACTGCCAGATAGTCCCGGCTCACCTCACGCGCGGCAATCATCTCGACCAAACGGTCCATGGTTTCACGGGTCTTGGCCACCACCATCAGGCCGCTGGTGTCCTTGTCGAGCCGGTGCACGATACCTGCGCGCGGCAAAAAACGGGTCGCGTCATCGCGTGCCAGCAAGCCATTGAGCAAGGTGCCGCTCCAGTTGCCGGGAGCCGGATGCACCACCAGCCCTGCGGGTTTATTGATGACCAGCAGGTGTGCGTCTTCGTACACCACGTCCAGGACCATGTCTTCGGGCTTGAAGGCTTGGCTTTGCGGCGTTGGTCTGAGTTCGATTTGCACGCGATCGCCAGCCTTGACCTTGAAGGAAGCCTTGGTCACGGGCAAACCGTTCAGGCGCACCAAGCCTGAATCGATCAATTGCTGCAGGTAGGTGCGCGAGAACTCGGGCACAATTCCTGACAAAGCTCGGTCCAGGCGTTCGCCGTGCGCCGATATCGGCACCTCTGCCTCACGCAACTCTACTTCGAGGGTGCTGTCCGCATCCTCATGGGACTCGCCCAAGGAGTCTGCGACTGAGGGGTCGCTCGATATAATTTTGAGGCTTTGTTCAGAAACAGTCATTAGAGAGTCGATCACCATGTTGCTCAAATTATCGGCGGTTCATGCCACGACGCGCGCAGCTGCTGCAGTTTTAATTCTAAGCGGCCTGCTTGCAGCTTGTTCCAGCACGCCGATTGATCCGACCGCCGGCTGGAGCCCCAACAAAATTTACGCTGAAGCCAAAGACGAAGCCAGCGCTGGCGCTTTCGAAAAAGCCATCGTCCTCTATGAAAAGCTGGAGGGCCGAGCCGCTGGCACCCCTTTGGCGCAGCAGGCACAGCTTGAAAAGGCGCACACCCAGTACAAAAACGGTGAACTGGTCCAGGCCGTGGCCACCCTGGACCGGTTTATCAAACTGCATCCGAGCAGTTCAGCTGTGGACTATGCCCTCTACTTGAAGGGCCTGGTCAACTTCAATGACAACCTGGGCATGTTCGGCAACCTGGTCAGGCAAGATCTGGCCGAGCGGGACCAAAAAGCTGCTAAAGAGTCCTTCGAGGCCTTCAAAGAACTGGTGGCACGTTTCCCAGATTCACGTTTCGCCCCGGATGCACGCTTGCGGATGGGCTACATCGTGAACTCGCTGGCGCAATCAGAAGTGCATGTGGCACGCTACTACTTCACGCGTGGCGCTTATGTCGCGGCCATCAACCGCGCCCAAAATACGCTCACCAATTACCGCGATGTGCCGGCCGCAGAAGAAGCTCTGTTTTTGCTGTTCCGCTCCTATGATGCCATGGGCATGACTCAGTTGCGTGACGACACTCTCCGGGTCATGCAAAAAAATTATCCCGACAGCGCATTCACTCGGGGCAATTCCCAGAGCGGCAAGGGCGCAAAGGATGCCAAAGACACTAAGGGCGCGTGGTACAAATTTTGGTGAGCAGATCCAAGCGTTGCAAGAGCTCAGACTCTGAGCTCAGTCGTTGCATGGGCGGCAAGGCTCGGAGCAAGCGCCGGCCGTAACCCATGGCGACCAGCCGGGTGTCGCACACCACCAGTACGCCCTGGTCGGTCTCTCGTCTGATCAGCCGCCCTGCCCCCTGCTTGAGCGCGACGGCCGCCTCCGGTAAAAAATAGTCATTGAAGGCACTTCTTCCTTGAGACTCAATGTGCCTCGAACGCGCTTCTGCCATCGGGTCATTCGGTGGCGGAAAAGGCAGTTTGTCGATGATGACCATCTGCAGCGCCTCGCCGGGCACGTCAATACCCTCCCAAAATGAGGCTGAGGCCACCAAAATGCAGCCGGCCTCGCCCGCTTCACTGCCCCGGCGAAAGCGCTCGATCAGCACGCGTTTAGGCAGATCGCCCTGGGCCAGCACTTCCAGTTCGCCTGAATCTTTGAAGCTCTCACGCAGCGCGTCGGCAATGCCGCGCAATGCACGCAGTGTCGTGGTGAGCACCATGGTGCGGCCACCCAGGCGACGGGCCCAGATAGCGGCCGACTCGGCAACGCGCGTCATGTGCGAAGGTTCACCGGGTTTGGGGAAGTCCTGAGGCACATAGACGGCCGCCTGAACAGCGTAGTCAAACGGACTGCCCACGCGCAAGATTTGCGCGCCAGCCAGACCGCAGGGCTGGGTGAACCAACTCAACTTGTCGTCATCGCCCAGGGTGGCCGAAGTGAATACCCAGGTTTTGGCTCCCTCCGGAGTACTGCCAAGCACCTTGGACTGAACCGCTTGGGCAATGTCCAGCGGCGACTCGACCAGCCGCAACTGCGCACCGACTTCCAGCCAACGCACAGAGCCGCTTTGACAGGGGCCTGCAAAGTGCTTCAAGCGATCACCAAACTCGATCGCTCTTTCTTGGAGACGCGCAAAGTCCGGGGCTAACTCACTCACGCTGTCCAGCGCTAGCGCAGCAGCTTCGCAGGCCTCGGCCATCTGCGTCAAGGCCAGCGTCCAGGCCGCCTCATCAAGCGTTTCGGGGACAGCCTCGGTCCAGCGCAGCTTGGTGCCTGGAAAGGCCTTGCCCACGCAAAGGCGCAGTTCGCGCGCCGCCCGCTCGGTCTGCCCGGCGATGCCCTGCCAATCAACCAGGCCGCGCGCCAGTTGCAAGCCGACCCCCAACATGTCCCGGCAAAAATCCAGCAATTGCCCGGTAGTGATGTTCTTGCCTAGAAACTGAACACCGATTTCGTTAAGCTGGTGGGCTTCGTCAAAAATTGCAATACGCACGGTCGGCAGCAACTCGGCCACGCCTGACTCTCGCACCGCCAGATCAGCAAAAAATAAATGATGGTTGATGACCACCACGTCAGCAGCCAGCGCTTCGCGACGGGCCAGATTGACATGGCAGGCCCGAAAACTCGGGCAGGCTGAGCCAAGACAATTGTCACGCGTGGAGGTCACCAGCGCAATCACGGGTGACCGTTCATCGAGCCCAGGCAGTTCTGCCAGATCGCCGCTGCGGGTGCTCTGTGACCATTCCTCAATGCGCGCCAACGCATGCAAGGTGCTGCGCTCAGGCATCATGGCCTCGCTGCGAGCTTGCTGCATACGGTGTAGGCACAGGTAGCTGCCACGCCCTTTGAGCAGGGCCGTACTGACCGGCAGGCCCAAAGCCTGAACCAGTTTAGGCAGATCGCGACCAAACAGTTGGTCTTGCAATGCCTTGGTGGCCGTTGACAACATCACCCGCTCACCGCTGAGCAAAGCCGGCACCAGATAGGAAAAAGTTTTGCCTACGCCGGTGCTGGCTTCCACTACCAGGGGGTAGGCGCCCTCAATGGCTCTGGCCACTGCCATGGCCATGTCGGTCTGACCCCGGCGCGGCATAAAGTGATCTGTTGTCCGCGACAAAACGCCGCCGGGTGCAAAGGCGGCTTCAACGTGCTGCTCGAGATCCATCAAGCAGACTCTGCCAGCGATAAGCCGGACTGATTGATGCGATTGTCGATGCTGCGTCCTAGGGCAGCGTGAGATTGGGTAGACAAAGGCGGGCTTTCGCGCAGGCAAGCTGCAAGAAATAGGGTGAATGGGTGAATCAGGGGGCAGGCAGTGGTTTACGGGTGCTAATGGTTTTGTCTTTCAAGCGCTTATCGCGTTCAGCCTGGTTTTGTGCAGCTTTTTCAGCACGTACTTTGGCATTTTGGACATTGGCTGCGGCTTGCTCGTCACGAGTTTTGGCTTCGCCCGCTTTACTTTGGCTATTTTTTTGACGGGTTTGGGCGGCCTCTAGATTGGCACTGGCATCGGCCGCCGACTTAGCTTGACTCTGCCCGCGCTGATCGCTACGTTCAGCAAGACGATCAGTTTCTTGTTGGGCTTTTTTTTCCTTTTCAGCGCGATGCTGCTTGCGCTCCAGGTTACTTTTATCTTCGGTCTTTTTAATTTGATCTGCTGCGCGAGCCTTGCGGTCTGCCTCGTTGATCAAAATATCCTGACGCCGCAGGTCTGCCATGGCCTCGCTGCGGCGGGTACGGATTTCCTGAAGACACGCGTTAACCGCAAACCGGCTATTACACGCAGCTTCTTCGGCTTGAAAACCGGCTTCCAGCCGGGCCCGCTCTGCAGCAACCTTGCTTCGCTCAAGCGCATTGGCGGCCTTTTCCTGGGCTGGCGACTGGGCTATTGCTGCGCCAAGTGACAAGCAACAGCACAACAGAAAAAGAAAGAATTTCATGTGATCGTGGTGTCGACAATACGGCGCTCCAGCGCCAGATACTGCGTCGACTGCATTTCATTCAATCTTGAAATGGTACGTGGAAACTCATGCGCCAGGGGGCCTTCTGTGTAAAGAGCCTCCGGCGGCACTGCGGCCGAGATGATGAGCTTGACACGCCGGTCATACAAAACATCCACCAACCATGTGAAACGCCGGGCTTCAGAAGCCATGCGCACCGGCATGTGGCGCACATCGCTGAGCAGCACGGTGTGGAACTGACTGGCCATTTCCAGGTAGTCATTTTGCGAGCGCGGTCCGCCGCACAAGGTCTTGAAGTCAAACCAGACCACGCCGCCGGCCTTGCGCCTTGCCAGGATTTGCCGCGAGTCGATGTTCAACACAGGGTCTTCGTCGCGTGTTTCTGCCAGACGCATGAAAGCATCTGCCATAGCAGCATCGGCCGTGTCACCCAGCGGCATGTGGTAAAGCTTGAGATGCTCGAAGGTAATGGAGCGGTAATCTGTGCCATTGTCCACGTTGATCACGTCTAAGTTGGCTTTGAGCAAGTCAATGGCCGGCAGGATGCGGTCTCTGTGCATCCCGTTGGGGTAAAGCGCATCAGGCTCAAAGTTGGAGGTGGTGACAAAACCCACGCCGTTGTTAAACAGCGCCGCCAGCAAGCGGTGCAGGATCATCGCGTCAGTGATTTCAGCCACATGAAACTCGTCAAAACATATCAGTTTGTAACGCAAAGCCATACGCCGGCCTAGCTCATCAAGCGGGTTGACGGTACCCTGCAAGTCGCGCAACTCACGGTGTACTTCGCGCATGAACTCATGAAAATGCAAGCGCGTTTTCCGCTGTAGCGGTACCGCGTTATAAAAGCAGTCCATCAGAAAACTTTTACCCCGTCCCACGCCGCCGTGCATGTAAACACCACGGGGAATGGCCAGCCGGTTGATCAGCTTTTTAAGCGAGTTAGATCTCTTTTCTTTGTACCCGGCCCACTCCGTGGCGCAGCGCTCAAGCGCATCCACCGCACGCAACTGAGCTGGGTCACTGCTGTAGCCCCGCAGCTGAAGTTCGGCCTCGTAGGCAGAACGAACGGACATGGGCGCCTGCTTGCGAGCTACGCTCAGAAGTTGAGCGTGCGCTTGTCAACCGCCAAGGCCGCTTCCTTGGTGGCTTCGCTCAGCGACGGGTGCGCGTGGCAGATTCGCGCGATGTCTTCGCTGCTGGCGCGGAACTCCATGGCCACCACGCATTCGGCGATCAACTCGCTGGCCATCGGGCCGACGATATGCACGCCGAGGATCTCGTCGGTAGCAGCGTCTGACAACATCTTGACCATGCCGGCGGTGTCGCCCAAAGCGCGGGCTCGGCCGTTGGCCATGAAGGGGAAGGTGCCAGCCTTGTAAGCGCGACCGGCGGCTTTGAGCTGCTCTTCGGTCTGACCGACCCAGGCAATTTCAGGGTTGGTGTAAATGACCCAGGGGACGGTGTTGAAGTTGACATGCCCATGCTGGCCGGCAATGCGCTCAGCAACGGCCACGCCCTCTTCCTCGGCCTTGTGCGCCAGCATGGGGCCGCGCACGACGTCGCCCACCGCCCAGACTTTGGGCAAATTGGTCTTGCAATCAGCGTCCACCACAATGGCGCCTCGCTCGTCAAGCTTCAAGCCCACGGCATCCGCGGCCAGACCTGTGGTGTTGGCCACGCGGCCGATCGAGATGATCAGCTTGTCAACGTCCAGCGACACGGCTTCGCCCTTGGCGTTGGTGTAGGCGACAGAAACGCCCTTCTTGGCGGACTTGATCTCGCCGACCTTGACGCCGAGCTCGATCTTCAAGCCCTGCTTGACAAAAGCCTTGTGGGCTTCCTTGGCAATTTGCTGGTCTACTGCACCCAAAAAAGTGGGCAGGCCTTCGAGCACCGTCACCTCAGCACCCAAACGGCGCCAGACAGAGCCCATCTCCAGGCCAATGACGCCCGAGCCGATCAGACCGAGCTTTTTCGGCACGGCTCCCATGCGCAGCGCACCGTCGTTCGACAGGATGTTGTCTTCGTCAAAGGGCGTTCCAGGCAAGACGCGTGCGCTCGAGCCGGTGGCCACCACCACGTGCTTGCCGGAGATGGTTTCTTCAGCCTTGCCAGCCACTTTGATCTCGTAAACGCCGTCTTTGGCTGCAACAAAAGAGCCTCGGCCGTGAAAGAAAGTGACCTTGTTCTTTTTGAGCAGGAACAAGATGCCGTCGTTATTTTGCTTCACGACGGTGTCTTTGCGGGCAAGCATCTTGGCTATGTCCATCTTCACGCTCGTGGCAGTGATGCCATGGTCTGCAAAGTGATGGTTGGCGTGGTCGAAATGCTCGCTGGACTGCAGCAGGGCCTTGGAGGGAATGCAGCCGACGTTGGTGCAAGTGCCGCCGGGCGCAGGGCCGCCGTCAGCATTTTTCCACTCGTCGATACAAGCTACCTTGAAGCCCAGTTGGGCCGCACGAATGGCCGCAATGTAGCCGCCAGGACCTGCGCCGATGACGACGACGTCAAATTGTTGAGACATGATTTTCTTTCTAATCAGATATCAAACAACAGGCGAGAAGGATCTTCCATCGCTTCTTTGATAGCGACCAGGCCGAGCACAGCTTCGCGGCCGTCGATGATGCGGTGGTCGTAAGACATGGCAAAGTAGTTCATGGGGCGCACCACGACCTGGCCGTTTTCCACCACGGCACGATCTTTGGTGGCGTGGATGCCCAAAATAGCTGACTGCGGCGGGTTGATGATGGGCGTAGACAGCATGGAGCCAAAAGTGCCGCCGTTGCTGATGGAGAAGGTTCCACCGGTCATGTCGTCCATGCCCAGTTTTCCGTCGCGGGCCTTGGCGCCAAATTCGTTGATTTTTTTCTCGATATCTGCAAAGCTCATCTGGTCAGCGTTGCGCAAAATAGGTACCACCAGACCACGGGGCGAGCCCACGGCAATGCCGATATCAAAGTAGCCGTGGTAAACGATGTCGTTACCGTCCACCGAGGCGTTGAGCACCGGAAATTTTTTCAACGCATGCACCGCGGCCTTGACAAAAAAGCTCATGAAGCCCAGCTTGGTGCCGTGCTCTTTTTCGAACTTTTCCTGAAACTTCTTGCGCATCTCCATGACCGGGGCCATATTGATCTCGTTGAAGGTGGTCAGAATGGCGTTGCTCGATTGCGATTGCAAGAGACGCTCGGCGACGCGAGCGCGCAGGCGGCTCATGGGCACGCGCTGCTCGGGACGCTCGCCCAGACTGACGGTGGGTACAGACACCTGTGGCAATGTGCTGGTCGGAACACCAGTTGGGATCACCGCAACCGAGGACTTGACGCCACTGGCCACGGCGAACAGCACATCACCCTTGGTGACGCGGCCGTCTTTGCCGGTGCCCGGCACAGAGCCTGCCGTCAGGCTGTTGTCGGCCATTAATTTGGCGGCGGCGGGCATGGCCACACCGGCCATATTGGAAGACGCTGTTGCGACTGCAGCAGCTGCAGGTGCAGCGCCCGGGGCAGCAGCGGCTGCAGGAGCGGCAACGCCGACCTTGCCATCGGTATCGATACGGGCGATCAGCTGCTCTGCGACTACCGTGCCTCCGTCGGTCACCAAAATTTCAGACAGCACCCCGGCGGAGGGCGCAGGCACTTCCAGCACCACCTTGTCTGTTTCAATTTCGATCAGGATTTCATCAGCAGCAACGACATCACCAACTTTCTTTTTCCATTGCAGCATGGTGGCTTCGGCCACGGACTCTGAGAGCTGCGGAACTTTGACTTCGACAATAGCCATTTTTATCTTTCGGGAATAAATTCTGAATAAGGGGTGTCAGTGGAAGAGGATTACTTGCTCAACACAAAACCTTTGAGCTTGCCGAATGCGCCTTCGACCAGGGCTTTTTGCTGCTCCTGGTGCAGGTGCGAATAACCCACGGCCGGCGAGGCAGACGCCGCACGGCCGGAATAACCCAGCTTTTGACCGGCGAGCATGTTCTCGTGAATGTAGTGCTGCACAAAGAACCAGGCGCCCTGGTTCTGCGGCTCGTCCTGCGTCCAGACCAACTCAGTTGCGTTCGGGTATTTTTTCAGTTCAGCCGCAAACGCTTTGTGCGGGAAAGGGTAGAGCTGCTCGACCCGCAGAATGGCAACGTCATTGGCGTCCGTTTCTTCACGCTTTTTCACCAGGTCGTAATAGACCTTGCCTGAACACACCAGCACGCGCTTGATCTTGTCAGCCTTGATCGCTTTGTTCTCAGGGATGACCGTCTGGAAGCAGCCCTTGGTGAACTCGGAAACCGGCGAGGTGGCGTCCTTGTTGCGCAGCAGTGATTTTGGCGTGAAGATGATCAGCGGCTTACGCAAATCTCGCACCATCTGGCGACGCAGCACATGAAAAATCTGGCTGGCCGTTGTCGGCTGCACGATCTGCATGTTGGTGTCAGCGGCCAGCTGCATGAAGCGCTCAAGACGTGCTGAGCTGTGCTCAGGGCCCTGCCCTTCGTAGCCGTGCGGCAGCATGAGCGTCAGGCCATTGACGCGGCCCCACTTCACTTCACCTGAGGCAATGAACTGGTCGATCACCACTTGCGCGCCGTTGGCAAAGTCGCCGAACTGGGCTTCCCAGATCACCATGGTGTTGGGGTCGTTGGAGGCGTAGCCGTACTCAAAGCCCAGCACCGCCTCTTCTGACAGGATGGAGTCGATGACCACAAACGGTGCCTGGTTTTCGGTGACGTTTTGCAGAGCTACGTAAGTACCGGTGTCCCACTTCTCGCGTTTTTGGTCATGAATCACGGCGTGGCGGTGCGTGAAAGTACCGCGCCCCGAGTCTTCACCAGACAAACGCACAGGGTAGCCACTGGCCACCAGGGAAGCAAAAGCCATGTGCTCACCCATTCCCCAGTCCACAGGAATCTCGCCCCGACCCATGGCGGCGCGGTCGTCATAGACCTTTTTCACCAACTGGTGCGGCGAGACAGATTCAGGGATGGTGGTAATTTTTTCGGACAGGCGCTTCCATTCGGCAAGAGGGATGGCGGTGTCGCCAGCGTCTGTCCATTTTTTACCGAGAAACGGGGCCCAGTCCACCGTGAACTTGGTTTTAAAGTTGGTCAATACCTGGTCTTCAGTGTGCCTGCCGGCATCCAACGCAGCCCGGTTAGCCTTGACCATGTCATCGCCCAAGGAATCGCCCAAGCCTTGGGCAGACAATTTGTCTGCAAAGAGTTTGCGGGTGCCGGGATGGGCGGCAATTTTTTTGTACATCAGCGGCTGCGTCAGCGCCGGCGTGTCTTGCTCGTTATGACCGAGCTTGCGAAAGCACACAATATCGAGAACGACATCTTTGCTGAATGTCATTCGGTACTCAAGCGCCATCTGCGTGGCCAGCACCACGGCCTCCGGATCATCGCCATTGACGTGCAGAACTGGCGCTTCGACCATCTTGACAATGTCGGTACAAAACACCGAAGAGCGCATGTCACGCGGGTCTGAGGTGGTGAAGCCGATCTGGTTATTGATGATGATGTGCACCGTGCCGCCGGTGGAGTAACCCCTGGTCTGGGCCAGTGCAAAGGTTTCTTGATTGACACCCTGTCCGCCGAAGGCGGCATCGCCATGCACCAGCACAGGCAGGACCTGTTTTCCCAGAGGATCGGCACGGCGGTCCATGCGGGCGCGCACCGAACCTTCAACAACGGGGTTGACGATCTCCAGGTGCGAAGGGTTGAAGGCCAGAGACAAGTGAACCGGACCGCCGGTTGTGCTGACATCCGAGCTGAAACCTTGGTGGTACTTCACGTCGCCCGATGGCAGGTGTTCCGGGGCAGTGTGGTCAAACTCGGCAAACAAGTCGCCAGGTAATTTGCGCATGGTGTTGACCAGTACGTTCAGCCTGCCGCGGTGGGCCATGCCGATGACGATTTCCTGCACGCCCTGTGCGCCCGCAGACTGGATCAGCTCGTCCATGGCCGCAATAAAACTCTCGCCACCTTCTAGTGAGAAGCGTTTTTGGCCTACGTATTTAGTGTGTAAAAACCGCTCCAAGCCTTCGGCAGCCGTCAGTTGCTCGAGGATCAGCTTCTTTTTGTCTGCAGTGAAGTTGGGCTTGCTACGGATGCTTTCCAGCTTTTGCTGCCACCAGCGCTTTTCAGCTTGGTCCGTGGCGTACATGTATTCGGCGCCCAAGGTGCCGCAGTAAGTCTCGCGCAGCGCATTGAGCAACTCGCGAAGCGACATTCTGTTTTTACCGAAGAAGGTGTTGCTGGTATCAAAAACCGTTTCCTGGTCTGCGTCACTGAAGCCATAAAAAGCCGGATCCAGGTCTTGAATGGCCGGCCGCTCGGTGCGCTTGAGCGGGTCCAGGTCTGCCCAGCGCTGACCGACATTGCGGTAAGCCGCAATGAGCTGCTGAACGGCAGTGCGTTTACGACCCATTTCGGCGTCGGCACTTGCCAAAACAACCTTGGTTCCGCCGGCTTTAGCGCGTTCAGCAAAGGCACTGATGACGGGCTGGTGCGGTACGTCTTTGGCGTTGCTGCCGTCGGTGGCTGGCACATGCTGAAGCGCATCAAAATACTCGCGCCAGGTATCGGGCACGCTGCCAGGGTTGGCCAGGTAGTTTTCGTAAAGCTCTTCGACGTAGGGCGCATTGCCGCCGAAAAGATAGGTATTGCCTTGATAGGCTGCATACACCGATGCCGGTGTGGGCGCGTTGGAACTCATATCCGCTGACCTCCGTTTCCCTTGGGGAAACATTAGCTGGTTAAAGCTGGTTAGTTAACCTTCCGCAGCACGGCTGGACCGATTAGCGGATGCGACTGTGGCAGGAAGGGCCTTCAGAACATAACTATTGTGCCACCGAAAGGTTACGCGGAAATGACGACCGGTACAGGGCCGCCTCGGCGGTCGCTGGCTGACTTAGTCGGCCTGACTGGCGATCTGCAGGCAGACAGTGCGGCAAAGCTGGGCCACCCGCTCGTCGATGATGCGGTAGTAAATTTGCACGCCATCGCGGCGTTTTCCCAGCACACCGGCACGGTACAAGGTGTTGAGGTGTTGCGACATATTGGGCTGGGTGGTCGGGATCTGGCTGAGTAATTCACTCACATTTTTTTCGGCCACGCAAAGGCTGCTGATAATTTTCAGCCGCATAGGCGCCGACATGACTCGAAAAACCTCCGCAGCCAACTCGAACACCTCGTCGGGCTCAGTGGATTCATCGGCAGGTTTGGTAACAGATCGCTTGACCATGGTGATGCACTTTCTGCAGCCGGTACAGGCAATCTGTTTGGCCCGGCGGGCTCGACTATAGCTTTTTCACGCGCACATGACTCAGCTGCTCATGCGGTCCTTGATCTGCTGCAGCGCTGCCGGGTCGTCCATGGTGGTCAGGTCACCGGCATCACGACCTTCGCAAACGGCTTGGATGGCACGGCGCAGCAGTTTGCCGCTGCGGGTCTTGGGCAGCGCTGTGACAAAACGCACACGTGCTGGCCGGGCCACAGCACCCAAATCCCCATCCACACGCTTCATGATCTCGCCTTCGAGCTTGAGCGCGACGGCCGTGTCGTTCAGCGCACTGGCATCTTTGAGCACCACAAAGGCCATGGCCACCTGACCTTTGAGCTGGTCAGCCACGCCGACAACCGCCACTTCAGCGACCATCGCATGGCCGGAAATGCTTTCTTCGATCTCGCGGGTGCCTAAACGGTGGCCGGCCACGTTGATCACATCGTCGGTGCGCCCCAAGATGAAGTAGTAGCCATCCTCGTCACGGATGCCCCAGTCAAAGGTGCTGTAGACCATCTTGCCAGGCACACTCTTCCAGTAGGTGTTAACGAAGCGCGCATCGTCCTGCCAAATGGTTTGCATGAAGCCGGGCGGTGTCGGGCCTTCGAGGACAACCACGCCTTTTTCGTTAGGCTGGGTGAGCTCTTCGCCGGTGCTCTCATGCAGCAGTTTGACGCGGTAACCGTACATAGGAACGCCCGGGCTGCCGAACTTACTGGGGGTTTTCTCGACGCCATTGGCCACCGTGAGCAAGGGCCAACCGGTTTCGGTTTGCCAGTAGTTGTCGATGATGGGCACTCGCAAACCTTCGCTGATCCAGCGGGCGGTGGGCTCGTCCAGCGGCTCACCGGCCAGGAACAGCGCACGCAGGGTGGACAGGTCGTATTTTTGAAGCAGTGCTGGATCTTGCTTTTTGAGCACACGCACTGCGGTTGGTGCGCTGAACATGGCCGTGACCTTGTATTTTTCGACCAGGCTCCACCAGATGCCGCCGTTGGGCTGGCCGTCCATGCCCTGCGTGGGCAGGCCTTCGTACATGATGGTGGCCATGCCTGCGATCAGCGGTCCATAGACGATGTAGCTGTGGCCGACCACCCAGCCGATGTCGCTGGTGGAAAAGAAAGTTTCGCCAGCGCGGCCGTCGAAGATGTGCTTCATGCTGGCCGCAAGCGCCACCATGTAACCTGCGGTGTCGCGCTGCACGCCCTTGGGCTTGCCGGTGGTGCCGCTGGTGTAGATGGTGTAGCTGATGTCGGTGGACTTCATCGGTTCGCAAGGCACTTGCGCGTCAAAGTGCTGCTGGCGCAGCTCGGACCACAAATGGTCGCGGCCTGTCACCAGGTACATGGGAGCTAGTTGGCGGTCTGACAACAGCACCGCGGATGGCTTGTGTGCGGCCAGACGAATGGCTTCATCGAGCAAGGGCTTGTAAGGCATGGCCTTGCCGCCGCGCGAGCCGCCATCGGCGCTCACGATGACCTTGGGCGTGGCGTCGTCAATGCGCGAGGCCAGCGAGCCGCTGGCAAAGCCGCCGAACACCACGCAATGAATGGCGCCTATGCGTGCGCAGGCCAGCATGGCAAAAGCAGCGTCAGCCACCATGGGCATGTAGATCAGCACGCGGTCGCCCTTTTGCACGCCCAATGCCTTCAAACTGGCGGCCATGCGCTGCACTTCCCGGTGCAGCTCGGCGAAGCTGTAGCTTTTTTCGCTGCCGGTTTCTGTCGAGATGGCGATCAGCGCGGCCTGATCGGCGCGGCCCTTGAGGTGACGGTCCACAGCGTTGTGGCACAAATTGCTCAAGCCCCCTTCAAACCAATGCACGAATGGCAGCTTGTCGTAGTTGCAGACCCGCTCGAAAGGCTTGAACCAGTCAATCAGCTTGGCCTGTTCTGTCCAGAAGGCATCGGGCTTCTCAACGGACTGACGGTAAAAATCGGCATAACTCATGGGGCTGGTCGAATTGCTCATCTCGGGTCTCCGGGAAAGTTTTTATCGGTTTGCGCTCAAGGCTGAATCTTGACCAGAATGCGGCCACGAACCTTGCCCAGCATCAAGTCTTCGGCTTTTTCAGCGGCGCGCGCCAAGGGCACTTCTTCAATCATCAGTTCAAGCTTGGCCGGATCCAGGTCTTGCGCCAGGCGCTGCCAGGCGAGTTGGCGACGGGCCAGTGGCGCCATCACGCTGTCAATGCCGGCCAACGTAACGCCGCGCAAAATGAAAGGCATGACGGTGGCGGGGAAATCTGCGCCTTGCGCCAGCCCGCAGGCCGCGACCACGCCGCCATAAGCCGTCTGCGCGCAGGCGTTGGCCAGCGTGTGCGAGCCTACCGCGTCCACCACGGCGGCCCAGCGCTCTTTTTGCAGAGGTTTGCCGGGCGCAGACAAACTGGCACGTTCGATAACTGAGCCGGCACCGAGTTGCTGCAAGTAAGCGGCTTCAGACGCCTTGCCGGTTGCGGCGACCACGGTGTAACCCAGCTTGCTAAGCAAAGCCACTGCAGTGCTACCCACACCGCCCGTCGCGCCGGTGACCAGCACCTCGCCGGAACCGGGCTTGAGGCCGTGCTGCTCAAGCGCCAGCACGCAGAGCATGGCGGTGTAGCCGGCCGTGCCGATGGCCATGGCCTGGCGGGTGCTGAGCGCCGCCGGCAGTTTGACCAGTTGATCGCCCTGCAAACTGGCTTGCTCGGCCAGCAGACCCCAGCGGGTTTCACCCAGGCCCCAGCCGTTGTGAACGAACCTGTCACCTTCTTGCCAGGCCGGGTGGCTGGACTGCGTGACCACGCCTGCGCCGTCAATACCGGCGACCATGGGCCAAGCGCGCACCACCGGCCCGCGGTTGGTGATGGCCAGGCTGTCCTTGTAATTGAGGCAGGAGTACTCAACGCGGCCGCGCACGTCGCCCGGCGGCAGTTGCGCCTCGTTCAGGTCGGTCATGCCCGCAGTGAAACCTGCCTCCGTCTTTTCGAGCAGCAAAGCCTTGAACATCTTGTTTGTCCCCTTTTGTGGATATCCCCTGAACTCAATGGCTCAGGGATTGACCTTTAAACTGAATTCATAATTATTGATAACAGACTTGCTTCAGGCTGACACTACTTGATCAAAGCCAGTGTTTCCCTGAAAAACGGATGGCCGGCGGAGCGTAACCATTCAAAAGCGACCATCTCGGTGGTCACCAGTTCTGCGCCATTGCCGGCCAGACGGTCAAAAGCAGCATCGCGGTTGCGCTCGCTGCGCGAGCTGCAGGCGTCGGTCACCACCCAGACATCGAACTCCTCTTGCAGCAAATCAAGCGCCGTTTGAAGAAAGCACACGTGCGCCTCACAACCTGCCAACACAATAGTGCCGCGGCCTTCTTCTTCAGCAGGCGCAGGCTTTTGCAAATGCTTGGGCAGGCTGCGCGCGTTGCCGCCAGCGGGGGTTTTGCGCACTGGCGGGCGAAGCATGTCAGCCAAACCATCCGCCACGGCACTGAAATGCATTTTTTGTAAAACCCGGCCGCCAGCCCCTTCAATGATTGAATGAATCTCAGGCACATTCGGCCCCAGGCCAGCTTTTTCAGACATCTGCTCGGTACCCCATAGCGGCACTTGCAGCGCTGCGGCCAGGCGGGCCAGTCGCACGGCGTTGGCAATTACCTGCTGGCTCTCAAAAATCGCCGGCATCAAACGCAACTGGTAATCAACCAGAACAAGTTGTGAGTCATCAGCGTCAAGCAGCATGGTCATCGTTTCAAAAAATAAAAGAAATCAAATCAATCGTTGGCGGACGCGCTCCAGCAGCCCGATGACATACGCATCAAACAGCAAAGTAGCATCTTGCCCGAACATCCGGATGCGACCCGTGTGCTTGAGCAAAAGTAAACCCACACCGTGGGCAAACAGCGCCGTGGTTTCACGAAGGGCCGCCTCGCCCGTTAAACCCAAAGCCTGCAAAGCCCCCTCACAGGGTTTCAGGGCGTCGTGTAAGCGGCCGTTGAGCTGCTCATTCAAAGTGGCATTCAAGCCGCGCGGCCGCATTCCTTGCACCAAGTAAAAACCCAGGTCCAGCTCACGCGGATTGTCTGCATAAAAATCAAACCAGGCACTGGCCTTGGCTTCCAGCAGAGCAGCGGCGTCGACAGCGCCCGGACCGACTTGCGCCACCCTGTCGTTCAGTCGCTCAAGGGATTCGGCCAGCAGTGCGCCGTAAATGGCTTCTTTGCTGTCGTAGTAAAAATAGATGGCCCCGGGGGTGTAGCCCGCAGCACGTGCAATTTCACGAATACTGGCGCCTTCAATGCCCAGCTTTTCAAACACGGCACGGGCAGCATCGAGCACCAGTGCACGGCGCACGTCGGTCATGGCTTGCTGGCGCTCAGTTTTGGCTTGCATGAAGGAAATATAGTCGCAATAAAGGCCAAGGCTTCCATCGAATGAAATTAAACGCTTGGACAGATAATTAAACAGCGTTTAAAATTTTAAAAAATTCACACTGGAGACGCCCATGAATGCAGCCCAGCCTATCGCCAATCTGATGTCTGGCGACGATTTCCGTGAGTCGCTTCGACGCTACAAACCCAAGGTTTTTCTAGACGGAAAGGCTGTGGCGAGCGTAGCCGACGAGCCAGGCTTTGCCCCCGGTATCAATGCCATTGCGCTGACCTACGACTACGCCCTGAAGCCCCGCTACGCGCCCATCATGACGGCGGTTCAGCACACCAGCGGCAAACTGGTCAACCGTCTGACGCACATCAATACCAGCAGCGGCGACTTGCTTAACAAGCTCGAGGCGGTGCGTCTGGTCTGCCAGGAAACCGGTTGCGCGCAGCGCTACCTCACACACGACGCGCTCAACGCCATCGGCCAAGTGTCCTCCCGCCTAGATGACGCCAAAGGCAGCACAGAGCACAGCGCCCGCTTTATGGACTACCTGCACCGGGTGCAAGACCAGGATCTCACGCTGGGCATTGCCATGACAGACGCGAAGGGCGACCGCAGCAAGCGACCGCACGAGCAGGCCAATGTGGACAGCTATGTGCACGTCGTCGAGCGCAATGTGCGGCGTCACGGCCGCTTGGGCATCGTCATTTCAGGCACCAAGGCCATCGTCACCGGGGCGCCCTACATGCACGAGTTGCTGGTCATGCCCTGCCGCAACATGGGCCGGGAAGACGCCGACTTTGCCGTCTGTTGCGCTGTCCCGGTAGACGCTGAGGGCATCACCATCATCGCCAGACCGGCCGGCCGGCCTGGCGAAAAAGTCGAGCATGGCGCGCCACTGTTCAGTCGGAAATATGGCCAAAGCACAGGCGTGGTGATATTTGACAAGGTCTTCGTTCCTTGGGAGAGCGTGTTTTACGCCGGAGATTGGGAACACTCGGGTCATCTGACTTACAGCTATGCCACACACCATCGCCACACCTGCATAGGGGCACGCGCCGGGTTCGGGGATTTACTCATAGGCGCGGGCGCGCTGATGTGCGAGGCCAATGGTTTTGACCCCGGCAAAGAAAGCCACTTGCGCGAGCAAATGGTCGAACTCATCACCATCACCGAGAGTTTTTTCGCTTGCGGTGTGGCTGCCAGCGTTTACGGCAAAGCCGACGAGCACAGCCAGACCTTTATGCCCGACCCGGTGTTTTCCAACATCGGTAAATTGCTGCTGGCCACCAAAATCTACGACATGCACCGCATCGCTCACTACGTCAGCGGCGGGCTGATCGTCACCCTGCCCGGTCCCGACGAAGACCACAACCCTGAGACCGGGGCCAAGCTCTCTGAGGTGCTGCGCGCCAACCCGGACGTACCTTACGCGCAGCGCATCGAAACCGCCCGCTTCATTGAAGACCTGACTGCCGGCTACCAGGGCGGCTGGTACAGCGTCATCAGCATGCACGGCGGCGGCTCGCCGGCCGCCATGAAGCAGGAGATTTACCGCAACTATCCCATCGGCTCCAAGGTCGAGCTGGTCGAGCGCATTCTGGAGCGCGGTGTTGCGCACGACCCGGATCGCGCCATCACCAAAAACCGCCAGCCCGGCAAATGCTGCGACACCGGTTGCACCACGCCGGGCCAGCCGGTGATGGTCGACCTACCGACAGTCGAGGCAAGCTTGCCGTCCAGACGCGGCAAGGATTGAGCAGCCCATTTGCTGGCGCGCCGCTAACATGCAGGCATGCGCACTCCAAAATCTGTTCCCTGGCTCACGGCGGGTGAAGACTTTCCGCCGGTAAGTAAAGCCTGGGCCGAAAGTGACCCGGTACCCGGCTTGCTGGCCTCGGGCGGCTCTTTGGACGTACAGACACTGCTACAGGCCTATGGCCAGGGTATATTTCCATGGTTCAGCCCGGGGCAGCCGATTTTGTGGTGGAGCCCCGAGCCGCGCATGGTATTGCAAACTCGGGACTTCAAGCTGCAACGTTCCCTGCAAAAAACCTTGCGTCGCTTTGTGCTGGAGCCTGGCTGCATCGTGCGCTTTGACACAGTGTTCGAGCGCGTGATCAACGCTTGCGCCCAAACTCCGCGGGACGGCCAACCGGGCACCTGGATCGTTGCCGAGATGATCGACGCTTACACCAACCTGCACCAGGCCGGCCACGCGCACAGCGTTGAAACCTGGATTCACGGAGAGTTGGTTGGCGGGCTTTATTGCGTTAATTTGGGCAACATGGTGTTTGGTGAATCCATGTTCTCGCGCCAGAGCGATGCCTCTAAAATTGCATTAGCTGCTCTGGTCGCGTTTTGCAGAGCCAAAGGTATCGCCATGATTGATTGCCAGCAAAATACACGTCATCTTGCCTCACTGGGGGCCGCGGAAATACCGCGTGCAGACTTCATCAAACAGGTTCAGCAGCACGCCCAGATGCCCAGCCCAATATGGATTTTTGATACCCTTGACTGGCAACAAATTCTCAAGCCCCAGCCGTGACGCATCTTAAAGACTTGCCACTTCAGAGCCTGCAGTTCTACGCTACTGCACCCTACCCTTGCAGCTACTTGCCGGCGCGGCAAGCCCGCTCACAAGTTGCAACGCCCAGTCATTTAATCCACAACGAGGCTTACTCCGAACTGGTGGCCCAGGGTTTCAGGCGCAGCGGCATGTTCACTTACCGCCCTTACTGCGACGGCTGCCAGGCCTGTGTGCCTTTGCGCGTGCGGGCCAAAGAGTTTCAAGCTGACCGCAGCCTGCGCCGGGCCTGGGTTCAGCATCAACATCTCGATGCGCGTGTGCTCAAACTTTGCTTTATGCAGGAACACTACGCGCTTTACCTGCGTTACCAAAACGGCCGCCATGCGGGTGGCGGGATGGACCAGGACAGCATCGACCAATACACGCAATTCTTACTGCAAAGCCGGGTTAACTCTCGCCTGGTTGAGTTTCGCGAACCTCGGGCCAACGGCGAGGCGGGCGCACTCAAAATGGTTTCCATCCTCGATGTGTTGAACGATGGCATCTCGGCGGTCTACACCTTTTATGAACCCGAAGCTCAGACCAGCTACGGCAACTACAGCGTGTTGTGGCAAATAGAACAAACCCGCCAACTTGGGTTGGACTATCTGTATTTGGGTTATTGGATCGCTCAAAGTCCGAAGATGAAATACAAGTCCCGTTTTTCACCGCACCAGCTACTTTTAAATGGTCAATGGCAATCGCCTTGATCCTGCAGCGCTGATTTGAATTTCATAAAGTAAAATTGGGCCCAAAGCTCGATTCATGAAAAAAACAGATCTCAGCAAGCCTGCAACGCCCACTGTTCAAGTGATTGAACGAATGTTCACGCTGCTCGATATCCTGGCCTCGCGTGAGGAAACCTTGTCACTCAAGGAAATCAGCGAAAAATCCGGATTACACCCCTCAACAGCGCACCGCATTCTCAATGACCTGGCCACAGGCCGCTTTGTCGAGCGGCCAGTATCTGGCAGCTACCGATTGGGCATGCGTTTGTTGGAATTGGGTAATTTGGTCAAGGCGCGCCTGAGCGTTCGTGATGCGGCACTGGTGCCTATGCGCGAGTTACACAAACTCACGCAGCAGCCCGTCAACCTCAGCATGCGACAAGGCGACGAGATCGTCTACATAGAGCGCGCTTACAGCGAGCGTTCGGGCATGCAAGTGGTGCGCGCCATTGGCGGCCACGCGCCTTTGCACCTGACTTCGGTCGGCAAACTATTTTTAGCCTATGACGACACGCAGCGACTGCGCAGCTACGCCACCCGCACTGGCTTACCGGGCCATACACGCAACAGCATCACTCAACTTATTTCACTGGAGCGCGAGCTGGCCAAGGTGCGGCAATACCGCATAGCGCGTGATAACGAGGAACTGGAGCTCGGTGTTCGGTGCATGGCAGCGGGGATTTATGACGACCAGAACAAGCTGGTTGCCGGATTGTCCATATCAGCGCCTGCCGATCGGCTCGACGAAAACTGGCTACCCAAGTTACAAGCCACTGCAGTCGAAATATCAGCGGCCATGGGCTACCGAAAAGAAGACTGAAGGCTCTTTTCTAACCGCTGATTAGCGGGCCGGCCTGTGAGTTACTTATTTTTCGAATCACCAGAGGGCCCGACTCAACCCAGCGGCGCACCCGCTCCGCATCACCAAGGCGGCTTAACTTGCCGGCAGAGTCAAGAAACACCATTATCAGCTTACGCCCGGCGATACGGGTCTGCATCACCAGGCATTGGCCGGCTTCGGATATATAGCCGGTTTTTTGAAGCCCGATATCCCACTCCGGATTTTTCACCAACCGGTTGGTGTTGTTGTACTGCAAGGTCTTGCGCCCCACCTCAACGCTGTAACCCGTGGAGGTGGAGAGCTCACGCAGCGTAGCATCTCCGTGAGCGGCAATAACCAAAGTTGCAAGGTCTTGCGCGCTTGACTGATTTTGGCTCGACAAGCCGGTTGGCTCTACATAGCGGGTGTCATTCATGCCCAAGAGACGGGCCATGCTGTTCATCTGCCCGACAAACACGTCCAGGCCACCCGGGTAGGTCCGGCCCAAGGCATGGGCTGCACGATTTTCGCTGGCCATCAAGGCCAGGTGCAGCAACTCACCACGGGTCAGAGTCGTGCCCACGCGCAAGCGCGAAGTGCTGCCTTTTTCGGTATCGACATCGTCCTGGGTGACGGTGATGATTTCATCCATGGGAAGCTTTGCCGCGCTGATGATCACCCCCGTCATGAGCTTGGTGATCGACGCAATCGGCAACACGGCGTTTTCGTTTTTGCTCAGCAACACTTCCCGCGTGTCTTGATCTATTACCAAGGCGACGCTGGACTTGAGGGACAAAGGATCAAATACGCCTTGCAAGCCGGCAATATGGCCAAAAGAAAGCTTTTCGGGAACCGATTTACGAACCGAGGCGTGCTTCAGTTTTCGCGCTTTAGCTTTGGCGACCTTCTGACCAGGCGCGGCATGTTTTACTGCTTTGGTGACACGGTTTTTGGGCTGTTTGTCATTTTTCTGGTCCGCAGGGGCGCTGTAAGCAGGAAGTGCCAGCACCAAGCCTAAAAAGCAGACACCAAAGCTTCTGGGCAAAAGCGCAAAACTCGTTTTAAAAATTTGCATTCAGCTTCCGAGCGGTTTACGGGAACAAAGATAAGCAGGCTCGCAGTGTATACAAAATTAAAAAACTATGCAATATCAAAAACTTGCGACGCTTTATTCATGTAAACCGTCCGTCTGACTGCTTAGCCCTGGGCCGGTACCCGGTCGGCCTTGCTGTGCAATTTACTTAAAGCACTCAGGTAGGCCTTGGCCGAGGCCACGATGATGTCGGGGTCTGCCCCAACGCCGTTGACGATACGACCGCTGTTTTGCAGGCGAACCGTGACTTCACCCTGGCTCTCGGTGGAGCCGCTGATCGCGTTGACCGAATAAAGCACCATCTCGGCGCCGCTTTTGACGTGGTTCTCGATGGCCTTGAGCGAGGCATCAACCGGACCATTGCCGTCTGAGCTGCCCTTGACTTCCTTGCCATTGACGGTGAAGACCACGCTGGCCTGCGGCCGTTCGCCGGTTTCACTGTGCTGAGAAAGGGACACAAAACCGTATTGCTCCCGCTCCTGCAACACGCTCTCGTCACTCACCAGCGCCAGGATGTCTTCGTCAAAAATCTCGCTCTTGCGATCGGCCAGCTCCTTGAACTTGGCAAAAGCTGCGTTGATGTCGGTTTCGCTTTCCATCTGCACACCCAAGTCGAGTAAGCGCTGCTTGAAAGCGTTGCGGCCACTGAGCTTGCCCAGCACCATCTTGCTGGCACTCCAACCTACGTCCTCGGCACGCATGATTTCGTAGGTTTCGCGCGCCTTGAGCATGCCGTCCTGGTGAATACCGGAGGCATGCGCAAAGGCATTGGCGCCCACCACCGCCTTGTTGGGCTGGACCACGAAGCCGGTGGTCTGGCTGACCATGCGGCTGGCCGCCACGATGTGCAGCGGGTCGATGTTCATGTCCAGGTCGAAGTAATCACGGCGTGTTTTCACCGCCATGACGATTTCTTCGAGGGAACAATTGCCTGCACGTTCACCCAGACCATTGATGGTGCACTCCACCTGTCGCGCACCGCCGATCTTCACCCCAGCCAGCGAGTTAGCCACCGCCATACCCAAGTCGTTGTGGCAATGCACAGACCAGATGGCCTTGTCGCTGTTCGGCACCCGCTCACGCAGGGTCTTGATGAAGTTGCCATACAGCTCAGGCACGGCATAACCCACGGTATCCGGCACGTTGATGGTGGTGGCGCCCTCTTTGATCACCGCCTCGATCACGCGGCACAGGTAGTCGACATCGCTGCGGTAACCATCTTCGGGGCTGAACTCAACGTCCCCCACCAGATTACGGGCAAAACGCACCGACAGCTTGGCCTGCTCGAGAACTTGCTCGGGCGTCATACGGAGTTTTTTCTCCATGTGCAAGGCACTGGTGGCGATGAAGGTGTGAATGCGCGCTGAGCGAGCGCCCTTGAGCGCCTCGGCAGCACGTGAAATATCGCGGTCATTGGCGCGCGACAGCGAGCAAATTGTCGCGTCTTTGATTGCATTGGCGATGGCCTGCACAGCCTCAAAGTCGCCGTTGGAACTGGCAGCAAAGCCGGCTTCGATCACGTCAACTTTCAGTCGCTCGAGTTGACGGGCAATACGCAGTTTTTCATCGCGCGTCATGGAGGCGCCAGGCGACTGCTCGCCGTCCCGCAAGGTTGTGTCGAAAATGATCAATTTATCGGTCATAGCATGTCCTCTTGAAAAACGAAATACGAAATTGGCTAGTTGCCGCGCCCGAGTGTTAAGGCTGAGTCAAACCGTCATGGTAGCGCCGGATGAGACCAGCTTGCCCTGCCCACTCTGGCTGCGAAGCAAACCCGAACAATGGCTTGGAGCGAGGCCGTCAGCACCGTATCGCACCCGCGGCACTCGCTCAATTGCCGGCGTAAAGCTTTGTATCTGCCCGAAGAATTTATCAACATAGGGTTCTCGCAAGGGTAAAAATCAAACGTCCAATAAAAAACGGCCCGATGCTGTTGCAAACGGGCCGTTGATGGTTGACGCGCGCGCGCTACCGTCTCCGCCCTGAGGGAGATAGCAGTAGGGTCAATGTCAACAAGTTCATGAGCGGCAATGTATCACAAAAATTCCCCATGGGCTCATTTGTGAAGATCGCGCTCTTCAGGTTCATCTGTGGATGTGGAAATCACGCTGGTCTGCAAACCTTTGGTTTTGCGCCAGCCATACAAAACGTAGCCAGATAAACCGTACAAAACGAACAAGCCGAACATCACAGTTGGCGGGTCAATATTGATGACGGCGATACCCAGCGCTATCAGCACAATCACCGCAAAAGGGACGCTGCGCTTGATGCTGAGGTCTTTGAAACTGTAAAAAGGTAGGTTGGTGACCATGGTCAGGCCGGCATACAGCATCAAGGCAAACATGTACCAGCGCACGTCATAACCTTTCACACCGGCGTCAGCCATCAGCCAGATGAAACCGGCTACCAGCGCAGCCGCAGCCGGCGAGGGCAGGCCCTGAAAGTAGCTCTTGTCCACCACGCCCGTGTTAACGTTAAAGCGCGCCAGACGCAGCGCCGCACAAGCGCAATAAACAAACGCAGCAATCCAGCCCCAACGACCTAAGCTGGTGAGACCCCAGACGTAAGCGATCAAGGCAGGTGCCGCACCAAAAGACACCATGTCGGACAAAGAGTCCATTTGCTCGCCGAAAGCGCTTTGGGTGTTGGTCATGCGCGCAACGCGGCCGTCCAGGCTGTCCAACACCATGGCACAAAACACACCGATCGCAGCTTGATCAAAATGGCCGTTCATGGCCATCACGATGGCATAAAAACCACCAAAAAGAGCTGCCAGCGTGAATAAGTTCGGCAACACATAAAGACCCTTGCCAGGCTTTCGCAGTGCCGCTTCAGCAGGAACCTGATCAGGACTGTCAAGGTTACTCATGGGATACGCTCCAGGCAGGATTCACCGCCAGTTCGCCTGCTGCTTTTAGGGCGCAAGGCGCTATTGGCTTGGCCGTATTTAGAAGGCGGAGACTATTTTTCATCATGCCCCAAGGATAACAAAGGAAGATCCTTCGCTTAAATGCCACGATCATGAGCTTGGTTCTCAGGCTATTTTCGAAAAAAAACCGCGCAATTGCTTGCGCGGCCGGCTCGATAGCAGCGCGGGCCACCAGGCCCGCAAGGCATCAGTTACGCGTCTGGTCGACGAGCTTGTTCTTGGCGATCCAAGGCATCATGGCGCGCAACTGAGCACCCACCACTTCAATGCTGTGGTCCGCCGTGTTACGGCGGCGAGCGGTCATGCTCGGGTAGTTGGTGCGGCCTTCCAGGATGAACATCTTGGCGTATTCACCGTTCTGGATGCGTTTGAGCGCATTGCGCATGGCAGCGCGCGACTCTTCGTTGATGACTTCCGGACCGGTCACATACTCACCGTACTCGGCGTTGTTCGAAATCGAGTAGTTCATGTTCGCGATGCCGCCTTCATAGATCAGGTCAACGATCAGCTTGAGCTCGTGCAGGCATTCAAAGTAGGCCATCTCAGGGGCGTAGCCGGCTTCGACCAGGGTTTCGTAACCCATTTTGATCAGCTCAACGGCGCCACCGCACAAAACAGCTTGCTCACCAAACAGGTCGGTCTCGGTCTCTTCTTTGAAGTTGGTCTCGATGATGCCGGCCTTGCCGCCACCGTTGGCCATGGCGTAGCTCAGCGCCAGATTGCGGGCCTTGCCGCTCTTGTCCTGGTGAACAGCGACAAGGTGCGGCACACCGCCACCCTGGGTGTAGGTGTTACGAACGGTGTGGCCCGGGGCCTTGGGTGCAACCATCCAGACGTCCAGGTCAGCGCGCGGGATAACCTGGTTGTAATGAACGTTAAAGCCGTGCGCAAAGGCCAGTGAAGCACCTTGCTTGATGTGCGGCGCCACGTTGTTGGTGTAAACCTCGGCGATTTGCTCATCGGGCAACAATATCATGACCACGTCAGCAGCTTTAACAGCGTCGTTAACTTCCATCACGTTCAAGCCTGCTTTGCCAACCTTGTCCCAGGACACGCCGCCTTTTCGCAAACCGACCACAACCTTGACGCCGCTGTCGTTCAGATTCTGTGCGTGCGCATGGCCCTGGCTGCCGTAACCGATGATGGCCACAGTCTTACCCTTGATCAGGCTCAGGTCGCAATCTTTGTCGTAGAAAACTTTCATTCTTATCTCCAGGGGTGGTGGTGGCGAAAATGCCCATCGACAGGCTGAGGGCGAATGCTTACGTATGTCGCCACAAGAAATCCGTTCGCGCCCCGCCTGTCGAAAACGCGCGCGCGGATTGTTGAAATATCAGACCCGCAGGATTCTCTCACCCCGGCCAATGCCGCTGGAGCCGGTGCGTACCGTCTCGAGAATCGCTGTGCGGTCAATCGCTTCCAGGAAAGCGTCGTTCTTGGTCTGGTCACCGGTCAGCTCGATGGTGTAACTTTTTTCAGTGACATCGATGATGCGGCCGCGGAAGATGTCCGCCATGCGCTTCATCTCTTCGCGCTCCTTGCCGACCGCACGCACCTTCACCATCATCAGCTCACGCTCGGTGTAAGCACCTTCGGTCAGGTCCACAACCTTGACGACTTCGATCAGGCGGTTAAGGTGCTTGGTGATTTGCTCGATGACATCGTCGGAGCCGGTGGTCTGTATGGTCATGCGCGAAAGACTCGGGTCTTCTGTCGGTGCCACGGTCAGGCTCTCAATGTTGTAACCACGCGCAGAAAAAAGACCGACCACGCGTGACAAGGCACCAGGTTCGTTTTCGAGTAAGACAGCAATGATGTGTTTCATGTAAAAGGATTCCTCTTTTCGCTGCCCTCCCCCGCGCACGGTAATGCACAAGCTTGGCAGGCAATAGATTCGTCAAAAAGTCAGGTCAGTCAGCGCAGTACAAGCCGCCACAAACAAGACCCGGCGATGAACAGGGGCAGGGCTAGGCCCCGCCTTGTCCGTATCAGCCTTGCGGCTTAAAGGTCTTCGCTCCCCAGCAGCATTTCAGTGATGCCTTTGCCGGCCTGAACCATCGGGAAAACGTTCTCAGTCGGGTCGGTGCGGAAGTCCATGAAAACCGTACGGTCCTTGAGCCTGCGCGCTTCCCGCAGAGCAGGCTCCACATCCTCGGGCCGCTCGATCAACATACCAACGTGGCCGTAGGCTTCAGCGAGTTTCACAAAGTCGGGTAATGCATCCATGTAGCTGCTGCTGTAGCGGCCGGCGTACTCGACCTCTTGCCACTGACGCACCATGCCAAGGTAGCGGTTGTTCAAGGCCACGATCTTGATGGGCGTGTTGTATTGCAGGCAGGTGGAAAGTTCCT
>Ga0214921_10000833_pt1 | contig 55063 bp, 49 predicted proteins | sample LL1505_MetaG_FD_177992 | JGI IMG/M metagenome (GOLD analysis project Ga0214921, IMG submission 177992) | Freshwater microbial communities from Lake Lanier, Atlanta, Georgia, United States - LL-1505 | ecosystem: Environmental > Aquatic > Freshwater > Lake | place: USA: Georgia | collected... | reverse complement strand
CAATCGAAGCAATCGGAGCAGGGGAAAGGGCGATCGTTTCCCGCATTTTTTCTATGGCGGCCTGCTTTTCTGCTGGGTCCATGTCTTTGGCGGAATGGGTGACCACCATCCCCTCCGGGCTGATCTCAGGCGGAGCTACTGTCATCGCGCCACTTTCTGCCACCACCCGCACCATATTGAGAGATCCGAGTTTCTGCAGGCCCTGAGTACCTTCCACTAACCACGAACCGTACTCATAACGACGGGTGATACTAGCCGTATTGATCCAAGCGATACCCCCGTCCCACCCTTTGACATTGGGAGGCTCGAAAAGAATTTGACCCAGCTGGCTCAAAATATATGTGGAAAGAGAGGGAGCAGGCAGAGGTCGCCCAATCTGGCGACAGAGACCCACGAACCATTCCGTTGGAGATTTAACGCGGTCGGCCGCTCGGACCGGATCATAAAAGTTTGGGTTTGTCCACATTGCCATCAGGAAGGGTCGGATCTGCCCTTTGAGGGATTGCCACTCTTTCACTAATTCTTGGAGAAGGGGCTCGGGCGCAGACCAGCCCGCGTAAAAGCGCCAAAGCTTTTGGGCAATCCATCGAGGGGCAGCATCTTGGGCCAGGGCGAGGCGAACCACATCGGCACCATCAAAAATTCCGGTGGAACGAAAAATCGTCTTCGATCCTGTATCATGCCACTTCGCGACACTTTTAAATGTGGGACGCGATCCGAACTGGAGGCCGCCCTTGTTATTGCTTCCAGTTCCAGTAGTCCAACCGGTAAAGGCGCGGGCGCTCTCCTGAATATCCTGCTCCGTATAGTTTCCTTCGCCCAAAGTAAAAAGCTCGAAAAGTTCTCGGGCGAAGTTTTCATTTGGAGCTTCTGCCCGGCTTAAAGTCCCATCCAGATAGATCAGCATGGCGGGATCTTGGGCTACTCCAAGGACTAGGTCGGACCAAAGCCCATACCCCTTTTCCCGAAAAAGACAGTTTTGTTGATAAAGAAGATAAGGACTACGAACTTTTTCGTAGCTGGTGGCAAAGTGGCCGTGAAGAAAAAGGGCAATCTTTTCGCGTGCGGCCCGGACTGGATCGGCCATCGACTTCAACCACCAACCCCGCAACTCCGTTAGGTGACGCCGCTGGTTCGTCTTCGCGAACTGGGCAAACTCCTTCTTCGCCTCAGCTCGGGCTTTTTCGGGCAATGCCGCCAGTTTCGATCGCTCCGACTGCAAAGTTTCTTTGAGATCAGGTTCGCTCAGGAAGGCGGGAGGTTCAGGGGCTACCAGCCGGGATGGGCCGAGAAGCGACTCGGCTGCCTCAGCAGGGGAGAGAGCGGCAAGGGCGTCCACTTCATCTGGTGTTCCCCCAAAACCTGCCCTTTGGAGGAGCAACGATGCCTTGGCGCGATCCCAATCGGACGCAGCGAGGGTGGCTAACATCTATAAGATTAGACTACTCAATTTAGCAAAAGATGCGGTTATTTTTTTAAAAAATACCACCCCCATAAGCACCTATTTATCAGCAGATTATAAGCAATGAAAAACAAGCAACCGGATCGCACCTCGACAACCCCCCTATTTCCGACAAAATAGCTCCATGAAAACCACTACACCTGCCCCTGAAATTCTTCGCATTGTCGGATACGGCCTGCTGGCATTTGCCGGTATCGATCTGCTCTTTCAACTTCTTTCGAATCCGTTTGGGGGTGCTCTCCAAGCGTTCCGCTTTAGCTCTGGTCTGGTTGATCGCACTCCGGTTCCTCTTTTGGCCTTAGGGGTCTTGCTCGCTTTTCCGCGGGTGATGTCTTTGCCCCTCGAGCGAACGGTGATGAGGCTCCTCTCCTTCGTGCCTTTTGTTTATGCAGGAGGATTCCTTCTCGTAATCGCATCCGCTTTGATTACAGGCAATCGTTTAATCGTAGTTGCGGAACAGCAGATCGCCGCCCAGAGCCAAGCTCAGATGCGCCAGTTAGAAACAACGGTGGATCGAGTCAAAACCCTCGACGCAGGGGAGCTGCAAGCCGTCGTCACCAATTTCAATCAGCAGAACCGGACCACGCTCAAAGGCCCAGAATTCATGACCAAGTTGTCTCAGCAAACCGATGCGCAAAAAGCACAGCTGAAAATTGGGACGCAACGCGCCCTCGAGAATCAGCGTCGCTCCATGACTTTGGAGCTCCTCAAAGTTCTCCTCGGTGCTGCTGCAGGCTCGGGAATCATGTTCCTGCTCGGGCTAGCCGGCGGTTGGGCGCGTAGCCCTGGCGCAGTCCAGCATTGATCCATTTCCTTGGTTAAAATTTCCGTTCGGTACGAAGGGCAGTTACACTGCTCGGCGCTTCACGGCCCTTCGGGAGCCAAACTGGAAACCGATGCTCCCGTCGATAACGAGGGAAAGGGGGAATCTTTTTCTCCGACCGATCTCGTCGCTACGGCCTTAGCGACCTGTATGGCGACGATTATGGGAATCGCCGCCAAAAGGCACTCGCTATCGTTGGAGGGGATGACAGTTGAGACTACCAAGGAGATGAGCGCCGATACGCCACGGAGAATTGTAGCACTTAAATCGAAAATAGCCATTCCACTTTCAGAGAATCATCCGCAAAGAAAATTATTGGAAGCGGCCGCACTGGGCTGTCCCGTTCATCACAGCTTGGACCCGCGGATTGCAAAGCCTGTTGAGTTTGTTTGGCTAGTTTGAAACCCTAAAATTCACACTGCATCACGCAACGGCCGCAAAGGACGCGACGTAATTTTATTCTGTGGCGCCTTAGCTAACCTTTGCGTGAGAAAATCCCTAAACCTCACGCCACGGCTACCACTTACCCAAAGGTAAATAAAAAGCATCCCCTTTCCGCCCTTAGCGACCTTCGCGTGATCAAATATCCCTGTCTTCAAAAGAAAACGGACAGGGTGGGATTGGTCCTTCGTTACCCTGAGACCTAGCCATTTTTTCCCTCCGGGATATGAGACACCCTGTCCTCACTAGCGTTCGGACAGGGAGGGATTCGAACCCTCGGTTGGTTTTACCCAACACACGCTTTCCAGGCGAGCCCGATAGACCGCTCCGGCACCTGTCCCGCAATTTCAAAACATAAACCAGAATGGACACTTCTGCGAGTCGATTCGCCCAAGGTTGTCCTCCGGCTTCATTCCGATAAACTAAAGCCATGTCAGCTCCTCTCCCCATATCCGTCTGTATGATCTCCGGACCTGATGCCGGCAGGATCGGACGGGCTCTCGAGAGTGTTCGGGGCTGGGTTTCCGACATTGTGGTGGTGGTGAATGATGATGTTACCGATGGAACGGATAAGATTGCCGAACAGCACGGGGCCCGTGTTTTCCGTGAACCTTGGAAGGAGCATATCGCCCAAAAAAATTCGGTGGCAGAGAAAGCCCTCCAACCCTGGATTCTCGGTTTAGATTCCGACGAGGAGATTTCCTCGAAGCTCAAGGGCTCGATTCATCGATTCTTTCTTTCGCCAAAAGCGGAGGGCCCCGTGGCCTTGAAGATGGCTCGTTGTTCGCTCTTTCTCGGCCACTGGGTTCGGCATGGGGACTGGTATCCGGATTGGCAGACACGGCTTTGGCGTGCAGGAAAGGCGAAGTGGGGTGGTATCGATCCTCACGACCGACTGATAGTGGAAGAAAAATTAGGGACGCTGTCTGGAGATATCCTCCACTACTCGAATCCTTCCATTTCCCGCTATGTCTCGAAGATCAACTACTTCTCTGATCTCTATTTGGAATCACGTTTAAAGAAAAGGTCCCGCTGGTTGCCGGCGGAGGCCACCTTCCGTGCGTTCTGGAGATTTTTCCGGGCCTATGTGTTTCGGCTTGGATTTCTGGATGGATACCCCGGTTTTTATATCGCCGCCTCGACCTTCTACTCGACCCTCGTCCGTCACACCCGTCTTTTGGAGCACAATCTCAGCAAGAGGCCTATCCCGCCTAAGCCGTAGGAGGTCGCCAATCTCAACCAAAGAGCTGCAACCAAGAAGAAAAAGCTTGGGAAATTTAAATCGTGGTAGGGATGAGCCTTCGGCTCATCCGATCGATTCGCTCCCGCCTCGCGGCAGTAAAATTTCTATCGGGCGATCTGGGCCATGGCCCCAGACCCTAGGGCCCTAAAGAAACTTGAATCTCGAACGACCGAACCCTCTGTAGGGACGCAGGCCCTGCGTCCAAAAGCAACCCCCTACCAGGGTTCACGCCTCAACATCCAAGTACCCCATCTCCTGAAAATGCTGGTCAAACGCTAGGGCTGTTCGGATAGCCAACTGACGCATCGCATCAAAACTGGTCAGGTCCACTAGGCTAAGGTTACGTCGCTGGGCAATCCGCCACTGCGCTGCGGCGCGCTCAAACCCATCGCGACCGACTTCATGTATTTTACATAAAGGCAACCAGTCGTCCTGAAAGGCCATCACCGCCTCTGCACCCAACCGTCGCTGAATAAGAGACCAGCTTTCCAGGCGGACGTAATCTGTTGTCCACAACTCAGATTTGCCTCGAGCCAGAGCGGACCATCTTTTGGCTGCCTCAGAATGAAATTTGTCCCCCTTGTCTAGGGCCGCCAGAAAAGCTGAGGTGTCGACAAAGACGGTATTCACCAACGATCGCCCAAGTGCTCATCGTGCTTTTCGGCAAGATTGTTCAGACCACTGGAAAACTTTCCCAACGAGTTCAAGGCACGGGCCCATTTTTGATCGCACTCTTGCGATTCGATTGTCTGATCGAGGGATTTGCGGACAATTTCCGACATGCTCTTTCCTGTTTCATTAGATTTGGTTTTAAGGGTTTCATACGTCTTTTTTTCAAACTGAATTTGGGTTCGGATCATGATGGCATTCTAAAGCAGTAATACCATCAGTCAATGTCTATCTCCTTGTCGGGTCGAGCCAGATTACTTATATTGTAATTGGGTAAAGCGCCGTGATTTTATAAGGAACTGCGAGACCGCCTGAAACCTTATACATAAGGAGACATTCTCATAAATATCTAATAATCAATGTGAAATTCTTTCAAAAAAACTTGAAACACAGCCAAACAAGGGAAAGAATAGCGAGATGGTTATGAACCCCCCCCTTCCATTCCGTAGCCTTAGTACCCAAGGATCGAGCAATTCAAATATATTTGAGATTGAATTCGGAATTAATAGTTTGGTATGGACGAAAAGCCCTGGACAACCGGTTGATTTTTTTGGGCTACACGCTTGGTCGTCTGGCAAGGCGACTACAACTTAAACTAGAAACTCATGATTGCTCTAAGTTCGAAATCTAAGTTCATAAATTCAAAGACTTCACGGATTGCTGAGGGGGGTAGTCCTGAGGATTCTATCCTCAATCTCTGCGTAAAACTCTGTGCGATACTGGGACTTCCCAAATCGGTCGGGCTAATTTACGGGGCGGTGTTTGTTTCGGCTCGGCCGATCGAAGCGGGAGATATCTGTAAAAAACTGAAGATCAGTCGGGGCTCGGTCAGCCAAGGATTAAAGTTTCTTAAAGAACTAGGAGCGATTCGGATTGAGGGTGAGAATGGCAACCGAGCGGAGCATTTTGCTGTGGAGGATCACCTACGTAAAGCGGTCGAAACGTTTGTGACCAAGAAAATCGCGCCTGCTTTTGAGGAGTTGGGCGAAGAGGTTGTGCGTTTGGAGAAGGATCCGAACCTCAACTTGCCGCAAGAATTAAGAGAAAAGCTGGAGACCATTCGTCGTTGGCACAGCCACGGTCAGCTTTTGCTTCCAATGGTGACAGGTTTTTTGAGGACCATGCCGCTACTGATAAGAATGAAGTAGCAGTCGGGTCCGGCAATCTCACGGGATGCACAGACAACAGAGAATAGGCCAGGGAAAGATTGGTTTTGAGTTCGCTAAAGCGGGCTCAATCGACCAAGGGCGGCAGCATGTCATAACAGGCCAGTGCCAATCAGAGGATAACCATTGAGTGCCCGGCCAACAATCAATCACAAATCTCTAATCCCAGAAAATAAATCACAAGCTTATGCAGTCAAAAGACACTCTTCTTTTTTACTACAAACAAAATATATGCTCAATCATGAGACAACTCTTAACGCGCTTTCTGACCCCAGATTTGGCATGAGAGGGGTTTTTGCCGCCTGCTCGGTAGTTTTTCTGGAGGAACAAAAATTTCAAGCACTCGACCGACAAAGCTCCTAGCGCTAAAGAAACCAGAATTTAGAAAACATGGCGAAGTAGGATATGTTTGATTTCGGGGACTTAACTACTTAACTTTACCCCGTGGACGAAGTGCCTACAAAAATAAATTAATGTTTAAAGAAGCAACAGAAAGTGGCGAGCCCTTTGTGATCGCGGAGGTAGGGCAAAACCATCAAGGTGATCTTAAACTCGCCCAAGAGTATATTAGGATTTTTGCTTTTGAGGGTGCCCATGCCATAAAATTTCAAACTCGGAACAACTCATATCTTTTTTCCTCAGGCGCCTACGAGGCACCTTATGCGAGTGAAAACGCTTTCGCTGAAACCTACGGTGCTCATCGCGAAAACCTCGAGCTGAAACCCGAGTGGCTGCCCATTTTAAAAGAGGACTGCATCAAACACGGGGTCAAGTTCATGTCTACTCCATTTGACGAGCCGAGCTTGAACCTTCTTGAGAAAACCGGCGTCGACATATTGAAAATAGCTTCGTTCGACATTGGAAACCTGCCTTTGATTCATCGAATTGCAAAGCTCGGTAAGCCCGTGGTGGTAAGCATCGGAGGGGGAAATAATGACCAGATCCGTTCCAGCATTCAGGTTCTCCTGAATCAGCACGATGAGGTTGCCGTCCTCCACTGCGTCTCGGAATATCCCTGCGAATACAACCGCTTGGGACTCGCGAATATCGAGGCTCTGATCCGCGAATATCCCGAATGTGTGATCGGCGCCTCAGATCACTTCAACGGCACACTCTCGGGGCCGGTGGCCTATCTTAAGGGAGCCCGGGTTTTCGAAAAACACGTGACCCTAAATCGGGCTTGGAAAGGTACCGACCATAGTTTCGCACTTGAGCCTGAGGGGTTCCGTAAGTTCGTGCGTGATATCAAACGGGTGAGACATATGTTGGCTCCAAAGCCCGTCGGCGAGTTGGGGCGGGAAAAGGTGTTTCAAAAACTTGGAAAGTCGCTGACAGCATATGTGGATTTAAAAGCCGGAGACACTCTGTCCTTGGAGAACCTTTCTGGAAGAATTTTCGAAGGTCAACACATACCGGTCCGGGAGTCTAACCGGGTCCTTGGGAAAACCGTCAAACGACCTATCCGGGCCGGTGAATGCATACTTGAATCGGACTTGGCTTGAATACCCAGCCTCCTCCATGGCTTTGACTAAAAAGCAGCTTTCTTCAGTTCGTCTAGTAGCGTTTGATTTTGACGGGGTTTTCACTGACAATACGGTCTTCGTTTGTCAGGAGGGCAAGGAAAGCGTTCGTTGTTGGCGTGGGGATGGATTGGGTTTAGCCCGTCTTCGATCCGTGGGCGTGAGGAGCTGTGTGCTTTCCACTGAGAAAAATCCTGTAGTGAAAAAAAGAGCCGATAAGATCGGCGTTCCCTGCCACCATGGGCTTTCAGACAAAGCAAGTGCCATCAAGAAGATTTGTCGGGAATGGAGGATTCCGCTTTCCTTGACCATGTTTGTCGGCAATGACATCAATGACACTCCGGCTTGGCGGGTGGTTGGAATGCCAGTGGCCGTGGCGGATGCGGCCGCGGAAGTGTTGCCCCACGTGGTTTTTCGGACGCGAAGGCGAGGTGGTTTCGGTGCCGTGCGAGAGATCTGTGACAAGATCTTTCATGCCCAAAAACCGGGGCCCCGCAAAAAATGAAAAAACTGAACCTTTTCGGAGTCGAAAAGAAAGTTGTGCTGATCACCGGGGTTGCAGGTCAACTGGGAGCTGAGTATGCCCGAGCCTTTCTGCAGCACGGCGCGCTTGTGGCGGGGCTGGATTTAAGAAAATCCCCACGCTGCGAAAAATTGCAGCAGGAATTTTCGGAGGGATTTATTTTTCTCAGCGGAGACATCACTAGCCGAGACTCTCTTTTGCAAGTCCAGGCGGAAGTCTCTAGGGGCTGGGGGCCTCCAACTGTTTTGATTAACAATGCCGCCATTGATTCCCCACCCTCATCCGATTCCCGCGAAAACGGTCCCTTCGAGGATTATCCCGAGTCATCTTGGGACAAGGTGTTGGAGGTAAACCTCAAGGGGGCATATCTCTGCTGCCAAGTCTTTGGTTCAGCCATGGCCAAAAAGGGGTCTGGGTCCATCATTAATGTCGCCTCGATTTACGGCCTGGTCTCTCCTGACCAGAGCCTTTACGAATACCGCCGCCGGCAAGGGCAGGAGTTTTATAAGCCGGTGGCCTACTCAGCTTCCAAGTCGGGCCTTTTGAACCTGACGCGGTATTTGGCCGTATATTGGGCAAAGCAGAAAGTCCGAGTGAATACACTGACGATCGCGGGCGTAGCCAACCACCAGGATCAGTCTTTCCTCCAGGCATATTGTGGCCGGATTCCCATTGGACGTATGGCGGATTCGGATGAATACAACGGCGCCGTCCTGTTTCTGGCCAGCGACGCCTCCCGTTACATGACTGGGGCCAACCTCGTTGTGGACGGTGGGTGGACGGCCATCTGATGACTATGGGTGGATCTGAAAAAATTCCCAACTGGATCGGGGGCAGCGCCTGTTTGCCCCAGAAGTCAGGATGGCTCGACAAATTTAATCCCCACACGGGAGAACGCCTTAGCTTGGTCGCGGACTCAAGTGCCGAGGATGTTGCCTTGGCCGTCGGGGCTGCGGGTGAGGCCTTTCCGGCTTGGTCTGACCTGCCCCCAGTTGAGCGCGGAAAAATTCTTTCGGATCTCGCCGCCGCCATGAAGGAGAGAATTCATGTGTTGGCCGAATGCGTTGCTATGGAAACCGGCAAGCCTCCGCAGGATGCCTTGGGGGAGGTCCGGGGGTCCATCCTGCAGGCGGGGTATTTTGCCGGTGAGGGGATGCGCCTATACGGTCGCTCCCTTACTTCCGCAATACCTGGGAAACACAGTCATACCGTCAGAATGCCTAGGGGAGTGGCTGGACTGATCGTTCCTGCCAACACCCCTATCGCGAACATTGCTTGGAAGACCTTTCCTGCCCTGATTTGCGGAAATACGGTAGTTTTGAAAGCATCCGAAGATGCGCCCCGCATAGCACAGCTTTTTGCGGAGCTGACCCAAAAAGCTGGACTTCCGGACGGGGTCTTCAACGTGGTCCAAGGGCGGGGCCAACCTGCCGGCGCTGCCTTGGTTCTGGATGAGCGTGTCCGCGTGATCAGCTTCACCGGTTCAACTGCGGTCGGCCGATGGATCGGAGAGGCTGCGGGCCGACGTTTGGCGAGAATATCGCTGGAGCTGGGCGGCAAGAATCCGCTGGTGGTCTGCGACGATGCCGATTTGGACCAGGCGGTGCATTGGGCCACCCTCTCGGCATTCAGTAACGCCGGTCAACGCTGTGCCGCTGGAAGTCGGATCTTGGTGTTCAGGGCTGTTTATGAGCGGTTCCGGGAACTACTGTTGGCGAGGGTAAAAAGACTGAAGCTCGGCGTGCAGGAGGGCTGTGACCTAGGTCCATTGATCAGCCGGAACCAGCAAACTAAGGTTCTTGCCGCCATTGACCGGGCAAAACAGGAAGGGGGGAAAATTTTGTGTGGCGGTAGCCCCCCACAGGACCCGGCCTTACAAAGTGGCTACTATGTTTTACCCACTGTCGTAGAGGGTCTCTCGGACAAGGCGGAGTTGAACTCTAGCGAGATTTTTGGACCAGTTGTTAGCCTGACGCCCGTTGAAAATCTGACCCAAGCTTTCGAGCTAGCCAACGGGACAGAGTATGGGCTGACGGCGGCCATCCATACGCGCAGCGTGGATCGAGCCATGTGGTTTGCCCAGCGCATCAGGGCTGGCGTCGCCAACGTCAATCTTGGGACCTACGGCAGTGAGCCCCACATGCCTTTCGGGGGATTTGGAGCTTCCGGCAATGGCACCCGGGAACCCGGCGTGGAGGCGCTCGAAGTTTATTCCGAATTGAAAACGATATCCTTCCTAGTTCGTTCCAGCTTACTGTGAGTGGGGTCCCTCGCCAACGTGTGGTCGGCTTCATTCCGGCTCGTTCTGGCTCTCAGCGGCTAGCCAATAAGAATATTCTTCCCCTCAACGGCCACCCACTAATGGCGTATTCCATATCCACTGCGATTCAGAGCACCGTCTTTGACGCAGTTGTGTGCGTGACGGACAGCGAGCGGTACCAGCGCGTGGCTCGGCACTATGGCGCGGAAGTCCCTTTTCTGCGCCCGTCTGAAATCTCTGGGGAAAAGTCGCCGGACATCGAATGGGTGCGTTGGGCCTTGGAGCAGTTGCGGGTCGCCGGAAGGGAATTTGAGGCTTTCAGTATTCTCAGGCCTACAAGTCCGTTTCGGATGCCTGAAACCATCCGGCGCGCTTGGTCGGCTCTTACCGCAGATCCTTCAGCGGACTCCTTGAGGGCTGTGGAAAAATGCCGGCACCACCCCGGCAAGATGTGGGTGCTCCGTGGTAGAGGGATGGTTCCACTGATGCCATTTTCTGCGAATGCGGTGCCTTGGCATAGCAGTCCCTATGCAAGTCTTCCCGAAGTATATGTGCAAAACGCCAGCTTGGAGATAGCATGGTCCCGAGTGATCACAGACACTAACACCATTTCCGGGGACACTATTCTTCCATTTGTCAGTCAGGGGCATGAGGGTTTCGACATTAATGAACCGGAGGACTGGTTGTTGGCCGAACAACTTGTAGGGACTGGTGCGGCTATTTTGCCAAGTATTAAGTTAGAGCCCTGTCGATGAGAAAGCCAACCCGGGGCGACTGATGGGCGACTTAGCCGGCCAATCCGTCGAAGGGGTTCTCTCCTACCTTCCTGATTCGGAATTCCGACGCATCCTCTCTGCCAGCATTCCCAAGGAGAACCGTGCCGCCATATTTTCTGACATGTGTCGGCTCAACACCCTGTACATGATTGCCCGAGCTGGATCTGGTCATATTGGCAGTAGTTTCAGCAGCCTAGATATTATCAGTTGGCTTCTTCTTGAGGAAATGAAGGAGGGGGATATTTACTTCAGCTCCAAGGGACATGATGCGCCAGGCTACTATGCGGCTTTGGTTGGGTTGGGCAGGCTGAATTTTGACCTAATTCATAAGTTGCGGAAGATCGACGGTTTACCCGGTCATCCCGATATCGGCACGCCGGGGGTGGTGACAAACACCGGTTCTTTAGGCATGGGAATTTCCAAGGCCAAGGGAATGGTGTTGGCCAACCGCATGCTCAAGAAATCAGGCAGAGTTTTTGTTTTACTGGGAGATGGAGAGCTACAGGAAGGGCAAATTTGGGAGTCCTTGACCTCGGCGGCGAACTTTGGTCTGCACGAGATTATTGCGATTATTGACCACAATAAGCTACAGTCCGACACCTTCATTAAGAATGTGTCCGATTTGGGCGACCTAGAGGCCAAGTTCCGCGCCTTCGGATGGCAGGTTGACCGTTGTGATGGCCATGCCTTTGGAGCATTGGGCGGAACTCTGGCCAAAGTATGCGGAGATCTCAAACCCAGAATCATCATTGCCGATACCATCAAGGGCAAGGGAGTTTCTTTCATGGAACACACTTCCCTAGATTCAGACGTTGCCATGTATCGTTTTCACAGCGGAGCTCCAGATGCGGATTCTTACCAACGTGCGGCCGAGGAGATTGTCGCGCGACTGAAACAGCGTATGCACGGAGTTGGCTTGCCCCCACTGGGTTTAGAGACCATCCAGCGGCAAGCTTCCCCTGGGCCCTCTCCTTCTGCCCAACGGCTGATTCCCGCCTATAGTCGGGCCCTCTTGGAACAGGCAAACAAACATCCTAACTTGGTGGTTCTGGATGCGGATTTGGTGTTGGATACTGGGCTGATCCCCTTCCGTGATAAATACCCGGACCGATTTTTTGAATGCGGGATCGCAGAGCAGGACATGGTTTCCATGGCTGGGGGGATGGCTCTCCGTGGTCTATTGCCCGTTGTCCACTCTTTTGCCTGTTTCTTATCTGCACGACCCAACGAACAGATTTATAATAACGCCACTGAAAAGACACGCGTAATTTACGTCGGCTCGCTGGCCGGAGTTGTGCCTGGCGGACCAGGACATTCTCATCAAGCTGTTCGTGATATCTCCGCCTTAGCCGCGATCCCTGGGCTTACACTGGTGGAGCCCTCCTGTGAGGCAGAAGTTGGCTTGTTGTTAGATTGGTGCACCCGGGAAGCGCGCGGGAGCAGCTACCTTCGACTAACATCGACACCTTGTCCCGTCCCGTATCATCTACCCAACGGATATATACCTGAAATGGGTCGCGGATTAATCCTGCGAGATGGTTGCGATGCTGTATTGTTCGCATGCGGTCCCATCATGCTGACTTCCGCAATTGATGCAGCAGAGATGCTGGAGAGTAAAAGCGGAATAAGTCTAAAAGTAGTAAATATGCCTTGGCTGAACAAGATTGATTTGTCTTGGCTTAAAAAAACTATAGTTGATGCAAAAAAAATTATTACGCTAGACAATCAGTACATCATAGGCGGACTTGGAGATTTAATTGCAGGTTCAGTTGCGGAAATCGGCGCTAATATTAAGGTCGAAAAAATTGGTATTACAAAAACTCCTCCAAGCGGCACAATAGAAGAGGTTCTTCTTGCGACTGGGCTTGACCCTGCGGGGATCTTTCGGCGAATTACGCAATCTTGGAGTTAAGATTAAAATGAAGACTGCGCTTGTAACAGGAATTTCGGGTCAAGATGGAGCATATTTGGCGCGTTTCCTAATCAGCAAAGGGTATCGGGTGTTTGGGACATCCAGGGACGCCCAAATGGGTGAGTTTACGAACCTCCGCAAGCTAGGGATACGAGAACAAATAAATGTAGTCTCCATGGCGCTTAATGATTTTCGGAGCGTGCTTCAGGTGCTTAAAAACACAAATCCAGATGAAATTTATAACTTGGCAGGTCAGAGTTCGGTCGGTCTTTCCTTTGAGCAACCAGTAGAAACGTTGGAGAGCATAAGTATCGGCGTCCTAAATCTGTTGGAGGGAATACGTTTTACGGGATCGAGCTGTCGAATCTACAACGCAGGCTCAAGTGAATGTTTCGGCGACACTCGCGAGTCTCCCGCAAATGAAAATACGTTATTTCATCCACGAAGCCCGTACGGAACAGCAAAAGCAGCAGCTTTTTGGCAGGTGGCTAATTACAGAGAAGCCTACAAGCTATTTTGTTGCTCTGGCATTTTATTTAATCACGAATCCCCTTTACGGCCCTTACGGTTCGTAACGCAAAAAATTATAAGCACTGCATGTAGAATTGCCAACGGAAGCCGCGAAACTCTAGAGCTCGGAGATATTTCCATTCAAAGAGATTGGGGTTGGGCCCCTGAATATGTTGAGGCCATGTGGCTGATGCTTCAAAAAAAAGAGCCCGAAGACTATGTAATTGCCACTGGCAAAAGAAATTCACTAACTGATTTTGTTGAGCACGCATTCACAAGTGTTGGACTTAGATGGCAGGAACATGTAACAAGCTTAAGCGAGCTGAAGCGACCTTCAGATATATCAATCAGTCATGGCAACCCATCGAAGGCACAACAACAGCTAGGATGGAAAGCGAAATATGACATGCAATATGTGGTACAACAAATGATCGAAGCACAAAAACTGAACGATCGATAAAACTCTGGTCAACTAAAAAGAGCGAGGCGCCAGAATAAAGCGGGTTGATTAAATAGATTTAAAAATGGGCATCATAAGGACTTTGCTTGCGATTTCAGTGCTAATAACACACTCGCAGCCGATATTTGAAATATTTCTGCTCAACGGGGATTTGGCAGTGACACTTTTCTTCATCATTTCTGGATTCCTAATAAGTTTGGCATTTGAAAAAAAATATAAAAGAAACTTAGCAGCATTTTACATCAACAGGGTTTTGCGGGTGTATCCACCCTAATTGTGCGCCCTGCTTTTTGCCGCATTAATATTTTATTTTATACCCAATGGGCATCATAATCCATACAAAGCCCTTACTCAAATATGGGAGACCAGTAATTATCAAACCTTTATACTCGCCATGATCAGTAACGTTAGTCTGCTTGGTGCAAATCTCTCGAAAAACCTGATCTACACAATCCAAGGAAAACTCTGTTTTCGCACAATCGAAAACCAAAGTCTCGGCGATGGGGCTCATAATCTCATGTTTGTTCCACAGGCGTGGACATTGCCTCTGGAGCTTTGTTTTTATTTTTGCGTTCCGATACTTGTAAAAATCAAAAATTGGCGAGCGATATGTATTATATTGCTGCTTTGGTATGGCACCCACCTCGCCCATCTATGTCTAAGCAATAAAAAAATCTTTTTCGACTTTTCTGCATTCTTTCCAGCGCAATTGCCTTTCTTTATGATGGGTATTGTTTCTTTTCATCTTTTTAATAAGTACGAAGCTAAACTGTCGCGTCTCAACTTTCTGAACATATTGTGTGGAGCAAGTTCTGTAATAATAATCTGTGCAATCATATTTTATGGATATAAGCTAGTGCAGTTTTATCATCTGGATGAAAAAGTACTATTTACCGTTTTTGCAGGGCTTCTCCCAGGAGCATTTGTCTTCAGTAAAACATTTCATTGGGACACAATTATCGGGGAGTATTCGTACCCAATCTATCTATTTCACTACCCAATCGCCAAGGTGATGGATCAATTTTGCAATACCCGCTACGAAGGCATGAGCACGCTACTCCTGACCATCCTTATATCAGCATCATATATTTATTTCGTGGATAAAAAAATCCAAGTATTACGAAAAAAAATTATCCGTGGGTCATAAGTAAATATGGGCTTGTTTCGTTATTTATTAGCGTGCTTGGTTGTATATTTTCATTTCGGCGGGGTTATTGGACAGTTGGCAGGGCAGCGGTATATTGTTTTTATATAATATCTGGTTTCTTAATTGCGCGAGTACTCGACCAAAAATACTTTGAAATAAAAACGGAATCGTTTTGTTTTATCTAAACCGGTTGCTAAGACTAATGCCGCTTTATTTATTTATTCTTCTGCTTTCATTTAGCTTTTTAAAAGCAAGAGGCAACTGCCTCTTTTCTGGGGATGGCTGCAATAATTCTGAAAAGTATCAAATAGTTCCAGGGTCAATTATCAAAGAAGGGATCTCAACAAGTGATCTTCTATTTCCACGATTTTTCGTGTGAGATTATTTTCCGTGCATTTCGTTTGGTCCAAATATCATTCCCCAAGGATGGTCGATCGGCATGGAAATGAGTTATTATCTACTCGCTCCATTGATTATGTGTCTTTTCTTCCTTCGAAAACAGATTTTATTAAAAATAGTATTTTTTATTTCCCTGCTTACTATGATTCTATACGCAGTCAAGTTCTGGGAGTTTAAACTTCTAGATAACATTTTTTATAAAAACTTTATCCCATCAGTATATTTCTTTTTTTACGGGGCAATCTTGTACTTAGTGAAAAGAAATAAAAAAATGTAGCATAAATTATTGTTTATGTGCGTTTGCAGCAATTCTTTTCACGTATTATTCCATATTTTTCAGTCATCTTGCGTATTTTTATGGAAAAGAGCCGAAATCAGTAGTTTTTTCTTAAATATAATAATAGTAATGATAGCTGGAATGATTGCGTGTTTTGCGTCTACTTCTACTTTCTTTTGTAAAGCTGATAGAAAGATAGGAGACATTTCCTATGGGATTTATTTAAATCACTTTCTTATCGCACAATGATTGCTCTCGACTGCAGAAATATTTAATTTCTCAATATTCGGGAGGGTTAATCATACAAGTTTTGGAGTTTGGGCGATTGCCTTGTCTTCCATCTTTGCATTTATTACGAATCAAATAGTTGAGATGCCGATAGAAAAAATTCGGAATAAATTAACGAGAATAGACTAAAAAACAGTTTCGGTCTTTGACAAAAGTAAGTATCTTTTCTGAGTAAAGAAATGGATAAGAAAATAAAGAAAACAAAACTAGGTGAAAGTATTTTAAGTAACCTAATATTATTGCGTCATTATGCACATCAAGATCGTGCTGAGGTGGGTCCTTCCGACATGCACGCAAAAACGTTGATTTCAAACTCAGGTAGTTTCAATGTAGGTCATGTATCGAGCGATGGAATGACTTTTTTTTATCCTCAAAGCGAGAATGAGAGTGATGATACTTTGATTAGACGTATTACAAAAGGAGGGTATCCGCTCGAACATATAATGGTAGGTGCACTCCTCGCTAAGGGGGGCATAATGCTTGATATCGGTGCTAACATCGGGCTCACTTCAATCCCAAGAGCAATACTTGGTTTTTTCGAATGCATACACGCTTTTGAGCCGGAGGCAAAAAATGCGGCCTGTCTTAAGCATTCCATTAAAATTAATAAAACACAGGGAGAAGTAGTGGTGTGGGAAAACGCCGTCGGTAACTGTGATGAAATAATTGATTTAACATTATCAAGTTCAATTGGAAGACATTGTGTTGTGGCAAACGACCGAAACCCTATTGAAAAAAAGGACGAGACATTTGAAATTAAAAAAGTTCCTACTGTCTGTCTGACTCTTAATAAATGGGCTCGAAACAACAAAATCGATGTAAACAAAATAAGCTTTATTAAACTTGATGTCGAAGGTTACGAGGAATTTGTATTACAGGGTGGGCAGGAGATTCTAAAACTTAAAAAAGCAGCATGGCAGATTGAAATTTGCCCTAAGCTGGTGCACTGCACGGGCGGAACAATCCAGGGGCTGTGCCGAATCGTTTCGCAATACTTTAAAATAGTCTTCGATCTTAAAAAACCAGAATCAGGCTTTTTTCCTTCAGAAAATCTTTTTGCCCATTTAAAAGAAAGAGAAAATGAGCCTGATTTCAACTACACAGACATTATTTGTCTCGCATAAATAGCGAACACTACTCCAAGGAACTTTATGATCGAAAAAAAGATAGCACTACTTCTTAAAAAACTTTCCAGAGAGGTGCTAACCGAAAAAAATGCAGAGGGAGTATATATTCCTAATCCTAGTACTGACGGGGTAAAGCTTGTGCCGTCGGACCTAAGTGAAGATGGTCTTTTGAAAAAAAGCAAAAAAAGGATCATACGCGGAACAAATGAATTAGAAGTCAAACAAAAGGAATTGCTATCTGTTTTGATGATTGATTTGGCCATGGATATGGCACCCGATGCTGCCCTCCGATGGCTTTTCCCCTTGCCTTTTTTGAGAATAGTTAAACTACTCAAAAATGAAAAACCAAATATCATCAACAAAATATTGAATGAAAATGCAGGTGTATTGGTCAAAGAAGGGCTTCTTGAAATTGCTAAAGCACTCAATCAAACGGCTATTTCTACTAAAAAACATAGTGAAGCAGACTTTGAAGGCTATTCTGAATTATTGCGCTGGTTTATAGAAAACAAAAAAATTAGAGATGCTTATCTTCAAAAAACATCTCAAGTGGAAATTTTTGACAGAATAGCAGATTACCATTATGTCCCGAAATATTTTGGGGCGGCGCACAAAAAACTGCCAAAACTTCCAGATATGCCAGTGTTTGGAGAAGTAGCCTACTTGGCACAAAAAGAAGCTTTCTGTTCTCTCGACTATGATCGGTTGTATACAATTTACAATGTACTCCATGCATTTCTAAAATCTGATAACGGAAAATTCGGGCTAGTTGAAATTGGTGCCTATCGTGGGGGCACATCGTGGTTCATGAGCAAAATTGTTAACGATCTCGGGCTAAAAAATACCACTGTACATGTGTGCGATACGTTTAGCGGGTTTAGTCAAGACGATATAAATGTGAAAATCGACAGGTATGAGGCAGGAAGTTTTTGTGAAACTAGCGTGGATAGAGTCAGAAAATTAATGAGCCCTTTCCCTGATGCAAAAATACATGTCGGAAGAATCCAAGATACCTACAAGCAGCTTCCGGAGAAAATAGGATTTATTCACTTGGATGTTGATTTATATAAGCCTACTAAATTCGTGCTCGATAATCTTTATGAAAGACTGATTCCAAATGGAGTAATTATCGTCGATGATTACAACACCAAGTCGTGTCCGGGTGTTTTGCAAGCAGTGCTTGAATTTTGGAAAAATAATAAAATGGCCTTCGTATTACCACTTTTGACCGCGCAATGCGTAATTAAAAAACAATAAAAGGCTTGCTTTTTTATTAATTAATCTTTATTACTAACCGAGTTTCCTTCTCATAATGAAAATAGTAATAGTTTTACGAACCCCCTTCTTTCTTAAGAATTTTGCTGCCGCAATAAAGGAATTGTTGCTACGAGAGCACAAAGTTCATGTTGTGTTCAGCGAGCCACTAGTAGGCAGGCCCGGAGAGGACCTAATTCAGAAAAATGAAAATTTCCTGCCTGGGGTTCAGATGGACGTAATAACGTCACCATCTGGATTGCGCCGGAAATTAGCGACAACAATATCGTCTACACTCGATGTTATCCGCTATGACGAGCCGATTTACGATTCTTCTTTAAAGCTCCGGCGTCGGGCTAGAAATAAGGTGGGTCGGGGGATTATCATGACGGTTTTTATGACAATTGCGCGCACTGCGAGCCATATAATTGGCATAAAAAAAGTAAAGTATTTTCTGCTACGTTGGTTAGATCACGTTCCTGCGCCTCAAAAACTGGTTTCTTGGCTGGAAAATCAGAAGCCTGATCTTCTTTTGGTCTCCCCTCTTACGCCTATCGGCTCTGATCAGTCGACATGGGTTCTTGCGGCCCGAGAAGCAAAGACAAGAGTGGGATATGCAATGTACAGCTGGGACAATCTAAGCAATAAAGGTTTGATACGACCCCTGCCTGATGCCGCTTTGGTTTGGAATGAAATACATAAAGATGAGGCGGTTACGTTGCATGGAATGTCGGCTGAGAAAATATATATTACAGGTTCACCAGGATACGATATATGGTTTGAGGCCAATCGTGAATCTTTGCGGAAAGACTTTTGCAACCGCGTTGGTTTAGATGAAAATAGTCCCTACTTGCTATATGTGTGCTCCTCGGTTTTTGTTGGGGGTAAGGGGGAGGTCGAGATTTTTAAGAAACTATTAAAAATATTACGCTCAAGTCAAAATCCTCATGTATCTAATTTGGGAGTCTTAATAAGACCGCATCCGCAATTTAACGAAAAGTGGATCAAAGAGGACTTTTCGCAATATGAAAATGTAGTTGTCTACCCCAAAAAAACAGCCATCCCATTTTCAGGCGGAGAGAAAGCAGACTTTCGTGACTCAATATTTCACAGTATTGGGGTCATGGGAATAAACACATCAGCCATGGTTGAGGCGGCGATCATGAATAAGCCCGTATTTACAATGGAGGATCCATGCTGTGATGATACACAAAGCGGTACGTTGCACTTTAGACATCTTTTAAAATATGGCTTTTTGATACGAAGCGACTCTTTATACGGATGTGTCCATAAAATAGAATCTATCCTTCAAAAGGATTCTGAATTACTAAAAAGTAGTAAAGTTAATAGTAAAAGATTTGTCGAAGAATACATTCGACCCCAAGGGCGAAATCTTGCGGCGGCCTGCGCATGGGCCGATGCAGTCGAAAAGATCATTAGCACGCCAAAACAAGATAACCCGAAAAAGCTCAAATACAAAATATTGGCATCAGCTGGGATGATTAGCTGTTTCCTTTTGAGCTGCCTGCAATCCAACCTTGCTTATCAGGCAAATAAAAAGGAGAAAAATGGTCCAAAATTACCAAAGAAAAAAAGGCAAAATAAATCTAACCTACCAACACAACGCCTTTCGTTTCAGCTGAAAAGGAGAGTATTGGACTGGCTTACTAACGAACCCCCTCGAGTAAAGGACGTCGCAGTACTAAAGGGTCCATACAAAGTGCTGCAAACTTTGCATGATAGTTACGCTACAATTTCTTCGGACCAAAAACCACCACCACTTCTAGTCCTCGGGGATTCTGTCCACTATCGAATTTCTCGTGATGACATTGATAAGCGGAGCCTTTCAGAAATGATCTCTCAAATTTGCCAGCAAAAGAATGACATAGCACTTTGCATTAATTATTCAGCCTACCATCCATGCGTCTATCAAGCCATTCTTAGGGCTTTGACGCGGATGCCTTACCATCCCGCAAAAGTAGTGCTACCGATAAATCTAAGGTGCTTTTCGCCACAGTGGCACTTTCACCCCGATCATACATTTACTTCTGAGATTGAAATTCTTGAAGAATATAGTCCAGGTAAAAAAATTCCTGAAGTTGTTCGATTGGCGAACAATGCAGCAGTGGAGAAGTACGAGGCCAAGGAAGTGCACTATGAAGACACCCCATTAAATCAAATTGGTCAATTCCGTCTTGTGAGCAAAGCTGAAAGTAGAACCGAGTATCAAGAACAGTGGAAAGCTCGCCAAATAGCAATTTTTCACTATTTGCACAAATTAGTTCTCGATCATCCGATTCTTCGAAGCGCTGTCGAAATGGTCCGAACAGCCAATAGCGCAGGAATTAAGCCAATAGTATATTTAACACCAATTAATTTCCTTCATGGAACGAGGGTTGTTGGCTCCCGTTTTGCAGAACAGGTGGGGGCGAATAGAAAGATTATAAAATGTGCCTTGGAGGATGAAATCCTTGCAGCCAATGGAAGATATTACGATTGGTCGTGCGATTTCACCGATGATTTCTTCTTTTATCCCGGCGAGCGCACAGAGCATTTAAATCAAAATGGTCGGCTGAAATTAGCCACGAGAATAATAGACGCTGTTCAATCGTGCAACTAAATCAAAACCTAATCTCGGATCCCGTTCTCGAAGTTGAGAATCTTGGGCGTGTTTATGCGGATCAAGATGACGGGTGCTGGGCATTGCGCGGAATTTCGTTCAAACTGTTTTCAGGCTCCACGCTAGCTGTTGTGGGCCCAAATGGATCGGGAAAGAGCACGCTACTGCGAATTTTGGGGGGGGTTGAGTCACCAAGCGAAGGGCGAGCGACTGGGGTTGGAAGGCTTTGGTTTTATAAAACCACTCATATAGGATTTTCTGCTGAAGATACAATTCAAGAAGCGGTGATATCATATGCCTCATTTCTTGGGATCCAAAATCATGAGGTAATGCAGATCCTTCCATCTGTAATGGAGTGGTGCGAAATAAGATTTCCAACTAGTCATCAATTGCGGCGCCTTTCATTTGGCATGATTGATCGTATCGCTTTTGCTATTAATGCTTTTTTAGCGCCGTCCATACTGATATGTGATGGTCTCCCTGCGGTTGGAGATCGAGCATTCCGCGAGCGTTGTCTTGATATGGTGGAGAGTTTGATTGGAAGAGGAATGGCCTTGTTAGTGGCAACCAATAACACGGCGTTTCTTAAACGATTCTGCAAAGACCTGCTGGTGCTGGAAAATGGAAGACAATCACCATCACAATCATGGGCTCGACGAATTGGGCTAGAGCCTGCCCGCACAAACCATCTAAAACTATCAGAAAACAATCAGACCCTGGATGAATGTGAATTATTAACCGATCAATATAAAGACGAAAAAAGCATGGCAACACTTAGTATACCGGATGAGTCAGAGTGTGATGCAGGGGAGGATAACAAATGCCAAGAAAATGAATCTTTGAGAGGTGAAATAACAGAAAAGATGTCTGAATTTAACGGCGGCATTCTATCCGTATTGCCATTGACTGAACTTGGCAGTCCTAACCTGCCATTCTGCGCTTTTACAAAGCCTGTCATATTCAATATTGTAGCAGAGATAAAAGAAATTATTCAAAGCTACATTTTGGCTGATTTTTTCTTTGGGAAAACACAAGCCTTCAGGCTTGTTTCATCTGTGCTGAACCAAAAAAAAGCTGGACGATATCTAATCCAATTGGAAGTCCCCCAGGGATTGCTGCAGATTGGACGATGGAGGTCTGCCTTCTCATTATCCTGCGGAACTGGAAAATCCGAAGTCTGTAATTTCGAAATCACAGCACAGGATTCTGATTTTTCATTACCGGGCGGCTGGACTGGCCGCATGCCCGGTCCCATCTTGCCGATGGCAAAATGGGAAACCACGTCCTTAAAAAACACTGAACCGAGGGAGTCTATTGCTTCAAACAGTAACGGTAAAATTAACCAAATTACCCTAGTGGGTGTTGGGGGTGCGTCTTCTGTGCCCGCAGGAGAGTCATGTTGTATAGCCATTGATTTCAAAATATTCAGTTCAGATCTTCCAGTGCGGTGTTGCCTTGATTTCGTGTATGCTGGCGAGCGAGCCTTTCGAATCATCATGCAAAAGCCCGAGAGCTTAGGGCAGGGCTCTTGGCGTTCTTGCGCAACACTATTACCGCATCTGTTTGCGGAAGGAGTCTATGATATAAATGTTATATTATTGTTTCCTGATCCGGATGGACCATCTCCGCTGGCTGCCTATAAAGCCATGCGGCTCAATGTATGTTCAGACATAAAGAATGGTCCTCGCAACGGGTGGGACGGAGCCATGCCAGGGGTTGTCATGCCTAAGGTTATGTGGACTGAAATCAGTATCGGTAATAATGAATCCTAATCCAGAAAGATGGACTCGTGAGCCTTCCTGCCAAAGTTTTTTTGCCACTATTCGGGACACTTGGCGTGCTCGGCGCCTTATCGTCTTTTTCGGCCATCAAGCCCTCTTAAAGAGCACGCGCAGAACAGTTTTAGGGTGGTTATGGCTACCTTTACGAGGTGTTGTGCCGACTGTGTTGGGCACTTTCTTATTTAGTCAAGTCCTTGGGGTTAAAACTGATTTCGCGCCATATCCTCTTTTTTTATTGTCTGGTCTTATCCCTTGGATTTTATTTGCAGGAACAGTTTCGTGGAGTGTGCGGTCGCTCGAAATCTCAAAACGTTATTTGCGTTCTGCGGCCTTTCCGCGACTTGTGCTGCCTCTAGGGTATAGTGCTCCAGCTCTTTTAGATTTATGCATGTATTGTTTGTGTTACCTACTTCTGCAAATCTGGTATTTGTCGCACGGTTATATAAATTGGCACATTAGTTGGGCGATGGTTTTATCTTTGGCTTTGGCATATTTAACTGGCTTGGGTTGGGGGATGCTGCTGTGCATTCCTGGGGCACAGGCAAGGGATGTGCGTTTTACGTTAAGTTTTGTTTTGGGGGGTATTTGGGCTATCACACCTATTGCTTACAGTTCGGAGCAAATTCCCCTGAAATGGAGATGGTTGGTGGAAGCAAATCCTCTGGCTTGTATTGTAAACGGATTCCGCGCTGGATTATTCGGCGGTAATGAAACGACTTTTTTTGCATGGACGAATGCGGTCTCTATTGCAATCGTATCTTTCGTTGTGGGACTCTGGGTATTCATTCGCCATCAACATCGCTTAACCTAGTTTCAACCCTCATGCGCTACCAATTCATTTTCCGACATGCAGGATGTCTCCGAGTCTTTGATTCTACCTTGCGCGCTCTTGCTGGGGCAGGACATGAAATTACGCTGATATACAATCTTGAAGACAAGTCTGTCGGCCAAGATCTGACAAAGCTTTTATTAGCAGATTGTCCGAACATAAGTCAGGAGAATGGCCCGGTTCCTGTTGGCCCTTTTAGTTTGTTGGTAAGCTTATGCAGCGGATCTATCGACTATCTTCGTTATAAAAACCCGCTTTACCAGAAATGCCCAAAGCTTGTTCAAAGAGCGAAGAATCGAATTGAGCGGGCGACACCTTTGTTGTCTAAAGCTCTTGACTTAGCTGCGGCGATCCTCGGGTGGCAAAGGGCGATCTTCATATTCCAAAAATTTTTAGAAGAACTTCCTGTCGACCAGCAAATAGTTGAGTACTTAAAAGAACGCCCCTCGGATGTGACGGTGTTGAGTCCACTTGTCGATTTTGGCTCAGAACAAATTGAGTATCTGCGGGCGGCAAAAGCGTTGGAACGGATTACGGTATTGCTAGTGCACAGTTGGGATAACCTTACCAACAAGGGCTTGATTCGTGTGATCCCAAATTATGTTCTTGTTTGGAATCGCTTCCAGGCTGATGAGGCGATAAGTATGCATGGAGTTCCGGCATCAAGAATCAGAATTACGGGGGCCCAGTGTTACGACGTTTGGTATGATATGAAACCAACAGAATCAAGGGAGGATTTCTGCCGGAAGGTAGGGTTAGATCCCAGCAAACGTTTTGTCCTATTTACCGGCTCATCCAAGTTTATAAGCGCTGATGATGAGCCTAGCTTAGTAAATGAACTCAGAGCGGCAATTCAAAAGAATCAAAATGATAAAGATGAGGAACTTCAAATTCTTGTACGCCCGCACCCGCAAAATGCTTCTCCTTGGGAAATACTAAAAAACCAAAAGGGTTTAGCCATTTATCCCCAAGGCGGGGCATTACCTGTTGAACAATCGGCGCGCAGGGATTATTTCCATTCCATATTTTACTCCTGTGGAGTAGTCGGAGTGAATACCAGCGCCATGATTGAGTCATCAATACTCCAACGCCCGGTGTTTACTGTTCTCGACGACCGGTTCCATGAAACTCAACAAGGTACGCTACATTTTCATCACTTACTGAATTCAGGGAATCTTTTAGTAGCAGAAAATCCCGAAGCGCTCGCCAATCTGTTTTGTGAGTTGATCAAAGGGAATCTAAAATATGAAGCGAGTGCGACTCGGTTTCTCTCCGATTTTGTTCGACCCCATTCTGCGGGTCTGACATCCACACAGAATGTTATTCATGCCTTAGAAAGTTTTCTCCAAAACAAGGTTATGAGCGCCAATAAATCCTTCAGAAGAAAATCTGCCATCGCATTTATGGCGTACAGCATGCTGCCTTTCCTAAAGCTTTTAGCAGAAAAGAAAACGGGCGCAAAATATCCTCAGAAGAAGAAAACAGCGCCTAGCGTTATTAAAAAAGAAAAATCAAACAAGAAAATAAGCAACAATATTCCCACTGAACAAAGTGCGCAAAATAGCTGGAAAGAAGCCGGACCGCGCAACTTTTACATTAGGGCAATAAAAAATGATGAAGCGTTACTATTAACAAAACTAAAAAGAAATATAGGAAACAAGCGCGTCATAATTGGGCCATGGCAATCAGAGGTTGGTTTTGAAATCTTATATTGGGTTCCGTTTCTGCGTTGGTTAGTAAAGTCTGAGTTAATTGAGCCGTCGCGTGCGACTATAATAACGCGGGGGGGTGCAAAACTCTGGTATCAAGGTTTGTATTCAGATGATGTCGAATTGTATAACAAATACAGCATCGAAGAGCTCAAGGAAAGAAATATGGCGCGTATTCAAGAAAGTGGGACTGAAAAACATATACAAGTGAGTCAGTTTGATCAGGAAATTATTGAAAAGCATGCTGGAGGTAATAAAAAAGAATATTCCTTGCTCCATCCAAAAGAATTGTATTTGTATCTTCAGGCTTTCCTAGCTGGAAAGGGGGGGCGAGCCCCAATGGAAACGGCAAGACGGGTGCTGTTACATCAAAGAATCGCCCCCTTAAAACACAAAAAGATACAAGATTTGCTGCCGGGAAAGTATGTAGTGGCTAAATTTTACTTCCGCTCCTCCTTCCCAGACATCCCAGAAAACAGGAAATTTATCTTTCAAAGACTGGAACAACTATCCCGTAACAATCCTGTGGTTCTTTTGAATACTGGTCAAACGTATGATAATCATATCGATTGGGATACAAATAAATTGTCTAATTTAATTCGAATCGATCACCTTATACAGCCGGAAAACAATCTTGAAGTGCAGTCCGAGGTAATTGCGGGTGCATCTGCATTTTATGGTACATATGGCGGCTTAAGCTACGTCCCTCTTTTTTACGGAGTTCCTTCATTTTCTTTTCAGTCGTCCGGTGATGGCCTTAATCTGATTCACTTACATCTTGCTCATGAGTTGGCGCGTAAGCTTGAAGTTCCCTTTCATGTATTTGATGTAAAAGACTACGAAATAGTGCGCCAGCATCTTTTAGAATGATAATTCTATCGGCAATAAAAAAAGCTTCGAGATTGATATGGGATATTAGCAAACAATTTGCAATTAATCTGACGGTAGCGTTAAGCCTCCCCCTGATTCGGGTTTTAGGTTTACTGTTTAATATTAAAATCTTTTCGTCTTATTGGAGGAAAAATCTATCGATTACTGAGAACCCTGCCGGCAAGACGTTGCAAGCATATATTTGGAGAGTGGCCAAGAAAATTCAGGGCGAGCCGCTTGGCGACCCTTCCACCATTTTGAAGAAAATATCAAATTTGGCTAAGGGCTCGCACCCAATAATTATAGGCCCATGGCTCTCCGAAGTTGGTTTCGAACTCTTGTATTGGATTCCGTTTTTACAGTGGTTTGTCAAAAAATATGAAGTAGATCCCTCCAGGCTTTTAATCGTTTCTCGTGGGGGTGTTAAGTTATGGTACTCTTATGTCTCTCCCCATTACATCGACATCTTAGATCACGTCCCTCCTCAAGAGTTTTTTCACCTGAACAAAATGCGCATCCAAGACTCGGGGAATCAAAAACAAATAGGCTTTGGGAAAACAGATCACACATTGTTAGATCGGGTGGTAACCAATTGTGACATAAAAGACTACCAAGTGCTTCACCCTTCAATTATGTATCAACTATTGCTTCCGCTTTGGCGACGGTCTGCTCCGTCCAAGTTGGCTCATCTCCACGCCATTTATAAACCAATGATTCGGCCTGATCTTAATTTATTGCCGAAAAACCTCCCAAGCGGCTATACGGCAGCAAAATTCTATTTTAGTGACGCGTTTCCAAAAACGGATGATAATATGATGCATATTCGTAATCTTCTAAGGAGTTATTTATTGAGAGGACCTGTTGTAATGCTGACTTCCGGCATCAAGATTGACGACCATATTGACTTGATAGAAGGCCTGCCGGAAGGAGTCTTTTCATTGCAAAACGATGTTCCCTCTCGTAATCTTCTATTACAAACAGCTGTTGTCGCTGCTGCCGAACGATTCGTTGGTACATTCGGCGGATTCTCATATCTTGCGCCAATGCTTGGAGTTCCTAGCTTCTGTGTATTTTCTGACTTCGGCAGACTCATGCCGATGCATATGGATGTGGCCCTTCGTGTATTTAGGCAATTCAATTGTGGAGAATTGGAGAGTGGGTGCCCGACTGGAACAATTGGCGAGATGCCTACGGGACGTTTTTCTGCTGTTCATGTTGATGCCCTAAAAGACATCCCATGGCGTTTGGCAAATAAAAATTAGGACAAAAAGCCTCGTATGATTCTAGATTTCAACAAGTTGTGCGATCTGCGCAAACATGTGACAATGGTGGATGGCGGATTCGATCCAATTCATCTCGGCCATATAGAGTACTTCAAGGAAGCTGAAAAACTGGGGTTGCCTGTACTTTGCTGTATGGCGTGCGATCAGTATATTTGCACTAAGCACAAACCTCTTTTGCCAGAAGATTATAGGGCTGGAATAATATCGGCGATCCGCTACATAGAGCACGTGCATATTAATCAACGAACAACAGCTGAAGTATTGGCAGAACTTCAGCCGGCATTTTATGCAAAAGGCAAAGATTGGGAGGGTCGACTTCCTAAAAGCGAGCTAGAGGCTTGTGATAAGTATGGAATCAAGGTTGTTTACCTAAATACGATTCTTGATTCGTCATCATTAATCTTAAGAAGATATAATAAAGGGGCACAATGAACATAAATGAATTTCAAAAATTTGTACTCGACCAGAAATCAACACCACCAGAGCGCTATGACAATGAATATTTTAATAAAGACTGGAGAAGCGGTGGAAATAACTACGCAATTAAAACTAGGCGTTTGATAGAAGGCAAAAATCCGCTGTTGATAAAAGAAGTATTTAAACCAAAGAAGGTTCTCGATCTTGGGTGTGGCCCAGGTGCCTTGATGTTGTTTTTAAATGAAATAGGAGTGGAGTGTGAGGGTGTAGACGGAAGTCCTCACGTCATAGAAATGGCACCACCAGAAGTGCGTGAAAAAATTTCCGTTGCGGTTGCTACCGAATGCGGAAAGCCATCAGAATCTTATGATCTTGTCATCAGCAGAGAAGTTATGGAGCATCTGACAGTTTTGGAAGTGCGGCGCGCAGTGTCTGAAATGTGCCGTGTATCATCTCAATTCGTTTACTTAACCACAAGATATCATCCGAACCCAGCAACAATATTGGATGTGACGACGGATTTCGAAACGGATCCAACACATATTACGTGCATGAGCAAAGACTTGATGAGAATGCTCTTCGTTCTGGAAGGATTCTGTTCGCGCCCTGATCTAGAAGAAAAAATGGATTGGCAACAAAAAGGTCGGGTAATGGTTTTCGAAAAAAGGAAAAAATAGGATGGGGGCACAGTACGATTACGTTGCAGGATATCATCTTAATTTTCTAACCTGCGGAATCGCAAAGTTCAATGTATTGCTCGCCAAGGAAATGGGGCTTCCATTTTGGAATCTATATGATGCAAAGGCAGCGAACTGCAAAGCGCCTTTACTTTCTATTAAACTCAGTGAATTTACTTCTCAAGATTTAGACTTGTTACCCCAGTGGATAGAAAAACAAAAAAAAGACCGTGGATATGGCCTCTTTCTTCACGGATATAATGAAACGGAGATGGAAAAACTTTTGATCCGTTCCGCCGATAAAGTTTATTGCGGAAATAAGGCTTTATTTCAAAAGATCGAGCCATTGAATCCTCATACATTATTGTTGTGGTGTCCTGGCACGAACATGAATAACGAGGCTTTCGAAAAAACTGAACTAACCGTATTTTCGTTTGGGATGGCGCACAAATTAAAGACGGACAAATATTACATCCTTAAAGAGCTTCTGCAAAAAACTGGCAAATCTTTCAGCATTGGGCTGTCTACGGCTCTCCATGAAAACACAAGCTTCGATGATTCCTTTTTAAAGGTGTATGATGAGATGTGCGCAATTTTTGGAAACAGGGTTTATTTCCACGGCTATCTTTCCGATCAAGCTGTCTATAATCAGCTCATACGGTCCGACTTCTTTGCGGCTTTCTTTGATGACGGCCTCCGAGCTAATAATACTTCAGTTAATACAGCTCTAAAATGCGGTGTGGCAGTAATCACAAATCTTGACCAATATTCTCCTGACGGTCTTGTCCATATGCGGAATGTAATCGATATTAATCAGGCAAAACAACTACCTTTAGGGCTGAAGACCCTTAAGAATTTGCGCTCTTCAGCAAAAAGCTTTGGCACCGTGGATCTGGGTTGGGACAAGCTTATTTCGATCCTAAAAAACTAGATTACCAGAACGCATCTGGATCATCCTGATGAGTTGGTGACTGTAAACGAGAACGGACAGCTATTTATATTTGAGCAGATTTAAATATCACCTATCAAGGACGGCTCCGCTTCGTGCGTTATATTTTGGCTTTGTGAGGCTTCGTGCGGCAATGGGTGGACTACCGCAATGGGGTCATTTGTTGCCGCAAAATAGCGTTTTAGGTGCGAAGTGGGCAGACTCGGCGCGGGACGGGGAGGTTCTAATTGCTACTGGTTTGGGGGGGCATCTTCCTTCTATGACCTTGGAGAGCCTGCTGGGGATGGCATTAAAAGTTCGGCATAAATCCGTGGAATTTTTGCTTTGTGACGGGGTTCTCCCTGCCTGCATGATGTGCGAGGTTCGTTGGTACAATGATTCAAAGAGATTTGTCTCCGAAGGGCCCACGGACCGCTGCCCCTCGTGCCATGGTCCTTCGGAGGGAATGCTGGCAACAGCTGGGTTTCGGCAGAGATCGTTGGGTCAATACCTTTCTCCTGAGGACAAGGCGATGGCTCAACGGCTCGCCCAGACTACTCCAGCGGACAAAATCGCTCTAACAGTGGAGGAAGGAGTCCCAGTGGGCGAACACGCCATGGCAGGAGCCCTTCGGTTTTTTGCTCGAGGAGACCTGAACGAAACACCCGATGGGGAATGTGTGCTTCGTCGATACTTTGAGGCGGCTCTCCTCAGCTTCTACGCGTTTCGACGTCTTTTGCAGGAAAACTCCTACAAAGTGGTCGTGGTTAACCATGGGCTCTACGTTCCGCAAGGCATCTTTGCTGAGACTGCCAAAAGTCGGGGCATCCGGGTGGTGACATGGCATCCAGCATACCGACGCGGTTGTTTTATTTTCAACCACGGCGAGACCTATCACCACGGCTTGATGAATGAACCCGTGGGTGTGTGGGAAAATATGCCTTGGGACGAGAAGTGTGAAGAGAAAACCCGTCTTTATCTAAAAAGTCGCCGGACAGGCCAAGGGGATTGGATTCGATTTCATTCCGAGCCGGAAGAAGACTTGGTTCAGATCCAGAAAATAACAGGAATCGATTTTACGAGGCCGACTATCGGTCTCTTAACCAATGTGGTCTGGGACGCCCAGCTTCACTACCGGGCTAACGCGTTTCCTTCCATGATGGATTGGCTCCTCAAAACTATCCGCTATTTTCAAAATCGGCCGGATCTGCAGCTAATCGTGCGCGTTCATCCCGCTGAAGTGACCGGTACGGTGCCTTCGCGCCAGCCCGCGCTGGCCGAGATCCAAAAGGCCTTTCCTCGGCTCCCTCTTAATGTCCGCGTTATCCCGCCGGAAAGCCGCCTTAGTACCTACGCCGCGATGGCTGCGTGCAACGCCGTTTTGATTTATGGCACGAAAACAGGGGTGGAGCTGGCCGCCACAGGAACTCCCGTCATTGTGGCGGGAGAGGCTTGGGTTAAGAACAAGGGGATCACCCAAGAGGCGAACTCCCAAGACCACTATTTCCAACTTCTCGATTCCCTACCTTTTCCATCTAAATTGTCTGAGAAAATAACCCAACGGGCGTTGAAATATGCTTTCCACTTCTTTTTTCGCCGAATGATTCCCTTGGAAGGTATCAAGGAAAAGAAGGGATGGCCGCCTTTTCAGGTAGCGATTCATGCCCTTGATGAACTGATGCCCGGACGATCCAAAGGTCTTGATGTGATCTGCCAAGGAATTCTGGAGGGAACGCCTTTCATTTATCCTGCCGAACTTGAGGTTGGAGATGAAAAGCAAGATACTAAAAAGGACGGAGTACCGTTTTGCGCATCAGCATAGATGCCACTGGCTTGGGACGGACGAAAACAGGAACAGTAGTATACTTAACAGAAATCCTCCACCAATGGAACCAGGATCCGAAAGTCCAACATGAATTCATCATTTTCTCAGGGGCGTATGGGGTGCGCCATCTACGGCCCTTAGGGCTAGATAGAAGATTTAAGGTTATCCCGGCTCCCACGCTCCGCCTAGCGCGGATTGCCTGGCAGCAGTTTGTCATGCCAAAGTGGATGGAATCCGCAGGGGTGGACGTCCATTGGGGCGCCGGCTTCGTGCTTCCTATGGTATCTACTAAGCCAATGGTGGTTACGATTCACGATCTTACCTTTCAAATGTTTCCCCACATGCACGAAATCATTAAGCGCTGGTACTTTCCTTTTGTTATCAGTAGATCAGTCCGGCAGGCACGGGCGGTCCTGACCGTCTCCAAATCCACGCGTGCCGATCTCTATCGGCTGTTACCGAGGAGCCGCGGGAAAACCACAGTGACACCCTTGGCCGCCAGAACTCTTGGGAGCCTTCGTCCTTCGCGCATGTCCCGGTCCACACCAACCAAGTTTCCGGGGTATTTGCTCTTTATTGGAACTTTGGAGCCTAGAAAAAACCTAGAACGCCTTCTGCTTGCCTGGCAGGGGCTGGATCCGGGCCTTAGGGCGGGAAGAAAACTTCGAGTAGTGGGGGCGTTCGGCTGGATGATGGGGAAAACGCTGCGTCATTTTGAACGGGATCCCTCCATCGAGTTTCATGGCGAGGTGAGGGACGCCGAGCTTGGCCGTCTTCTCTCCGGATCGCTGGGCTTTGTCTACCCGTCCCTATATGAGGGTTTCGGCCTTCCGGTTATCGAAGCTATGTCCATGGGCATTCCCGTGTTGACAAGCAAGGTCGGGGCCACGCGGGAGGTGGCAGAGGGGGCGGCGATTTTGGTAGATCCGGAAAGTGTGGAAGACATCCGAAGTGGCATCCATCGCCTGTTGAAGGAATCGGGTTTGCGCAGAAAACTTTCAGCATTGGGAATAAAAAGAGCCACCCGATTTTCATGGGAACAAACAGCAAAAAAGACCCTACAGGTCATCGAAAGGCTCTTGCCTGCTTGAATACAGTCTGCGTTTCGATCGTCAGCCACGGGCATGGCGGGATAGTGCGGGATTTGATCGGGGATCTGTGTCGTTGTTCCCAGGTTTCGCAGATTCTGCTTACCCAGAACATCCCGGAGTCAGCCCGAGACAAGTTTCCGCCAAAGGTCAAGTTACAGACCAACGCCCGGCCCTGGGGGTACGGCACCAACCACAACGCGGCTTTCCGATTCTGCCAAACCTCATATTTTTGTGTCATAAATCCGGATATCCGCATCCATAAAAATCCGTTTCCATCCCTGCTCCGGGCCATGAAGGATCAAAACGTGGGGGTTTGTGCTCCAAGAATTATGGCACTAGATGGCGATGAAGAAGACAGCCATCGGCGATTCCCTAACCTAGGCGCCCTTCTAGGCAAGGCTTTTGGCGGAAGTGACGGAAGAGTGCAGGCTGGGCAGGCCAAGGCCTGGGAGCAGAACTCCTGGTTAGGAGGGATGTTTCTTCTTTTGCGGTCAGATGTTTTTCGAGAAGCAGAAGGCTTCGATCCAAAGTTTTTCCTTTATTATGAGGATGTTGACCTGTGCGCCCGGTTGATCCGCATGGGTTATTGGGTACGAAAAGTGTCTTCTGTCGGCGTGGTCCATGACGCCCGCAGGCAAAGCCGGCGTAGTCCCCGCTATGCGGCATGGCACTTGCAAAGCATGGCACGTTATTTTTGGAAGCGATGGATTGGTCGGTATACAAAGTCAAAGGTTTCGCTCCCTCCCAGGCTCTCCTCGAGTCGCTGACCATGAAGGTTCTGATTACGGGAGGTACAGGTTTTGTGGGCCGCGCTTTGGCGTCCCGCCTTTCGGCAGAGGGTTTCCATGTTCGGGCCACCAGCCGTTACCGGGATGACCTCCTCCATGAAATCGTTGCGGTTGGGGAGATGGATGAAAAAACGAATTGGAAGGGCGCGATAGGCGGCGCTGAGGCGGTAATCCATTTAGCCGATAGGGCTGACACAGCTCAATCTGGAATTCCCCAAAAAAACGTAGCGGCAACACTTTGTTTGGCCAGGCAGGCCGCCTCTGTTGGTGTAAAGAGGTTTATTTTTCTGAGTTCCATCCAAGCGCTATCCGACACTACCCCACCCGGGTTGGCACTAAAACCTGAGGATAGATCCCAACCAGGAAATTCTTATGGGGAATCGAAACGCGCGGCTGAAATGGCTTTGCAAAGCTTTTCAAAGGAAAGCGGAATGGAACTAGTGATTATCCGGCCGCCCTTGGTCTATGGACCCGGAGTAAAGGCAAACTTCAGGGTTTTACTTTGGGCAGTCGCTCGAGGTGTGCCCATTCCTCTGGATGATCTGGATTTGAACAAGCGTAGTTTTGTTTCCCTCTCGAACCTAAACGACCTGATTCTTCAGTGCTTAAACAAGCCCGCAGCCGCCAACCAAACTCTCCATGTATCGGATGATGACGATATCTCAACAGCCGAACTTTTACGAAGGATGGGAAAAGCTTTAAGGAAACCAATGCGAAATATTCCCTTACCTTTGCGTTTTGTAAAGATAGGGCTTATATTGGCTGGCAAGGGATGCTGGGTACAGAAGCTATATGGGAACTTAAGGATGGATATTTCACAGACGAAAAAACTGATCGGATGGAAGCCGGTCACAACCATGGACGATGAACTGGAGAAGAGCTCGATCTGGTGGAAAAGTCATTCGAAATACTAAAAAGTCAAAACGAAAGCTGCCGATATAGACTAATTCCTCAGTCCCACTTTCTTATGCGCCTCTTTGATATTTTGTTTTCGTTTTTAGGAATAATTCTTCTGTCGCCGCTTCTTTTCTCAATTTTTTGCCTGTCCGTAATATTTCAGCAAGGCACCCCTTTGTTTTGGCAAGAACGTGTTGGACGGCATGAAAAAGTCTTCGTTTTGATCAAGTTCAGAACCATGAGGCCCAACACAGATTCCGTCGGCACCCACCTCGTGAATCCAAATCAGGTAACCCTATGGGGCAGGTTTCTCAGGCGTACGAAGATCGATGAACTGCCACAGTTGTGGTGTGTTCTGAAGGGTGAAATGAGCTTGGTCGGACCACGACCTTGTTTGCCAAACCAATTCAATCTAATCGAGATACGAAGAAAGTATGGTGTTTTCGGGACTCGTCCGGGCATCACGGGGCTTGCCCAGATCGAAGGGATTGACATGTCCATCCCGCAACTTCTAGCCGAAACTGACGCCGCAATGATTCGGAGCATGTGCTTGGCAAAATACTTGCAATTGATTATGCAAACGCTTTTTTCAAGAAGAAAGGTAAGGGGGTAGCCACAAGATAAGCGAGTTCATAAAATTAGAGCACACCGCGACCCCAGCAAATGTATCATTCATATTGCTTCCTTAATGGCTAAACAAGTTGTCCCACACGAGTTGATGCAATCAGCAGCAAATCGAATTTGAGGGAATGACACATCGCCAACTATGTGTTAGTCAAAGAGATGATAGTTGGCGAATTTATGATAGTTAGAATTAAGTCGAACTCCGCTTTTCGCAGCTACTTTAAATCCCCATGAAATTAATGCTATTGCGAAATAAAGCACTTAGGTTTTTATCCCTAACCCTATTGTACGGAAGCACTCTCTTTTGGGTGCTTTATATGGCGTTTCAGCTTCGTTTCGACTTCAACCCTGGATCCTATATGGACCGTTTCAGATTGGGACTTTTTCTCAGTCTTGGAATCACCTTGCCATTGCTATGGTTTTTTGGGCAGTTCCGGTCTCTCCTTTCTTATTTTGGGTTTCCAGATGCGCAAAAGATTTTGGCGGCTACGAGTTTGGCGGGCCTCGCCATGTTGATCGCTTGGTACGGTGGGTGGGCTGATGTCATGCCACCGAGGGCGGTTATTGTCCTGAACTTTATTTTAGGGTCAATGGCGTTGGTGGTCGTTCGTATTGGTTTTCGGATATTCCGAGAGAGATGGTTGGATTCTCAAATCTCTCACCGGCGGCGGCGAAAAATTGGGATTTACGGGGCTGGTCCAAGTTCGGCGGCCTTAGTCTCCGAACTTTTAGCCCGGCCAAATCTTCGGCTCGTGGTGGCTGCCATTTTTGATGATGATACAAATAAAGCGGGCAGCCATTTGCATGGTGTTCCTATCCTAGGATCTCTTAGGAGCTTGAGCAAGGAAGCGCGCCGTCTTGGATTGGATGAAATTATTCTGGCCATGCCTACGGCTGACTCGTCAAGGATTCGAGCGGTAGTGTCGCAGTGTCGACAGTTAAATCTTCCGGTTAAAACAATTCCAACCATTCATCATGTGGTAAATGGCCACCTGCATCTTGATCGTATCAAGCCGGTGGAGATTGAGGATCTGCTAAGCCGGGAATCGGTGGAAATGGAGGCTCCTTTGAGTTCGGGTTGGATTGCAGGAAGGCGAGTGCTGGTGACGGGGGCGGGAGGAACGATCGGGGCGGAACTGGCCCGGCAAGTGTGGGCTTGCCATCCCAAAAGCCTGATTTTGATCGAGCGGAGTGAGCCCGCTCTCTTTGAAATCGAGCAGGAACTAAAAGAGGATGGAGCAGGAAGTGAGATGCAGGCGATCGTGGCGGATGTGGGGGATACGCACAGGCTCGAAACCATTTTTGCCCAGCAACAACCCGATCTAATTCTTCACGCGGCAGCCCACAAGCATGTGCCATTGATGGAACAACAGGTAGCGGAGGCGTTGAGCAATAACTCCCTCAAAACAGTCGCGTTGGGCCAGGTCGCTGCTGCCCATGGAGTGAAGGATTTTGTTATGATTTCGACAGATAAGGCGATCAACCCCACGAATGTGATGGGTGTCAGCAAGCGACTGGCAGAAATCGGTTTGCAAACAGTGCAGAGAAAGAGCCCGCAGATGAGGGTGACGTCGGTTCGGTTTGGGAATGTTTTGGGCTCTTCGGGCAGTGTCATTCCCACCTTCCGACGTCAGATTGCCGCTGGGGGACCGGTGACGGTGACCCATCCTGAAGTGACCCGCTACTTCATGAGTGTGGCTGAGGCGGTGGGGCTTGTTTTGACGGCAGGGCGATTAGGCAAAGGAGGGGACATTTTCGTTCTGGATATGGGAGAACCTGTGAAGATCGAAGAGATGGCGCGTCAGCTGATTGAGCTCAGCGGGTTTGAGCCTGGTAGAGAGATTGAGATTCGTTACACGGGACTACGACCTGGGGAAAAGTTGTATGAGGAGCTGAGCCATAACGAAGAGGTGACGGAGAAGACGGAGCATCCAAAAATCTGGAAGCTAAAGCACCATTCCATTACCCAGCATGAGGAGTCTGATTTCAAGCAGTCGCTCGACTCGATCATTGAGGAGGCGGCGAGGGGAAATATCTCGCAGGCGAAGCAGCGAATCAAGGATCTGGTGCCGGAGTATCAGCCGTGGCTGGGGTAAAACGGTGCTGCGTGCAGAAGATGGCTAAATTTCGGACGCGGATTTGCCTATAAAAGTAAGGTTAGTAATCTGAGGTTCATTAGGGTTAACGACCCATTGTTTTAACCTTCTCATTGCATCATTATCACCAATCCTAAAACCTAATGACTGATAAATCTGCCCTTAAAATTTCCGACTACTTCTGGCCTGCAGGGGTGTCGCTTTTGACTGGCCTGTTGGGACTATACATCGCCACTTTGGGCCTTTTTGCTATTGGAATATCGATTACCACTTGGCACGGAATAGCTTTTGTGTTGCCTACCATGGGTGCGGGTTATTTGGCGGTGAAAGATTCTTCTCATGTACTTCGAATTAAAAAATCTGCGGTTATTTTGGTAATCAATCTAGCCGGCTGTGGCCTTCTTGCTTTGATTGCAGGTCAATTCGATGACCTGAGCGTGGACGGGATGAATGCGAGGATTGAATCGGTTCTGAGTCTTTCTGCGGGATGGAATCCTGTGAAAGATCCATCCTTTCAAGAAGGGGTAAAACTTGGGGAGACAAATCCTTACCTCAAGGGATCTTTTGTCGTGCAGTCTGGTTACCAGTACAGCTTTGGCAATTTATTGGCAGCGTATCTCGCCCAAGTCACAGGCAGCCTAAATGAAGGCAAAGCAATCACCCCCATCCTCATGTTTGCATCGTTTGGAATTGTTTTTGGAGCCCTGACTGTTCTTTGTATTCCGAAGGGCTGGGCCACAGCGCTAGCAGGTCTTGTGGCGCTCAATCCCGTGGCTATTTCACAAAGCTCAACCTACTATATTGACGGGCATACGGGTTCACTTTTCGCCTCCATGCTGTTTAGTGCGTTGCGCTTGTTGGTCACGGGAGTAACAGCCGATGGTTTGATCGCCTTGGTGGTTGCCTTTTTAGGGCTTTCCGCATCAAAAACTTCAGGACTTTTTTATGGGGTCATCATCGATGTGGTGTTCCTAGCCTTTTACGCCATTACCCATCTAAAAAATTTGCGACCGATGCTGCTTTTTATAGCAATCTCTGCACTCATAACATGGCCAGTCGGGATGCTCTTTCGCAAGGTGGGCGGTTTTCCAGCGTTGACTCCTGAGTATCTTCTAAGTGTAACAAATCCCGCCACCTCAGGATATGGGGTGGGAAAAGACTCTTTCGGGCTAGATGCGATGCTAAAGCTAGATCGCTTGCAAATTTTCGTAATGTCCTACTTTGCGCCGACGGAGATCGTGGCAGATCGGGTGAAGACCAAGTTTCCCTTCGCCCTGAATCGGCGAGAACTTTCCGTTTTTGAAGATCTGACCCCTGACGCCCGAGCGGGTGGATTTGGACCTTTATATGGGGGATGCCTTTTACTAGCGCTAGGGTCTTTAGGCTTAATCCTTCTAGGAAGACCTCCCCCGTTCATTTCTTTCTTTCCGATTCTACCTGTGATTTTGAGTGTGGGCCTAACTCAGACGTGGTGGGCGCGCTGGGCTCCACAGGGCTGGCTAATTCCCTCGGCCTTGCTGGTTCCAGTATTATGCAGCCTAGCGACTGGCCCAGCAGGAGCACGCTGGGTACTTCCTGGGCTAGTTCTTTTCAGTGGCCTATTGAACAGCCTGTTAATCCTAATATTCTATAGCGTAGGTTGTGTCAAAGCTCAGAGAGTGTTGAACTCCCAACTGACGTTCCTTAAGGCGCTATCCCAACCATTAACCGTTTATATGCCGAGATATAAAAGTAATCGTATCTGGTTGATTCGGGGGGAGAATCAGTTCGATCTAGTATCAGAGGCTCCACGCAAGCCGCGACTCAGGCTGATGAGAACGGAGACCCTTATTCCTTTGCCAACAAAGTGGGAGGAGAATTTAGGGAATGCGCCTATGGTGACCGAGTGGAGAAAGCGAAGATTAATTGAAGAGTGATTCGCTCGCGAAAAGATGAGCTAAAAAAGGCAGCAAGTGCCTGATAATAGTAACCAGCATAAGTCCTCAACCGCAGGCGGAAGAAAGGCAAGCAGTCGCCTTAAAGAGCTGGAAAAGAGCCGGGCTTCTTGGGGTTAGTCTCAATCTGAAAGATGAGGTCGCGACAATTCAACAGCGGTATGGAGAGTTCGTGGAAGTGGTGGGTGTGAGCCAAGCGTGTCGCGGGCGAAATATACGACCTTTGGTGTCGGTGGCCGACCTGATTGAGACCTCCTTTGCAAGGAATGAAGGCAAATTTAGTCTGGTGTTGAATGCGGATATTCTTCTCGCTGAGAACGCGGGGACAACCTTCAGTCAGGAACCGAGGGGGGTGACAATGATCCCTCGCTGGGAGATTGATCGATATGCCGCAGGTGGTGAAATGGGGAAGATGGAGAAAGACCCTTGGGGGTACGATGGCGCAATCTTGGGCCCCGAGTTGCGCGGAGTTTTCTTAAATTGTTACTTTGGGCTGGGGCTGCCCTGGTGGGACTATTGGATTCCGTTTCGGGCACTCCATCTGGGGCATCAAATCAAGATTCTGCAGGAACCGCTGGCCTTTCATGTGCGACATCAGGAGCGGTGGAATGAGAAAGACCGGGCTCGGTTGGCAGGAGAGGTTTGGAAGGAAGTCGGAGTGCCTTCATGGAAAAGATTATGGAGGAAGCACTTTGGGCTAAAAGGGGAGCGCAAGATTTATGGTCACCATAACCATTTAGCTGGGCATATAAGAGTGGCTATCCAAGCAGTGGCTTGTGGTTAGAATTTGGAATGTCCAGGCAAGTCTTTTGCCTATATTGTCTGAAGGTGAACTTATACAGCTTTCCCTTGGAAAATTTTAAAGGCAGAATATTAGATATCTCTCCTTTGGAAAAGTCATCAGGGGTTTTTATCCTGCGACACAACTTAAATATTGATCGAGTGTAAAGCAGGAGCCTTAGAGGACTTCAAGCTATCGCCACCAGCAAATTATATGCTTCTAAAAATTAAAAATAAGATTTTTCGCACACGACAGCTTGTCAAAAAAGCCCAAGAAGATCTGGACGCCTTAAAGCAAGCGATTGAGCGCCTGGAGGAAAGCTGTGCTCGCACTCATGATGGTCCATTGGCATGGAGTCCTTCTATGTACCATCGATGGCAAAGGGTCTTGGGGTGCCTTCGGATGCGCAGCCTTGGGCCTGAAGGCAAAGTCAGAGTCGGTACAGATGCTGATGGCGGCTATGTTATTCCAGCAGATTGGAAAACAGTGCCCATGCTCGTTTCCCTCGGAATTGGTCCAGAAAACAGTTTCGACATGTCGTTTGCAGAGGCGGGAATTCCAGTGGAAGCCTATGACCCGACGATTTCCCAGTTACCTCAAATCCATCCTAAAATTCGATGGATTCAAAGCTTGGTGGTGGCGAATCCCAAGCCTACGAGCACAGAAGTCTCCTTGGAAAATGTGCTTCAGAGAATCTCCTGTGACAATTTGCCAGCGTTGAAGATGGATATTGAGGGTTGGGAGTATCCCGCAATACTATCGTGTTCAGAGAAGTCTTTAGGTAAAATAAGGTTCTTCGTCGCAGAATTTCATGGCATTGCTGATGCGATTACAACCGAGAAAACTGCGACACTTGAAGCTACTTGGAGTAGATTGTCCACCGTGTTCGACACAGTTCACGTGCACGCTAACAATGCCGGCGGAGCCCGAATTCTGGGGGGAACATTAGTCCCGAATCTGTTGGAGGTCACAATGGTGAACAGGAATTTCTATAAAACCTACGATGAGAAAGAGAATTACCCTGGCGCCTGCGATCGCCCCAATCTCAAAGGAAAAGCGGATATTCAACTTAGTTCGCTCTTTGGAATTAACGATGCGATGAAATAAAGCACTTCGGCTTTTGACTATGATTATTAATTTAAAGCAGGATAAATGTCTTCCTACTTTTTTTTACCTCCTTTGCTTACGTCAATGCAAATTTCTTTCCGCGCAAGGCTGCAGCCATCCAAGGGTTTCACCGACGTCATGGGATCCAAAAACCCTATTTTCTCATCGTGGGGGAGCGCATAGGCTTGTGCGGGGCCGAAGTCGGCGTGCGTGGATACAAAAACACGAAGCTTTTTTTTGAGGCCTATCGCCACTGGGAGCCAAGGGACCGTCATCAGATCGTTCTGGTGGGGCGAACTCCTCCGGAGCCGGAGTTAGTGGGAAATCTCGATCCGCGTTGCCTTCGGTGGCTACCCCAACTTACTGAGGAGGATATGACGCTGGCTTATTCGGGAGCGGTTGCCTTGCCCTATCCCTCAAAATACGAAGGTTTTGGACTTCTGGTCTTGGAAGCTATGGCGTGTGGATGCCCGATGATCGCCACGCACTTGGCCAGTTTGCCGGAAGTGGGGGGCAATGCTCCCTTGTATGTCCACCCGAATTCAGAGCTCGAGATGAAGGCGGCCATGGACGCAGTGTTGGTTTCGGGCGAGCGAAAGATTCATATCGGTCGAGGCTTGATTCAGGCGAAAAAGTTCAGTTGGGAGACATTCGGCAAGGTTGCGGCGGAGACCTTTTCCTCGGCGGCAGCCCAAGTTCCACGCATGTTCTCCTTGGAAGTTGCCGATGTGGCTGTACGAGCTGGTTATGAACGGATGAGAACCTTGGTTCGGACAACAAAGCGCCGACTACGTAAAGCCAAGTGATTCTTTTCAGCTCACCTAAGCCTCAACGGGACGATACCGAAGCAGTGCAGATCTCTGCGTTTCGCAGTTGGCGGCGCGTATTTCCAAAGGCCCGAATCCTTCTCTTTGGCGATGGAGCCACCTGGGCAAGTTTTGCTCGTGAAGAGGGACTGGAACTGGCGGGTCCCCTGCCTTTGAGCTCTGAAAATGGGGAAGTAATCCAATTTCCTTTTGAAAAAGTCTCCAAACTCGCCGGAAATAACCTGGCCATGTACCTCAATTCGGACATTTTGTTGGATTCGTCGGCCACTGCCGCGGTTGCATCCCTTGAGTCGTTGCCGGGTCCTTGGCTGGCCTCGGCCCGGCGGAGTTGTCTTACTCAATGGGTCGGCCCAGCATTAGAAAAAGAAGAGGATTGGCAGAAGTTTTACAAGCGGGCTCGCGAGGAGCGCGTTTGGGGGGAAGCATGCGCTATGGATATGTTCCTATTTCGGAAATTATCTTTCCAAACGATGCCACCGTTTCTGATTGGACATCGGGGGTGGGATAATTGGATGATCTATCATGCGCGATGCCAAAATATCTCGGTGATAGATATTTCTTCAGCCATGCGGGTCATTCATTGCGACCATGATTATTCCTACGCAAAAGGGAACAGCGTTCCCAGTCGCCGAGATGGGCCTTTGGAAGAGGCAAACCTAAAGATGCTAGGGGGGGAGGAGAAGCTGTTTCACTTGGGGCACGCAACACATGAGTTGAGGCATGGAAAGGTAACGAAATGCCGAGGCCGGGGGACCTTCCAGCGTAACTTGGAGATTTGGCAGATTCAACATTCAGGGCAAAGCTGGTGGTGGAGACCCATTCGAAGACTCTTTCACCCCTTGCTCAAGCTATGGCAGAGTAGCACTACGCGTGCCGAGGATTGGAATCGGAAAGGTAAAATAATCTCGAATTTATGAGCATAAAGTTTTCGGTCGTCATACCGACCTATCATAGGCCCAAAGAATTAGCGGATTGTCTTACGGGAGTACTGAACCAAGAGATTCCAAAAGATTCTTATGAAATAATCGTAGTAGACAATGATGTAAAAGGATCCGCTCAAACGACGATTCAGCAGATTCAAGCCGGAAATAACAACATTCACTATGAGAGAAGATTTTCTAACAATCTATCAGAAGCAAGAAACCTCGGGGCTAAGATTGGAAAGGGAGAGTGGATTGCTTTTCTGGATGATGATTGCGTTCCAAAACCAGATTGGCTGCAAGTGGCGATGGAGTTGCTGCAACAAAATAATCAACCTGGACTTGTCTTTGGTGGCGGATATTCAGTGAAGGGGGATACAAAAACTGGTCCCAATCCTAGAGCAATTCTTTTGCCAAAAGATAAGTATCTGGTCGAAGGGAACTGTTTTTTTCGGCGGAGCGAGTATTTGGCCGCAGGGGGAATGAGAGCCGATCTTGGTCCCAATGAGAAAAGATTTGGATATCATGAAGGGTCCGAGTTGCAGGATCGGTTTCTAATGAAATACAGATTGCAGCATAAAAGAATTCTGCTTCAAGAATTGGCCGTTCACCACCTAGAAAGTAAAAAAATAAAAGGATGGTTAGCCATCGTTTCTGGATATGATTCTGCTTTTGCGTTTAGATCAGGCAGGCAAAAAAAAAGTATACTTAATATTGTGCGGATCCTTGGTTGCATGGGGCGCTATTTGTTGCACGCAATAAAACTGAACTCAGGCGGCAAAGAGCGAGAACTTTATAGGATAGGCGAGCTTTTTGGCGAATCAGCGTTCCAAGCCAAAAAAAACTATAAGGCATTTAGTGAACGAGTGCGTTTATCAAATAATAAAATATTATACCGACGACAACAAGAATGCTCACAACGCAGGCCTTCATCAATGGAAGACATCCGACAAATGCTTGTTGAAAAGAAGCCATTTCTCGCCGGCAAAATAGGTGGAGCCGAATTGCTGGCATTGGAGTATATGGATCATTATCTTAAGTTCGAGTGGCCGAGCGGTTGGAGTTGGCGTAGACCTGCGAGCCGTCTTCACAACAACGCAGGTTTTTTTCCAATTCAGAAAAAAAACTTCATTAGGTGGGATTGGGAGATGAGGCGAGCCGTTGCTTGCATAGATTTTCTTTGCGCCTGGCAAGGAGATTCTTTCCTTAAAAAGTACGAAAACGCCCTTATACAATCCCTAGCCCCGCATAGTCGGGCAATTCCAATGGCCATATTGGGTCGGGATATCCTGCCAGAGATTGCTTCTTTTCGCTGGTTGGTAGTTTCGCCTTTTACGAAAACCATGCAGAAGCAAGTGACTCGCTTGAAGGAGATCCATGATCCGAAAGGTAAGACTTCGATCGATTGGGATCGCATTGTAAAAACATGCGAATTCGTCCGGTGTCCATTTCAATCTCATTTGGAGCCCAGTCCTTATGACAGTTGGGAGGACGGGCTGACGAAGTTGGCAACTGATGTGGAATCTAAGGAATTTGATGTGGCCTTGATTGGGGCGGGTGCCTGGTCTCTCCCTTTGGGAAGGCGAATTAAGGAGATGGGCAAAAGCGCAATCCATATGGGAGGGGAGATGCAATTGCTATTTGGAATTAAAGGAAAGAGATGGGAATACGCCATGATTTATAATTCTGCATGGGTAAATTCCGATCCCGACGAAACTCCCAAAGATGCAAATCGTGTCGAAGATGGATGCTACTGGTAGGATGAAAATGCTTATGAACGTGACGCCCGTAGCTATCCTAATTTACCGAAGGGCAGAACTTGTTCGAGGCTTGATTGACCGGCTACGCATGTCGCGACCCAAAAAGATCTGGATTATTGCCGATGGTCCCAAAAAGGAAGGCGAAAATGATCTATGTAGTGCAGCAAGACAAGAGGCGGAGAATGGTATCACATGGAAATGTGAAGTAACAAAAGTGTATGCAGATAAGAATTTAGGACTTAAGGATAGGGTGGAAACTGGGCTCGATGAGCTATTCGCCCACGAAAGCAGCGCAATTATCTTAGAAGAGGATTGTCACCCTTCAGAAGATTTCATTCCTTTCTGTCAGGAGATGCTCGACCGGTATCGGAATGAGGCGAAAGTTGGTGGGATATCTGGGGACTGCTTTCTTCCTAAGGAGGTAAAACTACATGGCGACTACTTCTTTTCTCGGTATATGCACATCTGGGGCTGGGCCACCTGGGCTCGAACTTGGAAGGCCTATCGACAAAAGCCTTGGACTTGGCCTTATGCTGGTTACAGGGAATATTATCCCGAATGTGGCCAAGACGAATTTCTTTACTGGGAAAGGGTTTTTACAAGGGTGCAGAGTGGTGAGATTCATAGCTGGGACTACCCTTGGATTTCCTCTTTCTGGAAAGATGGCCTCGTTTCCATCACTCCTGCTCAAAATCTTGTCCGAAACGTGGGTTTTGGGGCGGATGCGACGAATACGCAGGATGAGACTGCACAGACTGGCATGGAGAGAGAAGCTTCTCTGGACGCTCCGTTCACAGGGCCAAAGGAAATCTGTGCCGATGTTGATCTCGACCGCCAGACGTTCCGAAATCATCTACTTCGGCAGGAGGGGAAGCTTTCTTTTTGGCGCAGGATCAGGCGTTCCGTTCTGAAAAGGGTGCGAACTTAAAATGATTTATTTGTTGGGCTCTTCTGGATACATCGGTCAAGCATTTGTTGCAGAGCTGAAGAAGCGGGGCATTCCATTCCAAGGGCTTTCCCGAAGGGATTTTGATTATACAAGCTTTCGCGAGCTGACGAAGCGGTTGAGTCGGGAAAAGCCAGAACTGGTGATTCACGCTGCAGGGTTTACAGGGAAACCCAATGTAGACGCATGCGAGAATCAGCGAGGAGAAACGTTGGCGGGTAATCTGAGTCTGACGCAGACGGTAGCTCAGGCATGTGCGACGGCTGGTGTACGCATGGGTTTTGTTTCCTCTGGATGTATCTATATCGGAGTGAAGGTCAAGCGGGAGGATGGAGTTTGTGCGGTGGAAGACCGCCTGACTGAGCCCCTTGTTTCCGAGCTTCTGGCGACCCGCTCCTGCCAGATCGAAGGTTTTGATGAAATTGATTTACCTAACTTCACTTTTGCTCAGGGCAATTGCAGTTTTTATAGTGGCACAAAAGCTCTCGCCGAGGAGGTGATGAAGTCGTTTCCGGAGTTTTATGTATGGCGGGTGCGGATACCCTTTGATCAATATGATGGTCCAAGAAACTACCTATCCAAAGTACAAAATTACCCCAAAGTGTATCAGAATTGGAATTCCCTCAGTCATCTAGGCGACTTTGTGGGTGCTTGCCTCGACCTTTGGGAAAAAGGGGCCGAGGGGGGTATTTATAATTTGACGAATCCTGGGTACACCTCGACTACGGAAGTTGTGGAGAAGATACGAAGGAAGATCAATCCAGGTTGGCGACCAGTTTTTTGGAACAATGACGCAGAATTTTACCGTTTTGGGGCCAAAGCTGCTCGGTCTAACTGTATTCTTGATTGTGGAAAAGCGCTCCGAGCGGGGGCACGACTTCGTCCTCTTGAGGAGGCCATGGAAGATGCTCTTTCCAATTGGGTAAAGATTTGAATCCAGTGGAGTCCACATCCAAAGAGCAATCTGACGAACTCCTAGCAAGATGGATCGCACATCTCAAAGCACACTGGGCCCTTTGGAATATAGCCCGCCGTTACAAAAAGGAGAGCAAGGAGAAAAGCGACATCAATGAACATCTTCCCATCCTGAGGGAGCTAAGCCGTTCCTGCGCCTCAATATGTGAAATAGGGGTCCGTCGCTGTGTGTCGTCTTGGGCTTTCTTACAAGGATTAGCAGAAAGTGAGGCCAGCAAGAAAAAGCTACTTTGCATAGATATCAATCCAGCGGATATCTCCGATCTGGAGCGATGGGGAGGAAACTTAATTCCACCTGTGCGCACCAAGTTGGTGGTTGCGGACTCACGCAAAATTGTCCTACCTCATGAATTCGATCTTCTCTTTATCGATACCCTGCATGTTTACGGTCAACTGAAAGCAGAGCTTTGGGCGCACGAGAAAAGGATCCGTCGTTTTATCGTTCTTCACGACACGGAGATAGATGGAGATCAGGGCGAAGTTTTGCGGATGGGGTGGGATGCTCGTAAGATGGCTCAAGATACGGGAATGAAGGAGGAGGAGCTTTTGCAAGGTTTGGGGCGAGCTATCCAAGAATTTCTTTCGACTTTTCCTGATTGGGTCCGACAGAGCCATTTTGCCAACAACAATGGTTTGACGGTCTTGGCAAGGCGGCAAAAATGACAAAAGGAGTTCTCAGCCTTTTAATCCCAGTATTCAACCATGAAACTTACCTGCCAGAGCTATTTCGCTCCATTGATGTTCAAAGCAGGCAACCCGAGGAGGTTTTAATTTCCGATGATGGGTCGCAGGATAAGTCGACATCGCGGGTCACGGCGTGGGCAGCAGGCAAAGTAAATATTAGGGTTTTCCGGCAAAAGAAAAACATTGGTATCACAGAAAACACAAATTTTCTTCTCCGCAAAGCTAAGGGGGATTATGCACTAACCCTGCATAGCGATGATTGTTTAGGAACGGCGGATTCCCTTGAGGCAATGGCCAAAAGAATGGATCGCAACGAAGGCATCGTCATGGTTACCGCCCCTCGCCAGATGATCAATGAAAGATCCAAGAAGATTCGTGTTGATGGAAAACTAACTCCAGGGGAATACCGACGGTCTGAAATTCTGCGAAAGGTTTTGATCACGGAAGCAAATCCTATCGGGGAACCTAGTGCCGTGATGTTTCGGCAACGATGTTTATCGGCAGGTTTTGACGCGTCTTACCGACAGTTGTGGGACTTGAAGGGCTGGCTTGAGATTCTTAAGTCGGGGAATGTGGCAGTCTTGCGCAGACCCCTTGTCTGGATTCGCGAACATAAAATGCAGGCGACAAAGTCGAATGCGAGATCGGGGCGTGGGACTGGTGAACACGTGGAGCTCTTTTCAGAGTTGCTCCGAGAGGCGGACAAAGTATTGACCCCAAGAGAAGCCACCGTCCTGCTGTACAAGCTACGGAGAACCACTAGCCGTTATCCACAGTTCATATCTCTCAAGACCCGCTCAAGCCTTGTCCGAGAAAGGCAGCGAATTGGTCTGTTTGCTTACATTTGGAATCTTTCAGCCTATCGCGTAAGGAAGTTTAGCGCGCAGTTTCTGAGATCGACTTAAAAGCAAAGCAACTGATGAACAAACCAATTCTCCATCTAGATTTTGCCGATGCCCTAGGGAAATTAAAAAAGAACGATAACTTCCTTCATAATTTATTGGCTCGGCATTACGACGTTCAAATTGTGGATACTCCCGATGTTCTGATTTTTACCCATTACGGAACTCGCAACCGCCTCTATTCATGTAAAAAAATCTTTTACACGCAAGAAAGGTACTTACCCGATTGGAAACAGTGCGATGCAGCCGTGACCTCCGTCTACACAGATCACTCTCGGGCTTACTACTACCCATTTTTTGCGGCACATCGCAAGGGGGAGGATCTTGTTCGATCTGCCAACTTTGATTGTCAACGTATCCTAAATGAGCCTAGAGGTTTCTGCTCGTTTCTTCATAAGTATGCCAATCATTCTGTGCGACCAAGGACGGAGTTCTTTCATGAGCTAAATCGTAGGAAAAAGGTCGATTCGGGCGGCCTAGCGTTCAACAACGTTGGCTATGAGGTGCCCGGAACTGCTGGGCGAGCAAAAATGGCTTTTATCTCGCAATACAGATTCCATATCGCTTTTGAGAATCGACTGTCCCCAGGTTGGACCACAGAAAAGTTCACTGACGCATTCGAGGCTTTCACCGTGCCAATCTATTGGGGGGATGAGCATGCACTCCAGTGGTTTAATCCAAAATCATTCATCAATGTTCGATGTTATAAAAACTTTGCTGAGTGCTGTGATTACATTATGCATTTGGAGAACAGTCCTTCGGAATATGCAAAAATGCTGGCCGAGCCACCCCTCAATGACAATCAAGTTCCTCAAATCTACTCCCAGGACAAGTTACTTGAGTTCCTGATTCGGGAAATTAATCGGCAGGAGACCCCAATCGCAAGGCGCAGATGGTTCTGGCCGATCACCCGTCTGAGGTTGGTAAAACGGGATCGTGTCCATGGGGAATAACCCTCGGCAGAACGCAAAAAAAGCCCTGTGTATAATTTATTTTCACGAAGGATTTAGTCCTTATCTGCCGTTTGCTCTACGGCAGGCAGGGATAAGTAATCCTGATGCGCGAATTATTCTTCTGGGGGATTATCAGAATCGAATTCAGGGAATTCAGTACGAGCATCACCTTCTGCTGGATTATAATGGAAGACATCAAGAGTTTTTGGAATGTTACCGTCACTTCCATCCAGGACACCTTGGTGACGAACGCCGCTGTATTGAGCGGTGGGTTTACTTGAGTGAGTTTCTCAAGAAGCAGAAGATTGAGGAGTTTCTTTTCCTGGATAGTGACATGCTTCTGTTTTGCGATGTTGGTGAAATTCTATCCAAGAGCCGTGAATATGCTGCTGCTGGGGCCCCCATGTTTTGGGCTTTTTGTTACTTTCTGGAAAAGAATTTAGTGGCGGATTTCACAGATTGGATTTTTCAGCAGTATCGCAATCCGGAAGTAATCAAAAAATGGGATACGGCATTTCGTCGTCATTTGGCTGGTGAAAAGGAACAAGGCGCAATCATCCAAGACATGGCGTTAGCCAAGATGTTCATCGAAGAGAGGGGAATACGAGTTTTGGATTTAACCCAACCTACCGATGGTAAGATAGTAGATTCGGGTCGGTTGGGGGGTGCTTTTCAGCAAAAAAGAAAGGATGTAGACATTCTTTTTCAGCAGGAAGCAGGGGGCCCCGTTGGAACTGTCATAGGCGGTATCACTCTGGCTCTTACGGCCGTCCATGTGGCTGGCTTTTACAAGAACCACATGCCTGGACTGACTGGGTGGTCGTGGCCTGTCTTCCGCTCTTTTTTTAGGCCAAACTACCGAAAGAACATTAAGCAACTGTTTTGGTATGGGCTGAATGGGTTTCGGTATCGGTGTTATTTGCGAAGACGTCGTGCCTCTTAGAGTTATGAGTTAAAAGATACATCGATGTGGCATATAAAATATCCATTCATGTCGAGATGTGATTATGAATAATACGCTTACATGGAATCAGCTGATTCGTAGTTGTCGAGGATGGCTCTATCGGAGGCTACCTTCATGGGGGGCAACCTGGCATCGGAAGAAACTGGCAGGTTACGAACGGAGATGGGGGCTGGAGCAAGACGGGTTTACCAAGGAGGGATTTTTCAGGATCTTTCAACGAAGAGTTCTCATCCGCTGTCGACCAGGGAGTTTTTATGAACTGATGACGGGAGACGGTCTGGTGGGAAGTCTGGGAGTTTGGCTGGAGGGACTCGGACAGGGATGGAAGGTAGAGGCATGGGAAGACCAGCCTGCGCCACTTCTGTCGCTTAGAGAAAACCGAATGCAAACTCGGATTCATGAAGGTCGATTGACTATTTGGTCGGAGAAAGAGAGGAAAGCCGGGGTCGAGGGTATCACCACTCGCGGAGCGAAGGAGGCGGCAGGAGTATGCCGGGAAATCAGGAAAGGAAGAATTCGTCCTTACTTTGTAGGAATTTGGAATCCCACCCGTCGTCCTGTCTGGATGCATCGTCTTGTTAGAGAGGGATATCGGCTCGAAATAGTTTACGAGAGGATTGAGTTCTATGTCAGTGCAGAAACCCGACGACAGATTACGGAAGACAGATGGCGGAAATAATCTCCAGCTTCAAAGAGCTCAGGGCATATCAGGAGGCGGTGAGGCCCCAAGAGATGGTTTTCGAGGAGAGCAAGCTTTGGCCAAAAGAGGAGCTCTATGCCCTTACCAGCCAAATACGAAGATCTTCGCGGGCCATCGGGGCGGCCATGGCAGAGGCATGGGCCAAGAGGCGCTATCCAGCTCACTTTTTAAGTAAAATGACCGACGCTGATGCCGACCTTCAGGAAAGTCAGCACTGGATCGACACAGCTTACACCTCTGGCTACTTGAGTGGAGAGTCCAAAGAGTCTTTTATCCTGCTCTCCCAAGAAATCGGCAAATTGATTGGTGGGATGATGGCAAAACACGAGAGTTTTTGCCGCTCTTCGTCCCTAGGGGAGAAAAGATGACTATAGCTGTGGTACAAAAAGCTGTACTCTGGTATCGGTCCTCTGGCCTTCGGTTCATGAAATGAACGTGGCATTCCATTCGAACTCCATGTCACTGCGCGGCTCAGAAAATGCTTTATGGGATTATGCGAACTTCAACGAAACGATTCTTGGCAACCGTTCTTTGATTTGTCACCCGGCCGAGCTGGAAAATGCGGAGAATCGGACTTTTGCGAAATGGAAAGCTAGATTTCCACTCGTCCCGTACCGGACAAAGGCTGAATTAAGCTCCAAGCTTAAGGAAAGGGGGGTGGACATCCTCTATCAAATCAAGCCAGGGCCTTATGACGGATTTGTCGTTCCTCGGATAAAGAACTGCATCCACTCGATGTTTTTGAGCGATGAATTTCACGGAGATAGTTTTGCTTATGTTTCCCGCTGGTGCTCGAAAGTCATGACGGGGAGAGAGGAGTCGTTCGTCCCGCATTTTGTTCCGCAGTTGGAAAGCGAGGCAGGGCTAAGAGAAAAATTAGGTATTTCGACGAAGTCGAGAGTCTTTGGGCGTCATGGAGGCTGGGATACTTTTAATATTCCCTTTGTTCGAGAAGCAGTAGTTCGACATGCCCGGCAAAACCCGGAGGATCACTTTGTGTTCCTCAATACCGAACGCATTCGCGAGGGAGAAAATCTGACTAATATCCACTATCTTTCGGCCACGGTAGATCCAGTAGAAAAGGCTAAATTCCTTGCTACCTGCGATGCGATGCTTCATGGGCGCTGGCACGGGGAGACGTTTGGGTTGGCCGTGGGAGAGTTCGCCGTCTTGGGAAAGCCAGTGCTTACATTTTCAAAGTCAAGGGAGAGGGCGCATCTTGAGATGTTAGGAAATCAGTCTTTGCATTACCGCCATGCAGGTGAATTGATGAAGATCTTAAAGGATTTTCGTCCTCATAGGACCCAGGGGACCGAGTACGAAATATTTGGTGACCCGAAAGTTGTAATGAAGCTATTTCAAAAAAAGTTTCTCGAGAGCTAAATTCCCAACCTTGGAAAATTAATGGAGCGGGCAATCCCTTTTTGCTGATCGTTCGTGATTTCGTAAAAAAGGCGTAGAGGAGGGAGGCAGCCTCCTTCTGCTAATTTGCGAAATCGAAAAAATAACTTGGCTGCACGCATTCGAAGCGTTTTGCGGTTTATGTCGGCCAAGGCATTTTCTCCGTGTGGACCGATGCGTTTTGCGATGTCGTCCTCGTGCCAGGTGAAAATGCCGATGGGTTTGCGGACGGAGACCAGCTTCAGGCCGAGCTTCATTTGACGGCGGAACCAGACGTGATCCCCGACGACGCGAAATTCGGCAGGGTAGGGGGAGCGCTCCCAAATTCTTCTGTGGAACAGGAAGGAGCAAGTTTGCACAGGCATATGCCAGTCGGCATCGATGGGGAGTGGAACGGTGATCTGGTTGAACAGGTAAAGGAAGTTGAGCTGGCCATCCAGCATAATGGTCGGGCCGAAAACAGCGTCGGCCCCGGTTTGATCAAGTTTTTGAAGGGCGTGGGCTAGACCCGCGCGGTCATACTGCTCGTCGGCGTTTAAGTGTCCGAGGATCCGACCACGTGCGGTAGCCATGCCCTTGTTGAGGGCATCATACATGCCCTTGTCGGGTCCTGGAATGAGGCGGATATCTTTTTGTTGGTGCAGATAGTCCAGAGTTCCATCCGTACTGCCCCCATCCACCACGATATGTTCGTAGTTTCGTTCTTTGAGGGCGTGACGAACCGACTGGAGACAGAGCTCGATCCAACGGATCGAGTTAAAAACCGGGGTGACGATGGAAATTTCCATCCGAGGTCAATAGGAACTGATGCCCTGTTGCGCCGCCATTCCTGCAAAGAGGCCTTTTTTGGCCAGCAGGCTGGAAAAGGTACCCCGTTCGGCGATACGCCCCCCGTCCAGCACCACGATCTCGTCCATATTGGCGAGGGTGGAAAGCCGGTGGGCGATGCAGAGAACAGTGCGACCCTCTTCAAGCTGGTCGATGGTTTTTTGAACTTCCGTTTCCGAGTCGGCATCCAAGGCGGCGGTGGCTTCGTCGAGGATGAGGATAGGGGCGTTCCGTAAAAACGCACGGGCTAGGCTGATCCGAGCCTTCTGACCGCCCGAAAGCATAACGCCTCTTTCCCCCACTCGCGTTTCGTAGCCATTGGGAAGAGCTTTGATAAAGTCATAGGCGAAAGCTTTCCGAGCCGCCTCCTCTATTTCAGGGCGGGTGGCCCCTAATCGACCCAGGCCGATGTTCTCCGCAACCGATGCGTCAAAAAGGACTACATCCTGGCTGACTAAGGCGATCTGCGAGCGCAGTTCTCGGGATTGGATGGTGGACAGATCCCGACCATCCCAAAGGATTTTGCCGGAGGTAGGGGCGTAAAAACGTGGTAAAAGATTGATCAAGCTGCTTTTGCCGGAGCCACTGGCTCCAGCAATGCCGAGTTTAAAACCTTTAGGAATTTCTAGGGAAATTTCCTTCAATACATGGTCGTGACCGTAATCGAGATAAACCTTTTCGAGGTGTAGTCCTTTCGAAAGAGGAAGAAGTGGAGTGGGTGCAGTTGGCTCTTGAACGCTCGGATTCAATGAAAGGAAAATTTCCAGTCGATCGCAACTGACGGAAGCGGAGACAAGATCCACGTGCATCTGGGCAAGACGTTTGACCGGGCTGGGAAGCATGATTAAGCCTGTAAGAAAACCTACAAAATCTGAGACCGACTGATTCGTTGCGAAAACCACAATAATAAATACCCCCAAGCCTAGTGTGCTGATGACCTCGATAACTGGGTTGACCAGCTTCCCTGCTTGGGTTTTTTTGACCTCGAGATTGACCAGTTTCAGGCTCTCGTCTCGGTAACGGTCGAGCTGAAACTTTTCCAGTCCGTAGGCTTTGATCAGGCGGATGCCGGAAAGAGCTTCGATCAAGCCACTGCCTTGGCTGATGCCGACGGAGATGGATTTGCGGGCAATTTGCTTTAATCGATTTCCGACGATGAGGATGGGAAGAGTGACTAAGGGGAGAATGACGATTGCGGCTAAAGTTAACTTGGCATCGATCATAATCATGCCACCCAAAATACTGAGAAGTGTGATGGGTTCCTTGATGAGATCGCTGAAGCCGTTATTCATGGCATCGAAAATACGACGGGTATCGCCAGAGATGTGGGTTGTGAGATCGCCAAGGCTAGACTTATTGAAGTAGTCCAAAGAGAGGGAGTGGAGTTTTTCGAGGACTCGGAGTTGCATGTCCCGAACAACTCGGGTGCTGACCCAAGACATGCAGTAGGCACTGAGATAGCTTGTGCCAGAGCGTAGCAGCATCAGCAGGGGCAAAAAAAGAACGGCACCAGCGATTTGCAGTGGAGTGATGGGCTGTCCTGAGCGGGGGAGAACTTTTTCCATGATTTCGGCAAATTCGTGAGAAAAACGTGTAGCCAGAGACTGGGGATCGACTTGGCCAACCACGAGGGGAGAGGGGCTTAATCTTTCAAACAAAGTCTTCGTCGCAAGAACGAAAGCACCATTGCTGACTCCGAAAAAGAGGGCCAACCCAACTGCTGCTAGGAAGCGGGTTCGATAGGGACGTAAAAAGGGGAGGCCAAAGCCCAGAACGCGCCGTAGTTGATTCACTAGATCAGGGTAGGGAAAAAGGATCCGAAGGTCGAATGCGTAAGCCAAAGGACCTAACGGTTTTTTCCTAGATATTGCTCAACAGAGTTGGAAGCCTGTTTGCGATAAAAAAACCAAGCGAGGTAGATGAAGTTCAAAGTGGCCCAGAGACCGAGGATGCCCAGGTAGTGCTCGCCACAGGGGCCCATCATGGGGAGAAGGCGCCAGAGGGCAAAAGCCGCAAGTCCGAGCCATAGCGTGACCCAATGGAAGGTGAAGAAGCTGAAAAATCGGAGAGGCGCCGTGGGGACAAAACCGCCGATCTTCGGGGCATCAATTGGATAGAAGTATAAATCTTCGATTTCAGACCCGACTAGCGTGCCTTTGCCCAAGGCCTTGTTTAAACGAATCTCGACAAAGCGAGCGTGGATGCGGGCAAAGTCGACAAAATGGAGATAGAAGCAGGACTGAGTTCCAGCGGTGATGACGAGGAGCGGGACAAGAGCCAGAGAGATTGGGCTATCCCAGAGAAGGCAGCCGATCACGAGAACGAGAAAGAGGTAGAGACCGTGGAAAAACTTTTTATGGTAGGCGTACTGCATCTCGCGCATACGACGAAGCTGATCCATCCAAAGGGCGATCTTTTGGTCGGTTTGTGGCATAGCCCCTTTATGCCCAGCGAAGAGCCAAAGGACAACCTTGCGACGGTTTCTGAATGGTGGCCGAAGAAAAGTATTCAAAAGGTAAAGGCCTAAATCTGAAAGAAGGGAATTCCTAGGCTTGACAAAACAACAGAACAACCATAAGAATGAGCCTCAAAATGACGACTTTAACAAGATTCCTAGAGCCCCCTCAAGGGCATTTTTTTCTGTTGGGACCGAGGGGAACTGGAAAAACAAGTTGGACAAAGCAGCATT
>Ga0214921_10000832_pt1 | contig 55072 bp, 51 predicted proteins | sample LL1505_MetaG_FD_177992 | JGI IMG/M metagenome (GOLD analysis project Ga0214921, IMG submission 177992) | Freshwater microbial communities from Lake Lanier, Atlanta, Georgia, United States - LL-1505 | ecosystem: Environmental > Aquatic > Freshwater > Lake | place: USA: Georgia | collected... | reverse complement strand
ACCGTGCCGTGGCCCGCATCATGGTGCTGGCGCGTTCGCTTGACGGCGTGATTTCTGGAGAACACGGTATCGGCATCACCAAGCTCGACTTTTTGACCGAAGCCGAACTGCAGCCCTTCACCGACTACAAGCTGCGTGTCGACCCCGAGGGGCGGTTCAACAAAGGCAAGCTGATGCGCGATGCGGCTTTCCCGGCCGATCTGACCAACGCCTACACCCCCAGCTTCGGGCTGATGGGTCATGAATCGCTGATCATGCAGCAGTCGGATATCGGCGATATTGCCAAAAGCATCAAGGATTGCCTGCGCTGCGGCAAATGTAAACCGGTGTGCGCCACCCACGTGCCGCGCGCCAACTTGCTTTACAGTCCGCGCGACAAAATTCTGGCGACTTCGCTGCTGATCGAAGCGTTTTTGTACGAGGAGCAAACGCGTCGCGGCATCTCGATTAAGCACTGGGAAGAGTTTGAAGACGTGGCCGATCACTGCACTGTCTGCCACAAGTGCCTGACACCGTGCCCGGTCAATATCGACTTTGGCGATGTCTCGATGAACATGCGCAACCTCTTGCGCAAGATGGGGCAAAAGTCATTCCGGCCGGGCAATGCCGCGGCCATGTTTTTCCTCAATGCGACCAATCCGCAAACCATTAAGTTCATGCGCAGCGCCATGGTCGATGTCGGATTTAAGGCCCAGCGTCTGGCCAATGACTTGCTGCGATCTTTTGCGCGCAAACAGACGGCCAAGCCGCCGGCCAGCGTGGGCAAGGCGCCGGCCAAAGAGCAGGTGATTCATTTCATCAACAAAAAAATGCCCGGCGGTCTGCCTAAAAAATCTGCGCGCGCGCTGTTGGACATTGAAGACAAGGACTATGTCCCGATCATTCGCGACCCCAAGCGCACGACGGCTGAAACGGAGGCGGTGTTTTACTTTCCAGGTTGCGGCTCTGAGCGTTTGTTCTCGCAAGTCGGGTTGGCCACGCAGGCCATGCTCTGGCATGCCGGCGTGCAGACCGTGCTGCCGCCAGGCTATTTGTGCTGCGGTTATCCGCAGCGCGGCAGCGGTCAGTTTGACAAGGCTGACAAGATCATCACTGACAACCGGGTGCTGTTTCACCGCGTGGCCAACACGCTCAACTACCTGGACATCAAGACAGTGGTGGTGAGTTGCGGTACCTGCTACGACCAGCTGCAGGGCTATGAGTTCGACAAAATATTCCCCGGCTGCCGCATCATCGACATCCATGAGTACCTGCTCGAGAAAAACATCACGCTGCGCACCGACGCGCCCGGCCAAGGCTATCTGTACCACGACCCTTGTCACAGCCCGATGAAGCTGCAGGAACCCATGAAAACCGTGAAAGCGCTGCTGGGTGACAACGTGCTCAAGAACGATCGTTGCTGCGGCGAGTCCGGTACTTTGGGCGTGACGCGGCCCGACATCTCCACGCAGATCCGCTTTCGCAAGGAAGAAGAGCTGCAAAAAGGCGAGGCGGCTTTGCGGGCCAGCGGCGCAGTGGCGGCCCAGGGCAATGTGAAGATTCTGACCAGCTGCCCGAGCTGCCTGCAAGGGCTGTCGCGCTTTGGCGATGACCTCAATAACGGTCTACTCGAAGCCGACTACATCGTCGTCGAGATGGCCAACCAGATTCTGGGCAAGGACTGGATGCCGACCTATGTCGAAGCAGCCAACCACGGCGGCATCGAGCGCGTGCTGGTTTAACCCCTAGAAAGAATTCCCATGGCAGGTCTACAAGCAGGTGCTCCTACACCCTCGGCCATCACAGTGCATAGCCAGTCGCGGCAGTTGCAGGTGGGGTTTTCCGATGGTTCGGACTTTCGCATTCCCTTTGAATTGATGCGCGTGTACTCACCCTCGGCCGAGGTGCAGGGCCACGGGCCGGGCCAGGAAGTGCTGCAAACCGGCAAGCGCGAGGTCACGCTGCTCGAACTCGAGCCGGTTGGTAACTACGCCGTCAAGCCGGTCTTTTCAGACGGACACGACAGCGGCCTTTTTTCCTGGGACTACTTGTATTTTCTGGGGTCAGAGCAAGACCGTTTGTGGGCTGATTACCTGGCCCGTTTGCAGGCGGCCGGCGTCGAGCGTGACGCGCCCATGATCGTGGCCGGTGGTTCAGCTTGTGCAAGTCATTGAGGCCGCGGTGATGAAGCTCATTTTTTCGACTACTCCACTTTAAGCGGGGCATTGAGTACATGAGCCAGACCCATTTTGGATTTGAATCCGTCGAAGAGCAGGAAAAAGCCCGCCGTGTGCGTGGCGTTTTTGACTCGGTGGCGTCCAAATACGACGTCATGAACGACCTGATGTCTGCCGGACTGCACCGCGTCTGGAAGGCCTACACCGTCAAAGTAGCCAATGTTCGCGAGGGCCAGTCGGTGCTCGACATCGCCGGTGGCACGGGCGATTTGGCGCTGGCTTTTGCCCCGCAGGTTGGCGCCAGCGGGCGGGTGGTGCATACCGATATCAACGCTGCCATGCTCAGCGAGGGGCGTAACCGTTTACTCGATGCCGGGGTGGCATTGCCCACCTTGGTCTGCGATGCCGAAAAATTGCCTTTCCCCGATGCCAGTTTTGACCTGGTGACTGTTGCTTTCGGTCTGCGCAATATGACTCACAAAGACGTGGCGCTGCAGGAAATGCACCGCGTTCTTAAGCCCATCGGCAAATTGCTGGTGCTTGAGTTTTCTAAAGTTGCCAAGCCGCTGGAGAAGGCTTATGACTGGTATTCCTTTAAAGTGCTGCCGCTGCTGGGCAAATGGGTGGCCAATGACGATGCCAGTTACCGCTACCTGGCCGAGTCCATTCGCATGCACCCTGACCAAGATGCCCTGAAGACCATGATGCATAAAGGGGGTTTTGGTCATGTGGACTATCACAACCTTTCTGGCGGTATGGTGGCATTACATGTTGCAATTAAGTGTTGATTTCCAACGGATTGATCCAATCTGTCAATTTGCGTTGGTAAAAACACCGAATTAGTCAAAAATCTAAGAACCCAATTATTGGAATAGAGGAGACATTATGAAAATCTGGTCAACCCTGTCTTTGGTCGCACTCACTGTGGCCTTGGCTTTCACTGGTGCCGAAGCTGAAGCTAAGCGCATGGGCGGTGGCAAGTCGGTCGGCAAGCAGTCGTCCAATGTCACACAGCGCGAGGCCGCGCCTGCTGCTGCCAAGCCCGCAACACCTGCCGCCGCACCTGCTGCCGCTGCCCCTAAGCGACCTTGGGGCGCTATGCTGGGTGGTTTGGCCGCTGGTCTCGGCTTGGCCTGGCTGGCTTCATCACTGGGTTTTGGCGAGGGCATGGCCCAGTTCATGACCTTTGCTTTGGCGGCCTTGGCCATCATGTTGGTGGTTGGTTTTGTCTTGCGTTACCTGAAGTCCCGCCGTGAAGGTGCCGGCCAGTCTTCAGACTCCCCCTTTGCGTTCCAGGGCGCAGGCCCAACGCCAGCACCCGCCTACAGCCCTGCCAATGTCGGCAACGACGCTTCTGCCCGACCATGGGAGCGCGCTGGCGCTGCTTTTGAGGCTTCACCGGCTGCAACCGGCACGGCGGCGCAAGGCGGCTCCATGATTGGTTCAGCTTTGTCGGGTTCACAGTCCTGGAGCGTTCCTGCTGGGTTTGACTCAGAGGGCTTTCTGGCCGCCTGCAAAACCAACTTTGTGACACTGCAAGGCGCCTGGGATCGTTCAGATATCAGCGCATTGCGCGACATGATGACCGATGAAATGCTCGACCAGATCAAAACCCAGTTGGCTGAGCGTGAGTCGCACACGGGTGGCACGGTCAACAAGACTGACGTGTTGCGCTTGGATGCGCAGCTGCTCGGTATTGAGGAAACGGCTGATGTTTACATGGCCAGCGTCGAATTTTCTGGAATGATCCGTGAAGACGAATCTGCGGGCGCCAGCCCTTTCCGCGAGGTCTGGAACATGACCAAGCCGCGTCATGGGTCAGGCGGCTGGCTGGTGGCGGGTGTGCAAGCCTTGCAGTGATTTAAGGTTGGCGCGCAGGCCATTCGGCCGGCGCGTCATTTATCCGTCAAAATCGGGGACGTATGAATACATCGTCCCCTTTTTCTTTTCTGGAATCTTTTCTCAAAGACCTGCAGCCGCCACCCTGGCTGGTGGCTGAGGGCCATCAGCGGCTGGTGCTGCTGTTCAACCACGTCTTGATGCAAGAAAAAGAAGCCCAGATGCGGTTAGCCCGTAAAAAAGGCAGTGTCATCCGCGCGCAATGGGGCAGCTTTGAGCTGGACCTGCTGATCACCCCCGCCGGGCTGACAGACCGTGCCCCGGCTGGAGCCCAAGCAGATCTGACGCTGATCATCGTTGAGCAAGCCCCCTGGACCCTGGCCCAGTCGGTGCTGCAAGGCAAAGCACCGGCCGTGAAAATTGAGGGCGATGTGATGCTGGCTGCCGAGTTGGGTTGGTTGGCTGACAATCTGCGATGGGACATTGAAGAAGACCTGTCCCGCGTCTTCGGTGATGTGCCTGCGCATGCCATGGTTGATGCCGGTCAGCGTTTGCTGGCAAGGCTGCGTGCTTTCCTGGCGCAAGCGCCCAAGCCGTCATTTGGCGCAGCCTCCAAAGACCTGCAGGCGGGCACATGAGCCGGTTGTTTCGCGGTTTTTTCATCGTCTGGACGGTGCTCCGTTTTGGTCTTGATGAGCTGGTGCTGTCGAGTTTCAAAAATCCTTGGATACGTCTTTTAAAGCGCATCGTCTGCCTGGGTCGCAATCTGAATGCGCCGCGCGGTGAACGACTGCGCCTGGCGCTGGAGAGACTGGGCCCGATCTTCGTGAAGTTCGGTCAAGTCATGTCAACGCGGCGCGACCTGCTGCCCCTGGACATTGCTAATGAACTGGCGGGCCTGCAAGACCGCGTGCCACCGTTTGAATCGGCTGTGGCGGTCGCCATCATCGAGCGCGCTTTCGGCCGGCCCCTTGACAGTATTTTTGCCAGTTTTGAGCAAACGCCGGTGGCCAGTGCCTCCATCGCGCAAGTGCACTTTGCAGTATTGCCAGGCGGGCGTGAAGTTGCCGTCAAAGTCTTACGGCCCAATATGCTGCCGGCCATTGAAAAGGACCTGGCCCTGATGCACATGATGGCCACCTGGGTCGAGCGCTTGTCTGCCGACGGCAAGCGTCTCAAACCGCGCGAAGTGGTGGCTGAATTTGACACCTATTTGCATGATGAGTTGGACTTGTTGCGCGAAGCGGGCAATGCAGCCCAGTTGCGGCGCAACATGCAGGGCTTGGATCTGGTGTTGATCCCGGAGATGGTCTGGGACTTCTGCATGACCGACGTGATGGTGATGCAGCGCATGAAGGGCGTGCCCATCAGCCAGGTGCAGCGTCTGCGCGATGCCGGCGTGGACATACCCAAGCTGGCCCGCGACGGCGTGACAATTTTTTTCACCCAGGTGTTTCGCGACGGTTTTTTCCACGCCGACATGCACCCGGGCAATATTCAGGTCAGCTTGGATCCGGCCACTTTCGGGCGCTATATCTCGCTGGATTTCGGCATCGTTGGAACGCTCACGGAGGTCGATAAAGAGTACCTGGCGCAGAACTTCTCAGCTTTTTTCAGGCGCGACTACAAGCGCGTGGCCGAGCTGCACATCGAGTCGGGCTGGGTGCCGGCGCGCACGCGTGTGGACGAGCTCGAGTCAGCCATACGTGCCTGCTGCGAGCCTTACTTTGACCGTCCGCTAAAAGAAATCTCGCTCGGCATGGTGCTATTGCGGTTGTTCCAGACCTCGCGGCGCTTTGATGTGGAAGTCCAGCCGCAGCTGGTGTTGCTGCAAAAAACGCTGCTGAACGTTGAAGGTCTGGGACGCGAGCTCGACCCGGACCTTGATTTGTGGAGCACTGCCAAGCCCTTTTTAGAGAAGTGGATGCTCGAGCAGATCGGGCCGAAAAAGTTGTTGGCCCAACTCAAGGCCGAAGCGCCCAGCTACGCCAAGTTGCTGCCGACACTGCCGCGGCTTTTGCATCAACTGCTCAAGCAGCAGGCCTCGGGCCAGCGAAGTGAACTCAGTGAACTGCTGGAAGAGCAAAAACGCACCAACAAGCTGTTGCGCGGCCTGCTTTACGTCGGTCTCGGGTTTTTGCTGGGGGCGCTGGCCGTCTTGCTGTTGTCCGTCGAGTAGATTGAAAGCGGCCGGAGCCAGCGCCTATAATTGAGGGTTTGCATCCTGAGGCCTTTTTCAGGTGCGCTTGCCTACTTTAAAACCCCTCAAAATATGCCAATCTACGCTTACAAATGCGAGTCCTGCGGGCATACCAAGGACGTTTTACAAAAAATGTCGGATGCACCTTTGAGTGATTGCCCCCAATGCAAGGCCCCGGCCTTTAAAAAACAAGTGACTGCCGCAGGTTTTCAGCTCAAAGGCTCAGGCTGGTATGCGACAGATTTCCGGGGTGGAAATTCTGCAGCTCCGGCGCCAGCGACAACTGAGGCTGCCCCGGCTGGCGCACCCGCCGCCGGCGCTGCGGCTGCCACTGCATCAACGTCCAGCGCTGCTGCACCTGCCAGCGCGCCCGCCCCTGCACCCGCAGCGTCTAATTCTGGGAAGTCTGAGTGATGGCCGCCGTACGTCGTTGGTTGTTGGCGGGTCTGCTGGTGCTGGTGCCGTTGGCTATCACAGTGTGGTTGCTGGACTGGATCGTTGGCACGCTGGACCAGACTTTGCAAATACTGCCACGCCAATGGCATCCTGACTACTTGATTGGTTTTCATGTGCCGGGCTTTGGTGTCTTGCTGGCGCTCGGTATCGTGCTGCTGATCGGGGCTGTTGCAAGTAACTTTTTGGGTCGTAAGCTGGTCGGTTGGTGGGATGCGCTGCTGGGCCGAATCCCCATCGTCCGTTCGATTTACTCCAGCGTCAAACAGGTCTCGGACACCTTGTTCTCCGAAAACGGCAATGCTTTTCGCAAGGCCGTGCTGGTGCAGTGGCCGCGTGAGGGCGTCTGGACCATTGGCTTTCAGACCGGCACACCCGGCGGTGATGTGGTCAACCATCTGGGCACTGACTACCTCAGTGTGTATGTGCCCACCACGCCCAACCCGACTGGCGGCTACTTTGTCATGTTCAAAGCCAGCGACTGCATTGAGCTCAATATGAGCGTTGATGAAGCGCTGACCTATGTAATTTCTATGGGTGTGGTCTCGCCTGGCAGTACCCCCCCTAAAAAACTGTCCTGATTTTTTGCGGGTCGCTCCATTGCCCGTTTCCGCTTAAATTGTTAACCGAGAAGTAAATCCGTATGTCCATCGCCTCCCAAATGCGTTCCCACTATTGCGGTCTGGTGACCGACGCCCTGATGGGCCAGACGGTTAGTTTGTGCGGCTGGGTGAACCGTCGTCGTGACCATGGCGGCGTGATTTTTATTGACCTGCGCGATCGCGAAGGTTACGTCCAGGTGGTCTGTGACCCGGACCGCGCTGACATGTTCAAGACCGCCGAAGGCGTGCGCAATGAATTTTGCGTGCAGATCAAGGGCTTGGTGCGTGCCCGCCCCGAGGGCACTGTCAACGAGAGCCTCAAAAGCGGCAAGATTGAAGTGTTGTGCCACGAACTTACCGTGCTCAACCCCAGTGTGACGCCGCCCTTCCAGTTGGACGACGACAACCTGTCGGAAACCACGCGCCTGACCCACCGGGTGCTGGACCTGCGTCGCCCTTACATGCAAAACAACCTGATGCTTCGCTACCGCGTGGCCATGGAAACGCGCAAGTTCCTTGACGCCAACGGCTTCATCGATATCGAAACGCCGATGCTCACCAAGAGCACCCCCGAAGGCGCGCGCGACTACTTGGTGCCCAGCCGTGTCAACGAAGGCCAGTTCTTTGCGTTGCCGCAAAGCCCGCAGCTGTTCAAGCAGCTCTTGATGGTGGCAGGCTTTGACCGCTACTACCAGATCACCAAGTGCTTTCGCGACGAAGACCTGCGCGCCGACCGCCAGCCCGAATTCACCCAGATTGATATCGAGACCTCCTTCATGGGCGAGCAGGACATCCGCGACATGTTCCAGGGCATGATCAGCAACATTTTCAAGACCGTACTGTCGACCGATCTGGGCGAGTTCCCAGTCATGGCTTACCACGACTCGATGCACCGCTTTGGCTCGGACAAGCCCGACCTGCGCGTGAACCTCGAGTTCACCGAGCTCACCGACGTCATGGCCAGTGTGGACTTCAAGGTCTTCAGCACCCCGGCCACTACACCGGGTGGGCGCGTGGTCGGCCTGCGCGTGCCGGGCGGCTCAGAGATGAGCCGTGGCGAGATCGATGGCTACACCGAGTTCGTCAAGATTTACGGCGCCAAGGGTCTGGCCTGGGTCAAGGTGAACGACGTCAGCAAGGGCCGCGACGGCCTGCAAAGCCCGATCGTCAAGAACCTGCATGACGCGGCGATCGCTGAGATCTTGAAGCGCTGCGGCGCGCAAAACGGCGATATTATTTTCTTTGGTGCTGACAAGGCTAAGATCGTCGATGACAGCATTGGCGCGCTGCGTCTGAAGGTCGGCCACAGCGAGTTCGGCAAGAAAACCGGTCTCTTCACCAAAGGCTGGAAGCCGCTTTGGGTGGTGGATTTTCCGATGTTTGAGCATGATGAGGAAAACAACCGCTGGAGCGCTGTGCACCACCCGTTCACCGCACCCAAAGACGGCCACGAAGACTGGATGGACACCGACCCGGGCCGCTGCATCGCCAAGGCTTACGACATGGTGCTCAATGGTTGGGAGCTTGGTGGCGGCTCGGTGCGGATTCACCGCGCAGACGTACAAAGCAAGGTCTTTACCGCGCTCAAAATCGGACCCGAGGAAGCCCAAGAGAAGTTCGGCTTCCTGCTCGACGCGCTGCAGTACGGTGCGCCACCGCACGGTGGTCTGGCCTTTGGCCTGGACCGCATCGTCACCATGATGACGGGCGCCGAGTCGATCCGGGACGTGATTGCCTTCCCCAAAACCCAGCGCGCACAGTGTCTGCTCACGCACGCTCCGAGCCCGGTGGACGAAAAGCAGTTGCGCGAACTCCACATCCGCCTGCGCAACCCGCTGCCGGCCTGAACGGCTGTAAACGGCGGCCAGCGCAGCCAGAGCCGGTATGAAAGCTGCCAAGCTGCCGGTCTCGGTTCTGGTGGTCATTTACACGCCGGCGCGTGAAGTGCTGCTGATCCGGCGTGCTGACCATGCGGAGTTCTGGCAGAGCGTCACTGGTTCGATGGAATCATTCGACACCGACCTGCGGCAAACGGCTGCGCGCGAGCTGCAAGAGGAAACAGGCATTGCTGTGCAGGCAGACGATTTATGCGACTGGGGCATTGCCAATGTTTATGAAATTTACCCCGCCTGGCGCCACCGTTACGCCCCCGGTGTGACGCACAACACGGAGCACGTGTTCGGCTTGTGCGTGCCGAGCGCACTACCCGTCAGCTTGAACCCGCTTGAGCACACCGCCTGGCAATGGCTGCAATGGCGGGCTGCTGCTGATCTTTGCTATTCAGCTTCAAACGCCGAAGCCATCTTGCACTTGCCTGAGTTTTTAAGCCCGCGCTCCTGAAAGTTCGGGTGCTGTGCCGGATGGCTTGGCGTAGCCTGGAATTTGTGTCACCCTACGCACATGCCCGCTTCCGCCGTATTGATCCGATCGCGCCAGCCCTTGCTGCTGCAAGGCGGTGCAGACTACTTTCCCGCGCTGATCGCAGCGATGGACCGTGCCGAATATTGGATTCAGCTGGAAACTTATATTTTTGATTTCCATGGCGCAGGCGCACAAGTAGCGCAAGCCTTGATCCGCGCAGCCCGCCGCGGTGTGACGGTGCAAGTGCTGGTAGACGGCATCGGCACCGCCGAGCTGCAGCCCGAGTGGCAGTCCCAGTTCACAGCAGCCGGCCTGCATTGGCAGGTCTATTCGCCTTTGACGAGCACATGGCCAGGCTTGAGCCTGCTGTGGCCTGAACAATGGCGCCGCTTGCACCGTAAATTGTGCGTCGTGGACCGACGTCAGGTTTTTTGTGGAGGCATCAATGTTCTTGATGATTTTTACGATCCGCATTACGGTCAATTGAGTGCACCCCGTTTGGACTTTGCGGTCTCACTTGAAGGCCCAGTGGCTGAAGCTGCTTCTGAAGCCGTGGCCCTGCTGTGGTGGCGCGTGCAAGCCGGCTACAGTGCGCGCCACCATCATTTGGCTCAAGCTTGGGAGGCCTTCAAAGCTGCCGGTTATGGCGGACGCGTCAGCGCAGCTCATTTGGCACGCAGCCGTGCGGCGGCCATGGTGGGGCGGCCGCAGCAGGCCGGCCGCAGCCAAAGTCTGCCGGCAGCGCGCGCCGGCCTGCTGCTGCGCGACAACTTGCGCTATCGCAACACCATCGAACGTGCCTATCGCAAAGCCATCGGGCAGGCGCGTCATGACATCGTGATTGCCAATGCCTATTTTTTGCCGGGTGGGCGCCTGCGCCGCGCGCTCATCAAGGCGGCACGGCGCGGCGTCAAAGTCACACTGTTGCTGCAAGGCAAGTACGAGTACTTCATGCAATACCATGCGGCACGGCCGGTCTACGGCGCCCTGCTGGAGGCTGGCGTTGAAATCCATGAATACGCGGCAGGTTTCCTGCACGCCAAAGTGGCGGTGGTTGACGGGCGCTGGGCCACGGTGGGTTCGTCCAATCTGGACCCCTTGAGTCTTCTGCTCGCCCGGGAAGCGAACATGGTGATGGACGACCACAGCTTTGCGCAAGCGCTGCGCAAGCGCTTAGAGGACGCTATTCAGGGCGGCAGGCGCCTGCAAAGTGAGCAATACAGCCGGCGTCCGTGGTTCGAGCGTTTGCTGGATCTGGCCGCTTATGCTTTGATGCGCTTGGCGCTGCTGGTGACGCGTCAACCCTACTGACAGCGAGAGAGTTTGCAGGCTGGTAACATCAGCTATGGTCATGAAATCAAGCCTCCCTGCAACCAGCGCTGCCCCTGCTTTGGACGATGAAGGAACCCCTGTTTCGGTCAAGATCAGGGAGCGCCTTGTGCAGTCACGTAAGCGTTTTCATGCCAACGACAATATCGCGGCCTTCATTGAGCCTGGCGAGCTTGAAAAACTGCTCGACGAAGTTGAGCTCAAGATGCAAGGGGTGCTCGACAGTCTGGTGATCGACACCGAGAAAGACCACAACACAAAGAACACGGCGCGCCGGGTTGCCAAGATGTACCTCAATGAGGTTTTCAAGGGCCGTTATGTGGCGCCGCCTGCCATCACTGAATTCCCTAACGCTGAGCACCTCAACGAGTTGATGATCGTGGGTCCGATCACGGTGCGCAGCGCCTGTTCACATCATTTTTGCCCGGTCATCGGCCAGGTCTGGATCGGTGTCATGCCCAACGAGCACACCAACGTGATCGGTCTTTCCAAATACGCGCGCCTGGCCGAGTGGATCATGGGTCGCCCGCAGATCCAGGAAGAAGCAGTGGTGCAACTGGCTGATTTGATTCAGTCCAAGACACAACCCGACGGGCTGGCCATAGTGATGGAAGCTTCGCACTACTGCATGGGCTGGCGCGGCGTCAAAGACCTTGACAGCAAGATGATCAATTCGGTCATGCGCGGCGTGTTTTTGAAAGACCCGAATCTGCGCCGTGAATTTTTAGCACTCATTCCCAAAAAAATCTAAGGACCAAGTTGCCAGCAAGTGTCGAAGCAGCTGCGCTTCGACCGACCCGCACAGACAGCGCTTTGTACCTTTTATCTTTCAAGGATTTTCATCATGTTGGTCAGACTTCTTTATGCCAGTCGCGCTGTTGAGCCGCACAACACAGAAGCCACGGACGCCATACTGGCGCAGTCGCGAACCCATAACCCGGCCTCTGGCATCACCGGTATTCTTTGTTACGGCGGCGGTATTTTTCTGCAAGCCCTTGAAGGCGGGCGCAGCGCTGTCAACGAACTCTACGGTCATATACAGCGTGACCCCCGGCACAAGGATGTGGTTTTGCTGAGCTACGATGAAATCAGCGAGCGTAGTTTTGGCAGCTGGACCATGGGGCTGGTCAATATCGCCAAGCTCAACACTTCCATCTTGCTCAAGTACTCTGAGCGCCCTGAATTTGATCCCTATTCGGTCTCTGGTAATGTCTCTATGGCTTTGCTTCAGGAGTTGATGGCGACCGCCTCTATCGTCGGGCGTTCGTGACGCTTTGGACGCCCTGATCGCCGGTTGCGATTTCTCCAGCAGCCCCAGCCGCCGCAAAGCCATTGTTGTGGCTACCGGCACCTTGCAGCAAACACGGGTGCAACTGGCAAGGCTAGAGAAACTAGAGTCCTTAGATGATTTTTCCGCTTGGCTGCGTCAGGACCGTGCCTGGATATGCGCTTTTGACTTTCCCTTCGGTCTGCCGCGCGAGCTGGTACACACGCTGGGCTGGCCGCTAGAGTGGCACGCCTGCATGGCGCACTATGCCAGTTTGAGCCGGGCGCAGATCCGCGACACCTTCGCCGCCTTTTGCAATGCCCGGCCGGCCGGCCGGAAATTTGCTCACCGCGTAACTGATGTGCCGGCCGGCTCCAGCAGCTCGATGAAATGGGTCAACCCGCCGGTCGCCTACATGCTGCACGCCGGCGTACCCAGGCTGATTGATGCCGGTGTGTCGTTGCCCGGCCTGGGCCATTCGTCGGTTGACTCGTCCCGCATCGCCCTGGAAGGCTATCCTGGTCTGTTAGCGCGCGAGTTGCTTGGCCCGGCGCCGCGCAGCTACAAAAACGATGCCAAGGCGCTGCAAACTCCGGAGCGACTGATTGCACGCAAAGACATATTGACTGCGCTCGAAAACGGCCAGACGCGGCTGGGTCTGCGGCTCAAACTCACGCACGCGCAGCGTGAGCGCTTGATTGATGACGCCACGGGTGACTCGTTGGACGCCGTCCTGTGCCTGATGCAGGCAGCCTGGGCTCAGCAGCAGCATGCCGAAGGACATCCACGCTATGGTCTGCCGGCGGTGGTCGACCCGCTCGAGGGCTGGATCATCACCGCCTGAGTAGCGCAAAGCGCAAAATACATCTTGAACAACAAGGGATCAGGATGGCTTGGGGAAAACTGTTAGCAATCGGCAAGTTGCGCAAAGCCCCCCTCTCTAGGCAGCTGATAGCGCTGTGGTTCATGCTTAAAGAGTCGGCCACACCGCTGTTGCCCAAGCTGCAGGCTATCGGCTTCTTGAGCGCTGGGCTGCTGTGGATGCTTTTGCCTGGCGCATTGTTTGCGGCTGAGATGAGTCTTCCGGCGCAGGCGCTGCCGGCCTGGACTGGCGTGGTGACTTACGTGGTGGATGGCGATACGGTGTATGCGCGGCCTCTGGCTGGCGGCGCCTCACGTACCCTGCGCCTGCTGGGCATGGATGCGCCTGAAATTTGCCAGGAAGGCGGCGTCGCGGCGCGCGATGCCTTGAATGAACGTGTCTTTCAACGCCAAGTTCAGGTGCAATTGCAAGGTACCGATGACTACGGCCGCGATCTGGTCAGGCTTTATCTGGCCAGTGAAGACGTGGGTCAGTGGATGGTCCAGCGTGGTCACGCCTGGTCTTACCGATTCAAGCAGGACGCAGGTCCATACACCGAGTCAGAGCGGCGTGCCCAGATTTTGCGGCGCGGAATTTTTGCTGGCTTGCCACCAGAAAACCCCAGGGACTTCAGGCGTCGCCACGGTGCGTGCAAGCGATAACCCTGCAAATATTTAAAGCCCGCAATTCGCTGTCAGTGGTTGCCGGGCCGGGTGCTACAGACTTTGCAGCCGGGTGCGCGCCGGGTGCCAATTTCGCTCCAGCGCATGTGCAGTGCGTCCAGCATCAACAGCCGTCCAGCCAATGACTCGCCGGTACCGCAGAGCAACTTGAGTGCCTCTGCAGCCTGCATGCTGCCAATGATGCCCACCAGAGGTGCAAATACGCCCATGGTCGCGCACTGGGTTTCCTCAGGGGCCTCTTCTTCAGGAAACAGACAGGCATAGCAGGGGGACAGGGGCTCGCGCGTGTCAAAAACCGACACCTGTCCATCCATGCGCAGTGCTGCGCCTGAGATCAGCGGCTTGCCGTGGTGTACGCAGGCCTTGTTGATGGCATGGCGGGTTTGAAAATTGTCGGTGCAGTCGAGCACCACGTCGGCCGCCTGTACCCAGGTGTGCAGCGCCTGGCCTTCAGCTCTGGCAGTGATTGCCGTGACAGCAACGTCCGGGTTAATCTGGCCAATCGCTGCGGCGATCGAGTCGGCCTTGAACGTACCCACGCGCGCCAGGGTGTGGGCAATTTGCCGTTGTAAATTGGTGGCATCAACGCGGTCATGGTCCACCACAGTGATATGGCCGACACCCGCGCTGCCCAGGTACAAAGCCGCCGGAGAGCCAAGGCCTCCTGCGCCGATGACCAGGGCATTGGCGGCCAGCAGGCGAGCCTGACCCTCAACGCCGATTTCTTCGAGCAGGATATGCCGCGAGTAACGCAGCAGCTGGGAGTCGTTCATGGCAGGCACAAGGCTGCGGGCTTGGCCGGTTTTGGCGATCAGTCTTCTTTTTTCTCTGCCTTGCGCTCGACCATGGTCTTGCTGGTCACGACCGGGCGGCCCTTGAGATGGTTGAGTGCCTGCATCAGCGGAAAGTCCTTATCGCTGCCGAACTCGGGCGGACGGCGTTGCTCTGGGGATTTACGCGACTCTTCTTCAAGTCGCTTCATAGCTTCTTCGCGGGCCTTTTCACGGGCCGGGTCTTTGGCCTCAGCGCCCTGGCCGCTGTTGAGGTGTTTTTCCAGGTCGGCTTCGCGCGTGCGCAAGGCAGCAAAGGGGCTGCCTTCTAAGGTTTCATCGACCATCCTGTCCGGAATAATGCCCTTGGCCTGGATGGATTTGCCACTGGGCGTGTAATAACGTGCGGTGGTGAGTTTCAGACCTGTGTCCGGTCCCAGCGGACGCACCGTCTGCACCGAGCCCTTGCCAAAGGTTTGGTTGCCCATGATGATGGCGCGCTTGTGGTCTTGCAGTGCGCCGGCCACGATTTCACTGGCCGAAGCCGAGCCTTCGTTGACCAGCACCACCAGGGGCACTGATTTGAGCGCAGCGGGCAGGCGCTTGAGCGGATCGGCACCGCGGCGTGCATAAAACTCCGGCGATGCTTTGTAAGTGAATTTACTTTCTGCTAACTGGCCGTTGGTGGACACCACAGTCACGTTCTCAGGTAAAAAAGCCGCTGACACGGCGACAGCCGCATCAAGCAGGCCGCCCGGGTCGTTGCGCAGGTCCAGCACCAAGCCTTTGAGCTTAGGCTCTTGCTTGTAAATTTGCTCAAGTTTGGTAACGAAGTCTTCGACAGTGCGCTCCTGGAACTGGCTCAGGCGGATCCAGGCATAGCCGGGCTCAACCACTTTGCTGCGCACCGATTGCGTACGGATTTCTTCGCGCGTTATCGACACCGGGAAAGTACGGTTCTCGTCTTTGCGGAAAATGGTCAACAAGACCTTGGTCTTGGGCTCACCGCGCATTTTTTTGACAGCCTCATTGAGGGAAAGTCCCTTGACAAAGGAGTCATCAATTTTGGTGATCAGGTCGTTGGGCTTGAGGCCGGCACGGTCTGCAGGCGAGCCCTCGATCGGGGAGACCACCTTGAGAAGGCCGTCTTCTTGGCTGATTTCAATGCCGACGCCGACAAAACGGCCGGTCGTGCCTTCACGGAATTCTTTGAAGGACTTTTTGTCAAAATAAACCGAGTGCGGGTCCAGGCTGGCGACCATGCCTGAGATGGCGTCTGTGATGAGTTTTTTATCGTCAACCGGCTCGACGTAGTCGCTTTTGACCATGCCGAATACCGCAGCGAGTTGTTGCAACTCTTCAAGAGGCAAGGGGGTCATAGCGCCCCTGGCAACAGCTTGCAACTGGACGGTCGTCAGCGCGCCGGCCATGGCACCGACTGCGATCCAGCCACTGATCTTTAATTTCTGACCCATACACACACCTTGGTTGGCCTTGCTTCAGGCATTTCGGCAACACATGTTACGCACACCCCAGCAGGAATCTCGAACAATATACACCTTGGCGGCCCTACTTGCATCGCCTTGCAAGTATGGCCGGACTAAAGTTGTTTCAGACGCCGCCGTGGCTGGCAACCGCCGCGGCAGCTTTGGCAATGGCCTGAGCGTCGCCCAGGTAGTAGTGGCGGATCGGCTGCAAATCCGCGTCCAGTTCATAAACCAGGGGGATGCCGTTGGGTATGTTCAGCCCCACGATGTCTTCGTTGGACACGTTGTCCAGGTACTTGATCAGCGCCCGAATTGAGTTGCCGTGTGCAGACACCACAATGCGCTTGCCCAACTTGATGGCAGGCGCCATGGATTCGTTCCAAAAAGGCAGCACGCGGGCGACCGTGTCTTCCAGGCACTCAGTCAGGGGCACTTGCTCAGGTTGCAGTTTGGCGTAGCGCGGGTCTTGGCGCTCGCAACGCGCGTCGTCTGAGCTCATTGCAGGCGGCGGGGTGTCGTAGCTGCGGCGCCAGGCCAGCACCTGGGCATCGCCGTATTTTTGAGCCATTTCGGCTTTGTTCAGGCCCTGCAGCGCGCCGTAGTGACGCTCGTTGAGCCGCCAGCTGTGCACCACCGGCAGCCAAGTGCGCCCCATTTCGTCCAGCACATGCCAGAGAGTGCGCGTGGCTCTTTGGAGCACGCTGGTGTAGGCCAGGTCAAAGTCGTAGTTTTCTGCCTTGAGCAACTTGCCGGCGCTCAGAGCCTGGTCAATGCCATTGGGCGTCAGGTCCACATCGGTCCAGCCCGTGAACCGGTTTTCAAGGTTCCAGGTGGACTCGCCGTGACGGATAAGCACTAATTTGTACATGGGGTAGTTCGTAAAAAGGGTAGAAAAACGAGGTGTTGAACAGCTGGAAAAATTTTCTTAAAACGTCGGTTTAGGGGTCTTGCCAACTGGCCGGCTGCGCCAGTCTTGCCCTGCATTCTAAAATCACTCTTTAACTGCCCTGTGGCGCAACACTCAAAAGGTTCAAATTGAAATTTCTCATCGACAACTGGATGCTGATTTCCGTCGCACTTGCTTCTGGCGGGATGCTCTTGTGGCCCCTGATTGCCGAGAGCGCCTCAGCCGGCAAGCTGAGCCCAACGGCTGCCGTTCAACTCATCAACCGTGAAAAGGCGGTGGTGATCGACGTGGGCGAACCGCATGAATTTGCTGCCGGCCACGTTGGCGGCTCCAAAAATATTCCCTTTGGTCAACTCGAAGAAAAACTGCCTGGCCTGGTCAAAAACAAGGCCTTGCCCGTGATTCTGGTGTGCCCGCTGGGCGCGCGTGCCGGTCGTGCGGTGGCGGTTGCCAAAAAAATGGGCTATGAGCAGGCTCAAAGCCTGGGCGGCGGGCTCAAATCATGGCGTGAAGCCAATCTTCCAGTTGAAAAAGCCTGAAAAAGACAGGAGCTCTGAATATGCCTACCGTCAAAATCTACACCACCGGCACCTGCCCCTACTGCCTTCAGGCCAAAGCCTTGCTCAAGCAGCGCGGCGTTGCCGAACTCGAAGAAATCCGTGTCGACCTGTTGCCCGGCCAGCGCGAAACCATGATGCAGATCACCGGCCGGCGCACCGTACCCCAGATTTTTATCGGGCAAACCCATGTGGGCGGCTGTGACGACCTGGTCGCGCTGGACGGCCGTGGCGGCTTGCTGCCATTGCTTGCCGCGGCTTGAGAATGCCGTCGCCGTCCGGCCTGAGATAATCTTTAGTCAGGGTCCTGAGTCGACCGACGTCTTACTACATATCGTTTTTGAAAGAGCACCATGGCAGAAGCCAATCTTGAACCGGTTTTTCAGATTCAGCGCGTTTACCTTAAGGACGTTTCGCTGGAGCAGCCCAATTCCCCCGAAATCCTGCTGCAGACTGAGCAACCCAACGTGGACATCCAGCTCGGGGTAGAAACCAAGCCGGTGGCAGACGGTTTGTATGAGGTCACTGTGACCGCCACCGTTCACACCAAGATCCAAGATAAGACGGTCTTCATGGTTGAAGCCAAGCAAGCCGGCATTTTTGAAGTGCGCAACATCGATGCCGAGCAGCTTGGCTCAATCTTAGGCATTGCCTGCCCGCAGATTGTTTACCCCTATCTGCGCGGCAACGTAGCGGACGTGATTCAGCGCGCCGGCTTTCCGCCTGTGCATCTGGCCGAAATTAACTTCCAGGCCATGTACCAGCAGCAGGTCGAAGCTGCCAGCCAGGCTGCTCCCCAGACCATTGCATAAACATTGAACGCCGCCCTGCACACCGTTCGGGCAACTCCTGGGGGCAACGCGGTATGAAAATCTGCGTCTTGGGTGCCGGAGCTTGGGGCACAGCGCTGGCTGTATCGGCCAGCAGCCAGACCCACACGCAGCATGTGATCAAGCTTTGGGCGCGCGATCCGGCGCTGGTCAGTGCCATGCAAAGCACCCGGCAAAACCAGCGTTATCTGCCGGGTATCGCACTGCCCGAGGCCCTGCAACTGGCCGGCGGCACAGCGAGCTCCTTAGAGGCGACTGTGGCCGGAGAGGACCTGGTCATCATCGCCACCCCCATGGCCGGGCTGCGCAGTGTGTTGCTGCGCTTGCAGGCGGCCAGAGTACGCGCGCCTGTGGTCTGGTTATGCAAGGGCTTTGAGTCGCCAGAGGAGAAGGCCCCGGACGAAGGCGGCTTGCTGGCCCATGAAATCTGTGCGCAGATGGCTCCCGAGCTGGCAGCGGGCGTGCTCAGCGGGCCGAGTTTTGCGCGCGAAGTTGCGCTGGGCCAGCCTACCGCGCTGGTGGCGGCCAGCGAGCATGCCGCCGTGCGAGACGCTCTGGTAGCGGCTTTTCACCGGCCGACCTTGCGCGTCTACGCCAGCCAGGACATGGTGGGTGTTGAGGTGGGCGGCGCTGTTAAAAATGTGCTGGCGATAGCCAGCGGCTTTTGTGACGGCCTGCAACTCGGGCTCAATGCGCGGGCCGCTTTGGTCACCCGCGGTCTGGCCGAAATGACCCGTCTGGGTGTGGCGCTGGGTGCGCGTGCAGACACCTTTACCGGCCTGTCGGGTCTGGGCGATTTAGTACTGACTGCCACTGGCGATCTCAGCCGCAATCGCCAGGTCGGTGTGCTGTTGGCCCAGGGTCAGACACTGGCGCAGGCCGTGGCCAGCCTGGGCCATGTGGCTGAAGGTGTTTACTGCGCGCGAACGGTGGTGCAAAGGGCCCGTGCCCTGGGTGTTGAAATGCCGATTTCGCAGGCCGTGGTGGCCCTGCTGGACGGCCACCTGAGTGCGGCGCAGGCGGTGGCTTACTTGATGGGCCGCGACCCCACTGTCGAGCTCGGCTGAGCCCGACGGCTTAAATTTCGATGTTGTCGATCAGCCGGGTCATTCCCAGCTTGGCCGCGCCGAGCACCACCAGCGGATCGCTGGCCAATACTTCGTTTTGCGGCACCAGTAAATCACTGCGTCTGCGCACGCTCAGGTAGTCGGGTTTCCAGCCGCGCCGCGCCAGCGTTTGCATGGCGGCGGCTTCGAGCTCAGGCAATTGCGCCAATCGTGCGCCCTTGGCAGCCTGGCCCAGTGCTTTGAGGGCGATCAACAGTTGCACGGCTTCTGCACGCTCAGTTGTACTCAGGTAGCTGTTGCGCGAGGACAGTGCCAGGCCGTCCTCCGCGCGCTGTGTTTCGCCGGCAATGATCTCTATGGGTAAGGCCAGTTGTTGCACCATGCGCTGCACTACCAGCACCTGTTGGTAGTCTTTTTTGCCGAAAGCCGCTACGCCCTCGGGCATGCCGGCAAAAACACAGGAAAAAAGTTTGAGCACAACGGTGCTGACCCCAATGAAAAAGCCGGGGCGAAAATGCCCTTCCAGAATGTCCGACAACTCCGAGGCCGGGTGTACCTTGTAGGTCTGCGGTTGAGGGTAGAGCTCTTTTTCGCGCGGTGCAAACAGCAGGTTGCAGCCGGCCGCCTCCAGGCGCTGTGCATCGGCGTCCAGCGTGCGAGGGTAGCTGTCAAAGTCTTCGTTCGGCGCAAATTGAAGGCGGTTGACAAAAATGCTGGAGACCGTCACGTCGCCCAAGGTACGGGCTTGCTTGACCAATGCGATATGCCCGTCGTGCAGATTGCCCATGGTGGGCACAAAGGCCGGGCGCTTGAAGCCTTGAAGGTGCCGACGCAGATCGGCAATGGTGTGAACGATATGCATGCAGAAAATCCTTGCAGCGGGAGATATAAAAAATAGGGGTTGTGGCCTACCAGGCGTGCTGTGCGTCCACCGGAAAACTACCGTCCTTGACGGCACGCACATAGGCCTCGATGGCGCCGCGCACGCTGCCACTGCCATCCATGAAGTTGCGCACAAAGCGTGGCATCTTGCCCAGGTTGATACCTAGCATGTCGTGCAGCACCAGCACCTGGCCTGCGGTGTCCCGGCCCGCGCCTATGCCGACGGTGGCGCAGCGTGAGAGCTCGGTAGTCAGCGCCGCAGCCACGGCGGCCGGCACCATTTCAAGCACCAGCATGGATGCGCCTGCGTCTTGCAACTCGAGTGCCTGCTGGCGCAGCAGCGTGGCGGCTTTGTCGCCCCGGCCTTGCACCCGGTAGCCGCCCAGCGCGTGTACGGTCTGTGGCGTCAGCCCCAGGTGGGCGCAGACCGGAATGCCGCGCTCAACCAGAAAGCGCACGGTCTCAGTGGTCCAGCCGCCGCCTTCGAGCTTGATCATGTGCGCACCCGCCTGCATCAGCACGCTGGCGCTTCGCAGGGCTTGCTCGCGCGACTCCTGGTAGGTGCCGAAGGGCAGGTCGCCGATCAACCAGGCAACGGCATGCGAGCGGCGCAGGCCGTTAGCTACGCATTCGGTGTGGTGCCGCATGGTCTCTAGCGACACGCCGACCGTGCTGCTCAGGCCCTGGCAGACCATGCCCAGAGAGTCGCCAACCAGGATGCATTCGACACCCGCGGCATCGGCAACGGCGGCGAAGGTCGCGTCATAGGCGGTGAGCATGGTGATTTTTTCGCCCTGCTGATGCAGTTCGCGCAGGCGCGGCAAGCTCACGGGCTTGCGCTGCGAAGGTGTGGAAGCCGGCGGCAGGGTGCCGTAGGCAGAGGCCTGGCTGTCAGCAGGGGGTATGGATGCGGATGAACTCATGTTGGCTCCCGGATGCGCTGAGACTGTTCAGCTTACGCTTGAGTTGGCGGGTCGAAAAGCAAAAGAAATGGACTGTATCAGGACGTTGCCGGCCCGTGACCGGTGTGGCTTGTCGCACTCATGCCGGCGTGTAGGCCAGCCGGACATAAATTGGCGCAAAGGCTTCGGCCTGGGTCACGTCGATCAGGCCTTCCTTGCACAACTCGAGCATGGCAATGAAGGTCACCACCAGCACCGGCATGCCGCGCGACGTGTCAAACAGATCTTCAAACACGACAAAGCGGCTGCTCTGGAGTTTGCGCAGCACAATGCTCATGTGCTCGCGCACGCTGAGCGTTTCTCGGCTGATGACGTGGTGTTGCACCAGTCGAGCGCGCTTGACGATGTCGCGCCAGGCGTCTTGCAGGTCCACCACATGGACATCCGGAAAGCGTGGCTGCAGCGCCTGCTCGACATACACCTGGGCCCGCAAAAAATCCCGGCCGAACTGCGGAATCTCATTGAGTTGGTGCGCAGCCAGCTTGATCTGCTCATACTCCAGCAAACGGCGCACTAGTTCGGCGCGCGGGTCCTCTGCCTCCTGCCCCTCTGCGGTTTTCTTAGGTGGCAGCAGCATGCGTGATTTGATCTCAATCAGCATGGCCGCCATCAACAGGTACTCAGCCGCCAGTTCCAGGTTGGTCGATCGGATCTCGTCCACATAGGCCAGGTACTGCCGGGTGACAGCAGCCATGGGGATGTCCAAAATATTGAAGTTCTGCTTGCGGATTAAGTAAAGCAGCAAATCCAGCGGGCCTTCAAAGGCTTCGAGAAAAACCTTCAGGGCATCCGGCGGAATGTACAAGTCGTGCGGCATTGCAAAGAGCGGCTCGCCGTAGAGCTTGGCCAATGCCACCTGGTCGATCACCCCGGGCATGTTTGGCCCGCCATCTTGGGCCGCCGGCAGCAGCGTGCCTTCGCCGGCGGTCGGCCGGTCGGTGTTGGCGTGAGATGAGTTGTTCATGTGATTGAAACGGGCCGGGCCGGCTCAGTCAGCAGCTGCAAAGGCAGACGTTCCACCGGGCAGGCCGCCATGCCGGCACAGGCTCATTTACCCTTTGGATGCTGGCCGGTCAGGTAAACATAGGCTTGCTGATCAAGCCGGCCATCTTCGAAGCCCTTCTCGGCGCTGCGGTCCAGCTGTTTGTCCCAAAGCAGCGCCCGACCGGCACGTTGCTCAGCTTCGAGCGTGGGCTTTTTGGCCTTCAGACCGTCAATGAACTGGGTCACTTCGGAGGTGTAGTCGGGGCGGCGGAAGATGGACATGCGTAATTACCTTTGTAGCCATTTTAGGCGGTGTCTATTGGGGCCGTACTCATTTGCGTGCCGGCAGCACGGCGTCGGCTGCTGCGCCGACCGCTTTGCCTGCAACGCGAGCGGTTCCTATAGCGGCTTCGCCGACCAGCTCGACCGTGCCTACGGCCAATGACGCCGCGGTGTCCGCCACAGCGACAACAGCGCAGCCGCTCAATGAAAAAGAAGCGGTCAACAGGGCGATGGCGGCCAATTTAAATATCGGTTGAGTCATGGTTGGCCGTTCTAATGGATACGCAGTCCGGGCACGGCGCCGGGCCATGGGTTCAGTATGTAAATACCTGGCTCTGCTTTCTCATCCGCGTGGCTGGCGGCCAGAACCATGCCCTCGCTCACGCCGAACTTCATCTTGCGCGGTGCCAAGTTGGCCACCAGCACGGTGAGCTGGCCGATCAGGTCTTCGGGCTTGTACATGCTGGCAATGCCACTGAAAACATTACGCATGCGGCCTTCACCGGCGTCCAGGGTCAGGCGCAGCAGCTTGACCGAGCCTTCGACCGGCTCGCAGTTGACGATTTTGGCAATGCGCAGGTCGATCTTGGCGAAGTCGTCGATGGAGATGGTGGGGGCGATGTCTTCGCCGCCTGGAATCAATTTGACTTCGGTCGGCGCGGGGGGCTCGAACAGGGCGTCGAGTTGTTCGGGGGTGACGCGCTGCATCAGGTGCTGGTAGGGGGCGATGCTGACAACATCCGACGCGGCGGCGTTCCAGTGTTTCATGTCGCTGCCGGTGAAGGCTTTAACGGCCTGCGCCAGCGATGGCAAAACCGGGGCCAGATAGCGCGCCAGCACGGCAAAGGTGTTCACCAGCGTGGAGCAGACCTGGTGCAAGGCTTGGTCGTTGGCAGCGTCTTTGGCCAAGTCCCAGGGTTTATTTTGATCGACATAGGCGTTCACCTTGTCGGCCATCAGCATGATCTCGCGGGTGGCTTTGCCGAACTCGCGTGTTTCATACAGGATGGCAATGCCGTCGGAGGCTTCACGCAACTCGCTCAGCAGCGCAAAGCCCAGTGGGCCGAAGTCGGTGCTCAGCTTGCCTTCAAAGCGCTTGGTCAAAAACCCTGCCGCCCGGCTAGCAATATTCACAAACTTGCCAATCAAATCGCTATTCACCCGCGCCATGAAGTCGTCGGCGTTGAAGTCAATGTCCTCATTGCGCGCCGAGAGCTTGGCCGCCAGGTAGTAGCGCAGCCACTCGGGGTTCATACCCAGGCTCAGGTACTTGAGCGGGTCCAGGCCGGTGCCGCGGCTTTTACTCATCTTCTCGCCGTTGTTCACCGTCAAAAAGCCGTGCACAAAGATATTGGTAGGCGCCTTGCGGCCGCTGAAATGCAGCATCGCGGGCCAAAACAGCGTGTGAAAGGTGACGATGTCCTTGCCGATGAAGTGGTACTGCTCCAGATCGGGCTGGGCCATGTAGGCGGCGTAGTCCTCACCTCGCTTGTCGAGCAGGTTTTTCAGCGAAGCCAGGTAGCCCACGGGTGCGTCCAGCCAGACGTAAAAGTACTTGCCAGGCGCGTCCGGAATTTCGATGCCGAAGTACGGCGCGTCTCTAGAGATGTCCCAGTCCCCCAGGCCCTCGCTGGTCGAGCCGTCGGCGTTGGTGCGCACGCTGAACCATTCTTTGACCTTGTTGGCCACCTCGGGCTGCAACTTGCCGTCTTGCGTCCAGTTCTGCAAAAACTCAACACAACGTGGGTCCGAGAGTTTGAAGAAAAAGTGCTCCGAGCTTTTGAGCTCGGGCTTGACGCCTGAAAGGGCCGAGAAGGGGTTGATCAGGTCGGTGGGCGCGTACACGGCGCCGCAGACCTCGCAGTTGTCGCCGTACTGGTCTTTGGCGTGGCACTTGGGACATTCGCCCTTGATGAAGCGGTCCGGCAAAAACATGTTTTTGGCCGGGTCAAAAAACTGCTCAATCGTTTTGCGCTCAATCAGCGAGCCGCCCTTGTCGGCAGCAATGTCACGCAGGTCGCAGTAAATCTGGCGGGCCAGTTCGTGGTTCTCCGGAGCGTCAGTGCTGTGCCAGTTGTCAAAGCTGATGTGAAAGCCGTCCAGGTAGGGCTTGCGCCCGGCGGCGATGTCGGCCACAAACTGCTGGGGCGTTTTACCTGCCTTTTCGGCCGCAATCATGATGGGCGCGCCGTGCGTGTCGTCGGCGCCGACAAAATTGACCGCGTTGCCCTGCATGCGCTGGAACCGCACCCAGATGTCGGCCTGGATGTATTCCATGATGTGGCCGATGTGGAAATTGCCGTTGGCATACGGCAAGGCGGTGGTAACGAACAGTTGGCGCGGCATAGTCAGCTTTAAGGCAAGAATGAAGCGATTTTATGTCGCGGGGCGGCCCCTAAGCCCTGGCCTGTGTGCGGGGTCGGTGCCGGCGTTAGACTTCGCCCCTGACTTCACGCCTGCCACCTAACCGAGACACAGACCCCATGGCCTTAGAAAAAGACAGCATCCTTCAGGCATTACAGGCCGTCATAGACCCCAACACGGGCAAAGACTTCGTCAGCACCAAGGCTGTCAAAAACCTGGCTGTCTCCGACGCCGATGTCGCCTTTGAAGTCGAGCTGGGCTACCCCGCCAAAAGCCAGCTGGCCGGCCTGCGTAAAACCTTGATTGCCGCCGTCAAGGCTGTGCCGGGCGTGGCCAATGTGTCGGTCAATGTCACCGTCAAAATCGCCAGCCACTGCGTGCAGCGCGGCGTGCAGTTGCTGCCTAATGTCAAGAATATCGTCGCCGTGGCTTCCGGCAAGGGCGGCGTGGGCAAAAGCACCACCGCCGTCAACCTGGCCCTGGCGCTGGCCGCTGAAGGCGCCAGCGTCGGCCTGCTCGACGCCGACATTTACGGCCCCAGCCAGCCCATGATGATGGGCATCGAAGGCCGGCCCGAGAGCGTGGACGGCAAGAACATGGAGCCGATGGAAAACTACGGCCTGCAGGTCATGTCCATCGGTTTTCTGGTCGCGCAAGACGAAGCCATGATCTGGCGCGGCCCCATGGCCACCCAGGCGCTCGAACAGCTGCTGCGCCAGACCAACTGGAAAGACCTGGACTACCTGATTGTCGACATGCCGCCCGGCACCGGCGACATCCAGCTCACGCTCTCCCAGCGCGTGCCCATGACGGGCGCGGTCATCGTCACCACACCGCAAGACATCGCCCTGCTGGACGCCAAAAAAGGCATCAAAATGTTTGAAAAGGTGGGCGTGCCCATCCTGGGCATCGTCGAGAACATGGCGGTGCACATCTGCTCGAAGTGCGGCCACGCGGAGCATATTTTTGGCGAAGGCGGCGGCAAGAAAATGGCCGGCGACTACAACATGGACTATCTGGGCGCCTTGCCGCTGGACATCAACATCCGCCTGCAGGCCGACAACGGCCGGCCCACCGTGGTGGCCGACCCGGACGGCGAAGTCGCTGGTATCTACAAGGCCGTGGCGCGCAAGGTGGCGGTGTCGATCGCGGCCAAGAACAAGGACTTTTCGGCCAAGTTCCCGAGCATCACGATCTCCAAAAATACCTGATCGCTCCGACCCTTTTTGAGAGTCCACGCATGACATCACAAGCCAGCGCCGCCCCTGTCATCATCCGCATGCACGAGCGCGACAACGTGGCCATTGTTGGCAATGACGGCGGCTTGCCGGCGGGCACCGTTTTGCCCGGCGGGTTGTTGCTGACCGAGCGTGTGCCGCAAGGCCATAAAGTTGCATTGCAAGACCTGCCGCTGAGCCAGCCGGTGCTGCGTTACGGCATACCCATCGGTTACGCGCTCAAGGCTATTGCAGCGGGCAGCTGGGTGCATGAAAAGCTGCTCGACATGCCTGCGGCGCGCGAGCTCGTGAACTTGCCCATGGCCACCGTCAAGCCCGCGCCCATGCCGGCGCTGGAGGGTTATACCTTCGAGGGCTACCGCAACACCGACGGCTCGGTGGGCACGCGCAACATCCTGGCCATCACCCAGACCGTGCAATGCGTGGCCGGCGTGACAGAGTTTGCGGTGCGGCGTATCAAGGCCGACATGCTGCCGCGATTTCCCCATGTGGATGACGTGGTGTCACTCGAACATGCCTACGGCTGCGGCGTGGCGATTGATGCACCGGACGCCATCGTGCCGATACGCACGCTGCGCAACATCAGCCTGAACCCGAACTTTGGCGGTGAAGTCATGGTGGTCAGCCTGGGCTGTGAAAAGCTGCAGCCCGAGCGCTTGCTGCCGCCCGGCAGCATCCCGCTGATTGATGTGCGCCAGAGCGGTGACACCGCGCTGGATGTGGTTTGCCTGCAAGACGACGCGCATGTGGGTTTCATGTCCATGGTCGAGTCCATCATGCGGCAGGCTGAAGTGCATTTGACGCGGCTGAATGCGCGCCGGCGCGAGACCGTGCCGGCGGCCGAGCTGGTGGTGGGCGTGCAGTGCGGCGGCAGCGACGCTTTTTCCGGCGTCACCGCCAACCCTGCGGTTGGCTTTTGTAGCGACTTGCTGGTGCGCGCCGGCGCCAGCGTGATGTTTTCTGAAACCACCGAAGTGCGTGACGGCATTGACCAGCTGACCTCGCGCGCCAGCAGTCCGGAAGTGGCTGAGGCCATGGTCCGAGAAATGGCCTGGTACGACGCTTATTTGCAGCGTGGCGGCGCAGACCGCAGCGCCAACACCACGCCCGGCAACAAAAAAGGCGGCCTGTCCAACATCGTTGAAAAAGCCATGGGCTCTATCGTCAAGTCCGGCTCGTCGCCTATTTCCGGCGTGCTCGCCCCAGGAGAAAAACTTAAAAACCGCGGCCTGACCTACACCGCCACCCCCGCCAGTGATTTCATTTGCGGCACCTTGCAGCTGGCCGCCGGCATGAACCTGCACGTCTTCACCACCGGCCGCGGCACGCCTTACGGCCTGGCCGAAGTGCCGGTGATCAAAGTCGCTACTCGCAGTGATCTGGCGCGCCGCTGGCACGACCTGATGGACGTCAACGCCGGCACCATTGCGACCGGTGAAAAAACCATCGAGGCTGTGGGTTGGGAGCTTTTTGAGTTGATGCTCGAAGTCGCCAGCGGCCGCAAAAAAACCTGGGCCGAGCACTGGAAGCTGCACAACGCGCTGGTGCTGTTCAACCCGGCACCGGTGACCTGACAGACCCGAGTGCAGGCATCAGCCACCGCCCCCGAGGCAGCCAAGGGCGCTTGTCCTGACAGCCGCGCCGCATTCTTTAAAAGCCGGCCCCGAAAGGGGTCGGCTTTTTTGATGTAGCCTTGCGCTATGACCACGACTGCCACGACTGTGCACAACGCACACCATTTGCCGACCCTGACCCGTGCCACGGCCCCGCTCACTTGTGAAGTCGAGGTGCTTAACGAGCATGGTGAGCGCTTGAGCATGTCGATTCCGGCCGAGCGCCCGCTGACGGTGTATGTGGACAAGCGTGAGCTTGTCACGCTGATGACCTTGGGTGCACACCCTGAGTTGCTGGTGCTGGGTTACCTGCGCAATCAGCGTTTGATCAGCCACGCCAGCCAAGTAGAGTCGATCACAGTCGACTGGGATGTGGGCGCTGCAGCCGTTAAAACGCGTGACGGCATCAACAACTTGGATGAAAAAACGGCACGCCGGGTGGTCACCACCGGCTGCGGTCAGGGCAGTGTTTTTGGTGGTCTCATGGACGAGGTCGATGAGCTCGAGCTGCCGGCTGACGCGTGCATCACGCAGCGCCAGCTCTACAGCCTTATCAACACCATCCGGCTGCAAGAAAGCACCTACAAGTCGGCGGGCTCTGTGCATGCTTGTGCCATGTTCAGCTTGGTGGGCGACGAGCCGGAGATGCTGCTGTTTGTCGAAGATGTGGGGCGACACAACGCCATTGACACCATTGCCGGTTGGTTGTGGATGAGCTTTGCGGCTTCGCAAGAGATATCTGGCGCACCTGCGCCGAGCCTGGCGTTTTATACGACGGGGCGCCTGACCAGTGAGATGGTCATCAAGTCGGCGCAGATGGGCGTGCCCGTGGTGGTGTCACGCAGCGGCATCACTCAAATGGGCCACCAGATTGCGCAGTCAGTGGGCGTCTGCGCCATCGGGCGTGCCACAAACAAGCGCTTTGTTTGCTACGCCAGTGCTGAACGCCTGTTGCTGGAACCCGGATTGGCATCATGAAAACTCTTTTCCTTCAACTCGGCTGGCAATCAACTTGGCGCGACTTGCGTGCCGGCGAACTGCGGCTGCTCATCGTGGCGGTCACATTGGCCGTGGCTTCGCTGACTGCGGTTGGTTTTTTTGCCGACCGCCTCAAGGGTGGGCTCGAGCGTGATGCGCGTCAATTACTGGGGGGTGATGTCATCGTCAACAGCGACCAGCCGGCACCTGCAGAATTTCTGGACAAGGCCTTGGCCTTGGGCTTACGCACAAGCCAGCAGCTGAGTTTTCCCACCATGGCGCGGGCGCGTGACGAAGACGGCGGCGCCAGTAAATTGGTCGCTTTCAAGGCGGTGGCAGCCGGCTATCCCTTGCGAGGAAATTTACGCGTGGCCGAAGGTCCCGGCCTGAGCGGTGAGCTGACGCGTGAGATTCCCGCAGCCGGCACGGTTTGGGTGGAGGCCGCGCTGCTGGATGCCCTCGGCCTTGAAATGGGCCAGCCCCTGCTGCTGGGAGATGCGAGCTTGCGGGTCAGCAAGATCATCGTCAGTGAGCCCGACCGCGGTGGCGGCTTCATCAGTTTTTCGCCGCGCGTGATGCTCAATCAGGCCGACGTTGCAGCCACTGGTCTGGTTCAGCCGACCAGCCGCAGCACCTACCGCCTGGCCGTGGCCGGCGAGGACCGGGCTGTCAAGGCGTACATCGCTTGGACGACGCAAGTATTAGATCAAAACGATGTGCGCGGCCTGCGCATAGAGTCAATGGACAGCGGCAGGCCGGAGATGCGTCAGACGCTGGACCGTGCCGAAAAATTCCTCAACCTGGTCAGCCTGTTGGCGGCGCTGCTCAGTGCGGTGGCCGTGGCCATCGTGTCGCGCGGCTTTGCCGCCAAACACCTGGACGACTGCGCCATGCTGCGCGTGCTGGGCCAGTCGCAGCGCACCATTGCGCTGGCCTACAGCTTTGAGTTTGTGCTGGTGGGCCTGTTTGCCAGCGCCCTGGGCGTCGCCTTGGGATTTGCAGTGCACAACGTCTTCGTGCTGTTACTTGCCGGCCTGGTCGAGGCGGCGCTGCCGGCTGCCACGCTCTGGCCGGTGGCTTTTGGCATGGGCATGGGCTTGACCTTACTGCTGGCCTTTGGCTTGCCCCCTGTATTGCAACTGGCGCAGGTCCCCCCGCTGCGTGTCATACGCCGCGATGTCGGCAAACTTAAGCCGGCCTCCATGGCGGTGCTTTTGGTGGGTGTGCTGGGTTTTGCCATCTTGCTATTGGCCGCTAGCAGCGACATCAAGCTCGGACTGATCGCTGTGGGCGGCTTTGCCGGCGCGGTACTGCTGTTTGCACTGGCCAGTTATGCGGCGCTGCGTTTGCTGCGCGCCAGTGTCAACGAGGCCACGGCGCCGCGCTGGCTGGTACTGGCCACGCGGCAGTTAGCGGCGCGGCCGGCTTTTGCGGTGGTGCAAGTCAGTGCGCTGGCGGTGGGCCTGCTGGCGCTGGTGTTGCTGGTCTTGCTGCGCACCGACCTCATCAGCAGCTGGCGCCAGGCCACACCGCCGGATGCACCGAACCGTTTCATCATCAACGTGCAACCCGAGCAAAGTGATGCCTTTCAACAAGCACTGCGGGAAGCCGGCGTGAGCCGCTATGACTGGTACCCCATGATTCGCGGCCGCTTGGTCGCCGTTAACGGCCAGCCGGTCAAACCCGAAGACTATGCAGACGCGCGTGCGCAGCGTCTGGTGGACCGTGAATTTAATCTCTCCAACGCCGCTACGCTGCCGGCCTACAACCAGGTGTTGACCGGCCGCTGGACACCCGAAGAAAAAAATGCCCTCAGCCTCGAGCAAGGCCTGGCTGATACCCTGGGTTTGAAGTTGGGTGACTCCCTGGGCTTCGACATCGGCGGACAAATCAGCGAAGCACGTATCACCAGTTTGCGTAAAGTGGATTGGAGTTCTATGCGCGTGAACTTCTTTGTGATTTACCCGGTCAGCAAACTTGCTGACGTGCCTCTGAGCTACATCAGTTCTTTTCGTGCACCGTTGCCGCTGCCTGCTGCCCCGGGGAAAAAAGCCACCAGCTTTGACAACCAGCTGGTGCGTGCTTTTCCCAACATCACCAACATCGACACGACCAGCACCTTGGCGCAAGTTCAGCGCGTGCTCGACCAGGTGATTCGCGCCATTGAGTTTTTGTTCGGCTTCACCTTGGCCGCCGGGCTGGTGGTGCTGTTTGCCGCTGTGACGGCCACCCGTGAAGAGCGGGCGAGTGAGTTTGCCATCATGCGCGCGGTGGGTGCACGCGCTTCTCTGCTGCGGCAGGTGCAACGCGCCGAACTCGCCGGTGTCGGCCTGCTGGCCGGCTTCTTGGCCTCGGCGGTGGCGGTGGTGGTGGGCTGGGCCTTGGCGCGCTATGTGTTTAACTTTGCCTGGACGGCCTCTTGGCTGGTGCTGGTGATCGGTAGTTTGGCGGGTGCCGTGCTGGCGCTGGCTGCCGGCTGGTGGGGCTTGCGATCTGTGCTCAACACGCCGGTGGTGCAAACCCTCAGGCAGTCGCAGTGATGCTCTTGGTGGCGGGTGCAAGAGACAATAGTTGCTATGGACATTGAAGACAAGCCGCCTGGCAACCCACCCTTTGAAACGCCTTTTGCCTGGATCGGTGGTGAAGGCCAGATTCATGCGCTGGTAGACCGCTTTTATGACCTGATGGACCTGGAGCCCGGCTTTGCTGCATTGCGCGCCGCCCACGGCACAGAGCTGGCCAATGCACGTGAAAAACTCAAAATGTTTTTAACCGGCTGGATGGGTGGGCCGCAGCGCTACACCGAGCAATTCGGCCATCCACGTCTGCGCATGCGCCACATGCCGTTTTCAATCGGCATTGCAGAGCGTGACCAGTGGGTGGCTTGCATGGATCAGGCGATGCAAGAGACAGCGGTAGACGACGCCCTGCGCACACGCCTCAAAGAGTCCTTCATGCAGACGGCCGACTGGATGCGCAACCGCGGTGCTTGAACAGCTCAGCTCCAACCGGCGTCGACGATGAACTCTTGCGCGGTGCACATGGCCGATTCATCTGAAGCCAGAAACAGCACCATGCGGGCAATGTCCAGCGGCTGCAGTTTGTCTGGCAGGCACTGGTTTTGATGCAGCAATTTCTCACCCTCTGCATCGAGCCACAGTGTGATTTGGCGCTCCGTCATGACCCAGCCCGGTGACACCGTATTGATGCGAATCCGGTGCTCACCCAGGCTTTTGGCCAGGCCCCGCGTCAAGCCATTGACGGAAGACTTGGCCACGGCATAGCAAGGAAAGCCGGCGCCCTTGGTTTGCCAGCCGGTCGAGCCCAGATTGATCACCGAGCCGCCGCCCAGGCGCTTCATGCCGGGAACCAGTGACTGAATCGTGAAGAAAGCCGGGCGCTGGTTAACTGCCATGCGCTCGTCCCAGTATTCGGGTGTGACGGATTCCATGGAGTGGCGGTCATCGCGCGCTACATTGTTGACCACCGCGTTAAAGTCGCCAAGTTCAGCAACGGCTTGTGCGATGGTGGCTTGTAATGCCACAACATCACGCACGTCACAGTGGCGCCACCAGGGCGCTGTGTGACCAGCGGCGCTGATGCGCTGGACCAAGGACTGGCTCTCGGATTCGGCCAGGTCAACAAATGCCACTTGCGCGCCTTGCTGCGCAAAAGATTCCACGATAGCCGCCCCGATGCCGGTACCGCCACCAGTGACAAAAACGCGCTGACCGGCCAGGCTCGGGTAACGTGCCATGCTGCTGGCGGCTTTGGAAGGGGTGGTTTGAGTGGTCATGGCAAATGCTCTTGTGTTAACTCAAAAGCGCGGACGCGCCGGGTTGAAGTCGGGCTGGTGCCGACGCATTTCGCTGGCGTCGTCGCGCTTCGTGATGCCGCAGTTCAGATAATTTTGATGCAGGCGTGCCAGCGCGGCGCGGTCCAGTTTGACGCCCAGACCCGGCCCCGGAGGTGCAGCCAATTGACCGTCCCGTATGACGAGCTTGCCGCCTTCGATGACTTCGTCTTCTTGCCAAGGGTAATGCGTGTCGCTGGCGTAGCTGAGGTTGGGCAGCGTCATGCCGACATGTGTCATGGCCGCCAGGCTGATGCCCATGTGCGAGTTGGAGTGCATGGAAATGCCCAGACCAAAAACCCGCCCCATGGCTGCCAGTTGCTGCGTGGCGCGCAGGCCGCCCCAGTAGTGATGGTCTGACAAGATGACCTGCACTGCATTGAGCGCGATGGTTTGAGGCAAATGGCCGAAGGCAATCGTCACCATGTTGGTGGCCAGTGGCATGCTGGCAAACTTGGCGACCTCGCCCATTTCTTCGAGCGTGCCGACGGGGTCTTCCAGGTACTCGAGCAGGCCAGGCTCTGACAGCGCCGGCATCAGGCGGCGTGTGGTCTCTAATGACCAGCCGCCATTGGGGTCAATGCGCAGCGGGTGCTTGGGAAAAGCGGCGCGCAGTGCGCGCAGACCTTCGACCTCCAGCTCGGGCTCGAACACACCGGACTTGAGCTTGATCGAGCCGAAGCCGTATTCATCAACCATGCGGCGCGCCTGCTCAACCAGTTGCTCGGGGCTAAGGGTCTCGCCCCAGTTGTCAGTGGGGTAACCCGGGTCGCTGTGGTGCCGGGCAAATTTGTAAAACAGGTAGGCGCTGTAGCCCACATGCGAGCGTACGGCGCCACCCAGCAAGTCGTGTACTGGCCGGCCGGTGATCTGGCCCTGCAAATCCCAGAGCGCCACCTCAAACGCGCCCAGTGCGCTGGCCCGCGCCTTGTCGCCCTTGGGCGTAAAAGGTTTGCTGATGTCGGGCTCATCGCCAACACAACGGTAAACCGCTTGCGTCAGTGCGTTCAGGTGAAACGGATCCATGCCCACCAGCGTGGGTGCGATGCGCCTTAGGTTGGCCAGTGTGTCGGCTTCGCCGTAGCTCTCGCCCAGACCGATCAGTCCGCTCTCGGTCTCGATCTCGATGATGCTGCGCAAGGCCCAGGGCTGGTGCACGCCAGACACATTGAGAAGCGGCGGGTCTCTGAACGCAATCGGTGTGATCCGGACGTCAGCAATGCGGTTGCTCATAGGGTACCTTGTGCAATTTCAGGAAGAACGGGCGAGCAAGCTCAGTGTCATGGGGCCGTTGATGGTTTCGCCGCAGACTAGCTGCATGCTGCCAGTGCCGGCCATCCCCTTGGCTGCCAGGTTAAATGCGTTGGTCACATGGCTCACTGGCTCAACGCACAGGTAAGCGCCTAGCGGCGGTCTGTGCACCACCAGGTGCGACAGCAGCGGGCCGGTTTGCATGTCAATTTGGTCGCCACCGGGCAAGCCCAACACAAGCCGGCCATCCCATCCGGACAGGTAGTCGGTCATCGTTCCTTCGCGCAGCGCGCGGGCCGTGGCAAAGGATTCGCCGGCAGGCAAGGGGCGCGCAGACAGCGCCAGAAAATCTGCATCACTGTCCCACAGATGACTGGCCTCGAAGCGTAGTGGTGAGCTCAGTGCGTGCAAAAAAAACGGATGCCAGCCCAAACCGGCGGGCATGCTGCGCGCGTCCAGGTTGGTCAGGCTCAGATTCATTTGCAGCGCATCGCTGCGCAAGGCAAATTGCATCTCAGTTTTAAAGTGCCAGGGCCAGGCAGCGCTGGCGGGGTGGTCCAGCGACAGCGTGGCGGACTGCGCATCGTGCGCTTGCACGCGCCATGGCAAACCATGCGCAGGCCCGTGCAGGGTGTGGGGTGCGGCGTCCGGGTGCCGGCTGATTTGGACCAGGCCCTCAGGCGTGTCAATTTGCGCGTTGGCGATGCGGTTGGAGTAAGGCACCAGCGGGTAGATGCCGCCCTTGCCCCAGCGCAGCGGGTCTACGCCTTGCGCGATGTATGGAAAGAGCACATCGACAGTGTGCCCGTCATCACGCGCCAGAGTCAGGCTGCACACCCTGCCACCGGCATCCGGGCGCAGCACCGCGCAGGCCTTGCCAGCGCGCAGCACCACGTCGCCGGGGTAAGTCGTCGTATCAGGCATAGGCGCTGGATCCGTCCGGCTTGGTGGGTACTTTGCGTTCCCAGTGAATGTATTTTTCTGTGCCCAGCAAGGCCTCGTCCATTTCAACTCCCCAGCCCGGACGGTCCGGCCGCAGTTCCAGGTAACCGTCCTTGGGCATGTAGGGGTCTTTCACGTACCAGGCACCTTCGCTGCGCTCTTCGGCTGTGACGCTTGCGTCGGTGCCAAAGGCATAGCCCGGCCCTGCCGGCAGGCGGTATTCGAGAATACGGAAGTTCGGCTGGCTGGCGCAAAAGTGCAGGTTGACCGCTGTGGCCAGCGGCCCCATCGGGTTGTGCGGTGCGATGCTCACCATGTGCGCTTGCGCCAGCGCATTGATTTGCAGCATTTCAGTGACGCCGCCGACCACGCAGATGTCCGGTTGAATGATGTCGCAGCCGCGCACCTGCAGCAAGCGCAAAAATTCAAAGCGGCTGTACAAAGACTCGCCGGTGGCCAAGGTGCACTGTAGACCACGCTTGAGCTCACCCCAGGCCTCGAAGTTCTCTGGGCGTATAGGTTCTTCAAAAAACAGCGGGTCGTAGGGCGCCAGGGCATTGCCCAGTTGAACGGCTTGTACGGGCTCGAAAATTTTGGCGTGCGCATCAAAGGCCAGCTCGTATTCAGGTTTGACGGTCTCGCGCAGCTGGCGGAAATACTCAGCCGATGAGCGCACCACTTCCCCCCAGCGGTGGCGGTGCATGTCCAGGCGGTAGGGACTGAGCTTGAAAGCCTTGAGGCCCCATTGCGCATTCAGCGCGTCCATCGCGTCGCGCGCCTGGGGCGCATCGGGCGCGGTGTACATACCAGCGTAAACCTGCACCCTGTCACGTACATGCCCGCCCATTAATTGGTACACCGGCACACCCAGTGCTTTGGCTGAAATATCCCACAGGCAATGGTCAATGGCAGAAATAGCGGCCAGCCCCAGCGCCCCCGGCGGAAAGCGGGTTTGCTTCATCAAGTACTGGTGAATGTGGGTGATACGTCGCGGATCCTGGCCCCGGATAAATTGCAGCAGGTATTCAAACAGCGGAAACAAGGCCAGGTCGGGGCCGTGGTTGTAGCACTCACCCCAGCCGGTGATGCCTTCGTCGGTGTCCATGGCCAGCACCACGCGAGGGCGGTCTTTGTCGCGCGACATGAAAACGCGCAGCCTGTCAATCTTCATTACCATCAGCCTTTGGGAAAATAATGGGCACGTTTCATGCGAGTCTGAACGTAAACATGTTCTTCGAAGGTGCCCTCGGCGTACGCACCGGAAGCCGGTGTCACCGGGATAGATACATTGGCCTGACTTGGAAATCGGGCTACAAAGTCTTCGTCAATTTCAACGCCCAGGCCGGGGGCCGTGGGCACTGTCAGAAAGCCATTGTGCTGATGCAAGGGAGGCAGGGCGGTGTGGGACCGGCCGTCCCAGTCGTCTTCAATGCGCTCTAAAAAAAGAGTATTCGGAATTGCGGCCAGCAGGTGCAGGGCGGCGTACTCGGCCACCGGCCCGAGGGAGCCTGAGTGCGGCGCCATCATGATGTGGTGTGCCTCGGCCATGGCCGCGATCTTTTTCATCTGCGTGATACCGCCGGCGCGACCGGTGTCCGGTTGCACCACGTCCACCAGTTCTTGCTCTATCAATTGCCGCAGCCCGAAGATGGTGCTCATGCGCTCACCGGCGGCCAGGGGAATGTTCGAGGCGTCGCGTATACGCCGGTAACCGTCAAGGTTCTCCGGCGCTATCGGGTCTTCCATAAAGAGAAGTTTGTAGGGCTCGAGCTCTCGCGCTAGCGTGGCGGCGTCGGCCGGTGTCAGCCAGGGGGGTCCGTGCAGGTCGATCATCAGGTCGATCTCATCGCCCACCGCTTCACGCAAGGCGGCAATTTTGCGCACCGGGTCTGACACGCCGCCACACTTGAGTGCGGTAACGCCACGCGCTTTGAGGGCCAGCGCTGTTTCGGGCGTGCTGGCGTGCGCATACATACGGACCTGGTTGCGCACCTGGCCGCCCAGCAAGCTCCAAACCGGCACCCCCAGTACTTTGCCTTTGATGTCCCACAGCGCCATGTCAATGCCGGTCATGGCGCCGGCGCCCACCGTGCCGGTCATACCGTGACCCATGATGGCGATCTGCATTTTTTGCCAGAGCCGCTCAATGTGCTGAGGGTCTTCGCCGATGAGCAGAGCTTGCAAATCCTGCACGGCGGTTTCGATCACGCGCGGCCAGCCAGAGCATTCACCCAGGCCCACCACGCCTTCGTCGGTGTAAACCTTCACAAAAAGCCAGTTGCGCGTTCCCGTGAGGTTGCCCGAAAAAACCTGCGTGCCGAAACTGCCGTCCGAAGCCCAACTCTTGAGCTGCGGCGAGCCGGCATGCATCAAGAAAGTCTTGACCGCTGTGATCTTCATGCTTGCGCTTTCTTGATGGCGTTTTCGTCGTAGCGAAAGCGATTGTGAATGCTGCGTGCGCGCGGGTCAGGCCGGGGAATGGCTGACAACAGGGCTTGCGTGTAGGGGTGGTTAGGATGATCGCAAATTTGCTCGGTATCGCCGGTCTCGACCACCTTGCCGCGGTGCATGACGGCTACCCGATCGCAAAAATAGCGTATCACTGCGATGTCGTGGCTGATGAAAATAAATGACAGGCCAAGCTGGTCCTGCAGCTTGAGCAGCAAGTCCAGCATTTGCGAGCGCAGGGATACATCGAGCGCTGAGGTAGCTTCGTCGGCGACGATCAGGCGCGGGTTCAGCGCGATGGCTCGGGCAATGCCGATGCGTTGACGCTGACCCCCTGAAAAAGCATGTGGATAGCGCTCGCGCCACGCCGGCTCCATGCCCACCTGCTCGAGCAGATGAGCCACGCGCTCATCGAGTTCAGGGCCCGTGGCAATGCCATTGACCAGCAGGGGCTCTCCAATAATTTGTGCCACCGTCATTCGCGGGTTGAGCGAGCTGACCGGGTCCTGGAAGATCATGCGAATATCGCGCCGGCACTGCTTGAGGGTGGCTTTATTGGCTTGCATCAAGTCAACCACCGAGCCATCAGCCTGGCGGTAGTTGATCTGACCGGCTGTCGGTTCATAGACGCGCAGCAGGCAGCGGCCCATCGTGGTTTTACCGGAGCCGGATTCGCCCACAATGCCCAGTGACTCACCTGGCAGCACCGACAGCGACACGCCGTCCACAGCTTTGGTGAGGTTCTTACCCTGGGTGAAGTGCATGGCCAGGTCGCGCACTTCCAAGATAGGCAGGGCATCAGCACGCAGTTCGGCACGCGCTACGCGCAGTTCGGCCTTGCGCCCGAGCTTGAGCACCGAGCCGATCAGCATGCGCGTGTAGTCGTCCTGCGGGCTGTGAAAAATCTGGTCGACAGGACCATTTTCGACAATCTTGCCGTGGTTCATGACAATCACGCGGTCGGCAATTTCAGCGACCACCCCCATGTCGTGGGTGATGAACATCACAGCCATGCCATGCGACTTTTGCAGCCGGCGTATCAGGTCCAGGATTTCGGCCTGCGTCGTCACATCCAGCGCCGTGGTCGGCTCATCTGCGATCAACAGGGCAGGGTTGCAGGCCAGTGACATGGCGATCATGACGCGCTGGCGCATGCCGCCCGAAAACTCAAATGTGTAGCGGTCGATGGCGCGCTCAGGGTGAGGTATCTCCACCTGAGTGAGCAGCTCGATACAACGCGCTCGCGAATCGGCCTTGGACATGTGACGGTGCAGCCGCAAGACCTCGGTGATCTGGTTACCGACCGTGTGCACCGGCGAGAGTGAAGACATGGGCTCTTGAAAAATCATGGCAATGGCCGCACCGCGCACCTGCCGGATTTCTTTGCTGCGTGGATGCAGCTTGGCCAGATCCACCGACACGCCGCCCGGCGGGTTGAACAGCATGGTGCCGGCCACGATTCGGCCGGGCTCGTCAACGATTTGCAGGATCGAGCGCGCTGTTACGCTTTTGCCGCTGCCGCTTTCGCCGACCACGCACAGTGTCTGGCCGTGTTCGACGTCAAATGAAACGTCGTCAACTGCCTTGATGACGCCGTTGCGTACTGCAAAGTGCGTGCTCAAGTGGCGTACCGACAAGAGGGCCGACGTGGATGGGGCTGACATGGCCGGGTCCATGGGGGAGTTCGATGTGGTCATTATTTGTTGTACGGGTCAGATGCGTCACGCAGTCCGTCGCCCAGGAAATTCAGTGCAATCACGGCCAACACCACGGCTGCGCCGGGTGCAAACAGCCAGGGCGCAGTGGCGATCGAGCGGATGTTTTGCGCCTCCCGAAGCAGCACGCCCCAGGAGATGGTGGGCGGTTGCAAGCCCAGGCCCAGAAAGCTCAGCGAGGTCTCTGCCAGGATCATCGCCGGCACCGCCAGGGTTACCGAGGCAATGATGTGGCTTGAAAAACTCGGCAGCATGTGGCGGAAAATAATCCGTCCTTCCGATGCGCCGTCAAGCCGCGCAGCCGTCACAAACTCCTCGGTGCGCAGGCTCAGGAAGCGACCGCGCACCACACGCGCCAGTTGGGCCCAGCCGGTCAGCGACAAGATGACCGTGATCATCAGGTAATGCATGATGGCCGGCCAGTCCTGCGGCAAGGCCGCGGCCAGCGCCAGCCAGATGGGAATGGTCGGCAGCGACAGCACCAGCTCGATCACGCGCTGGATCACAAAGTCGGTTTTGCCGCCGTAGTAGCCCGAGATGCCGCCCAGCACAATGCCGAGAAACAGCGACAAAAACACCCCCAGCAAGCCCACTGACAGTGAGATCTGCGCGCCCTGCATGATCCGGCTGAAGACGCATCGGCCCAGCCGGTCGGCGCCGAAAAAGAACAGCGGCTGGCTCGCGTCTTCGCTGGCCAGCAAATGGGTACGGCTTTTAAACAGTCCCATCACGGTGTATTCATAGCCTTCGGCAAACAGCTTGAGGTACACCTTGCGGCTGGTGTCCGGCGCATAGACCGAGGCCAGCGTCACCGGGTCACGTGTGAGCTGGTACGGGTGGATGTAAAGCCGCAGTGCCCAGGATCCGTCGTCCTGAGTGTCCAGCAGGTGCACGGCTTGTGGCGGGTGAAAAATAGCGCGGCGGTTTTGCTGCTCCGGGTCGTTGACGGCAAAAAAGCCCGGCAGCAGCGCGATGATGTACAGCGAAATGGTGATGGCCAGGCAGACCATGGCCAGCCGGTGTTTTCTGAAGGCCCACCAGACGAGTTGCCATTGAGAGGCGACTGCCAGGCGGCTGGCGCCGGTGTCGGCAGCGGAGTTGCTTGCAAGAGAAGTCATGTCTGTTGAGCTCGGTTCATTCAAGGCGGATGCGCGGATCGACCAGCGCCAGCAGGATGTCGCTGATCAGTGAGCCCACCACGGTCAGGGCGCAGATCAGCAAGATGAAAGCGCCGGCCAGGTACATGTCCTGACTCATAAGGGACTGCAAAAGCAGCGGCCCGGCGGTGGGCAGGCTCATCACAATGGCCACAATGATTGAGCCCGACACCAGGTTGGGCAGCAGCCAGGCGATGGTCGAAATAAAAGGGTTGAGCGCCAGTCGCATGGGGTACTTCACCAGCAGCGTGAATTCGGACAGGCCTTTGGCGCGCGCTGTTGTCACGTAAGGGCGATTCAGTTCGTCAAGCATGTTGGCGCGCATCACCCGGATCAGGCTGGCGGTGCCTGAGACACCCAGGATGACCACCGGGATCCACAGGTGTTGCAGAAAATCGATGAACTTGTCAAAGTTCCAGGGGGCGTTCTGGTATTGCTCTGAAAACAAGCCGCCCACGCTCTGGCCAAACTCTACAGCGGCAAAGTACATCAGCACGAGCGCCAGCAAAAAGCTGGGCACCGCCAGGCCGAGAAAGGAAAAGAAGGTGACGACGTAGTCACCGATGGAGTACTTTTTAACCGCAGAAAACATACCGATGGGCAGCGCGATCCCCCAGGTCAGCAGCAGGGTTGAAAAAGTCAGCACCAGGGTCAGTGACATGCGTTCCCAGATGAGTTCAGAAACCGGTTGCTGCCATTCAAAACTCAGCCCGAAGTCGCCATACAAAAGGATATTGGTAATCCACTTCCAGTACTGAATGATCATGGGCTGGTCCAGCCCAAAGCGAGAGCGCAGGTCGGCGGCGGTGTTTTGGTCAACGATCTCGTTGGAGGCTGCCAGCGTGGCGATGTAGGTGGTGACATAGTCGCCGGGCGGCAACTGGATCAGCACAAAAGAGATAAAGCTGATGGCCAGCAGAAAAGGCAGCATCCACACCATGCGCCAAAGGATGAATCTAAACATGAGAAATTTCCGCAGTCCTGAAGTAAGACATGACAGCGCCGCACAGACCATTTACCCGGGACGGGTAATGGTCTGTGCTCGCTTCAAGGGTGGTGCTTGCGCTTTAGGTTTTGCTAAAGAAGAACTGCTGCGGCAGCGCCGGTCCAGGGTTCGGCCAGGACCATGCGTTCGGGTACGACTTAGGCACGTTTTGCAGGTTGTTGCGAGCAATGCCAAAAGAGTTCACCGCCAGGCAAACACCAATCGTCTCGAACGCGTCGGCCGTCTGGTCAAAGACGCCCTTCATCAGCACACCGCGTTTTTTCAGGTCTGAGGTGGCACGTGCATCGTCAAACAGCTTCATGCGTTTTTTCTGGCTTTCCGGTGGCTCCTGACCTTCCTTGCCGCCCGACACATACCATTGCGTCCAGGGGATCGCGTAGCGTGAACCTTGCGGGTGCTGGGCAAAGTAGTCACGCGAATCGAGCATAGGGTCCAGACCGCCGGGTCCGGGCCAGGTGGCCGCGTCATGGTCATTACCGTCACCGCGGGTGTAATAAAGGGCGCGCTCTATCGTGTTGACCTTGATGTCCACGCCGATGTCAGCCCAGTGGCGTTTGATCAATTCAAGTGTGTCTACAGCGTCCGGGTAGAGCGTCGGGATCACGTCGATGGCAAAGAACACGCGCTCGCCGTCCGGGCGCAGGCGGAACTTTTGCGCATCACGCTTGGCGTAGCCCAGTTTGTCCAGAATGGCATTGGCCTGCTTGGGGTCGTGCTGCGTGAACTGGGTGGACAGTTTCTCGTGGTACCAGGGGTGGCCGGGCCGCGGGCCGGTTTGGTGAGGCTTGGACTGACCCAGGTAAACCAGATCAATGATCTCTTTGCGGTTGATGCCCAGGGACAGCGCCTGACGGAACTGCTTGTTGGCAAACATCTCGCGTTTTTTCGGATCTTTGTGCGTCATGTTCAAATAAATCTGAACCTGTTGCGAGCCCGAAGCGATCAGCTCGATCAGGCGGTAGCCGCCTTTTTGCATGTTCTGCGACAAGGTCGGCTTGTTTTGCAGTGAGTCGATGTGCCGCTCCTGGATGTCCAGATTGCCCGACAGTGCGGCCAGCATCAGCGATTCGACGTCTTGTGCAATGCTGAAGTTCAGGCTGTCGATGTAGGGCAGTTGCTGGCCGTTCTGGTCAACTTGCCAGAAGTTCGGGTTGCGCTGCATCACCACACGGGTGGCGCCGCCGGTGTAGGCCTCGGTCACCACCCACGGGTCGATGGTCGGCTTTTCGGTGTTGCCCCAGCGCGAAGGGATTTCAATGTCGCCGCACTTGGCACGGAACAACTGCGCCCAGTCCGACATGTTGGCCGCTTTGGCCTGGTCTGCAACCTGCGGGTTGTATTTGGGGTGGAACTGGCTGCAGTAGTGCTTGGGAAACAGCGTCGGGTATTGGCCCAGCGGCGTGGCCATCTGCTCAAGGAAGAAGGCATAAGGCGTGGGGAAGGTGAACTTGACGGTGACCTCGTCGATTTTGCTTACTTCGCAAGGCTTGCCGGCAATCACCAGTGTGGAAGGCACAGACTTGTAGAGCTCTGAATTTTTGGCGCAATCTTCAATAGAGAACAGGATGTCGTCCGCTGTGAATGGCTTGCCGTCCGACCATTTCATGCCCTTGCGAAGGTGAAAAGTGAACTCGGTGGAGTTGGCATTAACGTCCCACTTGTGTGCCACGTTGGGCAGCACGGACGTGAAAGCCAGGTTCCAGCGCACCAGGCCCTGGTTGCCGACCATGCGCAAGATGCCGTTGTGGTCGGCACTGCCGCGCAGGCCGCGGCGCAGGCCGCCGCCGTAGACGCCCACTTTGTCGGCTTTGACCACCATCGGGTTGCTTCCCACTCGCTGAGCCAGCGGCGGTAATTTGCCCTCGCTAACCAACTTGGCCAGTGCAGGGGCCTCTTTACCGGCCTGGGCCCAGGCGTTACCGCCAGCTCCCAAACCCGCCAGCGCCGCAGCACCGGCAAAACCTTGAAGAACCTGGCGCCGGCCAGGATTGCGTGGGGAGGACGTCTGGCGAGAAGATGGTTTCATACAAAAACTCCGTGGGTAAGTTCAAATTGCTCAGGGCGTGCCCTGGACCGCTGACCGCAGGCTTCAGGCTGTTAAAAACCCTGCTCACGATGGAAGGACTTTGTTTGACAAATCACTGCGTGTCAAGCTTAGAGGCATTCAGACAAACCCCTATAGAGACCTTAAAATCGAGTGTTATGGTCGTGATCGTCATTCAGAGTAGGTTAATTGGTCTGACAAGTTGATATTTGTCCTACGAATTTACAGCGCCAGCTGTTTTTTATTCCCTTCTTAGACCTGCCCATGAAAACCTCTCCCATCACGCTTGAAGAGTTCGCCAATTCTGTTTTGGCGGTACCGCCGCTGGCCCGTCATGCCGACCTGTCCATCAACGTTGCGGCCAACCAGCAACTCATCAGTCATATCGAGGCGGGCGGCATCACCACCTTGCTGTACGGTGGCAACGCCAACATGTACCACTTGCCCATGTATGAATACGGCCCCCTACTGGAGATGCTGGCCGCCGCTGCAGGCCCGCAGACCCGCGTGATTCCGGCCATCGGCCCGGACTTCGGCAAGATGATCGAGCAGGCGCAGATCCTCAAGGGCACGGGCTACCGCACCGCCATGGTCTTGCCCATGCAGGGGTTCACCACCCCGGACGGCGTGGCCGACGGTATCGAGCGCTTTGTACAGCTCGCCGGTATGCCAGTCACGCTCTACATCAAGAGCGAGCAATACATAGACCTCGAGCGCTTGCAGCGCCTGGTCGAAAGCCAGCATGTCTTGTGCGTCAAATATGCCGTGGTGCGCACCGACACCGGGCAAGATCCCTATCTGAAGGAAATGATTGAGCGTATTTCCAGCGCACGGATTGTCAGCGGCATGGGCGAGAGGCCGGTGCTTTCACACATCGGCGACTGGGGTTTGACATCGTTCACCACCGGCTCGGGCTGCCTGGCGCCGCGCGCCTGCATGGACTTGTTGCGCGCGCTCAAGGCCGGTGACCAGGCCCGTGCGCAAGGACTCTACGACGCATTCATGCCGCTGGAGACTTTGCGTGACAACGTCTCATTAATTCGTGTGTTGCATGACGCCGTGAGTTGGAGCGGCCTGGCCGACATGGGCGCGCAACTGCCATTACTCAGTGCCACACCCGCAACCATGCGTGTGCCGGTGGAGGCTGCGGCCCGCAGCTTGCTGGCCTTTGAAGCGGCCCTGTAAGCGCAGGCCCGCGTGCCGATCAGAAAAACATCCAGCAGATGATCAGCAAGACCGCTCCCAAAGGCCTAGTTGATCAGGTTTATAGAAGCCTGCTGGAGCTGATCATGCAGGGCGACCTGAAAGAGGGCGACAAGCTGTCGACTGAGCAGGCATTGGCCGAGCAGTTCAAGACATCCCGCCCAACGGTGCGCGAGGCGCTGTCGCGGCTGCGCTCGGACGGCATCATTGCCAGCCGTCAGGGCGCAGGGACTTTTGTCACGCGCCGACCTGACCCCGACCTGCCACGCTTCATGCCGCTCGAGTCCTTGTCGGATGTGCGGCGCTGCTTTGACTTTCGCATCGTGGTCGAAAGCGGTTCTGCCGCACTGGCCGCCGTCATGGCGGACGACGAGGACCTGGTGCGCATTGAGAAAGCCTTGATTCGTCTGGAGGAGGCCGTGGCCCAGAACGCGCTGGGTGTTGACGAAGATTTTGACTTTCACCTGGCCGTCGCTCAGGCCAGCAAAAATCAGTTCTTTGTGTCGGTGCTGTCCTCGATCAAGCCGCACATAGAATTTGGCATGAACCTGATGCGCAACATGTCACTGAGCAAGAGCGGCGAACGGCTTATTCGGGTTCAGTCCGAGCACCGGGTCATCGTCAAAGCCATTTTGAAGCGCGACCCCATCGAAGCTGAGTTCGTGATGCGGCGGCATCTGCAAGAAACCCGGCAGCGTATGTTCGGCAGTTGAATGCCCGGCCAGCGCGCTTTGACAAGAAGGCCCCACACCATGATCTCCAGACTACTCCTTACCGGCGCGGCCGGCCGCCTGGGCGGCCACCTGCGCAGCAGCCTGCGTCCGTACGCACAGACACTGCGCCTGTCTGACATCGCCCCCATGTCCCCCGCCCAAGCCGGCGAAGAAGTCGTGCGCTGCGAGTTGTCAGACAAGCAGGCAGTCGACCGCCTGGTGCAGGGCTGCCAGGCCATCGTGCACATGGGCGGCATACCTAACGAGCAGCCCTTCGAGAAAATTCTCGACGCCAACATTCGCGGCGTGATGCATATTTACGAAGGTGCGCGCCGCCACGGTGTGGGCCGCGTGGTTTTTGCCAGCTCCAACCATGTGGTCGGTTTTCACCGGCAGGGCGATGTGCTCGAGACCGACTGTGCGCGCCGCCCAGACGGGCACTACGGCCTGTCTAAATCTTTTGGCGAGGACGTGGCGCGCTTTTACTTTGACCGCTATGGTATTGAGAGCGCCTGCCTGCGCATCGGTTCAGCCGCGCCCGAACCGCTGGACCGCCGCATGTTGCACACTTGGCTGAGCTACCGCGACCTGACCGAGCTGGTGCGCTGCTGCCTGATGGTGCCGCAACTCGGCCACACGGTTGTGTATGGTGTGTCTGACAACCGTGACCCTTGGTGGCGCAACACGGCTGCCAGCCATCTGGGCTTCAAGCCGCAAGACAGCGCCGAGCCCTTTCGCGGCGCGCGTGAACAAAACCCGCCGCTGGACGCCAGCGACCCGGCGCGGATTTACCAGGGTGGCGGTTTTGTCAAAAATGGGCCGTTTGAAGAGCCGGGTTGACCCCTGGCGCTAGGCTGCCTTAACTTTGCGCAAGCAGCACCATCAGCGCGCCTGCGCCGCCGTCTGCCGGCCGGGCCTGGGCGAAAGCCAGCACTTCTTTTTTCTGGGTCAACCAGCTGTGCACCCGGCCTTTGAGCACCGGCGCTTTGCCCGGTGAGCCTAAGCCTTTACCGTGCACTACGCGCACGCAGCGCCAGCCGGTTTTGTGGGCGTCACGGATGAACTGGGACAAGCTTTCACGGGCCTCTTCGCGGCGCAGGCCGTGCAGGTCAATTTGACCCTGCACGCTCCAGCCACCACGTCGCAGTTTGCGCAGCACATCGGGCCCCATGCCGGGGCGGCGAAAGCTCAGCGCGTCGTCGGTGTCCAGCAGAGTGCTCACATCAAACTCGTCAGAAATGGCTTCGCGCATGACGGCCATTTCATCGAGCTGGTGTTGCACCGGCACTGGTGCTGGCGGCTCGGGGCGCAGGCCTGCCCTTTGCCCTGGCGCGTGGCGTGCCGGCAAGGCCTTGACCGGGCCGATGGCACGTTTGAAAAGCTCTTTTTCGGCCTGGCGCTGGCGGGCTGCGGCCAAGCGCTCGGCTTCTTGCTTCGCCGCCAGCTGGGCTTGCGCCTGAATGTCTTGCTTGAGGGCTTTGAGGCCGCGCAGGTCTTTGATAGCGGGCTTGCTGGCTGATTTGCTGGCGGGCTTGTTGATGGACTTTTTGGCAGGCGTTGGCATGCCCGAACTTTAGACCAAACCCAGTTCCGCCATCGACACCGCTTGCGAGGCCGTCACCACAAAATGGTCAAGCACCCGCACATCCACCAGCGCCAGGGCGGCTTTGAGGGTGTGCGTCAAGGCCTCGTCAGCGCGTGAGGGCTGTGCCGTACCGCTGGGGTGGTTGTGCGCCAGAACCACGCTGCTTGCGTTCAATGTGAGCGCCTGCTTCACCACCTCGCGCGGGTAGACGCTGGTTTGCGTCAGGGTGCCGCGAAACATTTCCTCCAGGGCGATCAAACGATGCTGGCTGTCTAAAAAAAGCACCGCAAAAACCTCATGATGCAGCCCACCCAGTTGCAGTTGCAGGTAGTCGCGCACAGCTTGTGGCGTGTTGAACAAGGGCTTTTGCGTCAGCTGCTGGACTAGCGCCCGACGTGCGAGCTCCAGCACTGCCACCAGCTCGGCCCGTTTGGCCGGCCCCAGGCCCTTGACGGTCTTGAGCGCCTCAGCCGGCATGTGCAGCAGGCCGGCCACACCGCCAAAGCGGTCCACCAACTCTTGCGCCAGTTGCAAGACGTTTTTACCGCGAATGCCGCTGCGCAGCAGCAAGGCCAGCAATTCAACGTCGCTCAGCGCCGCCGCACCACGGCTGAGCAGCTTTTCACGCGGACGGGCTTCTTGGGGAAGGTCTTTGAGCAACATGCCTAAAGCTTAGGCAAAGGGGCTGCCGGAGCGGGCGAACTTTGTCCGGCGCTGGTCAAAGACTGGACGGGGCGGCGATCCGGCGGCGCTTCTTACAATGTCGTTTTTGCCCGGATCGAAAGTTTTCATGTTGTCTGCCCCGCTTGAGTCTTTGCCGCTTGTGACCCCGGGGTCTTTTTTGACTTTGCACTACCGCATGGCGGCTGCCGCCGTCAACGGACAGCCCGGCGCTGACATCATCAATACCTTTGCAGGCAAGCCCGCTACCCTGAGCCTGGGCGGCGGCCAGTTGTCACCGGCGCTTGAGCAGCGCCTGCTGGGTCTGAGCGAGGGCGCGCGTGTCACCTTTGAGGTGCCTGCCGGTGAGGCTTTTGGCGAGCGCAACCCTGAGCTGGTCCAATGGGTGGGTCGCAAACTGCTTAACGAGCTGGGTGACCCCGACGAGCGCTACCATGCAGGCGACGTGGTGCAGTTTCCCACCCCCGACGGCATGGGCCAGTACGCCGGCGCCGTACAGCAGGTCAAGGCGGATGGAACGGCGGTTCAGTTCGATTTCAACCACCCGCTGGCCGGTCAGGCCGTGGTGTTCGAGGTGCATGTGATAGGAGTAATTTGACAAATGAACATCAAGCCTGAAGCGGGCCATCCGCAAGAAATCTTGTTGGCTGAGCCGCGCGGTTTTTGCGCCGGCGTGGACCGCGCCATCGAAATCGTCGAGCGCGCCATCATCAAGTTTGGCGCGCCCATCTACGTGCGCCACGAGATCGTGCACAACACCTATGTCGTCAACGACCTCAAAGACAAGGGCGCCATCTTCATTGAAGAGCTCCGCGATGTGCCTCCGGGCGCTACCTTGGTTTTCAGTGCGCATGGCGTTAGCCGGGCTGTGCAGGAAGAAGCGCGCGAGCGCGGCTTTCAGATTTTTGATGCCACCTGCCCGCTGGTCTCCAAAGTGCATGTCGAAGTGGCCAAACTCCACAAAGAAGGCTACGAGTTCATCATGATCGGCCACAAGGGCCACCCGGAAGTCGAAGGCACCATGGGCCAGCTCGACAGCGGCATTCACCTGGTGGAAGACGTGGCGGACGTGGCGCGTATCCAGCCCGCCCAGACCGCGCTGCTGGCGGTGGTCACGCAGACCACGCTGAGCGTGGACGACGCCGCCGAAATCAGCGCGGCGGTGAAGGCGCGTTTTCCGCAGGTGCGCGAGCCTAAGCAGCAAGACATTTGCTACGCCACCCAAAACCGCCAGGACGCCGTCAAGGTCATGAGCCCGCAGGTGGATTTGCTGATTGTGGTTGGCAGCCCGACCAGCTCCAACAGCAACCGCCTGCGCGAGCTGGCTGCCAAACTCGGCACCGAGGCCTATATGGTGGACGATGCCAGCGAGCTTCAGGAAAGCTGGTTTGAGGGTCGCAACCGCGTGGGCTTGACCGCTGGCGCATCAGCGCCTGAGGTGCTGGTCAAGGCGGTGATAGACCGCATCCGCGCTCTGGGTGCAGTGTCCGTGCGCAAGATGGACGGTATCGAAGAAACCATCAAGTTCCCGCTTCCCAAAGGCTTGCGCATGAGCAGTGAACAGGCGCTTGAAGCCGACGGCAGCCGCCTGCACGAATCCGGCCACTGAGGGCAGGGGCTTCTAGCCCCTTAAAATCCCAGCATGCTTGACATCAACCTTCTCCGCAAAGACCTGCCCTCGGCCATCGCACGCCTGGAAACCCGCAAACGCCCGCAGGCGTTTTTGAACGTCGAGGCCTTCCAGGCGCTCGAAGCCGAGCGCAAGACCTGCCAGATGCGCACCGAAGAATTGCAAAACCAGCGCAACAACCTGTCTAAGCAGATAGGCCAGCTCAAAGCCAAGGGGGAAGACCCCAGCGCCGTGATGGCCCAGGTCAGCGCATCTAAGACTGAGCTTGAAAGCATGGCGACCCGGCTCGACCAGATCCAGACCGAGCTGCAGGCCCTGCTACTGGGCGTGCCCAATTTGCCGCACGAGAGCGTGCCTGAAGGCGCCGGTGAAGCCGGTAATGTGGAAGTGCGCAAATGGACCCCGGCGAAAGGTCTGGGGGGCGTGCCCGCTGCCTTTACTTTCGAGGCCAAAGACCACGTTGATGTGGGCGAACCGCTGGGGCTGGATTTTGAAGCCGGCACCAAGCTCACCGGCTCGCGCTTCACGGTCATGAAAGGCCCGCTGGCGCGCATGCACCGCGCACTGTCGCAGTTCATGCTGGACCTGCAAACGAAGCAGCACGGCTACACAGAATGCTATGTGCCCTACATCGTTAACGCCGACTCGCTGCGCGGCACCGGCCAGTTGCCCAAGTTTGAAGAAGACCTGTTTGCCGCTAAGAAGGGTGGCCAGGAAGGCGAAGCAGAGAACGCTGCGCTGTACCTGATCCCTACCTCTGAAGTGCCGCTGACCAATCTGGTGCGCGATGAAATCGTCGCTGAAGCCGACCTGCCCATGCGCCTGACTGCGCACACGCCTTGCTTTCGCTCTGAAGCCGGCAGCTACGGCCGCGACACGCGCGGCATGATCCGCCAGCACCAGTTTGACAAGGTCGAGATGGTGCAGATCGTGCACCCCGACAAGAGCTACGAAGCGCTGGAAGAAATGACCGGCCACGCCGAGGCCGTGCTGCAAGCGCTGGGCCTGCCGTACCGCGTCATGCTGCTGTGCACCGGCGACATGGGTTTTGGTTCTTGCAAGACCTATGACCTCGAAGTCTGGCTGCCTGCGCAAAACACCTACCGTGAGATCAGCTCGGTGTCTAACTGCGAAGCTTTTCAGTCTCGCCGTATGCAAGCGCGCTTTAAAAATGCGCAAGGCAAAAACGAGTTTGTCCACACGCTCAACGGCTCGGGCCTGGCGGTCGGCCGCACGCTGGTGGCTGTGCTTGAGAACTACCAGCGCGAAGACGGCAGCGTTACCGTGCCCGCTGCGCTGCAGCCCTACATGAGCGGCCTGACCGTCTTAACACCTGCTGCCGACTAATCCCCCGCCCGGCTGCGCGAAAGCCCCCAGCATGTCGCCGCTCGTGGAAATTTTTTTCGCCAGGCTCGCTGCTGCGCCTTCGGTGCTGGTGCAGGTGCACAGCACCGAAGGCTCGGCCCCGCGCGACGCCGGCGCCTGGATGGCCGTCTTTGCCGACTCACTTCTTGGCACCATAGGCGGCGGGCATCTTGAACACCAGGCCATTGCACGTGCTCATGAACTGCTGGCAGGGCAGGGTGATGAACCCCCCGAAATAATGCGCATGGCGCTGGGCCCCTCGCTGGGCCAATGCTGCGGCGGCGTGGTGCAACTGAGTCTGCAGCGCGTCAGCGCCGCCAGCATTCCGGCGCTGCGTCTGCGGTTGGACGCGCAGCGCATGCCGGTCGCCCTGTTTGGCGGCGGCCACGTCGGCCATGCACTGGCCGAGCTTCTGGCGCGCCTGCCGGTAGCGCTGCACTGGATAGACAGCCGCGAAGGCATCTTCCCCACCGTGCTGCCCGCCCATGTGGTGTGCGAACACTCCGAGCCTGTGCAAGGCGCCGTGGCCAGTTTGGCGCCGGGTTCACAGGTGCTGATCATGAGTTTCAGCCACGCTGAAGACCTCGATGTGCTGGCGCTGTGCCTGACCCGTCAGCGCCAGCGCGGCGATTTACCTTACATCGGCCTGATTGGCAGCAAGACCAAATGGGCGACCTTCAGGCACCGGCTTGAAGCGCGTGGTTTCAGCGCCGAAGAACTCGCCCATGTCACCTGCCCGATCGGTGTGCCCGGCATCGAAGGCAAGGAGCCCGAGGTGATTGCAGTGGCGGTGGCCGCGCAGTTGCTGCAGGCTCGCCAATCAAGTCGATAACCTTGGGCTTTGCCCACCCTGACTGATGCAGAACTATTCTTTAGCCCCTATCGACATCGTTTACCTTTGGGTTGACGGTCAGGACGCGCGCTGGCGGGCCAAGCGGCGCCAGGCATTGCAAAACCTCAGCGACCCCTGCAGCGTAGCGATTGCGCCCTTTGGCAACGTAGAAGGCCGCTTTCGCGACAACGACGAGCTGCGTTACAGCCTGCGCGCGCTAGAGCGATTTTTCCCCGAGCACGGGCACATCTACATCGTTACCGACGGTCAGGCGCCGGCCTGGCTGCAACGCTCTGAGCGGCTGACCGTGGTGGACCATTTGGAGCTGATTCCTGGCCACGCCTTGCCGACTTTTGATTCGGGCAACATCGAGTCTTACATTCACCGCATTCCCGGCTTGTCGGAGCGCTATTTTTATTTGAACGACGATGTTTTTTTTGGCGCGCCTGTGAATGTGGACGACTGGTTCTGGCCCGGTGGTTTTTATGTGGCCTGGTCTGACGAGCCTGAAGTGCTGGGTGATACGTTGCGCGAAGACGCCACCTCGTTAGAGAACGCCAGCCGGCTGTCGCATCAGTGGCTAAGCCATAAGGCGGCCAAGTCCATGTCTGGCGAGTATCGATCGATGGCGCCGCTCTACGAAAAAGTCCCACGCACTTTTGCGCATTCGCCGCGGCCCATGCTCAAGTCCTTACTGTTTGAGCTGGAGCACGAAGCGCCTGAGCTGTTTGCGGGTGTGCGTTCCACCGTCTTCAGGCGCTGGGACAAGCCGACCATCGTGTCCGACTTTGTGCTGCGTTGGGCCTTGGCGCACGACATGGCGCGCGTTAAGGACTATGAGCATAGTTATATATCGACTGGCGCATACGATCACAGTTCGGAACTCGCGCAACTCGGATCAGATTTTGGCGCCCTAGATTTCTTTTGCATCAACGACACCACCGACGATGCCCTGGCCGAAGACCCGCGCCTGAAAAAAGTTCAGGCCATGCTGAAGCGCATATTGCCGCAGCCTTCGCAGTTCGAGCGGGTGGGGCAACGGACATCGCCGCTTGCCGAACTGCAGTTTTCTTGCCAAGAAGCCAATGAATGAATGTGATTTGCGCCGCTATTCCCTGAAGTGTTTAGACACAAATTTGTCTTAATCGCAATCTAAGATGATTTTTTTTGGAGATTTTAATGTTGTATCGTAAATTTGTAGGTGTGGCGCTGTTTGCCTTTGTGTCTTGTGCCAGTGCCCAGACTTTTTCATTCGGTCTGTGGGGTGACATGCCCTACGCCAAAGCGGGCGATGACGCCAAATTGCCGGCGGTGCTCAAAAGCATCAACAGTGCCGACATCGCGTTTTCAATCTACGACGGTGACATCAAAGACGGCAGCTCCAAGTGCACTGACAACGTGTACACCGACGCTCTGGCCATGTTCAACAGCATGAAAGAACCGGTGGTCTACATCCCCGGCGACAACGAGTGGACCGATTGCCATCGTCTGAACAACGGCGGCTACGATGCTTTGGAGCGTCTGGCGCACCTTCGCAAAGTGATGTTTCCTACGCCTGCCAGCCTGGGTCAGCGCACCATGCCTTTGACACGCCAAGGCGCTCTGGGCCAGCCTTATGTCGAAAACATCCGCTTTAACCACAAAGCCATTGAATTCGTCGGCCTGAACGTTCCCGGCAGCAACAACAACCTGATCCTTGACGCCAAGGACTGCTCAAACAAAAGCGCCCGCACCCCTGATCAATGCGCCGCTTCCAACAAAGAGCATGCAGAGCGTAATGTGGCCAACATAGCGTGGTTGAAAGAGTCGTTTGAGAGCGCCAAGGCCAGTAAAGCACGGGGTCTGGTGGTGGTCTTTCAGGGCGACCCCGGTTTTGATTTGCCAGAAACAGAAGAGCTCGATGAAAGCCTGGCGCCAGCCGTCAGTGGCTTCCGTGACTTCATGAAGGCCGTGGTCGCAGAGACTGAAAATTTCTCCGGCCAAGTGCTGCTGGTGCATGGTGACACGCACTTTTTCAAGGTCGATAAGCCGCTGTACAGCCCGACCAAGCTGTTGCCTAACCTGACCCGCCTTCAGACCTTTGGAAGCCCATCACTGCATTGGGTCCGCGTCACGGTGGACACCGAATCCCAGCACGTTTTCAATATTCAGCCCGTCATCGTCAAGCAGTGAGCGCTTGACCGCTGGCCGTCCTTTTCAGACTGCCAGCGTGAAGGCTTCATGCACAGCGGACTGCACGCCGCCGCCCAAAACCGCGCCGCCACCGGCCACATAAATCCAGTCGCCAATGGTCACCGCCCCGACTGCATGTCTGGGCGTTGGCATGGGTACGTGGGCTTGCCAGCTGTCGCTGGTAGCGTCGTAGCTTTCCATCTGCCCGAACACGGTTTGCTGCCCGGGCCGGTTGATGATGCCGCCTTCGCCGCCCATGGCAAACAAACGGTCGCGGTAAATCACCAGGCCGTGACCTGAGCGGGCCGTGGGCAGCGGCGCCCGCAGTTCCCAGGTGTCTCGCTCAGGCAGGTAGACCTGGTGCAAATCGGTGTTGTATTCAAAGGTGTTGAAGCGCCCGCCTATGACATGAATGCGGCCCTGGTGCGTGACGCAGCCGACGTGGTCACGCGCACCCGGCAGCGCTTTACGCCGGCTCCATGCGTCGGTTTTCGGGTCATAGACTTCATGCCAACCGACGCTGGCCCGCTCATCGACCGGCGAAGAACCTCCGCCTATGAGGTGAATTTTGTCGTTCAACACCACCGCAGCCGCTGCGCCACGCGGGCGCGGCAAGGGCGCGATGCTTTGCCATTTGTCTGAGCCCACCTCATAAACATAGGCATGGCTGTCAGGGTTGCGGTTTTGCTCGATGAAGCCGCCAAAGGCGTAAATGCGGCCGCGGTCGGCCACCACCGCCACATGGTTGGCCCCGCGCGGAAGCGCCGCTGCCAGAAGCCAGGTGTCTGTCTTGGGTTCATACACATGGTGGTAGCCGCGGTCTACCCGACCTTCGCCATAGCCGCCAATGATGTGAAGGCGCCCGGCCCATTCGGCGGCCCAGGCCATTTCGCTGCGCGGTATGGGCAGTGCGGCCCGCGTGACCCAGCGTCCTGGTGCACCGGCAGCGGCGCTGCTTTTGACAGAGCGCTGCGCCGTCTGATCGGCCGTCAGGTGATGCACTTGCCCGCCTTGCAGCCGCGCATAGGGCTCGGTGGCAGAAGGAGCCACCGGCAGCGCAGGATGCGCAAGGTGCGCAGGCTGCGCCAGCAGCGAATCTGCCACCAGAGCGCCTGTGGCGGCGGTGAGGAATGAGCGGCGGTCTAGCGTCATGTTGTGTTTCCTTCTCAAGGTCGCTGACTTGGAAAAATTTTGAAAAGCATGTTACACGGGCAGGCGGTTTTGGCAAAGCGCTGGTCGCCGTTGAGTCCAGTGGGCTGCAATTTAGCTACACTGGTCTGGCTAGACCGCAGCGGAGCCGGAAGTTCACTTCCTGTGTCGCGGTCCATGCTGCTTACAGCGCCCGCAGTGGTGAGCAGTCCAAACTTCATGACCTGTGCGATGCATGCGCATCCGGGATATGCAGATTACCTGGGCTAGACCATGGAAAGCTACCTTCTCGACTGGGCCAACTTGTTGTTGCGTTGGGCGCATGTCATCACTGCCATCGCCTGGATAGGCTCCTCGTTTTACTTTGTCTTTTTAGACTCCAGCCTGACGGCACCGGTTGATGAAGACCTGAAAAAGCAAGGCGTCAGCGGCGAGTTGTGGGCGGTACACGGCGGTGGTTTTTACCACCCGGTCAAGTTTGCGGTGAAGCCCCCCGAGCTGCCAAAGCACCTGCACTGGTTTTACTGGGAGGCCTACAGCACCTGGCTCACCGGCATGGCGCTTTTCACGGTGTCTTACCTTTGGCAGGCCGGCACTTACCTGATTGATAAATCACTGATGGACTGGACACCCACGGCCGCAGTGCTGACGGC